>Ga0116202_10000885_pt1 | contig 17227 bp, 15 predicted proteins | sample LakKivw325mmetaG_FD_94479 | JGI IMG/M metagenome (GOLD analysis project Ga0116202, IMG submission 94479) | Anoxic lake water microbial communities from Lake Kivu, Rwanda to study Microbial Dark Matter (Phase II) - Lake Kivu water 325m metaG | ecosystem: Environmental > Aquatic > Freshwater >...
CCCTTTGCGATGCCTCTCATCGCCAGATCGAGCCCGCCCGGCGTGTCCAGCAGGATGATCAAGCCGTCCGCGCCGCCTTTTGCCGATTCATTGATACTCTGCATAATATATTCGGCAACGGGCGGTGTAATGGTTGCGCTGACCGTAATCAGATCAAAAACCGGCCGTTTTTCTTCAGCGTAAGACAGGCCCGTAGACAGTAAAAACGCGGCACAGATTAAAACATATCGACAGATTCTCTTGTGTAACATATTCAGGCCTCTTTTTTCCGGATCCCCAACATTTTCATGACCACCTGCATGTCTTCCCAGACCAGTTTTTTGGCGCCCTCGTTTCTGAGGAGATACGCGGGATGGTAGGTGGGCATTACCTTGATGCCTTGATAGGAATGGAATCTGCCCCGCAGGGCGGTTATAGGCACTTCCTTTTTCAGGAGTGTCTGGGCGGCAAAGGTTCCCAGAGCGCAGATGACTTCGGGCCGTATCGCCTGAATTTGTTTCCTCAGAAACGGTTCACAGGCATGGATTTCATCCGGCTTCGGATTCCGGTTGCCTGGAGGCCGGCATTTGAGAATGTTGCAGATATAGACATCCTTCCTGGAAAGCCCCATGGCGGCGATGATTCTAGTCAAAAGCTGGCCCGCGCGTCCCACAAACGGTCTTCCCTGTGCGTCTTCATCCGCTCCCGGCGCCTCTCCGACAAACACGAGACGCGCATCCGGGTTGCCTTCTCCGAATACGATATTGGTCCGGCCCTGACTTAAAGAACACCTCTGACAATCACCGAGTTCATGTTTTACCTCCCCGATCGCGACGGACCCGTTCCGCTGTAAAAGACCGGATGCCTGACGATCATCGCCTGCAACTGTGCCCTTTCCGGAAGAGAGATTGCCGAGTTCGTCAGGTTCAGTCATATCGACTTTCGGGGTCAATGAACCCTCCAGGCGCAGATATGACAAGGATCTTCCCCGCTCGATGTCCTGTTCGATGTGTGATCGGAGGGATTGAACCATGTCAAGGAGTTCTCTTCTTATTTCTTCCGCTTCTTCCGGCATATTCACTTTCTTTTTCTGGCGATGGTGATGTCTCTGATCCTGTCAAGAATCCTGTCCGCCGCTTCCATCTTGTCCATCATGGGCAGTTCCTGCTGTCCGCCGTCCCTGTCGAGAATTCTGATGATGTTTGTATCATACCCGAACCCGGCGCCGTCCTGTGTCACGTCATTCGCGACGATGAGATCCATGTTTTTGTCGAATAGTTTAACCTGTGCATTTATTGTCAGATTTTCCGTCTCAACCGCGAAACCGACAAGGATGCGCTTTCCCTTCTTCCTGCCGATTTCCGCGATGATGTCCGGATTTCGCGCCAGTGTCAGTGTCAGTGGGCCGGGCCGCTTTTTTATTTTTGATTCCGAACGGACATCAGGCCGGTAATCGGCCACGGCGGCGGCTTTGATAATGACGGTGGACGCCTTGAGATGCTCCATGACGGCATTTTTCATTTCCACGGCGCTGGAGACGGATACGACCGTCATCCCCCGCGGTGCGGGCAACGATACGGGGCCGCTGACAAGAACCACCTCTGCGCCTCTCCGCCTGGCGGCAATCGCCAGGGCATACCCCATTTTTCCGGAAGAATAATTCGTGATATATCTGACCGGGTCAAAGGGTTCTCGCGTCGGACCCGCCGTGACAAGGATCTTCTCTCCGGATAAATCTTTTTCCGTCAGGATCGACTCTACCTCTTCGACGATCTCGGACACATCCGGAAGCCTTCCTCGCCCCTCCCAGGCGCACGCCAGCTCCCCGTATCCCGGCTCCATGAATAGATAGCCTCCGGCCGTCAGCTTCTTAATATTTTCCTGGACGATCGGATTTTCGTACATGCCGGCATTCATGGCAGGACAGATAAGGACAGGCGCTTTTGTTGCCATGACCACCGTTGACAGAAGATCGTCCGCCAGACCGGCGGCAATCTTTCCAATGATGTTGGCCGTTGCCGGTGCAATCAGCAGAATATCCGCAAATGTCGCCAGAGAAATGTGGGCAAGATTGTAATTGTCTGCAGAAGCAAACATGTCGGAATAGACGGGATGTCCCGAAAGGGTTCTGAATGTCAGCGGAGCGACGAATTCGGTCGCATTTTTGGTCATGACAACCCTGACGTCAGCGCCCTTCCTGACAAATTCCCGCGTCAATTCGGCAGCCTTGTACGAGGCAATGCCCCCCGTTACGCCCAATACGATTTTCCTGCCCTGCAGTATCATCTGTCCGACCTCACAATTTCTTATTATTTGTTTTCTATAACAATTCCTATAGACAAGTTCAAGGAGTTAATATGGAATCCCTGACGCAACAGAGACAATGTTTGCCTTGCAAAATGGCGCAAAAGCCATTATAAGTCTGCCCGGATTCCAAGCAAGTGAAGTCTCCCGTCCGAGGGCGGGATTTACCTGGAAAGAATTTGTAAAAGAAGCCGGGGTATGCGGGATGTGCCGCCGGTTGATGAGGGTCTCGATGAAAACATACAAACCTTATATCATCAGTATTTTAGTTCTATTCATCGCCGGAGGCGGATGGTGGTTTTTTAACACATTCGGTGAGTGGGAAAAGCCTGCCATAACATTCGATCAGGAGATCAATGCTATCGGCATGCAAAAAGCTTTTCAGATCACATTCACGGATCGAAAACGGGGTCTCCGCAATACATCTGTGACGGTGTCACAGGACAACCAGACCCAGATTCTCTCTTCCATCAATTATCCCGCTCCGGGAACGAAAGAAGAAATAGTGTCGGTCGCCGTTGACCCGATCACCATGAAACTTCACAACGGACCGGCTGTTCTCAATGTGACGGCCACCGATTATGCCCTCTGGAAAAATCAGACCGTGATAAGCCGGCAAATCAACATCGACGTAACACCGCCGCAGGTATATTTCCTCAATCCGACAAATCATATCAATCCGGGCGGCGCCTGTGTCGTCACCTATAGAACATCGGAACCGGTCGTCATGACCGGCGTCCGGGTAGCAAATGCCTTCTTTCCGGGTTCTCCTGTCACGATCTCCGGGAAACCCGGCTACGTCAGTTATTTTGCCTTTCCAATTGAAGCAAGCGGCAAAGCGATAAGTGTCAAGGTATCGGCAAAGGATGAAGCGGGAAACGAGACGTCCGTCAACGTCCCCTATCTGATCATGGCCAAAAAGTTTCGCAGTGACAAGATGTCATTGTCCGACAGCTTCCTGGAACAGAAAATGCCTGAATTCCAGTCATATATTCCTTCTCTCCGCGGAAAGACTCCGGTGGAAACATTCATGTATGTGAATGGCTTTTTGCGTGAGGACAACAACAAAATCATTCAGGAAGTCTGTCAGAAAGTCTCGCCGAGACAGCTCTGGCAGGATACGTTCGCAAGAATGAAAAACGCCGCGCCCATGGCCATGTTTGGCGATAAACGCTCTTACGTCTATCAGGGAAAGGTTGTGGGTGAAAGCACCCATCTGGGCGTCGATCTGGCCTCGACCGCCCACTCCCCCATTGAGGCGGCCAACAACGGCGTTGTCGTTTATACAGGCTATCTCGGCATTTACGGCAACACGGTGATCATTGACCACGGCCTGGGGCTGTTCACGCTTTATGCCCACATGGATGCGATTCACGTCAAGAACGGACAGGAAGTGAAGAAGAGTGAGACCATCGGACAATCAGGAACGTCGGGGCTTGCCGGCGGAGATCATCTTCATTTCAGCATCCTCGTGGGAGGACAGTTTGTCAATCCCCAGGAATGGTGGGATGCCCATTGGATCGCCGACAATGTGACCAAGAAATTAGAGGTTTCTTTTTAACTTTTTGTAATATCCCGGTGGTTTATCGTAACCACGTATTTCTTATCCGACAAATAAGCGCCCAGATGGTTGGCGAGAACAACCGATCTGTGTCTGCCCCCCGTACACCCCAGAGCGATATTCAGCCTGGACTTTCCCTCTTTTTCATAAAGGGGAATGAGAAAGGCCATCAATTCATACAGTTTCTGGACAAATATCCGGCTTTCGTCGGACCCCAGGACATACTCCCTGACATGCGGATGATGGCCGTCAAAACGTTTTAATTCTTCGACAAAATGGGGATTGGGTAGAAACCGTACATCCAGTACGATATCCGCATCAGCGGGGACGCCATAACGATATCCGAAGGATGTCACATGAATGACCAGCCTGTGACTTGCCGGCGAAGAAATAAAATACCTCTGCACGATGTCTTTTAACTGATGCACATTGCAGGATGTCGTATCAATGACCTTCTCCGCCATATTTTTCAAGGGAGTCAGTTTTTCTCTCTCCAGATTGATTCCGTCCATAACGGAACCTTTTACAGACATGGGATGAACCCTTCTTGTCTCGCTGAACCGGTGCAGAAGGGCATCATCGCTTGCGTCAAGAAACAGAATCTCGATTTTATAGCCCCTTTCTCTCAAACGGGCAAATACCTTTGTGTAGGTCTCGAGGAAACTTTTCTCCCTCAAATCCATGACCATGGCAACTATCGGAACCTTCTTCGATGACTCAGACTGAATACTGAGGAATTTTGGCAACAGAACAACCGGCATATTGTCGACACAGTAAAAACCAATGTCCTCCAAGGCTCTGAGGGCTGTACTTTTACCTGAGCCGGACATGCCTGTGATAATCACAACGCGGGGAGTTTTCATACAACACGGCCTCCACTCGAAAAATTCCTTGTTGCTTTGTCGATTCTTCCTGCAGGTTCCCTCCAGCCCGAGCCTGCAGGAAAACCCATGCACGGAAGTTTCACGCCCAGGATGTCATAAGCTTCACCAAAGGCGTCATTTGCCGGCATACTCCCATGATCATCCGGGATTCCGAATTTAACCACGATATTCACAACTGTCTCCTCGCGGACGGATGCCTCTCCAAAAAGGTCTTTCGCATTGAAGATTCCCACATTTTTGATTGCCAGATAATTTTTCACCGATTCATGGCTGCGTCCGTATAACACCCCTCCCTTTTTTTTCATGATTTCAATGACGTCATCTGCAATCCAGGTGTGTCCCTCCGCTGCCAGCCTCATGGCGCACATGGTTTTTCCCGTTCCGCTCTCCCCGGTAATCATCACGCCGACGCCATTAACGTTTACAAGCGCCCCGTGCACCATCACTACGTTATCAATCTTTTCCCGCAGAAAACGCAGCAGGCGGCTCTCCAGGAGATACCCGTCGTATCGGGATGTTAATACCGGAATGCGATAAACATTTGAGAGATGAACAATGAGCTCCGGCAGAAATCCGGTTTGAGAAAAGATAATACAGGGAATGCCTGCCAGGCGAATGATTTGAAATATTTTCTCGCGCGCTGAAGCGGTGGTCTCTGTCAGTGTATTAATATGGGAAGGAGCGAGAATCAGAATGGTTTCGGGATGCAGGTTGTCATAGAATGACTTATTTTCCCTGCACCGCTGAGCGCCTGTACGACCTATTTTATTTTCAGAACCATATCGGCATATTGTCTGTGCTAAACCCAGTCGTTTGCCGGCATCTCTCAGCAGCTGTTCTACTGTTATACAATTCATCGTGATTAGGTAATCCTGAAACCTCCCCCGCTAACAGGCATCATCTCTTTCAGCAATCAACCGGTACAGATCATCTTTCGTCTTCGCTTCTATCAGATTCCCCCGGAACTCGCTGTCTTTGAGCATCCGGGATATTTTGGCCAGCACCTTCAGGTGCTGACCGGTTGTGCTTTCCGGAGCCATCAGGAGAAAAAATAGATGAACCGGTTTTCCATCCATGGCATTGAAATCAACCCCATCTTTGCTTCTCCCGAATGACACGATCAAATCACCCATATCACTGTGCTTGCCATGCGGTATGGCGATCCCGTCTCCGATCCCCGTACTTCCAAGTTTCTCTCTTTCAAGCAGGACGTTCACCACGGCATCATGATTGACTTTCATATCACTCTGCAGAAATATCGCCGACAATTCAGCAAGCACATCTTTTTTGCTCTTTGCAACCAGGTCTTCGATAATATATTCTTTCCTGAACAGATCCGTAACCTTCATGAACCTTCCTTTACTCTTCAACTGTTGGTTTCTATCAGTAAATATTTCCCATCATCCCGAAGATAAACGACACTGACCTTTTCAGTTGAAGCGTCCCTGTATATGATAAACCTGTTTTTCAATGATTCGACCTCCATGATGGCTTCATCCAGAGACATGGGTTTCAATACAATCATTTTTGTCTCCACGACCCTGGTATCCGGATTTTCATCCATATCTTCCGCTCTTTGCTCCATGCCGCCAATATTTCCACCACGAACAGAATTTGTCTTCTGGCTCCTGATCTTTTCCTTTTTCTTCTTGAGTTGACGTTCGATTTTCTCAATTGCATCATCAATGGCAAGGTGCATGTCCTTGGCTTCTTCTTTCGCATTAACATTTAATCCGTTTGCCATTAAATTGACTTCTGCTACATTCCTGAATTTTTCAACGGAGAGAACGACGCGCGCTTCTACTGGATTATCAATATACTTCTTGAGTTTCTTTAATTTTTCCTCGATATATTCCCGATGCCAGTTTTCCCCCTCCTTATTCCTGAAAGTTACAGAAATCTTCATAACTGCCTCCTCTTACATTTCGTTCTCATTATAGGTTGTTCCCCATGCGTCCGCTTGACTTAAAAATACTTTTTCCTCTTTGACGATGGGAGAATGCCCATCATTTCCCTGTATTTTGCGACAGTTCTTCTCGCAATGGATATGCCCGATTTTTCCAACAGTTCGACGATGTCATGGTCACTGTATGGTTTTTTTGGTTTCTCCCCGCTGATGATCTTTTTGATTTCTTCCCTGACGCTCTTCGATGCCAGGCTGTCCCCGTCTGTTTTATGGATACCGCTACTGAAGAAGAACTTCAACTCAAAAATCCCTCTCGGAGAATGCATGTATTTATTGGTAACAACGCGACTGATCGTTGATTCATGCATCTCCACATCATCCGCCACATCCCTGAGGACGAGGGGTCTCAAATGTTGAATTCCCTGATCGAAAAACTCTCTCTGGAACTTAAGGATGCTTTCCGTCACTTTGTAAACCGTGCGGTGTCTCTGCTGAATGCTCTTGATAAGCCACGTCGCCGATTGTATCCTTTCCTTGACATACTTCCGGCCGCTTTCCGAATCGTGATTCGGACCGAGTCCGCTCATAATATCCCGATAAAAATTACTGATTCTCAATCTTGGCAGCCCGTCATCATTCAGGAGAATCTTGTACTCATCGCCTGACTTGAAAACAAAAACATCCGGCACAATGGCGGAGATACTTTCCGCCTGATACCTGCTGCCGGGTTTCGGATCCATGTTGCTGATCAGCACAACAATCTTCAGGACGTCATCGAGAGGAACCTTGAGTTTTCTCGCAATGTTCGGATAATTCTTGATTTCAAGATCTTTCATGTGGTTGGCAATAATCGTTTCTATAAGGGGATCCGATAGTCCGAAGATCCTGGCTTGAATCAGGAGACATTCCCTGATATCCCGTGCGGCGATACCGGGAGGATCGAAATCCTGAACCCTTTTTAAGACCGCTTCAACAAAATTCTGATCCACCCCCGTCTGGACGGCAATTTCATCTGCCGTTGCAATCAGATATCCATTGTAGTCAATGTTTCCGATGATCTGCTCTCCCACCTTCATTTCAAGTTCTGTAAACCGTGCGAGTTTTAATTGCCACATCAAATGGTCGGTCAGAGATTGTTTCACCGTCAACACGTTATCCCATGAAAGAGCTTCATCTCTTTCACGATCATATCTCACCCCTACAGGGCCGTAGTCTTCGAGGTAGTTGTTCCAGTCGAAATCGTCCTTTCCGTCACCCTCCCCTGTAATTTCCTCGGTGCGTTCGACGACCCTGACTTCTTCCCTGCCGGCTACATCTGTTTCCCCCTCTTCGGGTACAGGAACATCTTCAGGATATTCCTCGGCAGTGACTTCCTCAAGCAGCGGGTTTTCTTCCATCTCCTGCTGAATCATATCAATCAGCTCCAGCCTCGAAAGCTGCAGAAGCTTGATCGCCTGCTGCAGTTGGGGCGTCATGATAAGCTGTTGTGTCAGCTTCAGATTTTGCTTTAGCTCAAAAGCCATTTACTGTCCGCCTGCCTATAATCGCCTGTATCGTTCATTCAGAGAACGAAATCCTCGCCAAAGTATATTTTTCTCGCAATCTCACAATGGGCTATCGCCTCCGGATTCCCTTCGACCAGCACGGTTCCTTCATTGATGATATACGCCCTGTCACACACAGAAAGCGTTTCTCTGACATTGTGATCGGATATGACGACGCCGATCCCCTTGGATTTCAACTTATTGATAATCTTCTGAATATCAATCACTGCAAGAGGATCAATACCGGCAAAAGGCTCATCAAGAAGAATATATTTAGGTGATGTCACAAGCGCCCGGGTAATCTCGACCCTTCGTCTTTCCCCGCCTGACAAAGAATAAGCCCTTGCCTTCGCGAGATGAAAAAGATCCAGTTCCCCCAGAAGTTCCTCCAGTCTTCTTTTTCTCTCTTCTTTGTCTGTATGGACCGTTTCGAGAATTGACATGATATTTTCTTCTACTGTCAATTTTCTGAAAATGGATGGTTCCTGGGGCAGATAGTTTATTCCTTTTCTGGCTCTGATATACATGGGGCATCGGCTGATGTCTTCTCCGTTTAAGCAGATGTTTCCGCTATCGGGCCATATCAATCCGACGATGATATAAAACGTTGTGGTTTTGCCCGCGCCATTGGGACCCAAAAGGCCTACCACTTCCCCGGGATTGATTTCCAGGTCTACCTCATTGACAACCTTTCTGCTCCCATAGATCTTTGTCAACCCCTGTGCTGCCAATATTCCCATGGATTCAAGTGAAGCCCCGCTCAACGACGACCACCCTTTATGTTTTTGTCTTTATCATCCTCCGGGTAGATGATCGCTTTTACCCTCTTGTTTTCACCGCTTTCAACAACCCCCCTGTCTTCATCAAGAAAGACGACGATCCTGTCTCCCCGTATGACGTTCCGTCCTTCGCGCATCACGGCATTGCCCGTCATAACGATCTTCTGGGTATCCTGAAAAAAAACGGCATCTTCCCCTGTTACAATCCTTTCGCCCTGCGTGACAGTGACACGTCCTTTCGCCTCAATTTTCTCCAGATCTCCCATGTCACCGGCTCCTTTTGAAGGCGATTTCTCCGGCTTGCCGGGATCCTTTCGATAATACAGAAGAAGCTTATCCGACTTGATGACTCTATCGGCCTGAGTGGCGACGGCATTGCCGGAAAATACCACGAGTTTTTTTTCATTGTATGCGTCCAGCCGGTCTGAAACAATTTGTATGGGCTGATTTGCATCTATCTTTGGCTTCTTCCTGGCGACAGACTCCCTGGCATCGAGATTCCAGAGGGGAGCGACCATCAAAATAAACAGAACCCATAACGCTTTCGTGATGATACAACGCCGGTTACCGGTCATTTTTATGTATCCTGGCTTTTACCTTCGACAATAGAGATACGCCCTGATCATTGAGCGACAGGGTCATGCCTGTCCCCCGGACCTGCATCCGGGCATTTTCCATGACAACGGGAGAATCTGTATAGAATCGTTTCTCGGAACCGGAATATTTCAGGATATCTGTGGTCAGACGATCTCCCTTATCAGAAACGATGGTAACGTTTCCTGAAATTTCAATGTTTTTTGTTTCCGTATTCATCCGGCCGCTCTTTCCCGTCATGACGAAGGTTTTACCATCCTGCATGATGACCTTTATCTTCAGATTGTCGAAGACAGCAAGATTTTCATTTTTCATATACTTTGCAGCATCCGCTATGATCTCCCACTTCAAGCCTGTATCAGCTACATCCGTATAAAGCACATCTCTGACCTGAAGATCTATGTTGTCGGACAAAATTTTAATTCTGTTGTCTTCAGAAGAATATTCAGCCCGCAGAATCAAAAATACAACCGCTGCCAGCACTAAAAATAACGCAGAGCCGATGATAACGGCCTTTTTATTCTTCATAAATTGAAAACCCGTCATTGAAACCCGTCTCCTGTCGGTCAGGCTTTCCGGTGGGGGGAATACGTATTCGCGTCATGGCATTAAAGATGCGAGCCTGATCATCCGACATTTTCTTCCGTTACTGATTTTATATCATTCGCCTTGACATATGTAAAGATTAAACGTGAAATGCTATTATTACAATATGTTACGAAATGTCATATCTCTGAATCACGTCTGTCCATTTACCCTGGCATTGAAGAATAAGGTCGCATATTTCCCTGACGGCTCCGCTGCCTCCGACATTCCTCGTAATATAATCGACGGATCTTTTTACTTCCTCGGTCGCATCGGCAACAGCAACCGAGAACCCCACCCTTTTAAGAAGGGGAATATCCACAATATCATCTCCGACATAGGCGATGCCTTCGCGGTTCAGCATTCTCTTGCTGAGGATTTCGTTAAAAATTGCCACTTTGTCATGAATGCCCTGGTGAACCTCGGCAATTCCCAGATCCTTTGCCCGATGCTCCACAACATGCGAATGCCTTCCTGTTAAGAGGACAACATCAATCCCATATCGCATAAGCATTTTAATGCCGTGCCCATCTTTAACATTAAAAAACTTTGTCTCCCTTCCTGTGTCGTCCATAATGATCCGGCCGTCCGTCATGACCCCGTCGACATCGAGAATCAAAAGAAGAATCGCTCTGATCCTGCGGATCAAATTTTCGTCTAAACCACCCGGTTCCGCCTGCCTTTGCTCCATCGTCGTCATGGTCTGGCGCCTTCCCTTCTAAAGTCTTTTTTCACAATTCCGTCAATCTCCACAAGCATTTTAAGAAGATCAGGAAGAGAATCAAGGTACAGGGAGTTGGGGCCGTCGCACCGGGCCGTTTCCGGTTCCGGATGGACTTCCAGGAACAAACCGTCTATCCCTGCGGCAACCGCTGCCCGTGCCAGGAAAGAGACCATATCCCTCTGACCGCCGGATGCGGCGCCCGAACCGCCGGGAAGCTGAACGCTATGGGTGGCGTCAAATACAACCGGATAACCCATGTCTCTCATGATGGGGATGGAACGAAAATCAGCGACAAGATTGTTGTACCCGAAAGTCGTTCCCCTTTCCGTGATCATGATCTTTTCATTGCCGGTGGATGACGCCTTTATCAGGATATTCCGGACATCCCACGGTGCCAGAAATTGACCTTTCTTGATATTGATTACCTTCGCCTGTTTCGCTACTTCGATAATGAAATCCGTCTGTCTGCACAGAAAAGCAGGCACCTGGACAACATCCAATATTTCCGATGCAGGCTTTATTTCTTCAAACCGGTGGACATCGGAGAGAACGGGAACGTCAAAATCCCTTTTTATCCTTTCCAATATCTGAAGACCCTGCACAAGGCCCGGCCCCCTGTAACTGTTGATGGATGTCCGGTTTGCCTTGTCGTAGGACGCCTTGAAAACCAACGGAATCTTCATCGCCGCTGTAAGATTCTTCAAATACTCGGCAATATTTCTCGTTAATTTTTCATCTTCAATGACACAGGGGCCGGCAATGAGAATAAACGGCGCCCCGTCACCGATTACAATATCTCCAAGAGCGATTTCATTCATATTTGAGTTCCATTTCCCTGCTGAATTTTTTATAAAACACTTCCGACATCACAATCCATCGTCACTTCCCCATAGAGACTCCGTCGTGTAAGGAGAGATTTTACCCTCATCCCCCATGTTTTTTCTCGATGATTCTGATTCTCATCTGGGGAATCTTTCGCGCCGCCTTTGTCAACTCCGGATTCAAGCCATAGGCATTTTTATATGCCTTCAGGGCTTCCTCGTACATTTCCTCCTTTTCGTATGCCTCTCCCAGATTCAGGTATACCTGACTGTCCTCCGGATCATACCTTAACGACATTTTATAATATTCAATTTCCTTATCCACATTATTCTTGAGGCCGTAAACATAAGCCATGTTTGCATAACCGGCCGCTTTCCTCGGTTCCAGTTCAATCATTTTTCTGTAAGCCTTGATTGCCTTGTCGTATTGCTTTTCACTGACATAATACTCTGCCAGGATGTTCAAAACGTCTATGGTTGGACGTTTGACGGCAGATTTTTCATATTCGGCAACAGACTCTCTTTTCTTACCCAGTTTCTCGTATGTATAGGCAAGGTTATAATGAATCTGCGGATCTTTAATGCCGTTTCGGATTGCTTTTTCGTAATGTTCGGCAGACTGTTTGTACTTTTTCAGCTCCCCGTAAGCAAAGCCGAGATTCGCATGGGCAGATGCCTTCTGGGGTGTCACTTTGATGATCTTTTCATACAGCTTGATGGCTTTGTCATATTTTTTACTTTTATATTCAATATTTGCCAGTCTGAATACGGCATCGGGATCGCCGGGAGTTATTTTAAGAACCTTCTCATAGGCCAGCACCGCCTCCCTGTCAAGATTCTGTTTTTCATATGCCACAGCCAGATTAAACTGGACAACGGGATCCCTGGGATTGAGGGAAATGGCCTTTTTATAATACTCAATTTCCTCATTAAATTGCCCTTTCCCGCTATAGGCGAGTCCTATATTGGCATGGGCGGATACATTTCGCGGTTGCTTTTTAATCACTTCTTTATACCATTTTATGGACTCGTCATATTTGCCCGCTTTAAGGGAGGCGCCGGCCAGTGCTGCCATAGCTCTCTCATCGCCGGAAGTTTTTGTGAGGATGTGTCTGTACTGCTCCATGGCATGATTAAAATTTTTCGTTTTTTCATAGGCCTCGGCAAGCCGGTATCGCACGGCGTGATCGTCAGGATGTATTTTCAGGGCCGCCTTGTAGTTCTCAACCGCCTTCCCCCAGTCTCCCGCATAACTGTAAGCAATCGCCATATTAACATAGGAGGAGGATTCTGAAGGATACAGTTTGATCTGTCTTAATCCGAGCTTGAGAGCCTGATCATACTCTTTCACTTTTATATAACAGTTGATCAGCTCGGTCATTGCCCCTGCATCGTCCGGCTTCAATGCGAGAATTTCCTGATATTGAGTAATGGCTTTATTCATCATGCCGGACTGGCTGAATAACGTTGCCAGCATCTTGCGGACGCTGATGTCTTTGCTGTTCATGGCGATGGCTTTTTTCAGATACTCAATCTGCGCATGCCGGTCCTCCGAGGTTTTGGCATATCTCAGCCAGTCCTGTGGCGTGACGATAACCTGTATCGGAATGCTTGCAATCACTTCATCGTGATATTTGATATGAACCCCACCCGCAGGTACAGCTTCGCTGCCCGGGCGTATTCCTCCGGACTTGACAATATGATCAACCAGGTCAACGCCTCGCAGCAATACCCGAAAGTCATTCTGAGCCCCCATGCCTTCCACATCAACGGCAATACCTCTGCCGAAAATGACATCGGTTGAAACATCCTTGACGACAAATTCATCCCGGTATGTCACCTCAAGGGTGTCGCCCGTGGTCAGCCTGTAGTCCTTCCCGTTTTTTTCTATGTCAATGTAATAAAATCCCGGTTTATGTCCGAGGAGGTAGTGGGACAAACTCCCCTTCGTTCTCGAGATATTCGAAAAAAACGCATCCTTTTTCTGCGGAAAGAATTGATATGAAACTACCAGCCCGGCAACAAGAAGTAATAGCAGGGTAGAAATTCCCACGATGACATACAGTCGCCGACGCGGAATCTTTAACGTTTCCTCTTTTTTGTCCGGCACATGATCCACTCTTTTTCTTTAACCCCTCGGATGGTATTTCTTGTGAATCTGCTTCAATCTGTCACGGGTGATATGTGTGTAAACCTGTGTGGTTGATATATCTGCGTGCCCGAGCATGATCTGGACGGAACGAAGGTCTGCGCCGCCTTCCAGCAGATGGGTGGCAAAGGAATGTCTGAAGGTGTGAGGATGAACTTTTTTCGCCAAACCCGCTTTCAAGGCGTACTTTTTCACCATTTTCCAGAAACCCTGCCGGGTAAAACCTTCACCCAGCCGGCTGAGGAAGAGGACATCCGTCGATTTCTTCCTCAGGAATACAGATCTGGCTTCATGAACATAGGTATAGAGACAATCATAGGCCGATTTGCCGACCGGTATCACCCTTTCCTTCTCCCCTTTCCCCATGGCAACGAGATATCCCACCTGCCAGTTTATGCTGCTTGTGGCCAGCGAAATCAATTCGGACACACGCGTCCCCGATGCATACATGAGTTCCAGCATTGCCGTATCCCTGACACCTGTCGGCGTATCGCTGCCCGGCTGCATCAGGAGGCGGTTCATTTCTTCCTGACTTAAAGTGTCGGGCAGACGCATCCATACCTTTGCCAGTTCAATATTTGCGACGGGATTGTGATCGATTCTACTCTCCCTAAGCAGATATTTATAGAACACTCTAATGGCTGCAAGCCCCCTGTTTACCGAGCTTGGATTTAATCCATCTTTCTGAATACGACCCAGATATGAAACCACGTCATCAGGATTGGCTTCTCCGACAGTTTGTATCCCGCGGCTTCTTAAAAAACTTGCATATCTGGCTAAATCGCGGCTGTACGCTTCAATGGTGTTCCGGGATGCCCCCTTCTCAACGGCAAGGAAGTTTACAAATTCGTCTATCATGTTATCCATGGTTTTTTCTAACGCAATTGATCGAAGGACGCAAAGATTTTTTGTATAAGGATGGATTTATGACGTGCAAACCGGGTTTTTGCTGTTATTTCAGAAGGCAATTGAGTGTTTCTTTGATTTTTTCCATATCATACGGTACGGCCACCGTGCCTTTAAATCCAAATTTTTCGAATTCCATCACCATCGGGTCATCCTTATAGCCGCTGCACAGAATAACCTTAACATGCGGATCCGTCTGCAGCAAAGCTTTAATCGTTTCTTCCGCTCCCTTGCCTCCTGAAATATCCAAACCCAGGATAACGGCTGCAAAGGGCTGATTTATTTCAAACGAATTATTATATAGATTGACGGCTTCATCGCCATTTTGTGTGCACTCCGCGTTGTATCCTAAGAAATTCAAGACGATACCGGTTGCATGAAGCACCGTTTCGTCATTATGAATGACAAGGATTTTCCCTCCGCCTGTATCGGCTGGTCCCGATTCGCATTTCATGACGGAATCTTCCTGCGGGGATGCGGGCAGATACACAAAAAAGGTTGATCCCACACCCGGTTCTGACTCGACGGTAATGAACCCCTCGTGCTTATTGATGATGGCGTAGCAAATGGCAAGCCCCAGACCCATTCCTCTTGCGGTACCCGTCGGCTTTGTCGTAAAATACGGATCGAATATTCTCTGCAAGTCCTCCTTGGGAATGCCGACACCTCGATCCTTTACGGACCATTTTACATATCTCCCTTCTCTCAGGGGCAGATTGCTGCTTGCCGTCACACTCACGTTTTCTGCGTTTATGGTTATCACACCACCTCCGGGCATGGCTTCCCGCGCATTGATAACCAGATTGTGGATGACCTGGCGAATCTGTACATCATCCATTTCGACGGGCCAGAGGTCATCGGGTAGTGAAAACATGCACCTGACATTGGAACCGGAGAGAGTCAGATCAACGGAATTCACAAGCAAATGAGAGATGGAACCGATTTTTCTTATCGGCTCCCCTCCCTTGGCAAAGGTAACCAGGCGATGGGCCAATTCCTTTGCCTGAAGTCCGGCTTTCTCTGCTATTTCGAGCCCTTCCTGCGGAAGTTCCTCCTCCTCGGCAAGAGACAATTTAGCGGCAAAGATGTTTCGTAACATGACCGACAAAAGATTGTTAAAATCATGAGCGATTCCGCCGGCAAAAATCCCCAAAGACTCAAGCTTGTGAACTCTGATTAATTCTTCCTCCGCCCGTTTGCGATCAGTGACATCCTCGAGGGTCTCGATAGCGCCAACGAGATTCCCCTTAAAGTCCCTGATCACCGATGCCGTAAAACGAAGCCATTTCCCTGTATCCCCCAGTTCAGGGAAAAAGTCCGTTGCCTCATAGGCATCATCCAGCAGTCGTGACTTTGTATACTTTTCGAAATACCACTGAGGAATCGCTTCCAGGGCCTGGTCCACTATAAGATCCGCCATAACGGGCCTCTCTTTGCTGTAGAACGCCCTCCAGTAATGCGTTGTGCCAACAACCTCTTCAGCCCCAATGCCGCTTAGTTCTTCCAGGGACTTGTTCCAGTACATCACTTTGTGGTCTTTGCCGATTACAAATGCCGGGATGGGGGAGCTCTGAATGACGCTTTGCAGCCTCAATTCGCTATCTCTGAGGGCTTCTTCCGCCAGTTTACGTTCCGTGACATCCTCGAGGGACTCTATGGCTCCGACAAGTTCCCCATGTGAATTCCTGATTGTCGCTGCTGTGAATTGCAGCCATTTTCCATTATCTCCCAATTCCGGGAAAAAGTCCGTTGCCTCATAGGCTTCCTCTATCAAGCTGGACTTGATATACTTGTCAAAATACCACTGGGGGATCGCCTCCAGCGCTTGTTCCACCAACAGATCTGCCATACAGGGTCTCTCTTCCCGGTAGAACGCCCTCCAATGCTGTGTCATACCAACCACTTCTATTGCCTTGATCCTGGTAAGTTCCTCCAGTGCCCTGTTCCAGGACAATACCCTGTGGTCCTTCCCGATGACAAAAGCCGGAATGGGAGAGCCTTGAATGATACTATAAAGGCGTTGCTCGCTCTCCTTGAGTTTTTTCTCTATCTGTTTGCGGTCGGTAATGTTTTTTGAAACCACCGTTACGGCTATTGTTGTTTTTCCGTCAGGACTTTTAACAGGGCTGAACGTTCGGAGGAAATACTGCCCATCTCTTTCACTTTTATATTCATGCTGGACCGGCGTACCGGACTCAAACACATGTTCAGCTGTCTTAACAAACTCCTTCGCAGTTTCCTCGGAGTGGAAATCACCGTAAGCTCCGCCTAATATCTTTTCTAATGGAAGGCCAAACCTTGATAAATATTTTTCATTCATTAATGTATATCTAAAATTTCTGTCTATCATATACATTAAGTCTGCGGTAGTCGCGAGGGAGCGATATTTCTCCTCGCTTTCCCGTAAGGCCGCCTCCGCCAGTTTTCGTTCAGTAATGTCTTCCGTGACACCGTCAATCCACTTAATTTCACCCGTGTTATCATATTGGGC
>Ga0116202_10000886_pt1 | contig 17217 bp, 19 predicted proteins | sample LakKivw325mmetaG_FD_94479 | JGI IMG/M metagenome (GOLD analysis project Ga0116202, IMG submission 94479) | Anoxic lake water microbial communities from Lake Kivu, Rwanda to study Microbial Dark Matter (Phase II) - Lake Kivu water 325m metaG | ecosystem: Environmental > Aquatic > Freshwater >...
ACCAAATTCACAATTGGCGCCATCACGGATGCGGCAGGGAGGGTGGCGGAGGCAATGGAAAGGTCAGGTCTCCCACTTAGGCTTCTCGATTATCCAAGATTCAACAATTCCACTGAAATTATCCCCTAGCATTAAGTATTAAAACAGCGTAATCAATAGAATTGAAGGGGTAAGCTCAATGAAAAAAGTCAAGGATGTAATGACTAAGAAGGTCATCTGCCTAGACGTAAAATCTCCCATTACAATGGCTGCAAAGTTGATGGAAGAGAAAGGCATTGGCTCTGTGCTGATAACCGAGAAAGGGAAAGCTGTTGGGATAATTACCGAGCGCGATATAATCATTAAGTGCGTAGCCAAAGGCATGGACCCGAACAAGGTACTGGTGGAGGCGGTGATGTCAACCCCCCTGGTGAGCGTGGACCAAAACTGCCTTATTGACGATGCTGCAAAGCTGATGGTGAGCAAGATGATACGGAGGCTCCCCATAATAGACAACGAGGAAATCGTTGGGATGCTTACATCAACAGACCTGATAAGGGACGTTGCCAAGAAGGGGAGGAAAGAGGAGTCCCTGATCTATCTGGTCCAGGACTATGAAAAGTTCTGATCAAACATTTTTTCCAATTTTCAGTAGGATGTCAGGAATTTCCCAAGGATTTCGGGCATTGGAGACCCCTGCATCCTCCAGCACCTTGACTTTACCCTGGGCAGTGTTGGCCCCCGATTGAAGGATGGCACCTGCATGCCCCATTTTCTTTCCTGAGGGAGCGGTCTGGCCTGCAATGAACGACACCACAGGTTTCGTCAGGATCCCTTCCTTCACGTCAGCTGCCAGCCTCTCTTCCATGTCCCCGCCAATCTCGCCGAGAGCCACGATCGCATCGGTCAGCGGGTCGGACTGCATCAGGCGGGCCACCTCCGAAAGAGTGGTCCCCACCACAGGATCTCCTCCAATCCCCACGGCCATTGATACGCCCAATCCCCGCCTTCTGAGGGCGTCGCCTACCTCATAGGTAAGCGTCCCGCTCCTCGAGATAAGCCCAATCCTCCCCATTGAGAAGGCACCAGAGGGCATTATTCCGAGCTTGGTCCTGGGGGGCATTATGACGCCGGGACAGTTCGGCCCGATCACGGTGCTCCCCTCACGCTGGGCGCTATGGATGATCCAAAGGGCATCCCTCTGAGGTACCCCCTCGGTTATTACCACTATGCACTCCAAGCCTCCTTCGATAGACTCGAGGACGGCCTCCTTGCATCGGGGTGCAGGAACGAAGACAACGGAGGTATTGACTGTTGGGAAGCTGGCGGTGGCTTCCCGAACGCTGTTGAAGACAGGGATTCCCTCCACCTCAGATCCCCCCTTCCCGGGCGTCACCCCCGCCCTAATGATTGTCCCGTACTCCTTCATGAGCCCGGCGTGAAAGGCCCCTTCCCGGCCTGTGATCCCTTGGACAAGCACCTCTGCACCCCTGCCAAGGAAAGTCATAGCTGACCTGCCACCAGCGACACTATCTTCCTGGCCGCCCTTTGGGGATCGTCGTACACCTCTATGCCTGCGTCCCTGAGGATCTCCTCGCCCAACTCTTGGTTAGTCCCGATCAGCCTCACCACAATGGGCTTGGCATCCCTGCGCTGGGATATGGCAGCCACTATGCCATTGGCAACCTCGTCGCAGCGGGTCATGCCACCGAATACGTTGACCAAGATTCCCCTGACGCGTTCATTGCGGGACAGGAAGAGGACTGCTTCTTCCATGCGCTCGGACCGCGCTCCAGCCCCCAAGTCCAGGAAATTTGCAGCATCGCCCCCCTTCTCCTTGATGAGATCCATGGTTGCCATGGTCAAGCCGGCACCATTTCCAACGATGCCTATGTTCCCGTCCAGGGAGACATAATTGAGGCCGGCTTTCTCTGCTGCCAGCTCTTCGGGGGATTTACCCCTGGGGGGGAGGCGCCGAAGTGAGGGATGCCGGAAGAGGGCATTGTCGTCAATGACGATCTTGGCGTCCAAGGCAATCAGCCCCTTCCCAGTAATGGCCAGGGGGTTTATCTCAAGCAGTTCTGCATCCTCTTCGGTGAAGCAGGCGTAGAGGGCCCTAACCAACGGCTCAAGAGCCTCTTCATTCAGGCGGAGATGGGATGCTAGGGCACGGATGTCGGAGGCTGAAACCCCTCCCAGAGGCTGGATCCCGATCCTGAGGATCGAGCCTGGCTTTTCTCTTGCGGTCTGCTCAATATCGACGCCCCCGTGCGAGCCTGCCATCAGGGCGTAGCGCCTCTCGCCTCTGTCTACGAGGAGCGAGAGGTAGAGCTCTTTTTCGGTTTCCACAACTTCCTCTGCCAGCACCGACGTGACGGGGAACCCTCCGATGGTCAATGAGAAGATCCTTTGCAGTTCCCGTTTGGCTTCTTCCGGATTGTTCACCCTCACAATGCCGCCGGCCTTGCCTCTCCCGCCTACTGGCACCTGGGCTTTAAGAATGCAGGGAAAGCTGAGGCTGGGCAAAGCGGACTGTGGCAGTCCCCTGTCAATGACCATGCCCTTGGGAATCGGGATACCATGCTCCTGAAGGAGGACCTTCGACTCGAACTCGAAGAGGCGCGTTGGTACCACCGCTGGAGTATGCCTTCCCTGTGGAGTATGGTGGGCCGAGCCGGATTCGAACCGGCGACCACCGCCGTGTAAGGGCGGGATCCTAACCAGACTAGACTATCGGCCCCTGGATGGGATAACGGGGGGAGCCCTAATATTTTTTCGCGTCTCATTCGGTGAGGTTCTTCTCTATCTCATCGATCTTGATCTTTAGGATGGCGATTATCTCCTTGTTCTGAAGGCTTTCCAGCCGCCCGCCGCAGACAGTGCACTGGAAATTGGTCTCCATTGCCTCGTCGAAGACGAATCTCAGGTTGTCCGTCGGGCAGTAGAAGAACATGTTGCTGGTCTCGTATTCCATCCGCTCCTTTAGCTTGGAGAGTACTTTCTTCTTCTTGGCATTGAGGACGATGTTGAGGCCTGTGCGGTTTATGCGCCAATAGTACTTAAACCAGCCAGCATCCTTGTCCCTTACCCTCCGGTAGGAGACCAGGTTCTGCTCGAAGAGCTGGTAGAGAAGCTTTCTGAGATTGTTCAGCTTGATGCCGGTCTTCTGGATGAGCTCATCGTCCGTTGTCTCCTCCTGCTCGGAGAGGATCTTTATCAGCTGTACTGCCTCCTCCCCGACCAGTTCCCTTGCAACGGCAACCAAGCCTAGATTTGACATAAACTATCACATCGAGGGCGATCAATGGAGCGGTCCCACGTCTATATTGAACAAATCTCATAAAATATCTTTCTTTTTTCAACGTAATTGCTGCACGGCCTTACCCTTTTCCGATGGTAAAATCCTTGCCTTCGCCCCCTCGAACTCCCTTTCCTCCCATGCACCATTGGTCAGCCGGTCGAGGAGGATCGCGAGCGCAGCCACCTCAGAGTGCGGCTGGGGCCCAACCGAAACGTTGTAGTCGGCCACCTGGAAGTATTCCCGGGGGACCTTTTCGCTGCCAACAACTATCAGAACATCCTCCCCGAGAGATGAGATCTCCCTGGCCCTCTGCCGGAGGGGCAGCCCATACATCGTCAGGTGGACCACTTTCCCTCCCTTCCGTTTCCATTCGCGGATGAAGCCGAGGGGATTGGGCAGATGCTCGACAGAGAATGGGCCGCCCCATGTCCCAACGATCTTTTCAAGGGTGAGCCTTATCGAGTCGTCCCTTACACCGGCGATGTATGCCCCGCTGGCGCCGAATGCACGGGCCACAAGGCAGACGTGGGTGGTGATCCTCTTATCGCGGGCTGGCCTATGCCCCAGCCTCAGTACAAAAAGTCCAGCCAAATCATCCAGTCTCCGCAAATTCCATGGATACTATCCTCTGCTCCTTCTTCATCCTTTCCAATCTGGGTATGTTTGATGCCGCAACTTCCACTATCATCGAGATGCCATCCTCGGTATAGCTGACTGATTCCGTCCTTGATATCTTCAGGATCTGGGATTTTGTCTCTTCGGCCTCTGTGCCTTTGGGGATGCGCAGTCTAAACACCCTTATGGGGGGGAGGGAGCGTGCGATTGAGGCCAGCAGATCCTCAAGTCCTGCTCCCTTCCTGGCAGAAATTGTGACCGGAGCGCTCCCAAGAACGCTCTTCACCGATTCCGCCTTGAGTGGGCACTCAAGGGCCTTGTCGGCCTTATTGAGGACAGGAAGTATTTTGCTGTTGAAGACGCCGATCTCGTTGAGTGTGGAGATGCAGGTCTTTAGCTTCCTTTCAAACTCCCCCTGGGGATCTGAGGCGTCAATGACCAGGATCACCCGGTCGGCGAGGGAGACTTCCTCAAGGGTAGAGTAGAATGCCTCCACCAACAGGTGGGGAAGGTCGTCTATGAACCCTACGGTGTCCGAAAAGAGCACTTTCCTGCCTGCAATTGGGACCCCCCGGGTGATTGTCGAAAGGGTTGTAAAGAGGCCCTCCCCCTCGGGGAGCGACTCCTGGGCGAGCCTGTTGAAGAGGGTGGTCTTCCCCCCAGAGGTGTAGCCGGTTAGGGCGATGTTGAAGAGGGACTGCTCCCTTCTCCGGGTGCGGTTGAGGGACTTTCTCTTGCTGATCCCCTCAAGCTTCCTCCTCAGGTGAGTAATCCTCCGCTTTATCATGGTTGAATAGACGTCGGCCTGGTACTTCCCCAGTCCGTGAAAGCCCGGGAGCTCGCCTAACTTCGCCAGGCGGACGTTTTCCCTCGCCATTGGAAGCTCATATTGGAGCCCGGCCAGTTCTATCTGGCACTTCGCCTCCACCGTCCCGGCGCGGCTGGTAAAGATCTCCAAGATGAGCTGGAAGCGGTCCATGACCTCGAGGTGTATCAGCTTCGTAAGGTTGTACCTCTGGGTCGGCTTCAGCCGGTTGTTGAAAATGACCTTGGCGGGCCCTATCAAAGATGCCCTTTCCGCTATCTCCCTGGCTTTTCCCCTGCCGACGCAGAAGGAGGAGTCCAGGGCTCTTACCTGTTGGAATTCCAAAGCCACCAGATAGCCGGCCGACTCTGCCAGTTGCCGCAGCTCTGGCAGCCCGCTCCCGCTATCCGAGCGCCTCACTTCCACCAGAATTGCCTTTAGAGGCTGCTGCATCAAGCGTTTCGACCTTCGCGCAATATAGCCACGTCTCCCAGGGTGAGGTTGCTAGGGGAAGGTTCTGACCCTTTCACCGAGGAGTCGATGGTTGCCTTAAGCCTGATCTTCAGGAGCCGCTCGATTTTCCCTGTCAGTTCGGCTGTGGGGCACATCTCGCCGGACTCGACTCTCCTTATCACCGAGTCCTTTTCCCCAAGCCTTCTGGCAAAATCTTCCCTTGTCATCCGAGCAGATTCCCTGGCTTTCCTTATGGCGGAGCCGAAGTTGTCCACCAGCATAAATTCGCCCAACTGGTCCCTGCGTGGGGTTTGGACCGGGAGAGGTTTCCTGATGCCGGGTCGTGGGACATTCTGCTCAATCTTTGCGGCAGTCTTCCTATCTACACGGGTACCGAACCTGGAGCACTCCGCACATACAGTTAGTACCGAACGCTCGATAGAGATCTGGATCGGCCTGCCCTGCATCTTCCTGCCGCATATCTCACAATTCATAAAAGGCACCGTTCTAAATGTTACTTGAAGTAAGGCTAATCTAAAATTTATTTCTGGTGGCACTGATGAGCGCTAACAGCGAAGTAAAGGATGACGTAATGCCGGTCCTGATGCAGGTCAGGAAGCTCGAGCAGAGAATACTGGAGCTCGAAACGGACCGGCGGGACTGGGTTTTCGAGAGGGAGCGCTTGCAGAGGGAGATACAGATACTCAGAGCAGAGATCGAGAAGCTCACCATCCCCCCGCACGTCGAGGGAAACGTGACGGACCTTCTGGAGGACGGTAGGGCTGTGGTCAAAAGCTCGACTGGACCCTCCCTCATTGTAAATGTCATGAAATCAGTCGACGTTGGCAAGCTGACACCAGGGAAGAGGGTTGCACTGAGCCAGCGGAACTTTGCGATCCTGGAGCTGCTGCCCGATTCCCTCGACATATATGTGAAGGCAATGGAAGTGCTGGAGGTTCCGAGGGTCAGCTATTCGGAGATCGGCGGCCTGGATGAGCAGATAAGGGAGCTCAGGGAGCTGGTTGAGCTGCCCCTGCTCAAGCCCGAGATCTTCGAAAAGGTTGGCATAGAGCCGCTAAAGGGGGTTCTGCTGTATGGGCCGCCGGGGTGCGGCAAGACTCTGCTCGCCAAGGCAGTGGCAAGGGAGACGAAGGCAACTTTCATAAAGGTTGTCGCCTCCGAGCTCGTTCAGAAGTACATCGGTGAAGGCTCACGAATGGTGAGGGAGCTTTTCCAGCTGGCCAATGCCAAGGCGCCAAGCGTGGTCTTCATCGACGAGATAGACGCGGTCGGGGGCAGGAGGGCAGACATCAGCATCAGCGGGGAGAGGGAAGTCCAGAGGACCTTGCTCCAGCTGCTGAGCGAGATGGACGGCTTCAGCGCCAAGGGCGAGGTCAAGATAATTGGGGCAACCAACAGGATCGACCTCTTGGATCCTGCTCTTCTCCGGCCAGGCAGGTTCGACAGGGTCCTCGAGATACCGGCGCCCGACCAGCGTGGGAGGGAGGCGGTATTTAGGATTCACCTCCAAAAGATGAATGTGGACAGCGAAATCCGGTCGGAGGAGCTTGCCAAGGTGACAGAAGGCGCCACTGGTGCCCAGATTAAGGCGATCTGCACCGAAGCTGGGATGTTCGCGATCCGCAGCTCCCGGGATATCATAACCAAGAATGATTTTGCCAGCGCAATCTCTAAGCTCCTCAGGAAGGAGGGCCCGAAGATTGGAAACAGCGGGACCTACCTGTGACCCGGCCAGCGGAGAGGACCTGATAAGGATCCGGGCCGTGGCGGACCACCAGTTCGGCAAAGGCTGCGGGAATAAGATCTTCCCTCAGGATCTTGGGGTAATAAGGTCCAGAAAGACTGGAAAGGTGAAGGGCATCTACCACCAGGGCAAGCTCCTGGCTACGCTCAGACCGGCAGATGGATACCTGGCACTGGGCCCGGAGGGGGCGGTGCGGCTTGCCCGTTCACTGGAGCCGCCAAAGTACCGGGTCGTTGTTGTGGATGACGTGGTAGATGTCATAAAGACAGGGCACAACCTGTTTGCCAAACACGTCCTCTCTGCAGATCCGGAGATACGGGCGGGCGAGGAGGTCCTGGTGACCGACTTCGCGGACAATGTCCTTGCAACCGGGCGGGCAGTGCTGACCGGCAAGGAGATGAAACGCTTTAAAATAGGCATGGCAGTTAAGGTTAGGAAGGGAACTGAGCCGGATTTGGGAGATTGAGGTGGAGTGCTGTGAAAAGGATAAACCCTAGAGAGGCCCGCAGGATGATGCAACGGATGGGGATGGGCCTGGAGGAGATGCCAGGAGTCTCCAAGGTTACCTTCAGCATGAAGGGTAAGAACTTGGTGATTGCAGATCCGCAGGTGACCATTATGAAGGTGAGCGGTCAGACCATGTACCAGATTGTGGGCGAGGCGATGGAGGAGAAGGTGGAATCCGCCGAGGTAAAGTTGGAGGTCACCGACGAGGATGCCCAGCTGGTCTCGGCTCAGACAGGGGCCAGCCTTGAGGTTGCCAAGAAGGCACTGGAGACCGCAAATGGCGATCTTGCCCAGGCCATAATGATGCTGAAGGGCTAAAGCGCTGAGCGCTTGCTATTGAAGGCAAAGTCCCGCTCGCTCTGGCTCCATGCCTTAGAAGACTTGTACCTGCCGAAGGTTTTTGTATAGAACACCAGCCGATTACCATCATAAGCGCATTTGGGGCATTTGGTGTGCAGGCCATACGAGATAGTGGAGCAGTGGACGCAGAAGGTATAGTCCCGTGTGAAGGTCAGGAGGCCTATGCCCGTCGTCTCGAATATCCTCTTGGTGTAGTTGGCCAAGAGGTTGATGGTCGGGAATGGTTCGCCCAGCCGTATATCGAAGAGGTGCCCTCCCCGGGTGATCTGCTGGAAGATCTCCTCATTCTTGAGCCTCGACTTGAGCGGTATCGCCACAGTTAGCGGAAGATTGGAGTGCTCGGTATAGCACTCCGCTGATTTGGCTTTGAGGTAACCCGCCGCTATGTCCAGGTTCGTCAGCCTCTGGGCAGCTGGCTCAAAGGTGATGCTGGAGGAAAGAAGCCTAATGGAAGGTTGCGATCGGGAAGAATACTCATCTATCTGCCTCACGGCTTTGACGGCGAAGCGGAGCGCGTCCTCATTGTCTGAGATTTCCAAACCTGTATGGTATTTCACAGCCTCGGGGAGGCCCACATAGCTTATCAGACCAGGGGAGTCGCTGAGCCTGAAGTATCCGCTGTCGTCAATCTCTTCCCTGAAGAGGGGGAGGAGGTTGTCAGACTGGACGCGGTCATTCATCACGTGGCGCTTTATGACGAGAGCTTCCCGCGCAAGCTCCAGCATCTCCTTGAGCTGCTCGTCGAACTTGTCATCGTCTCCCTTGGACCCGTAGGCGATCCTCGGGAGGTTGATAGCGATATTATCCAGCGATCCGACTCTAAGTGTGCCACTCTCCCAATCTTTCCAAGAGGAGTCGACACGAGCGAGATTCGAGCTGTAGGACACGTTTTCGGTCTGCCAGGGGAGGGATTGGTTAACGAAGAATACGTTTCCCCACCGCTCAGCCAGCTCGTAAGCTTTCATCAGGCATTCATTTGCAGCATTTGTTGCGTAGGCCTTCTTCCTCATCTTAAGGAAGATGACGGGGTTGAGGAGCGGCTTGGAAGCTCCGTCGCCCTCATTCATCAGGTCCAAGAGGGCCCCCAAAAGGCGGAGGGTTTGATCCGAATAATCCCCATAAACGCCCTTCTCCCCCTCGGGGCTGGGCGCCTTCACCTTTTCCAAGAATTCAGGGACCTCCAGCTCTACATTGAAGGCAATTGTGGAGTTGGATATGCCGTTGAATTTTTCGTTGAGGCTGTACAGGAAGTCCCTGAGGATGTTCTTGATGTCTGCCTCCTTCATGTCCTTGATGTAGGGGGCGAGAAAGACATTGAAGAAGCTTATGGACTGGGCATTTGAGCAGAGGGCGGAGGAAGAGGTAAGAAGGGCATCGATGGTGTACAACGCCCCCTTGAGCGACTTAGGAGCAGGGTGCGAGGGAAGGGCAATGCCGGTCCCATCGGCCGGCATCTTGCCACACAGGAACGGGCGGATGTCGTGCTGGATGTCCGCCGGCCGCAGGACCCAATAGTTGGCATTGTTGATATGGATGGCACCGCTCAGGTGGGCATCAGCAATGGTCCTGGGGAGGACCTTTAGGTACATATACTCTTCGAATACGGCGTCGCCTGCGAGGGCATGAACGCGCTCCGGCGACGGATAGTCTTTGTACCCGGCGCTCTTGATGGTTGTAGTGACATCGTAGACGGGCTGCCCGAGCCTTGTCAGCGAATGACGGTACTCCTCGAGGCCCTTCTCAAGAAGAATGGCGTTCACGAACTCCCTGATCAGCGCGGCTGTGAGATATCTGACCTGGGGCCGCTTCAGCCTGTCCTCGGCTTCCTTTGAAATCGACTCCGCAAGCTTTCTGGGGACATTGGCCTCGCGGATCAATGCCTCGACTATCTTCTTCCTCTCAAAGGGCTCTATGGTAAGGCTAGAGGTGCGCACCAGCATCTCGCCTTTCTTTCGTCTGACGGCGTCCTCAACGCCGTAGATGAAGTTTGATACCTCCTGCCCGAAGACGGTGAGATAGTATTTCCCAGAGGCCTCGTCTGCCGACAGGAGTTCTGCCTCGGTGAGCATTCGGAGGTGGTAGCCGAACTTACCTGCGTCAGTCTTCGGGTTCATCTCCAGCTTTTCCATTATCTCGGTGAATGAGAGAGGGCCATCCCTGCTGATCAACTTCAGTACCTCTGCCCTAACCTCATTGGAAAGGGCAGAGAGTATCGACTCTAGCAGGTTCTTTGATGACAAAGGAAACCCCAGAGCTAGATTGGATGGTTGTATCTAAAATAGTTTATAGGGCTACCTGAAGGCGGGTCTAAACTTGAGGGCATATTGTATGATGCCAGCGTCGCCGTCCTCGGTTATTTTCCTGAAGACAGCCTCCAGCGACATCCCTATTGAGACGTCCTTGTGGTTCACGTCGGTGATCTGGGAGGTCATTCTGGTTCCATCCTCCAACTCGACTATGCCGAGTATATAGGGGGAGAGTCTCTCAAAGCCTTTTGGCGGGCTCCGAACCACAGTGAAAGAGAGGAGTTTTCCTCTGTCTGGAAGCTTATAAGGGGTAAACTCGAAGGAGCCGCACTTGTCGCACCTCCCCCTCGGGGGGTAGATCACATGGCCACACTTTTTGCACTTTGCGCCCTCAAACCTTGTCCTTTCAGGTATCTCGCGCCAGTAGCGGGGAACAGACATTATTTTGCCCTCCTCAATATGGACACGAAGGAGCTTGAGCCGGAGCCGCCTATGTTTTGGGTGAGCCCTATTTCTGAGTCGGGGACCTGCATTTTGCCGGCATTGCCCAGCAGCTGCATGGCGATCTCGGCGACCTGGTATGCCCCAGTCGCCCCCACCGGGTGACCCCTTGACTTTAAACCTCCGCTCGGGTTGATGGTCACGGCTCCCCCTGGCTCGAAAGCATGTTCGTCAAGCAGCTTTGCGAATTTGCCTTTCTCGCAGAATCCCAGATCTTCGATGGATAGGACGCCGGTGATTGTGAATGTGTCGTGGATTTCCGCAATGTCCACGTCCCGTGGCGTCAGCTTCGCCATCTTGTACGCCTTGTCGGCGGCAACGACCGTTGAGTTGAGGGACAGGATATCGGGACGCGAGGCTATATCGATGGTGTCTGTGGCGCCGGCAATGCCTGATATTTCAACATAGCTGTCAGAGTACTTGGGAGCATCCTCCAGCGGGCAGAGTATAAGTGCGGCAGCACCATCCCCCACAGGGGCGCAGTCGTAAAGGGTGATCGGATCGGCTATTCTGTCCGAATTCATCACCGTTTCCCGCGAGATTTCGAAGGGCAGCTGTGCATAGGGGTTCCTGGCGCCATTCTTGTGCATCAGTACAGCAAAGTCGGCAAAAACTTCCCGGGGCGTGTGGTATGTTTGCATATAGTGGTTCATCATCAAGGCATTGAGGCTGACAAAACTGGAGCCGAAGAACAGCTCATAGTCGGCGTCTGCTGCCTTGCCCAAGGAGAGGGTGGTGTTATTAGCAACGCCATCTGAGAGCTTCTCGACCCCCCCGACCATTACAATATCGCTCATCCCGGATGCCACGGCGCTGTATCCTGCCAGTATGGCTGCACCGCCCGAAGCACAGGCCGCTTCAACCCTGTAGGCAGGGCAGGGAGAGATCCCGATGTAGTCAGCCAGCAACCCTCCGATATTGTTTTGGTCAGACAGGTCAGAAGCGCACATGTTACCTACTATAAGCGCGTCGATGCCAGGTACCCTGGCATCCTCCATTGCAGACTTCGCGGCTTCACCGAAAAGCTCCCTGAGCGATTTTTTCCAGTGTTTCTCGACCTTTGTAAGACCATAACTGATAACCGCTATTTTTCGCATGAATTGCTCCCCTCAGACCAATATTTTTCTCCTGAATTTCGCGTACATTGCGTAGTCAATGTTCTGTTTCCTTTTCAGGTAGTCTGAAACGGTGGGTGCCTTGTCCCTCTTTGCCACAACGCCGTCCTGGACAACGAAGCTGAAGGTGTCGCTGCCTGCCCCAGAGCCGAAGCTGGCAACAAGAACACGGTCTCCAGGAGTTGCGATGTCCAAGATGGCTGAAAAGCCAGTTACCGAAGAGCCGGCATAAAGGTTGCCTATCCAAGGGACGAGCAGACCAGGCTCCACCTGCTCTTTGCTGAAGCCAAGAGACTTGGCAGCCTTAATTGGGAATTTGCCATTGGGCTGGTGGAAAACCGCGTACTTGAAATCAGATGGCTTGAGCGAGAGCTCCTCCAGCAGTATCTTCGTTGAAGAGGTGATGTGGGTGAAATATGCGGGCTCGCCCGTGAATGCCTCCGCGTGGGAGGGGTAATCCCTCTTCTGCCTCCTCCAAAAGTCCGGAGTGTCGGTAACGTAGGAGGCTGACCCCTCCAGAAGCGCGACAGGCGCCTTTTCCTTACTCTTCTGGCCAACCAGGATAGCAGTGCCGCCACAGCCAGCCGAGAATTCCAATGGATCGCCAGGCGCCCCCTGAGCCGTGTCGGCGCCAATGGCCAATCCATAGTCTATCATCCCAGAACCCACTAAGCCTAGGCAGCATTGAAGGCACTCAGTCCCCGCTTTGCAGGCAAATTCCATATCGGCAGAGAGGACGCGGGGGGTGGCCCCAATGGCCTCGGCAACAATAGAGCCGGTGGGTTTGACGGCATAGGGCTTCGATTCTGTGCCCACGAATACAGCCCCCAGCCGCTTCGGCTCTATTCCCGCGCGGGCCAGCGCATTTTTTGAAGCCTCAACAGAGATTGTGGCGACATCCTCATCCAGACCAGCCACTGCCTTCTCATCGATCAGTAGCTCATCCTTGAAGTGCCTGGATGATTTGCCCCAGATCCTAGCTATTTCCTCCACAGTCACCCTGTAGAGGGGGATGTAGGATCCCCAGCCGGATACTACAACATCGATTGCAGGCTTCATCCGAATCACTTCCGTTACCTACAGAGAGCTAGTATATTAGGAATTCGCTTCTTAACTTAAGAGCAATCGACGGTCGCCGATTACGAACGGAGCTGATGCAGCCCTTTGATCAATTCGTCAACAGTTTGCTTTTTGGAGAGTATGAGTGGCAACCGTTCGGCCTTGGCCAGCTCAACCGCAATCGTGTCGAGATGGGTCACCCCGTGTAGAGCGATTGCGGCGGGCTTCAGCGGCTGTACCCTTACAGCAACCATGGGAGACCGTCCTGTGGAGACCTTCGTGAAGATGAGAATCCGTTCGGTTGTCGTCCCTAGGAGCTGCATAAACTCGGAGCCGGACATGGTCAGTATGGCGCGGATACTGTCAAGGACCGTATAGCCCAATATTTTCTTGCCCGCAAAGAACTCACCGGCCAAGTATTCGCCATCAATAACCCGAACGATCTCGCTGAGTGGTATTGGTGAGGGGAACTCGTAAAGGCCCAATATAGCATCAGGAGTGGTCCTCACGAGCGAGGAGAACTGTTTCAGAACCCTGGCTTCGTCTGTGCTGTCTATGTCGATCAGCGACTGGACGAACCTTCGGATAAACATTGAGCCGGGGTTTGGCCGCCTTCCGCCTTCGTAATCACTGATGACGGATGGCGATATCTTCAGCTTTTCAGCCATCTCCAGCTGCGTTATCCCAAAGACCTCCCGCCAGCGCCTCATTATCTCACCAGGTCGGTCCGAGATGATTATTTCCCCGATTACCCTCTTGACCAGGAGGTCCTTTACAGTCTCCATGATGGCTACCGCTTGGAAATATGCCGCGAGTTGGTAATAACGGTTTACTGCAAAAAGTATAAAGATGGCGCGATTTCAGTCTAGAGTGCCTCAGGGGCTGTAGGCTAGCTTGGTCTAGACTGTCAGGCTCGGGCCCTGGTGACCCCGGTTCGAATCCGGGCAGCCCCACCACTATACTTTACTTGAGCAGTCCTTCCTTTCGCAGAATACCTTTTCCTGCAAGTATCCCAGTGGCGGCTGCGCCAACTATCCCCCTGGACAGGCCGACTCCATCCCCTGCAGCAAAGAGGTTTTCAACAGGTGTCTCGAAATTAGCATCGACCTGGAATTTGTTGGCCGAGAACTTTATCTCCGGTGCGTAGAGAAGAGTCGAGGAGCTTGCCACCCCCGGGATGATTTCGTCCAGTTTCTCGAGCCCTTCCTGAATATCCGCAACTATTCTGTGGGGCATGGCCATTGCGATATCACCAGGCGTCGCCGACCTGAGAGAGGGCTTGACGTTGCTGTGGGAGATCCTGACCCAGGTTGACCTCCTACCCATGCGCAGATCCCCCAGCCGCTGGATGATGGGTTCGCCGCCACCTAAGATTGTGGCCTGCTGGACCACGGACCGCCCATAGGCTGTCGTGTCCTCAGTCGGCTCGGTGAGGACAACCCGTACCAAGAACGCAAAATTGCTGTTCTCGGAGGGCGTTTCGGTCATAGAGTGACCATTTACCCCCACAATGCCGTCATAAACCTCCTTCACGACAAAGCCCTCATGATTTACACAGAAGGTGCGCACGAAGTCGTCGTAGGTGTCGGTGTAGATGTGGAACTTGGGGTCGCGGTTTACCGATATGATAGGAGCCATGACAAAGGCAGGGACCTCAACCCTTACCCCTATGTCGATAGGCTCATGCTTGGTCGGGATAGAGAGGTTCTTGGCCAGAGTGCCGGCCCAATCGGCGCCCACCCGCCCCGGAGCCAATAGCACATATCGCGCCGTTTTTACAGAGTTGTCATCGAGTATTATCTTGCCCTTCTCCAGGGATTTGACATGAGTTGCTAAAAGGAACTTTACGCCCATCCGCTCCAGGTCGTTCTTGAAATTGTCGATCACCTTGGGAGCTCCGTCGCTTCCCATATGCCTCTGGGTGATAGGGAGGAACTTGATTCCCACCGATGCTGCCCTCCTTTGGAGGTCCACGGCAGCAGCTATATCTCCGCGATAAACTGCTTCGGGGGCACCATACTTCAGGAAGATGGAATCGACTAGGTTGACTAGTTCCCATGACTCTTTTTCTCCAACGAACTCTCTCAGATCGCCGCCTATGTCTGGACGGAGGTTCAACAGGCCGTCAGAGAGTGTGCCTGCCCCTCCGACGCCGCTCATTATGTTACAGACTTTGCAGTTAGTGCACATCTTGTAGCTCTGGACGGGGCATTTGCGTTTGTATACGTCAAAGCCCTGATCGACTATGCAGACAGAAAGCCTTTCCTTGACGGCTGTTTTTATTTCGTAAGCTGCAAACATTCCTGCTGGGCCAGCTCCCACAATTATTACATCATAATCCAAAGGGGAACCCCACGAAGTCAATCAATGGCAGGCACAGCTATTTATCTTATTGTCATATATTCTATGGACGGGTTCCAATGGAGCAGGCGTTTGTAGCAATTTTGGACGAAATCGGGAAGAAAGGGGTCATCTCGGAAGAGATGCGCAAACTCCTGCAGGATGAATATGGTTTAAAGTTTTCCAATGCCGAGGAACTGGTCTCGTCGAAGGCAGTGAAGAAGTATATCTTCATACCAAGCAAGAAAGTGGTCTGGATAGTTGTGGGGAGAGAAAAAGAGTATTTTGTAATGCCAGGGTTCTACTGTCAATGCGACGATTTCTATATCAACGTTGTAATTCGAAGGCGTTCAAAATTATGCTATCATCTATTTGCTCAGGCCTTAGCCGAGCGCCTAGGTAATTTCGAGGTATACGAAGTGCCAGACAGTGATTTTATAAGACTCAATAATGAGTGGAAGAAGCAAAGCATATGAGTTGTAGATTATGGACGCTGCGACAATGGTAATGATTCTGCAGATAACCGCCGTTGCGCTAGGATTATTAACTTTAATTGCGATGGCTTCTGATCGTAAGTAATGGCGGTTCCGATGACGGATTACAAGACTCTTCTTTCCGTTCTTGTAGAAAAATCTGGCTTACCGGCTCAGGAACTGGAATCGCAGCTTAAAATGAAGATCGAAAGCCTAGGACACTTGGTAAATGAGGATGTTGCGTTGAGGCTAGTTGCGAGAGATCTCAACATTTCACTTGTAGACGGTGAAGCTAAGAGACCCTGTGTTCAGGTTGTGGACCTTGTCCCTGGCATGAATAATATAAATCTAGAACTGACCCTGAATTCGGTGGGCGTCGTTAAAGATTTCACAAAGAAAGATGGCACTTCAGGAAAAATATTGCGAGCTTCTGCATTTGACGCTTCTGGAAGGGCAACTATAGTCGCATGGGACGAACAAACAACAGTGATCGAGCCTTTGAGAAGTGGTGTGAAAGTATTTGTCCATACGGCATACACGAAAAGTGGACTCACTGGCGGAGTTGAAATCCATTTAGGCAGGAAGAGTAAATTGGACATAGTCAGCCTACCAGCAACAAATGGCCCAGTTATAAAAGAGAAACATGAAGGAATAGTTTGGAGAACTTCAGATACGACGTTTTTCAACAGAAAAGATGGCTCTCCTGGCACACTTGCCTCATTTTTATTGAAGGAAGGCAACGAATTACTAAGGGTGTTAATATGGAATCCGCCCTTAGAAAGGGTGTCGGGCATAAGAGAAGGATCATATGTAGAGGTTGTAAATGGAACGGTCAGGAAGGATTTGAGTGGAAAGCCTGAGCTGCATGTAAATAACATCGATTCTATCCAATTGCGCCAGGAAGTTTTTGAAATTAAGCGACAAGTTATGAAACTTTCGGAGATAGAGCCGAATATGGGAGACATTAACGTAGAGGGGGTAGTTGAAAATATTTCCGAGGTTTCAAGAACCCATAATGGAAAGTCCTATCTCAGGCTATTGATTCGTGAAGGCGAAACAGTGTTACCATTGACGCTGTGGAACGAAAAGGCCCTAGAATTTGATGGCAAGGCACAGATCGGCTCACCCATTAAAATTGAAGGCTGCTATTCAAAGATAGGACCGCAAGGCCTAGAGCTTGGAGTAAATAGATGGAGTAAAGTACTTATTGACGAAAAATAAAAAAATCAAAACTTTATTTTGTGCCATTACGATGATCTATTTGCCGAATGCATTGCAATTGATTTGGGCTTCAGCTTAGATGATATGTATTCAAAGGCCAAATCTGGAGTGCTTTGACCCCCGCATGTAAAAACATCCACTGTGCAATAATTGAGTTCGCTCCAGGTATGTATTGCAATGTGGCTCTCAAGAACCAAGGCAAGAGCGGATAATCCGCCCTTTTTGCCGCCAAACTTCCATACCTTGGTATCCCAGATGGTCATTTTAGCAATTTTTGCTGCTTCAATGATTATATTTTTAAGCGAATTCTCATCGCTGATAGCAGCTGTGTCGCAACCATAGAGGTTGCCATATACGTGTTTTCCAATAACTCTTTGCTCTTGCTGTACGCACGTGGCTTGGCTCACTTCTGTTTCGAGATCCTCCCCAATATTTGAGAGTTGTACTGATTGTCGCGTTAATTCCTAACTTAAATAT
>Ga0116202_10000887_pt1 | contig 17205 bp, 16 predicted proteins | sample LakKivw325mmetaG_FD_94479 | JGI IMG/M metagenome (GOLD analysis project Ga0116202, IMG submission 94479) | Anoxic lake water microbial communities from Lake Kivu, Rwanda to study Microbial Dark Matter (Phase II) - Lake Kivu water 325m metaG | ecosystem: Environmental > Aquatic > Freshwater >...
ATATCCTTCTTCCTGAAGGGTCGCGTTGAATTTTCAGGAAAGAAAATTGAGTTTCCCAGTATCTCAGCACATGAGGAGCAACCCCTGTGATTTCAGAGACTTCTTTTATGCTATAATAGCGAAAACCATCATTCATCTTTTAATCGCCTTGTCATGAGTTTCTCGAGTTCAGCAGCTGGTTCAGCGTCTTCATTAACTATTCTGTAAATCGCAGAAGCAATCGGGGTTTCAACATTATTTGCTTGAGAAATTTTCATGATAGCTTTGGAGGCAGATATACCTTCAACAATCATTTTTGTACTGGAAAGAAATTCCTGTTTCTTTTTTCTGGCAACCGCCTGTCCGAAGCGATGATTTCTGCTGCTCGGACTGAATGATGTTGTTATTAAATCTCCAATGCCTGCAAGACCCCAGAATGTTTTTTCTCTTGCACCGAAAAGTTTCCCGAAGTTTTTCATTTCCTCAATGCTTCTGGTAAGATAAGAAGCCTTTGCGTTGTCTCCCAGGTTGAGCTCGTCAATAATTCCTGAACCTATTGCAATGACATTTTTGTACCCACCGCATATTTCAACTCCACAAACGTCGTCAGTCGTATAAAGCCTCATTGTTTTTGAAGAAAACATGCTTTGAAATTTTCTGGCTAGTTCTATATCATGAGAAGCGATGACTGCGGCAGTTGGTTTGCCGGCGGCAACTTCAGATGCAATTGTGGGTCCTGAAATAACTGCTGAACAACACTCCGGGATTTCACTATCCAATATTTCTGACATCCTCATTCCTGTTTCAGGTTCAAGTCCTTTTGTTGCGATAAGTACATTCTGTTTGCGATAATGCGGTTTAAGATATTTTACCGTATTTCTGAAATATTTTGATGGAACTACAATTATCAGTATTTCTGAACCTGAACTAACAGTTTGGATATCACTGGTGATAAATATTTTTTCAGGAATTGTGAAGTCTGGAAGGAAATCGCGGTTTTCTCTTGTTCTGTGGAGAATTTCAGCATATTCCGGGAATTTTTCCCAGAGGATAATCTGATATTTTTCAGAAAGCAGTATTGAAAGGGCTGTACCCCATCCGCCTGCACCGATTATTCCTATTTTTTCCATAAAAGAAATCTATTCTCGTTTCCCGCCAGAAGTCTTTTAATATTTTCTCTGTGGGTAGCGATTATCAAAAGACTTATTATGGTTCCTGCAATTATAAGCGTTATGTTTTTATGTAAAAACCACAGCATTACAGGTAATACAATCGCAGCTGTCATTGATGCGAGTGAAACGTATCCGGTGGCAACAAAAATTAAAATCCATGCAAGGAAAGAAATAATTGCTTCTGCTGGTATTATCGCAAGGATCACACCGAAACTGCAATTTACAGCTTTTCCTCCTTTGCCTTTGAGAAAAATTGAAAATTTGCTTCCAAGTATCGCGGCAAGACCCACTGAAAGCAGGATTACCTGATTTGAATTTTGTTGCTGGAAGTATTTCATCATGAAAATAGGTAAGGCACCTTTTGAAACATCCAGAACGAAAGTAAAAATTCCGGGTACTGGGCCCAGTACCCGGAATACATTGGTTGCTCCAATATTGCCGCTTCCTTTTGTTCTCAGGTCGACACCGTAGAAATGCTTACCTATCCAGTAGCCCCATACAAGACTACCGGATAAATACCCGAACACGATCCAGCATAGAATCGAGAACAAGGACACGGCTCATATGCCCGCAAACGTTATTTAATACCGAGAAGTTCCTTAGCTTTGTCAACGGCAGAACCGGCATCAGGCGCATAGCCATCTGCTCCTATTTCATCTGCATATGCCTGAGTAACCGGAGCTCCACCAATAATTACCTTTACCTTATCCTTGACACCTTCAGTTTTCAATTTTTCAATAACATCCTTCATGGCGGGCATTGTGGTTGTTAAAAGAGCAGAAAGTCCTATTAACTGAGCACCATTTTTTGCTGCTTCAACAAATTTTTCTTCGGGTACATCAATACCAAGATCCATAACCTCAAATCCGGCACCTTTCCACATCATTGATACAAGGTTTTTACCTATATCATGAAGGTCGCCTTTTACTGTTCCTATTGCGACTTTTGCCTGGGCTTTAATTCCTGCCTTTGCTATTTCTGGCTGGAGAATTGTCATAGCCTGATTCATTGCTCTTGCTGCTATCAGAACCTCAGGAACATAGAACTCATTATTTTTGAACTTTGTTCCCACCACATTCATTCCAGCAATAAGTCCTTCATTCAAAATTTTTTCAACTCCGATGTTTTCAGCAAGGGCTTTTGTAACCAGTTCAGTCGCCTTCTTTGCGTCTCCCCTGATAATAGCCTGCGCTATCTCATTCAACATGCTGCCTCCTTAATTTGAGAAAAATGGAAATTTTTTTTGTACAAAAATTTATACAGTAAATTAATATATTTGTCAAGTTTTACTATATGGGTGTAAAATAATTGGCATCCAGCAGGCGGTTAGCTCAGTCGGCAAGAGCGCTTCCCTTACAAGGAAGAGGTCGTGGGTTCGATTCCCTCACCGCCTAATTATTTTTCATTCTTTGCGATAATCAAACAGGAGGATTTTACAGCATCCTGATAAATGAAACTTTTATTTTTGACCTCACATCTAAATTAAAAAACAAGGAACAGGAGAGAAAAATGGAAAAAATCATAGGAATAGACCTTGGAACAAGTAATTCAGCAGCCGCAATAATGGAGGCGGGTAAAATTGTTGTTATTCCAAGCGCAGAAGGTACAACAATTGTTGGCGGAAAAGCTTTTCCATCATATGTTGCCTTTACAAAGGATGGGCAGATTCTTGTTGGAGAACCGGCCAGACGGCAGGCAGCAGTGAATCCAGAACGTACAATCTTTGCGGCGAAAAGAAAGATGGGTACTGATTTCAAATATACAATAGACGGAAAAACTTACACACCGCAGCAGATATCAGCATTTATTCTGCAAAAAATAAAGAAAGATGCTGAAAGTTTTCTCGGGTGTCCGATTACAAAGGCTGTGATAACCGTGCCGGCATATTTTAATGACAACCAGAGACAGGCAACAAAAGATGCAGGCACAATAGCTGGACTGGAAGTTGTCAGGTTGATTAACGAACCAACCGCCGCAGCATTTGCGTATGGTCTTGATAAACTCAATCAGGAACTCAAGATTATGCTTTTTGACTTTGGTGCTGGAACCCTTGATGTAACAATTATGGAAATGATGGGTGGTGGTGTTTTTAAGGTCCTTTCCACAAGTGGAGATACTCAGCTCGGTGGTACTGATATGGATCAGGATCTTGTTGATTTTATTGTAAAAGATTTCAAGATACAAACCGGGATAGATCTAACAAATGACAGAATGGCAATGCAGAGAATCAAGGAAGCAGCGGAGAAAGCGAAAATAGAACTTTCTTCAACCCTTGAAACTGAAATCAATCTGCCTTTTATAACCGCTAATGAAAAAGGGCCACAGCATCTTTCAATGAAGATCAGAAGATCTCAACTTGAAGAACTGGTGAGAGGCAGGATAGAGAGGTGTCGCGGTCCGATGGAACAGGCACTTCAGGATGCAAAACTTACACCGGCGCAGATCGACAAGATTATTCTTGTTGGAGGACCTACAAGAATGCCGGTGGTACAGAAATTTATCGAGGATTTCATGGGTAAAAAACCGGAAAGAGGTGTGGATCCGATGGAATGCGTTGCCACTGGTGCTGCTATTCAGGGTGCAGTACTTGCAGGTGAAGTTAAGGATAAGGATATTCTTTTGCTGGATGTAACGCCTCTTTCTCTCGGGGTTGAAACCCTCGGTGGAGTGTTTACTAAAATAATCGAGAGGAATACCACAATTCCCACAAAGAAAAGTCAGATTTTTACCACTGCTGCGGACAACCAGACATCTGTAGAAGTTCATGTATTGCAGGGAGAAAGACCGATGGCTGCGAATAATACAAGTCTCGGCAGATTTCATCTGGATGGTATTCCACCTGCACCAAGAGGTGTTCCTCAGATTGAGGTTACTTTTGATATCGATTCAAATGGTATCCTTTCTGTAACTGCAAAAGACCTTGCAACATCAAAGCAACAGTCAATAAGGATTACGGCTTCAAAGAAACTGACAAAGGAAGAAATAGACAGAATGGTCAAAGAATCCGAACAGTTTGCTGAACAGGACAGAAAGCAAAAAGAGCTTGTGGATTTGTGTAATCGTGCCGATGGGCTTGCTTACAGCGCTGAAAAAACATTAAAGGAACATGGAGATAAGATTCCTGCTGAAGAAAAAAATATGCTCAATGAAAAAATCTCATCTTTACGAAAAGCCATTGATTCAAAAAATGAATCTGAAATACAATCTCTGATGCAGGAGATTGAAAAAATATCTCACAGGATAGCTGAGATTCTCTATAAACAGACAGCGCAGTCAGCTGAATCAGGGAATCAGCAATCATCATCTCAGACATCAGAACCTCAACAAGAGCAGGGAGAAAAAAAGGTTGTTGATGCCGATTATAGAGAGGTTGATGGAAATAAGTGAAATAAATAAGGAAGTGGGTTGTAAGGGCGGTTTTTGTGACCGCCCTTTTTTATTGCTTCAATCGATAGTGATATAATAATTACAGTGATTTATAAAAAAGGGATTCATATGGTGACATATAAAAAAGCAGGAGTTGATGACCAGAAGGCAGAAGCACTTGTCAGATTTATAAAGGAGCGTGCAGCAAAATCTTTTCAAAGGAAAATGGCAGGAGATATTGGGTTTTTTGCAGGTTTTGTGCCTGTTCCAACCGGTGCGGGCAGGAGTTTCCTTGTTGGAGGCTGTGATGGTGTGGGTACCAAGATTCTTATTGCGAAGGCGCTTGAAAAATATGACACTATTGGCATAGATCTTGTGGCAATGAACTGTAATGACGTTGCGGTATGTGGAGCGACACCACTGTTGTTTCTTGACTATCTGGCTGTCGGTAAACTTAAGATTGAAAGAGAGAAAAAAATCCTTGAAGGCATAATTAAAGGATGTGAGATTGCCGGATGTGCGCTTATTGGTGGAGAAACCGCTCAAATGCCGGATGTTTATTCTGAGGATGATTTTGACCTTGCAGGTTTCTGTGTCGGGATCGTGGACAGGGATAAAATGATTGGTCCGGCAAAAGTGAAAGAGGGAGACATATTACTTGGAATCGGTTCAAATGGACTGCATTCCAATGGTTTTTCTCTGGTGAGAAAAGTATTTTTTCCCAAAAGGGGAATCAAGAGGATGCTCTTTGATTATAAAGCAGATCTTGGAAGATCCCTCGGAGAAGAATTTTTGCGTCCAACCTTCATTTATTCACCCCTGATAGTTGATCTGGTTAAACGAAATCTTATTCACGCAGCCGCTCATATTACCGGTGGTGGTATTCCTGGAAATCTTTCAAGAATTCTTCCTGAAAACATGGATGCCGAGGTTTACACTGATTCCTGGAATGTGCCCTGTGTGTTTCATATGATCCGGGAATCCGGAAGTATTAAAACCAGGGAAATGTTTAATGTTTTTAATATGGGAATTGGTTTAATCCTCAGTGTTTCATCACATAATAAGGAGAATATCAAATCAATTGCCCGGAAATTCGGATTCAGGGTTTTTCAAATTGGTGTTATATGCAGGGGTAAAGGCAGGGTTGTTTTAATTAAGAAGCCAGCATAAATGGCAAGCTGAAGAACCGAATTTTTAAAAACAGGGAGATGAAATGAGCGAGAAAAAAAATGTTATGTACAGGGTGCTTGCTCTTGGAATAGCCTCACTTTCACTTGCCGGGAAAAAGGGTAAGGAAATACTTGAAAGTCTTGAACAGGAGGCAAAAGAAAGAAATCTCGAAGAAAAAATCGAGAAACGTTTTTCTGGACTTATTGAAAAAGTGGAAAAGATGAAGGGGGTTCAGAAAGGGAAAATTGCTGATATATTTGGTGTTGCAACAAAGGAAGAAATAGAAAACATAAGAAAAGAAATAGAGAATTTGAAAAATGACAGACAATGAACATTCTTGGTGTAAGCAGGAAATATCGTCTTATAAATCGTGTACGTGTCGTTTTAAGGGTACTTATCAAACACGGCCTTGGTTATTTCATAGACAGAATTTTCAGAGAACCAAGTTTAAGGATACTCCGTTTTAACAGGTCGTCTATTTCCAGAGACGGAAAATATTTTACACCTGCTCAAAGACTCCGCTTTGTTCTTGAAGAACTCGGTCCAACGTATGTAAAAATCGGACAATTTTTCAGCACCAGAGCTGATATTCTTCCGGAAAACTTTCTTAATGAACTTTCCAAACTCCAGGACAATGTTTCTCCTTTTCCTTTTGAAGAAGTGAGAAAAATAATTGTTGAAGATCTTGGAAAAGATATAAATGAAATTTTTTTACAGTTTTCGGAAAAACCAATATTTTCAGCTTCTATAGGACAGGTTCATTCTGCGATTCTTATTTCAGGACAGCAGTGCGTTGTTAAAGTTCGCAGGCCTGGGGTTGAACAGACAATTTCTGATGATGTCAAGGTTCTTACAGAAATTTCAAAACTTGCGTCAAAACATATTCCTGAATTAAAACAGTGGAATATTTCTGGTTTACTTGAAGAGGTTGGGGAACATCTCAAAAGACAGATAGACTTTATCTATGAAGCTGGAATGATGGAGAAACTTAAAGGTTTTTATGAAAAGGCCGGTATTAAGGTGCCAGATGTATTCTGGGATTACACATCAAAGCGGATTCTCACAATGGAGCAAATAATAGGAATAAAAATATCGGATGTTCCTGCTAAAAGGCCTGATCTTTCTCAACATATTGTTAAGGGAATATTCGAAACGCTTTTCAAAACAGGTTATTTCCATGCAGATCTGCATCCCGGTAATATCCTGGTCACAGATAAAGGAGATCTGGCATTTGTTGACTTTGGTCTTGTCGGCTATTTTTCGTTTGAAAAAAGAAAACTGCTTGCCGGAATTGTATCAGGAATTTTAAAAGGAAACATAGCTGATGTTCTGCCGCACATAAGAAAACTTTTCGGGTTATCTTACAGGGTTCCCGAGAATTTTGAGAGGGATGTTGGTTTTATTGTTGATAAGTATGGTTCACTGCCTCTTAAAAATGTTCATCTGGCTGACATATTTTATGATTTGATGCGGATGGCAAGAAAAATGAATATCAGGCTTGATCCTGATGTGGGACTTCTTGCAAAAAACATTATGAATCTTGAAGCTATCTGCACCAGGCTTAACCCCTATGGAAGCATGTTTGATTTGAGTAAAACTTACTGGCAATCAACAATGGACAGAGGAATTTTTCAGCATATGTGGCTGGAGGAGATTAAAAATGTTATCACTTCATACAGGGATGTTATTCTGGAATTACCTGAAACATGGGAAGACCTTATAAGGATTAACAGAGAAAGGGTGGAAATAGAACAGAAAATTGCAAACCGTCTTGATAATTATACAAGAAGTCTTGACCACGCAGGTGCAAAAATCAGTTTTGCAATTATCGTTATGCCGATCTTAACCATTTTTATAATACTCGGGATCCAAAATCTGTCTGCTGGTGTTTTTATTTTTCTGGCTGTCGGCTTGATTATTCTTTTTACAATTTTATTCAGGATGATAACAGGAAGATATAATGAATGATTTCATTGATGAAGTAAAAATATGGGTGAAGGCTGGTGATGGTGGTTCAGGTTGCATTGCTTTTAGAAGAGAGAAATTTGTTCCAAAGGGCGGTCCTTCGGGTGGTGATGGAGGTGCAGGTGGTTCTGTTTATTTTAAGGCGTCAGGCAATGTAAAAACATTGCGTGAGTTCTATTATCACAGACATTTCAAAGCTGAAAACGGAAAGCCAGGAGAAGGTAATAATCGTACCGGTGCAGATGGTGATGACCTTGTTCTAACAGTGCCTCCAGGAACTGTTATAATTGAAGTTAGAGAAGGAGATAGAGGGGTTATCATAGCTGATCTGGATAAAGAAGGTGCAATGGTACTTGTTGCAAAGGGTGGTGCCGGCGGAAGAGGTAATGCAAGTTTTAAAAGTTCAGTAAATCAGGCTCCCAGAATTGCAACTCCGGGTAAACCGGGTGAGGAGAAATTCATAAAACTTGAACTCAAACTTATTGCAGAAGTTGGTATCATTGGATGTCCGAATGCCGGTAAATCAACACTTTTGTCAAAAATTTCAAACGCTAAACCAAAAATATCGGATTATCCTTTCACCACACTGAATCCGATTCTTGGTATGGTTGACCTTGGGAATGGAAGACAGTTTGTTGTTGCCGATATACCTGGCCTTATTGAGGGAGCCTCTGAAGGCGCAGGTCTTGGAATTAAATTTTTGAAACATATAGAAAGAACGAAAGTACTTGTACATCTTATTGACCTTTCCTTGCCTGATGTTGCGAAAAGATACTATAATATAAGAAATGAACTCGGTTGTTATGACCGGCTTCTTCTTGAAAAAAATGAGATTGTTGTCGGAACAAAATTGGATTTACCTGAAAGTAAAAGAAATATCCAGGAACTCAGAGACATCACTGAAAAATTTTTTCTGATATCCTGCATCACAAACGAAGGTATCAAACAATTGCTTGAAGAAATCTGGAAAGTTTTGAGAGATACTCATAGTTAAGGAATGGTTTTATGGAACAATTACTGAAGGAGCAGGGTGGTAAATTAAAGCAGTCTTTTGATGAAATAAAAAGAAGGATGAACTGGCAACAGCAGGAAGAAAGATTTGCTGCTCTTGAATATGAAAAAAATCAGAAGGGCTACTGGGACCCAAAAATAGATGGTGAGAAGATGAATGAATGGAATGACCTCCTTGAGAAACGAGAGAAAATTAACAGAATCGAAACAATGTTAGGTAATTTTTTTGCGATAGAGGAACTTCTGGAAGGACATCCTGATACTGAGCTTGAAAAAGAAGCCTCCATAATTCTCGATCGTCTTTCAGAAGAGATCGAAAATTTTAAACTGGAAATTTATTTTACAGATCCAGCAGACAAAAACAATGCAATAGTTACACTTCATGCGGGCGCGGGAGGTACAGAGGCCTGCGACTGGGTGAGCATGCTATTTCGAATGTATTCAAAATGGGCAGTGAAAAATAGTATAGGGGTTGAAGTTGTTGATTTTCTGCCAGGTGAAGAGGCTGGTTTGAAAAAGATTACCGCTGTTTTTTCTGGTAGATACGCCTATGGATATCTTAAAGGAGAAACAGGTGTTCACAGACTTGTTAGAATCTCTCCGTTTGATGCTAATAAACGAAGACATACAAGTTTTGCTGCTGTCAACGTAATTCCTGAAATAGAAAAGGATATAAAAATTGAAATAAAAGAAGAAGATATAGAATTTGAAACTTTTCGTTCAGGAGGAAAAGGCGGTCAGAACGTAAATAAAGTGGAAACAGCGGTGAGAATCAAACATATACCAACAGGCATTGTTGTTCAGTGTCAGAATGAAAGAAGCCAGTTTAAAAACAGAGAAATGGCAATGAAAATTTTGAGAAGTCGTCTTTACCAGATACAGCTTGAAAAAGAGAAGAAAAAAGAAGCTGAAAAATGGGACGCTCAAAAGGAAATTGCGTGGGGAAGTCAAATAAGGTCTTATGTTTTTTGTCCCTACACAATGGTAAAAGACCACAGAACACTTGTTGAAACCGGGAATGTTGAGTCAGTCATGGATGGTGAGTTAGACGTTTTCATTCAGGCTGAGATTGAATATTTTGCGACACAGGTAGATGCTAAATGAAAATATTAATCACTGCAGGACCAACAAGAGAATTTATTGATCCTGTGAGATTTATAAGCAATCCTGCAACAGGCACGCTCGGTTATTTGATGGCAAAAGAAGCAAAGAAAAAAGGTCATTCGGTTGTTCTTGTATCCGGACCCTGCAATCTGCCTTTAATAAAGGATATTAAAACACTATATGTCGAGTCAGCCTGTGAAATGAAAAATGCGGTGGAAAAGGAATTTTCATCTTCTGATGTTCTTGTTATGACTGCAGCGGTTTCAGACTGGCGTCCGGAAAAAAGATTTTCTCGAAAATTGAAAATTAAGAAACCATGGAAACTGAAACTTGTACCAAATCCGGATATTCTGAAATTTATTTCAAATAAGAAAAATGAAAAACAGATTGTTGTTGGATTTGCTCTTGAAAGTGAAAACATTATTGAAAATGCAAGAAAAAAAATGAAAGATAAAAAGCTTGATATGATTGTTGCTAATACGACTGCAAATTTTGGAAACAGGGTAAGAAGAGGGCAAATATTTATTCTTTATTCCAGTGGAGAGATAAAAGATGTATCAGATTACAGCAAAAAGAAGCTTGCTTCCCTTATTCTTAAGGAGGTTGAAAAACTATGTTATTCAGGGTGATTTTTTATAATAGAGGTTTGGCTTTATTTTCCATTTTTCTTTGTGTTAATGCTGGATTCTGCGGGGATGTTGTTAATAATCCTGAAATACTTTGTAATAGAACAACAGAAAGAATCATTATTGACGGAAAGATTGATGAATCCGCCTGGGGGACTGCCACAGAGATGAAAATGGTAAAAATTGTATCCCTGACTGAGCCGGTATCAACCACTATTGCTTATTGTCTTTATGATGAAAAATATCTTTATTTTGCTTTCATCTGTTTTGATAAGGACATCTGGGCGAAATATAGATTGCGTGATTCTCAACTGTGGCTTGAAGATGTGGTTGAAATTTTTATTAAACCTGATCCTTCAGATAATCCCTACTATGAATTCCAGGTTTCTCCGGCAAATACAGTGCTTGATGCGTATCTGGCAACAAGAGCGACCACAGGAAATATGTTCTTCAGATTCACAGAATGGAATTGCTCGGGCTTTAAGTCTGCAGTCAAAATTAAAGGTACATTGAATAAGTGGATTGATATGGATGAATTATGGACTGTTGAAGTTGCAATTCCTTTTAATAGCCTTCCATCTTTGAAAAAGTTTCCCTCAAAAAATGATAGGTGGTTATTCAATCTTGCAAGGTATGACTATTCAGTTTATCTTCATGATGGTTCTGAAGTTCTTACGGTTTCTCCCATAAAAAAATTTGATTTTCACAGGTATGAAGAGTGGTGCATTTTGAAATTTAATTAGGATTTAAATATTATGAAAAACTACGATTATTCTTCATCAGTTGAAAAAATTGCTCAGATAAATTCAGGGTTTGAACCTCAATATATGCCTGAAGAAAAAATCAGAATTGTTGAGGTTGGTGATTTCCCCAGTCTTGGTAAAATAGTTTCTCTCAGATTTATTGAATGGTGCCAGAAAAATCCTGAAGGTTTAATTTCTCTGCCAACAGGTAAAACTCCAGAGCATTTTATCCACTGGACGGCTTTCATTCTTGAAAACTGGACGAAAAAAGAAATAATGAAGATGTTTGAATCGTATGGAATCAATCCTGCGCACAAGCCTGATATGTCGGCATATATTTTCGTTCAGATTGATGAATTTTTCCCGATGAATCCTCAACATCAGAACAGTTTTTTCTGGTATATTAAAACATTCTATTTGAACAGATTGGGATTTGATGAAAAAAAAGCACTTTTAATCGATGCCTGGAAAACAGGTTGTGAACCGGGAATAAATCTTGGAATGCTTTTTCCTGACGGAAAAATTGACCTATCATTAAGATACAGACAGCCTGTTAATGAACGCGAAGAACTTCAGCAGAAGGCGATCCTTGATGCTGATAGGTATGCGATGGAGTATGAGCAGAAGATCAGGGAATATGGCGGTATCGGTTTTTTTCTTGGTGGCATAGGACCTGATGGGCATATTGGTTTTAATATAAGAGGGTCAGACCATTTCAGCACAACAAGGCTCGCACCGATCAACTATGAAACAGCGGCAGCAGCTGCAATAGATCTGGGAGGTATTGAGGTTTCAAGAGGTAAAATTGTAATGACTATTGGCCTTGATACAATAACTTTTAATCCTACAACAACTGCAATCATTATGGCGGCCGGAGAAAGCAAAGCAAATGTTGTTAGAGATGCTATCGTGAATGATCAGTCTCTTCTTTATCCGGCAACAGCTCTTGGCAAACTAAAAGGTGCCTGCTTTTATCTTACCGCAGGCGCAACAAAACTTCTTGTTGAAAGAACCATAAGAAAACTTGAAAAACAAGAGGTTCTTGTTGATGTTGATATAAAAAGAATTGTTGTTGACATAGCGGTTAAAAAAAATAAAACCCTGTCAGATTTATCTATTTCTGATTTTCTGCAGGATCAAAAGGGCAGTTTTATCATCAATAGAGGAATTGATGTTATTGAGGAAGCAAAATCCGTTTCTGAATTTTTTAAGGACAGAATAGAACGGGGTACAAAGGCACTTGAAAACATGACATTTTTGCATACAGGTCCACATCACGATGATATAATGCTGGGCTATATGCCTTATATTATTCATCTTGTCAGGACTCCTTTGAACAGGCATTATTTTGCAACACTTACAAGCGGTTTCACATCTGTTACAAATCAGTATGTGGTAAATCAACTTAAGAACCTTGAAAATTTTCTCCCAGCAGCAAAATTCAAACAATTGCTGCAGCAGGAATATTTCAATCCTGATGATAATATTATGAGGATAAGGGATGTGTATCTTTATCTTGATGGTGTTGCTGCAAACAGCGTGGATATTCAGAATGAAGCCGCGGCAAGAAGAATGATGAGAAACATTATTTCTATGATCGATTCGTATGATATATCGGTGATCAGAAGAAAAATTTCCTGGTTTTTCAACTATTTTGAAAATGCATATCCCGGGAAGAAAGATTTTGTTGATGTTCAGCTCCTGAAAGGAATGATAAGGGAATGGGAAGAAGAGCTTTTATGGGGACATCTTGGATTTGATTGCGAGCATATCATACATATGCGACTTCCTTTTTATACAGGAGATATTTTTACAGCGCAGCCAGATTTTGAAAAAGACATCATGCCGATTTTCAAACTTATTGAAAGAATCAAGCCGAATATAATAACCGTGGCAATGGATTCTGAGGCGAGCGGACCCGATACTCATTACAAGGTCCTTCAGGCTATGGCAGAAGCACTTGGTTTATATCTGAAAAAAAATCCAGATAGTGATATCCGTATATGGGGATACAGAAATGTCTGGTATAGATTTCATCCTGCCGAGGCGGATATTATTGTTCCTGTTTCCATGAATTCATTCGCGATAATGAAAAATGCATTCAACATCTGTTTTGGTTCACAGAGAAGTGCTTCTTTCCCCAGCTATGAGTATGACGGACCTTTCTGTGATCTCGCGCAGAAAATTATGGTGGAGCAATATACATATTTGAAGATATGTCTTGGACGGGATTTTTTCTATTCAAGTAAAATTCCAAGGCTCAGGGCAACAAGAGGTCTTGTTTTTTTGAGGGATATGGAACCTGAGGAGTTTTTTGCTGAAGCAAGAAATCTTAAGAAATTGACAGAAAGTATTTGAAAATATCAGGAGAAGGCAGGATGTGACCAGAAAACCGATTATTGGAATTATTGATGTGACAGCACATCTTTACAGAGAGAAGTTACCGGCTTTCATTGAAGAGATTGAAAAAAAGTATAGGGAAATTATTCAGAAAAGTTTTGTTTTTGCTGATATCATCAATTTTTCAATCGCTTATGAAAGACAGATGGTTGAGCATTGCTATGAAAGAATGATTCAGGCGGGCGTGGATGGAATTGTTATAATGTTTCCATCGTACAGTCCAAGCATGATTATTGCACCCGTTCTAAAAAAGAGTAAGCTTCCGATTTTATTGTGGAATACACAGCATCTTTTTGAAATAACCAGAAGTTTCTCTTCAAAAGATATGATGAATAACCACGGTATGCATGGGATTCAGGATCTCGCCTGTGTTCTGTTGAGAGAAAAAGTGCCTTTTTCGATCATAACGGGTCATCACTTACAGAAAGATACTCTATTGAACCTTGAAAATTGGTGTAAATGTGCGGTTGTTTACAGTGATTTAAAAAAATTGAAAGTTGGAAGGATTGGGGGAAAATTCAAAGATATGGGTGATTTTTCAATTCCTGATAGTACAGTAAAAGAATTTTTTGGTACGGAGATCATAGATATAGAAATGTCAGATCTGGATGAAGAAGCGAAAAATATACCAGTATGTGAAATTGAAAAAATAATGGAAGACGAAGAGGATAGATTTGTAATTGAAATTGATGCTGAAACACGTGAGAATTCAGCCCGTCTTGAGCGGGCTTTGAGAAATCTGATAAAAAAATATGAACTTGGAGCACTGGCGATAAATTTTATGGCATTTAGAGGCAAATCATTCTGTCGCGCAATTCCATTTTCTGTTATTTCTAAATTTATCAGTGAGGGTATGGGGTACGGTGGCGAAGGAGATGTTGTATGTGCAATAAGTGTCTGGATCTTTCAGAAACTTGCAGGTCAGGCAACTTTCACTGAGATGTTTACGACCGATTATAAAAACAACAGAATTTTTATGTCGCATATGGGAGAGAACAATCCCTTGATGGCAAAAAATCCCTCAGGAATAAGACTGGTTGAAAAAGATATGAGTATTACGCAGACGGGTACCAAAACAGGTATGTTTTTGTTTCAGATGAACCCTGGAGATGTAACTTTATTTAATCTGGCACCCTGTAAAGATGAAAAATTCAGTATTATCGTCACAACGGGCAGCATTGAGGATGAACAATTACTTCCAGAAATTAATGCACCGCATTTCCTTTTTCAGATTAAAAAAGATGTGAGAGAATTTTTAAATTCTTATAGTTATGCCGGTGGTACACATCATCTGGCGATGGCTTACGGAGATCATATCGAAATCCTCAGGATGTTTGCCCGCATATCCCAATCACAATTTGTAAAAATCTAAAGAATATGGAAAAAATTTTGTGTTTTGATAGCGGTACCACAAATACCAAGGTTTTTCTCTATTCAATGGATGGAAAAATTCTCCAGAGTGCATCAATAAAAACAGGCATCTCTTTTTCAGGTTCTCTTTTTGTTGAACAGGACTGCAATGATTGGGTTGCTGCAATAACAAAAGGAATATCAAAACTGAAACAGAAGTCATCAGTAATTGGTGTGTCCGGCAGTTTTCAGGGTGGAACATTTGTGTTGCTGGATAAAAATCTTCTTCCACTCAGACCTGCAATAACATGGCTTGATAACAGGGCAATACATGTTGCACACGATCTTGTGCGCAATTTTGGAGAGGATTTTTTTTATAAGAAGACAGGATATGTGCCCGGTGGATGGTCCTGTGTGGCGATATTGAGATGGCTGAAAAAGAATGAACCCGAAATTTTCAGAAAAACTGCTCGGATTTCTTTTGTTGCGGATTATGTGAATCATTTTCTGACCGGCAATTTTGTCCTGGACCATACCAGCGCAGCAATTACCAATCTTTACAATTTAAAAAAGAGACAGTGGGATTCTGAACTGCTGGAGATAGCGGGAATAAGTAACCAGATGCTGCCAGAAATTGTGGAAGCAGATACGGTCACAGGAAATCTGAAAGAAAATGTTGCCGGTTCAACAGGTTTGAAATCTGGAATTCCTGTTCTTGCCGGTGGGCATGATCAGTATTGCGCAAGCCTTGGTGCCGGCGCTGCGGAGAAGGGTAAAATTCTTGTTTCCTGTGGAACCGCATGGGTCTTGCTTGTTACCACTGAATCCATTGTTTTTGATGATAATAGACAGCTTTCGCCTGGTCCTCATCTAAAACAGAATATATATGGTCTCATGGCTGCTATCAGTAATGGTGGTGTTGTTTATGAATGGGGTCAGAAAACCTTCAGGCAGAAATTTCTTCCTTCCGATAAACCATCTGGGATTATTGTAATACCTGAATTTAATATCGGAAGAGGAAGCATCTGCGGGTTGAGTTTATCGACAAAAGCTTCTGAAATAATGCAGGCAATTGTGGAATCCCTCTGTTTTCAGGTTCGTGAAAGGCTTGAAAAAACAGAAAAAATTTTGCCGGAAGGAGAAAAAATAAATCACATTGTAATGATAGGTGGTGCTGCAAAAAATTCTTTTCTCTCTCAGTTGCTTGCAAATATTACCGGAAAGTCTGTTTTTGTTCCTGAAATAAATGAAGCTGCCGGTGCAGGTGCTATGAAACTTTTCTGGCGTTCATTCTCATTGAGGGAAAGTCTTTCAGGCAATCTTTTTCAGGCCGATGAAAATTTACTTCAATGCTATACTGAAATGTACGAAAGGTATTCTGAATTAAAAAAATATGCCTGAGTTGAATCATAAAAAACTTTTATGAAATAATTCTTTTTTCCCATTCAAGTATAAATTTTTTAAAATCCTTTCCTATTCGATATCCTCCTGTTTTCATGTTTGAATATATAATTCTATGACAGGGAATCGCTATGAGATTTTTGTTTTCATTCAGAATTTTTCCAACTGTTCTCGGGTTGATACCACCAGACTTAACAGCAATTTTTTTGTATGTGGAAGTGCTGCCAAAAGGAACAAGACATACCTGTTTTAATACGAGTTTTTCTGTTTTGTTTATGCGGGACATTTTCAGCTATTTGCCATATTATGTTATTTATGATAGTATTTTCTGTTAGCTTTTTCAATAGAGAATCAGAATATATTAAAATGGATATTTTGAAAGAACTTAAATTCAACAGAGATGGCCTTATACCTGCCATTGTACAGGATACAGGGGGCAGGGTACTTATGCTTGGTTATATGAACGTTGAAAGTATAAAAAGGTCCATAGAGACAGGTACTGTACACTTCTGGAGCAGAAGTAGGAAAAAACTGTGGAAAAAAGGAGAGACATCAGGTCATATCCAGAAAATCCGTGAAATAAGGGTTGACTGTGATCAGGATGCGCTTCTGTTGATAGTTGAACAGGTGTGTGGATGCTGTCACGAAGGTTATTTTTCCTGCTTCTGGAGAAGGATCGATGGAAATGAATTGAAGGTTGTTGATGAAAGAATATTTAACCCTGAAAAGGTGTACAAATGATGCGTAAACATTATATAAAGGTGGGTTTCATAGTTGCAGTCATAGCCTACTGCATATGGCAAATTTATCCGCTTGATAAAAAAATTAAAAGAGGACTTGATCTTCAGGGAGGGGTTCATATTGTACTGGAGGTTGAGCAGCCACCCGAAGGCGAAAAATCAATGTCTGATGTTACTC
>Ga0116202_10000888_pt1 | contig 17203 bp, 20 predicted proteins | sample LakKivw325mmetaG_FD_94479 | JGI IMG/M metagenome (GOLD analysis project Ga0116202, IMG submission 94479) | Anoxic lake water microbial communities from Lake Kivu, Rwanda to study Microbial Dark Matter (Phase II) - Lake Kivu water 325m metaG | ecosystem: Environmental > Aquatic > Freshwater >...
AACGAGGCTCGCCGATGAGGTGCGCAGATCTAGCGTAGCGTCGTTTTGGCTTACGCGCACAGAGACGCTCAAAGCGATAAAACTCTATGACTGTCGCGAGAACCGCGAGTTCAAGGGGAAATCACTCTGGGAGATTGCACAACTTAAGAGGATGAATCCAATCGAGTCGGTTCTTGAAGTGCTCGTCGATGAAGGTTCAGAGATGTACAACACAGGTGTGATTGTTCAGTGGATGGGCGAGAAGGACAACCTCGCCGTTTTCAAGGAGCCTTTCCATATGGTAGGGTCGGACGGAATCGCCCTCGCCCCGTACGGAGAGCTTGCATCGTTCAAGTTTCATCCCCGGGCGTACGGAACCTTCCCCAGAGTACTTGGAAAATATGTGAGAGAATTGGGAGTCTTAACGCTCGAAGAGGCGGTGCGAAAGATGACATCTTTTCCTGCGCAACGTCTCAGCCTCAAGGATCGAGGCATCATCAGAGAGGGAATGTGGGCAGACCTAGCCATCTTCAACCACGAGCGTATACTTGACAGGAGCACCTACGAGCAGCCAAATCTCTACCCAGAGGGGATGGAGTACGTGATCATGAACGGCGAAATTGTGATCGAGAACGGACAACACACCGGTCGCTTACCCGGAAAGGTTCTGCGACACGCAAGGCGACAAGCATGATTGTTGCAAGCGCCGAAAGCGTGATATTTCGTCTCGTTTCGGTGTGTTCTTGATTACTGTAGCTTGCGTTTGCACCCATGGAAAGAGATCGGTCATGACTTGAGCGCCTCCGATCGTGCCTGTTTACACATGTCGACGTACGCATCAACCTTGTCTCCGACAATGGCGTTCACCCCCGCCTGGAATCGTCCTTCAATGCCCCGCGTTCTAACAGTCAAACCCCTTGCGATTCCGAGCTCTCTGGCAATTCTACAACCCGAAATAGAAAGTGCTGTGGTGCGAAGAATCTGAAGGAGAAGGCCGCTCATGAGTGTCGTCGACCCTCCGCTAGCTCCAGAGATGGGAGCACCACAGTTCTCACAGAATGCTATGTCCAGCGCACCGATTCCGGTAGATTGAGAAGAAATCCTCATATGCGTATCGCCCCCACGTCATGTGAAATTCAGTTCCAATTCACTCGCTCTGATCTGGACAAGAGGATCGATCTCGATGATATCTGCCTTGGTCGGTGAGGAATGAAGACACGTGGAAATCCCTGTCCATAATCTCGGCGGAAAAATGCGCCAGATCATGACCGATAGAGAGCGGTCCTATCATGGAAAGTTCTCATCCAAGCTGAAGCAGGTCTTCAGATCAGTCGGATCAGTTGAGAGGGCAGCGTCAAACCTCCGAGAGGCCGTTGGACTGGCTTGGGGGACCCTGAGCAAGCCGGCGGAGCAGCACGGTGCCCGACTCTCCGAACAGGTCCTCGAGGCCTGCAGGTCCCTCTCTGCTCGCAGACCTGAACCCTCGTACGATGAGTTGAGGAAGTTCCAGGAGGAGTCGATTCAAACCGTTCGAGCGATCGTGAAAGTATACAACAAGTATGTTCCAAGCATAATTCGGACCGTCAAATCCGAGTCCTCAACCCTTGAAGACTCCATTGCCACGCTCAGCCAGAATATCACAGAGCTTGGTCAAGCCCTAGATAGCTCAAAATTGAAAGAACTACAGCTCATAGCAGAGGATGCCGATCAACTCATAGGAACTGCTCAAGAACTAAGTCTCAAGACGGATGAGATTCAGCAAACAAAGGAAGCCATAAAGAGGCTTCAGGATCGCGAGTCGGCACTCCAAGACAATCTCTCTGCGCTTGGTCGTGATCGCGCCCTCAAGGAACTGGATCAAATTGAACAGCAAGCTCGACAGAAGGAAGCAGAAATCCTTGCACTGCTTGAACCTTTGCTGAAGCCCCTGCGAAAAATAGACCGAGCTGACGACAAGGCGCTCGAGAGATCGAGCAAGGTAATTGTCAACAAGATTGTTGAGAATCCACTTGCGAGCGTGCTAGAGACTCCGGCCGGCGAGATGCACCAGCTGCTCATCTCCGTCTACGAGCTGCTTGAGAGCGACGAGCTGCTCCTTGATCAGAGAAGAAAGCGGAGAGCCTACGAAGCCATACAGATACTCCAAGCAGGAGCCTTAGACCGATTTAGAGAGGATCATGGAGTTTTGGAAGCAAACCGACGGGAAGCATTGAGGCAACTCAAGGGTTCCGGTCTATACGACAAGTGGCTTTCAGTTCGAAGGCAATTCGATGATCTTCGCATAGAAATCAATGAGCGCCAAGGCCGGATCACGGAATTGGAATTGCAGGAAGCACGGCTGCGAATATCCGTTCTAGCCGGCAAGGAGCGAATAGAGTCTGCTCTCCAGGAAGTTCTGGGCGAGCAGGTATCCATACTCCTATGATTTCGAGGATAAAGTGTGTCGCACAGATCCAATGGAGCTTAGTGACAAGCACTATCCGCTGACGAGTGAACGTGCAAGCAAAAAGATGTTGCTCTTGTGTTCCAGAATCCGTCTCTTCGAGTAGGCCCACCAGCTCTTGCCAAACGGAATGTACTCACTTACTCGGTACCCTCTTTGGACAAGTTCCAGTTTCTTCTTGTCTCTGATGCCCATTAGCATCTCGAACTCGAAATCTGCATGATGGACATTGCTCAGGCGTATCGCTTCCTCGATTAGTCTCTCGTCATGAGTTGCAATGGCAAACCCTCTCCCTCGTTCAAATATTGACCGCATGAGCTTTGAGAAGTTCTCATCAATCTGCTTCCTCCGCTTGTAGACTATCTCGGGGCTCTCGTTGTAGGCGCCCTTGCAGAGTCTAATCGCACCACCAAGATCGAGAATGCGGTTCACATCTTCCTCACTTCTCTTCAGGTAGGCCTGCATAGCGATTCCGATATTGTCGCATCTCTTGCGGAATTCGAGGTAGGAATCGACTATCTGCGCAGTGAAAGGTGAACCTTCCATGTCGACCCAGACGAAGGTTCCAAGCGACTTGGCTTTGTTCTGAATCTTGGCGAGATTGTCCCTGAACAGGGAAGGGTCAATAGAAAGGCCCAGCTGAGTCGGTTTCACGGAAATGCAGCCCTCGATTTGACGTGACTTGAGTTCATCGAGGATTTCGAGGTATTCTGTGGTGGCAGCGGTCGTCTCTTCTCGGGAAGTCGTCTCCTCTCCAAGCAGGTTGAGTATTCCTCGCACCCTACGGGTGTTGGATTGTTGAACGCGGGCGAAGGCGTCCTCAGATGTCTCCCCTGCAATCCAATGTTTCGCAATGCGAAGAAGAAGACCTGTCCACAGACTCGCCAATCTGCTCACCGTCCATGGAGGCGAGCCATATCGTATTAAACGGTATTAGTGAGCGGATTCGTTGGGTTCCAACGGTCTAATAGTCGGAGTCTGAGAGTCTGCCTCCGAATCGGCACTGTAGGCTGTGGTGAAATCGATGCCCGACATGTCTTCACGTGTGAGAGTGGTGGCGCTAGGAGACAGCCTGACAGTTGGCTTCCAATCACACGGACTCGACGAGGACACTTGGAAGTCGACTCCATATACTGATTTCTTGAGCGACAAGATCGGCCGGGACTTTCCATCTGACTCGCTCTCAATCGAGATTATCAACAAGGGACTTGTTGGCGAGCTTTCAGCACAGATGCTGGCTCGATTCGATTCAGATGTGATCCGGCTTTCACCCAGAGTGGTAATAGTCTTGGGCGGCTCGAATGACCTGGGGTGGGGACTCGCTCCAAGACAGATACTACAGAACCTCAGTACAATGTACAAGCTTTCACGTGAGCACCAAATAACGCCGATCGCGTGCACCGTGCCATCAATACTCGGATACGACGAAGGAATCCCTACACGGATCCTATTGAACACGCTATTGCAGGAACATTGTCGAGAAATCGGGATACGATGTGTTGACCTTTTCCGCGCAACGCGCGACAAGGACACGAAAAGGCTTGCTTCACAGTACTCGAGTGATGGGCTCCACTTAAATTCCGAAGGTTACAGAAAGATGGGCGCCGCTATCTACAAAGAGGGTCTGTGCCCTGTCCTACACGCAATACTCAAGCGCGGCGTCTAAGTGGTGACACCTGAACGTCCGTGCAAGGCTATCGCGTGGCCCTTGAGTGTTCTTCTACGTCACGTTTGTGTCGCTAGCATGGCTGACGTTTGTCGTCGTCTAGCGTTTGCACCCGATTGCGTCACCGAACTTAGTTCTCGGCAACGATGCTTTCTTCTTCATTAGGCGGTCGTATTCGGTGTCCTCTAGGACGGCGACGCATCGACCTATGCTTGACTCGCCGTCCACGAATCGCCACGGGAAGAACCCAATCGTTGTGCGTTGGTTGAGAAGGAGGTCAATGTCTCCTCCGATGCACTCAGCGTGGATTATTGTGTGGGGGAACATCTCGATGTGCATGAGCTGGTACTTGTCGTCGGAGAAGACCTCTTTCAATGCTTTGCCATACTTCTTTTGGAAGTGAGCGTCGGCTTCTCTTGCTTGTCTAGGCATCCAGTCGCGGATGATCGTGTTCATTGGGTGGTCGGCGCTACCGCAGTCGACGCCAATCCACTTGATCTTCTTTCTCTTGGCCCACTCTGCGAATTCTCTGTCTGGGCCAGGATGCTTGACCATGTATCGGATTTCGTCGGCGGTTGGTTGGTCCCAGCCGTATTTGTGGTAGCCGGTGTGGATGATCAGTATGTCGCCTTCTTTGGTCTCAACTCTGTCCTCTATCATCTTCGAAGTATAGACATCATAATCGCCTGCTGCGTCTGATAGGTCTACTACCGCTCCTGGTCCGACTAGGAAATCCATCGTCAAGCTCGCGATGTCCTTTCCTGGGGTGTAGAAGTGTATCTCTCCGTCAAGGTGAGTACCGACGTGGTTGGAGTGTGTTAGAATCTGGCCATTCGCTCCATTTGGAGCAAGTCGCTTGAAGTATTTCACTTGAAGTGGCTCGTATGTTGGCCACGGTGGCGTTGCTATTCCGATCGGAACCGTCAGATCGACGAATTTCATTACAAAGACCTTCCATGCCTCATGAGGCGGGGTCAAACGTTCAGGTAACGAGATATATGCCTTACCGAGCGAATCCTTCGAAGCGAGTCGTCTAGTCTTTCTCCATCTTTCGCAACGCATCCTGAATATCGGAAATTCCTAGACCTACGCCGGCGATCCCGTCTTTTCTCACAATCGCCGCGCCGTCTCTGAACCCTACCAAAGTCGGGACTATATCGACTTTGAATGTCTCCCACAATGGGTTGTCTTGGTCGCTGATGTCGACGAGGGCTCCGTCAGGGTTGGTCCTCTTCATCATTGCACTTTCGAAGGTCGTGAGAAAGGCTCTGCAGAACGGGCACCAACTGGCATAGAACACGGCTAGGACATCACGTGAGTCAATGAGCTTAGCTCCCGAAAAGTCATCAGGCTTCAAGGAGAGCATATGTCATCCACGCTCGCGCTAATACGCGCCAAACACACCAGTAAAAAAGGTATCGAGCGGCCGGCGGACTGAGTATGTTCTGCCAAATGACTCCGAAGCGAGTTCGATACCGATGATCAGAGAATGCGTGGACTCCTGCTAACTGAATCTCCAATCGCGACAGCAGAACAGGAGTCTCCTTCAATTGGTGATGTTTCCCCCTGAGTGCGCGTTAACGGTCCGCGGATGTTTTGGCAGAAGAACCGCGAGTGCGATTGCACACGAAACGTAGACAACCGCCGACAATTCGTATGGCGTTCTCGGATCAACCAGTTCAGCGATTATTCCTCCGAACGCCGAAGCGGCCATGAAAGCAATTGCACAGATCATCTCGTAGAACCCCATCGCAGCCCCACGGAACTCCGGTTCAATATCATCTGCAATAATCGCCACATTGACTGGGAAGATGCTGCCTATCGAAAGACCCGTCAAAAGGGCGCCGACAACAATGAGCAAGAGACTCGGAGCGCTCCCAATCGTCACGAATCCTACACATCCCACGAGCAGAGCGGTCAGGGCTACACGTCTCCTCCCTGACCTATCCGATGCAGTTCCAGCAGATGCAGCGCCGAGTATTCTTCCAACCCAGAATATCGACAAAGCACTCCCGATCCAGAAGATGGGGACTCCAAGGCCGGCAGCGTAGACTGAGAGTAACGCCATGACGGTTGCCAGTCCGAATGTGTAGGATGCTCCAAGGACGTTTCCGGCTACCAGACCGCGAGACGAGAGTTTCCGCGCCAGTCCACCGCGTGGCCGTGTCCCCCCGTGATACGTGCGTTTCGGAGTTTCGACAAACGAAACCGCGAGTATCGAAACGGCAGCGAATGCAAAGTAGGTCGAGAAGGCTAGAGTGAATCCGAAGAAACCTGTCATGACTCCTGCTGAAAATGAGCCGATGGCAAAACCGAGTGCGTAGACAGTTGTGACGAACCCAATGCCTCTGCCGATCCGCTCAGTATCCGCAGTCTCTGTTGCAAGAGCCTCCATTGGTGGCCAGAAGCACGCCCACGCGAGTCCTTCCAATCCCCTGATCACGATCACTTCAGTGACGCTAGTAGCCCGCAGGAACCACAGGGCCGCCAATGCGCTCAAGGCGCAACTCATTGCCAGAACGGGTTTTCTCCCAATTCTATCAGAGACGCGCCCGGTCAGAAATGCCGACGATGTAAAGACAATTCCCCACGCGGCCCCCATCAGTCCGATCTCCAGCCAGCTCGCTCCCATTTTTGACGCGAACAGGGGTGAAATGGGCACGCCAAGACCGATGGCGAACATGAGCAGGAATGTCAGCACATACTGACCTGTTGGGCGTGTCATCACGAATGCCCTCTGAGCCGAGCAACAGGAGTTGGGCGATTTGGGGTAAATGGCTTCTCCTGCGTCGTTCGAATCATCGCCACTCCGGTAGTTTCACTTGCCTCACCAGTCTGTCATGTCATTCTCCGGTTCTTATCGCACGGTCTACCGTACGCTCTGCCAGTCAATTTGACAGGTGAATCACATGGTCCTTCGCGGGATCGCGCGCATAATACTCGGGACGCGCTCAGACAGAAGTCGCACAGGCGTTCTCTACATTCCTGCTGACGTTGTGAAAGATTCGCTGTTCCCCTTCTCAGCCAACGAGGAAGTAGTCGTCCGAATAGATGGGGAGAGACTGGTTGTTGAGAGGAGTTCGGGTTGAGCGAGTACAAGGAACAGTACACGTTCGGAATGGATTTCGGAACCAGTGATTTCAAGTTCGGGCCGATAACTTGCGGCGACGCCCCCAAGATACTACGAAACAGAGGGTACTTCCCGGATCGGGATTCCATCATGATGCGAGCACTGAACCAGGCGCCAGAAATCGTCGTCGGGGACGACGTTCCTCTCTACCTGCAATCCTCAGAAGACCTGTCCTCGCGGCTCGTCTATCCTATGCGAAACGGCGTTATAGATCGGGGAGACAACAGATCCTGGAGAGTTGTCAACGAGATCTCCCGTTTCGGCCTCGACATGTTTCGACCTAAACCAGAGCATGGCTTCGAAGGTTTCTATGTGGTGGCATCGCTTTCCAGTGTCTCGCCGCGATACATGTACGAGAGTCTCTTCGAGACCATGACCGCAGCTGCCAAGGATGGACTTGTCAAAGCCGCCACTGTAATCTCTCAACCATTTGCAGTTGCAATAGGTCACGGAGTTACGACCTGTGTCGTCGTTGAGTCAGGGCACGGAAATACGCAGGTGTGTCCCATTAGCAGTTACCCGATACGTAGCGCGCTCGTCGCCGTGAACCGTGGAGGCGGAGAGGCAAATTCCATCACGGCTGAGATTCTCAAAGATCTTGGGTACGGAGATCTCGCTCGTGAGGAAGCGTTCGTCCGTCGTGTAAAAGAGGATTTGGGTCTCCTTCCGATGAATCTAGAACGCGCGGTCAAGGCTGCGAAAGACAGCCCCGCGAAGTTCAGGGCAAGATTCAAGGTGCCAGGAACCAGAGTTGAAGTTGATTTCGCTGAGAAATCATGGCAAAGATTCCTGATCGGGGAATATGTCTTCAACCCTCAGAATGAGCTGTTTCAGAGTTACGTGACCCGTGGAATGCCCAGGCCCAAAGATGTCAAGATAGGTGATGCCGTTTTCGAAGGCATGATCGACTTTGGAGAAGCAATAGTACGGTCTGTGGAAAGATGCCCGGTCGAGCTTCAGCCCCTACTGTACAAGGAGATTCTGCTCTCCGGCGGAAACTTCAGCTGGCAGTCTCCCGAGAAACTCCGAGACTTCGCAACGGATGCTCCTACAAAGATGAAGGCGCTGTTGAAAGAGAAGGGAATCAAAGGAGTGTCCGTCAAGATGACGAAGAACCCGCAACACTCGGTCTGGCATGGGTGCATCATCTACGGCTATGCGGTTCCAGAAAACTATGGATGGAATTGGGAGCGCATGGAGGGATGGCTCCCTGGCGCAGCCTAACCTAGTCAACATAAGGCAAAGGATTCGTCAACGTTTCACAAGTGCCGGCCTTGTGGAATCTCCCATCGTAGACAATGGCCCGAGCCCGGATATATTCTTCCAAGGCGAGGATACGAGTGTTCGTGTGGTCATTCTAGACGAATCAGGCTGGGGAAATCGGCAAGCCTTCCTGAATTCTATAATGAAGGCAACAGCTCTTGCTGGAAAGTCGAGCAGGACATACCTTGCTCTTCCCAAAAGTGCCGCTTCTCTCACTGACGCGAGACTCTTTCATGAGCGAGGCATCGGTCTCTTCACCTACGACCATAGAAACGTCGAGGAGGCCCTACCCGCACGCTATTTCGAGATGGAGAGCGTAGCGGTTCCCCAAACCAGTGAAGCAGTGGATCATCGGCTCGAAAGCGAGATCCGAGAACTTCGCGCCCAGATCGACACCCTCGAACGAACTGTCCAAAGTCTGAGTGAGGAACTCATGTCTCTGAAGCGTATGCCCTCTGCTCCAGAGCCAGTCGAGAGCTTTCCTTCGACACGCACCCTAGCCCCGATTACTGCGGCGGAGAGTCTGCCGACTTTCTTCGCAGGGAACCCATGGCTGGAGGTCCTCTCTAGGCGAGGAAGGGAGGAAGCAAGGATTGCTCGCTGAGAGTTCAGGAAGCTTTGTTCGGGTTCCCATTCGGTCAATTCAGGTTGTCATTGACTTGGAGGATCCATTGACGCCTGAACTGACGTTGGATGATTTTGTCAGAACCTACGGTGTGACCCCTGCGTCGCCAAGATATCGGGTCCTTAGCGTGGAGGTTCTGACTTGCCCTGAGGATCAGCTACCAATACTAGCGTCTGAGTGTGGGCACTGCACAAGGTTCGTGAGGAGAATGGACGATGTCGCTTATTTCAGAAGAGAAAATCCGTCCGATTCAATCATCCATTGAACATTGGGCCCTCGGAAAGCTGGTGAGCCGAGCGAGTCTCAGCCGTCTAGGTTTCTATGACTTCGCACTTGACTCGTTTTAGAACTTCTGCGGCTTGGTCAGCATTCAGCTTTATCGTGTAAAGCTTGCTCGGTGTTCTCAGTTTCAACTTGACGATGTCTTCCAGGCGTTTGACTCTGCACTCTTCTGCTCGCTCCGAAATGCGAACAAATTCTTCAATGTCGCTGATCTGCGCAGGCATGATCCTCAGCTCTCGATCAGATTCAAGCTAGCCTTGCCGGGGTTCATATAAAGTATGTGAGACCCGCTGAGCTGCGGGCAATTCAACCTCCGTGCGCGACAGGCAGGAACACAACTTCATCCCCATCTCTTAGCGTGGAGTCGATTCCATTCAGGGCTCCGATCTCTGTTCCTGAAACTAGGATCAATGCATTCGGTCTAGGGTCTTTCGTGTCTGCATCTATCAGATATGTCTCAAATTCGGTGCGTGCGATCACGCTGACTAGCTTGTTCACAAGCTGCCGTACGGAGGTTGAACTCTCGAAGTCAAGCTCGAGCCTTTCTGTCTTTGCAGCGGTCTTCAGAACTCCGTAGAGCTTAACGTGAACTCGCAACGTCCGGCCTTCTCATGGCAGTTTCGCTAGTTGAAGATAAACGTCTCCTCCTCGTAGCGTCTGCCTCCGATGATAGCCCCGGAAGGCTTGCGAGTTGTTCCTCTAATTCTTAGGTTCGAAATCAGTCTTTGGTTTAGGTTCGTGAGCGGTGTGTTTCGGTCTGTCAGTGTGGTCAGAGGCACGTTTACCCCCAATGGCCGGGCGGGAATAATGTGCCTCGTCACTTTGTGTGGCAAGAGTCGCCCCGTTAGTCCTGCTCTTCGCACCGATTCTTTGTCTATCCTCGGCAGCGTCATCACGGCCTTTGTCTTCTTGTCGACAAGATTATTGAGTGCGTCGCTCTCCGTCTCGAACTTGACTGTGAGGCCGAGTTTTCGGAGGCATTGTTCCGCGGTCTTGAGGGTCGCAAATACTCGCATGTCATCACTCTCGAGTTTGAGACACTCACGGTGCGCAAACAACACTGCGAGTACAGGATTCTCTCTAATGTTCGAAATGTCAAATGGGAATGTTTCGAATCTGAGACCTGACGCCGAGAGGGCGAGCTTGATCTCGTCGGAGCTTATTGTGCCCGAGATTGATCTGTACCAAGTGCCGAGTTTGATACTGGGATTCAGATAATCGACCGCACATACTGGTATGCAAGCGCAATTGAGCTCCCTTAGTGCGACCACACGGTGCATTCCATCGAGGACAACGCATGAATCAGTGTCGACAACTACGGGATCCCTCACTACTTCATCGTGCAGGAATTCGCGCTTTAGTTCGGCCACTCGGCCAGGAATAGTCTCTTCGTGAAGAAGAAGATTGTTCGATGACGACAAATAGATGTGAAGATCGAGTTTCTCGCACTCGATCACGAATTCAGACGAGTGTTGCTCTGTGGCTCCGGCCAACGCTTGGAACCCGTACCTTGCAGTTGTGCCCTCCAAGCAATTCAACAAGAATCAGAAAGGGGGTAGAAACGGGCACAGCTGATCAAACGACTCAGACAGTGCCCCAGCGGAGTCAGACAGTCGGGAAGTCACTTGACGAACTTGACCATCTTGGTTCCACAGGTTGGACAGATAGCACGTATCATGTTGCGTCCTTTTGCCGTTTTCTCTTTTGTCACGGTATCATCGGCGACTGTCTTCTTCTCCTTGCACTTCACACAAAACATCTCTACCATAAGCATGCGCCTCCCTTCAATACGTTTGGAGTTTACCCCATTCTATCCCCATAAAAGTCTTTGCAAACTGGGTAGTTGCGCCCAGATGGGGGATGTCCCCACATTCCCTTTTGTCACTTTGCTTCTTTAGTGATGGTTACAAAGTGCGAACAAATTGACATCGAGACATTCGTTTTCTGGGGGTCCACACCTGCAGATTGTCAAATGCCTGCTTTCATTTTCAGAGTTCGTTTCGCGTGACAAGAGCTGGAACCTCCTTGCCAAGACAATGGCAGCTTGCATCGATGTTGGCATCGACTCTGTGGACCTGAGAGGAATTGTTGCTGATCGAGGAACGTGATCTAGGCTTGGTCGAATGTTCCGCCGGTCTCAACAACGAACGGTGTGCTGGTCTCTGAGACATATATTGAATAGTCACACACGAGATTTTGGAGATCAGAACAATCTTCGCGCCAAAATCATTCATAGATTATAGAAGCGCGAGGGATTGCACTTTGTCGGTCGAGTGATCAGTCAAGTAATAGTCTAGGCTGCGGCGGGCGTGCTTTCCTGTTCTGCTTGTTCTTCTCCCTCTTCACCGAGATCCAGTTGAGCTTCTGGACTCATCTGCATCATGGTTATTCTATGAGCATCTGTCACTTTGAGACGCGTGACGTACCCCGCTATTCGGTTTCTCAGTTTCTTTGACGGTGCTTTCATGACTTCATTGACTGCTGCTTTGTTTGCCTCATACTCGTTCGTGAACTTCTCAGGGAATCTCTCGATCAGTTCCCTAGCTGCACGCTTGACCGTTTCCGTGCGTACTTTTCCCAAGTTGTTGTCTCCGATTCAGCGCGAGGGCTTGCAATAATGTCTCTAGCCTAAAAACCTAGAGTTCATTTCCTCGCCACGAATGATGCGTCATGGTTGCCAAGAACATGGCGGAATCTTGAGAATGTGGGCCCGAATGCGAGGTCGCTTTGAGGTTCCGATGCCGGAACCGGTTCAGAGGCCATGAGTGGCTCGGAAGTAAGTTGTGAGCAAGGCGCAAGAGGTTCACATTTCCACCTCTTTTTTCTCATGTGCTGAGGTGCTGATTGACATGGCGCAGTAGATGAGAAGAGCTCAAAAGTGGCTCCTAGTCGCCGCAGAAGGCGCTAATCATGCTCATACTGTCCAGAAGTGGCAAACCTTAATAGAATCTGCAATTCCAAACCTTTTTCTGGTTGTTTTGTTGCGAAACGGTGAACTTTCTACGGCGGCCGTTCGGAGACTCATCGAGAAAGCCGGTGCTGAACGGGTGGGGGACGATGCGGTTGAAGAAATGCGCCGCATCTTGGAGGAGTACGCCATGCGCATCAGCAAAGAGGCTACGACGCTCGCCACTCATGCAGGCCGCAAGACTGTCAAAGCCGAGGATATCCAACTCGTTATCAAGCGGGTCCAGCAGCTCTAGCCTCGTCGAGATCGATCACTGTTTATCTGTGAAAACGCGGTTTCTCACTGGATGTCATGAATCGGCTGCTTCTTGCGCACCTCAGGACAGAAAACAATCATGATGGGCCCGGGGCGATTTGAACGCCCGACCAACCGGTTATGAGCTTCGACAACTTCGCCCCTGTCGAGAGTGTTACGGTCGCTCCAACCTGGCTGAGCTTCCCGGGATTCCATGTCCTTACGGGCCCGGGCCCATTCCTAGACCGACATTCGCATGTATTTAGCTGTGTAGTCCGCAGCTTTGGCATGTCTATGCCTTGAACCTTTGAAACGCGATTCTGAGCGAGTCCCCCGTCCACTCGAAGACCGGAATGTTCCTTCTAACTCGCTTGAACTTCTCAGCAAGGGCTTGAGCGAGTATCGGCAACGCGATAGTGGAATCCACGTGGCAAGTAGTCATCTGTGCCCTCGGACTGTACTTGCCCCAGCTTTTCGCCTCTTCAAGGGTTGCACCGCTAAGGCCGCCCCAATGTGCCGCGTCTGTGGTCACTTGGATGGCGTAGTCATGTGTTCGATCGTGTCTGGTTGCGTAACCCGCTACAACCGCAGACTGCTGTATGAAATTCTTCGGAACTCCGCCCCCAAAGATCACTACCCCACTCCGCGAGGATTTCTCAGTGATCAAAGCGCTCTCATGAACGTCTTTCATGTGATCGACGATGATTCTCCTTCCTCGTCTCCTATTCGCGAACATCATCGCAAATCCCAAGGAGCTGTCAGAGAGGGCAGGGAGAAAAATCGGGACGCCCGATTCCTCTGCGGCGATTGAGATGCTGTCTTTGTCCCGTGCTCTCTCAGATAGCCATGCACCGAGCTTCTCAGTGATCTGGCGAGAGGAGTATGGGTAGTTGTCTCGAAGCAGAGAGCAGAACTCTTTCTCAATCTCGATATCGAGTCGGTAGAATCTTTTCTCGTCGGCGTACACGTCGTACATCCTGTCGACTCTGTATTTCCTGAGTTGGACATCATCGACTTTGTCGGTTCCTTTGAAGTGCTTTCCCCCAATCGCCTCGTAGGCGTCATGGTAGATCGTTGCACCGGTTGTTACTAGCGCGTCAATCATCCGTCTTCTGATCAACTGTACGATGATCTTCCGCATGCCTGCCGGCACCATGGCCCCCGCGATTCCCATCCAGATGACGATCTGTCGTTTCTTCAGCATCCGAGTCCAAATCTCGAAGGCCTCACCGAGTCTTCTCCCTTGGAAGGCAGTGGAAGCCATTTCGGAAATCATTTGATCTGTTGTCTTGCCGGCAGAGGTTTCGAACAGTCTCGTGGGATGACGAAGTAGATGTTGGCGACTCATCGACACTCGCTGTACTATGCTTTATCGCATATATCATTAAAATGCTGCGTTGTCATTGAGTTCGTCTATGATTGGGAAGTTTCTGCAATCCTCTCGGGCTGCGATGTCAGCAATAGCCCGATTGTGCTTGTCTTTCGAGTGCCACAAGGGAGAGTTTGTTCGCGGGAGCTTGGTTGTCGCTTTGCTCATGCGGTCTTGGCATGTGTCTTGAAGTCAAGCTCGTATGCCCTCCATGCCGAATGGTGTGAGGTGCCCCGCATTTTCGGTACTCTGAAGTAGCGTGTGAGGCCTGAGGGTTCCTCTTGGACTTTCATCTCAAAGACTCCGTCCGCACTCTCTTGCACTGCTGCTAATATCGCTGTGGGGAAGGCTTGTCTGTTGAGCGTTACGATGGAATCGAACTTGACGATCCTTGTCTTGGCTCGTAGCGTTCGAAACAGCTCTAAGGATGAGGCCAGTCCCCTCTTGCGAATTAGAGTATCAAGCGAATCGAGGAGGAAGAGGCCTTGGATTCTATTCTCTAGGGCTTTCGACACTGCGATGCTCAATTCTGAGAGGTTGTTCGGATCAGCGCTCAACTCTTCGTTACTTGTCATGCCGATCTGGGGAGAATAGCAGTCGATTATGATAAGATCGTGCAATCTCTCGGGCCTAGCAAGCGGTCCAACTAGAGGCCCGAGGTTTCCCATCTCGGTCAGTGAAGCGCGTATCTCTTCTGGAGATTGTTCCAAAGTCAGATACACTACACGCCGCTTCTGCCTGAGGCACTTTGCAACGAACTCTAGGCATAGCTCTCTTTTCGCGGTGCCCGGGTCACCCATGATAAGAAGCATCACTGGTGAGGGGATCCCAGATGGTACGATGTGGTCGATGATCTCGATTCCTGTCAATTCCCTCGTGACTTCTTCGAGGGGTTCTTGTTCTTGTTGTGCAGTTGTCTCTTTCAACTCGTCGGAGATTTCTCGTTGCAGAGTAACATCTCGGTCAGGGTCCAATGAGTAGATCTTCCGTTCTCGTAGCAAACCTATCTCGACGAGTTCCGTAAGATCAATTTCGATTTCGTCAGGTTTTCTTCCAACTCTTGCAGCAAGGCCTTCTAGGCTGTCGGCGGTTCTCGGATTGCTGTGGAAGAATGTGAGTAGCTCCGCTCTAGTATCTGATCCCAGCAATTTCCCTAGGGCGCCTTTCTTTGATGGGGGCACCTGTGAACCCTACGATCTCCTTCTAGTGAGCCTGTTCGCGGCTGTCTTGTCGCGATGTCCCTTATGATTGCCTACTATTTCTATTGGTAGGTCGGAAAGCTTGTGGCGGCTATGATAAGAGAATTTCAAGCCCATGCGCCTGCAGATATGCCCGCACATTCTCCCGAAGCGTGTCTGCCAGGGCTTGTTCGAGTGAACGAACACAAGAGACCGGTAGGCTTTGTTCTTGGCAAGGTAGGTTCGGATAGCTTCCGCCATTGCCTTGATGGTTTCGACATCTGGCTCGTCTGGGAACTCAGTGTGCATGAAAGGGAAAGTATCCTCTAACTCTGAAGGTACGATCCCGTATGGCGGGCAATACAGGCAGACATGTACTTTGTTATTAGAATCTACGAGTTGCATGCGTGTGCTTGTCCCATCCTTTGAGCCTTGCCTGGTCGCAGGCATCAGTAGCATTGTCGTTGCTGTCTTGGGGCGTTCATAATCTCGGAGTAACCTCTCAAGGTACGCGACGTATTCCGGTCTTTGAAGACTCGTTGAGTCGAAGAAGAAGACCCCTTTTCGTTTCGTTGAAGGTGCAGCGCATGCCACATGAGACTTGTGCTCTCCGATCTTGCGAAGACCTTCCAGTAGGCTCGGGTGGCTCCTGCATCTCGCTTCGATGAGTTCCCAGAGTCTTCCCTCTGCGATGGCTTCCTTTATTGTCTCAATTTCTTGCACAGAGGCAGATAGATTGTGTTCAGCGAGGAATTGAGTTCTCTCGGTGAGAGAGCGTGATCTGACCTCTTCAGGCGTCGTCTTGTCGCATGTGCTGCATCCGCATGGGAAATACTCCATCTCTGTGAGATGTAGAGTGCCGGCGTTGGTCAGGTAGCGACCCCTACGCGCATAGAGTATGTATGCGGCTGAATCGAACAAGTCGCACCCAAGTGCGACTGCAAATGCAAACATGAATGGGTGACCTGCGCCAAACAGGTGAAAAGGTGCACTTGACGGGACGTTCATCTTTGCAGCCAAGATCATGTCGGTCAAGTCTGCGAAGAGGTACTGTTCCATCACTTCGGTTGGGCTTCCAAGAGCGTATATGTCGAATTCTCGCTTGGCCATTTCACGGGCGCTATGAGCAACCAGATCGGGGAACGTTCCTCCCTGTATCGGTCCCACCCAAGCTATGTCTCGTCTTGTGATTGCATTCTTCGCCTCATCTGCTCTTCTGACGGTTTCTATGACAGTCTCAGTCGCGCGAGCTTTGGAAGCTTTCGATCCTGTGGGCAAATCTAGGATAACGCCGATGTCGGTCTGAATGGACTCTTGGTACCGAATGACCTCCAGGGGGCTGATCTCGACTTCCCCGTAGCGAAGAATCTGGTAAGCTCCCGAGTCTGTGGCTATGATACCGGGGAAGTCTAGGAAATCGTGTATGTTGGTGACTCCGGTGTTCCCGGCTCGTCTCGATATCAGATACGCATTCGTGATTAGGGCTTTGCATCCAAGTCTTTCGAACATCACACGTGGAGGGATCTCTTGAGCAAGTGGATTGACGACAGGAAAAAGTGCTGGAGTCTCAAGCTTCCCGCTCTTGGTTTCAAGGATCCCTATTCTACCTAGGACATCATGTCGGTTGATTTCGAAAGACAATGCAAATCATTCAACAGGATCCATTCTTATTTCGTGCCAACAAACCTGATTGATCGCATTTCCAGCTTGAGGCTTTGATTTCTCGACTTGCACTAGGCCCCTTTGGGGTGTTCCTTCATGAACTCTTCGTAGACTTTCTGAACCCTTTCCGCGGCCGGGCCTGACCCTTCGATCATGCCTTTCTCGCCCAGTCGAATCTTGTCCATGACCACAATCACGCCTGCTCCTTCTACTACTCTGACCATTCTTGGAAAGACTCGCTCAAGTCTGTCGGCGAGTGCCTGCAAAGCGAACGGTCTCTCAACACTGTACATTTGTGCGATGGAGCGTCCGGTGATGAATAGCCTATGGACAGTCTTCCCTGATTCGTCGGTGCAATCTGAAATGCACACAGTGAGGGTGTCCGTATCCACTCCGGAGAGAAT
>Ga0116202_10000889_pt1 | contig 17198 bp, 9 predicted proteins | sample LakKivw325mmetaG_FD_94479 | JGI IMG/M metagenome (GOLD analysis project Ga0116202, IMG submission 94479) | Anoxic lake water microbial communities from Lake Kivu, Rwanda to study Microbial Dark Matter (Phase II) - Lake Kivu water 325m metaG | ecosystem: Environmental > Aquatic > Freshwater >...
ACCTGATGCTCAAGCAGGTGGCCGACGGCGCCGGGCTGGTGGTGGTCTTCCCCCAGGGGCTGCGCGAGGAGCTGGCCCGCCATCCGCTCGAGCAGGACCGCGAGTGGATCGCCGCCGGCGTACCCCTGCGCGCGCTGCCCTTCTTCGCGGACAGCGCCGGTGCCCTGGCCACGCTCGCCGAGGAGGAGAGCCTTGACCGGCGCGTCGTCACCACCTACGCCGCGGGCAAGGGACGCGTGGCCCTGCTGGACTACGGCGTCGAGCACAGGTTCGAGCCCTGCACCGGCGGCCAGGGCCTGACGCCGCCGGGGCCCTTCACCTTCGCCAGCCCCACCTACTACGAGTACTACACGGGCCTGGTGCTGCGGGTGATCCTTTGGGCCGGAGCGAAGACCCCGGACGTGCGCCTTGCCCTGCCGACCCGCGAGCCCCTGGCCGCCAGCACCGACACGCCGACGAGCGTCACGGTGGCGCTGCACCTGGCGGACAGACCACCGGCGGCGCTGCGCCTGGCCTGGACCCTCAAGGACCGCTGGGGTGAGGAGGAGGGCAGGGGTGAGCTTGCCCCGCTTGCCCAGGCCGGGCGGGCCGCGGCGACGCTGGACCTGCCCCCGCTCAAGGCCGGCGTGCATTTCCTGGACCTGCTAGTCGACTCGGAGCGTGGCCGCGAGGACTGGGGCACGATGGCCGTGGTGGCCCCGTCCCCGGTGGAGTTGCGGGGCCTGGCCGCTCGGCGCGTGGGCGAGGGCCTGGACAGGTTCGCCCTGAGCGGCGAGATGCTCGGCGAGCCGCCCACCGGCACCGAGCTCGAGGTCACCGCGATGGACAACTACGACCGCGTGCTGGGCAGCGTTTCCGAGCCCCTCCCGCCCGGCAGATTCGAGCAGGAGGTCAAGCTGCCCACCGGCGGCCTGGTCGTGAGCCGCTGCCTGCGCCTGCGGGCCCGCCTGGTCGTCGGCCCGCGGGTGCTGGCCGAGGAGGAGGTGGCCCTGGCAGCCCCCAGGCCCGTCCAGGACGAGTACCCGGTTTGCATGTGGGGCATGATGCCCGGCTACGTGGGGCACCTGGCCGCGCAGCGCCTCCGGGAGCTGGGCTTCAACCTCGTCCTCGGCGCGCCCACTGCCGACTTCGCGCGCAACCTCGCCCTCCACGACCTGGGCCACATCCCCTACTGCACGCGGCTCTACGAGCGACCCAACTTCACCGACGCCGCCGGCATCGCCGACACCATGAAGTCGCTGGCGGGCAAGGGCCGGGAGCTGGGGCCCTACAGGCCCCACGTCTACTCGCTCGGCGACGAGAACGCCATTCCCGGCGATCTGGGCGTCCTCGAGGAAGACCGTCCCTTCCTGCGCGAGTTCCTGCGGGAGCGCTACGGCGACGACTTGACGGCGCTCAACGAGGCCTGGGGCACGCAGTTCACGGCCTGGGAGGCCGTCGAGGCCCTCAGCTCAGCCCAAGCCCGCGAGACGGGCAAGTTCACGGCCTACCACGACCTGATGTGCTTCCGTGAGCAGCTCTACGCCCAGCGCCACAAGGACTGCAAGGCGGCGATCCAGAGCACCGACCCGGAAGCCCGCGTGGGAGCCGAGGGCTCGGAGGAGGGCGACCTCGAGCTGACCACCGACGGTCTGGACTTCTGGGGGCCCTACCGCCAGGTGCGCTACAACACGCTCTTGCGCTCCGTGGCCCCGCGCGACCTGGTCCGCGGCAACTGGTTCGGGGGCTACCGCAGCCAGCGCACCGACCCACGCCTGCTGCCCGAGTTCCTGTGGAGCGCCCTCTTCGATGGCAACAACCTCATCCAGTACTTTGCCCTGGCCACGCTTGAGACGCTGTTCACCACCGACTACTCGCTGACCTACTACAACCAGTGGTACTGGGACGACTTCCAGGCCATCCTCGACGGCCCGGCCCAGCTCTCTCAGCGCGCTGACTACGACTACGACGCCGTCGCCCTCCTCCACAGCCAGGCCTCCGTGCACATGAACGACATGGAGGGCGGCCCGGGGCGGTATGCGCAGGCGCACACGGCCCTGCTCCAGGCCCTGGGCGAGGCGTGGCTGCAGCATTACTACGTGACCGACCGCCATCCCGACGACGTCAACGGCCGGGGCATCAAGCTGCTCTTCCTGCCCTGTGGGCGGGCGCTCAGCGACGAGGTGTGCGCGGCGCTGCGCCGGTTCGTCGAGGCCGGCGGCGTGCTGGTGGCCGACGTGCGTCCCGCCGTGACCGACGAGCACTGCCGCGCGCGCGAGGCCAGCGCTCTCGCGGACCTCTTCGGCGTCAGGATGGGCGGGCGCCCGGCGCCCGTCAGCGGCGCGTGCGAGATCACGGGCGAGGTCTCCTGGAGCGGCGGGAAGCTCACGCTGGCGGGTCCTCGCCTTGAGGCGGTCGTCGCCGACGGTTCCGTGGCGACGGCGGGCAAGGCGCTGGGCACCGTCGAGGGCGCCCCGGTCGTGGTCTGCAATCCCGTGGGCCAGGGCCTGGCCGTGCTGCTCAACTTCGGCGTCGAGGCCTACGAGACCCGGCCCCCCGCCGCGCGAGAGCCGCTGGTCGCGCTCGTGCGAGCGCTGAGCGAGGCGGCGGGCGTGACGCCGCTGGTCCGAGCGCTGGGCCGCGACGGCAGGCCCTTGCCCGACTGCCGGCTGGCCCGCTTCCGCTACGGCGACACGACGCTCCACGGCGTGCTGCTCGGCGCCTCGCACGACGGCCCCACAGAGGCCGTGCTCAGGTTCGCCGGCCCGGCGCATCTCTATGACACTCTCGCGGGCGCCTACCTCGGCCGCACGGACCAGGCCCGGCTCAGGCTCGAGCCCGGCCACGGCCGGATCCTCTGTGCCCTGCCGGAGAAGCTGGAAAGCTTGAGGCTGCAGACGCCCCGCACGACCCGGGCCGGCACGGCGATGGCCGTACGGGTCGGGCTCTCGGGCGCGGCGGGCAGGCACCTCGTGAGGCTGCACGCGATCGGGCCCGACGGCGCCAGGCGCAGGTACTACGACCGGAGCGTGACGGTCCAGAGCAGCCGGGGCGAGACCGTCGTGCCCTTTGCGGTGAACGACGCGCCGGGGCAGTGGACGCTCGAGGCCCACGAGGTGGCGACGGGTGTGGGCGCGAAGGCGACGGTCGAGCTGATGGCGCGAGAGCACTAGACTCGGGCGTGGCACGGCCCAGGCCGTGCTCTCCAGACGCCCCAGGGAGGTAGGTGCGGAATGAGACTCGCGGAGCTGACGCTGTGCATAACGGCGGCGCTGATGCTGGCGCAGGCGGCGGCCGCGCAGGGCCCCGCTGACGCGCGCAGAGACTGGTACCGCAGCTCGATCGTCAACCTTCACTTCGACAACCACTCGCGCCTGTTCGGCCAGGGCATGAGTGTGGACGAGATCGTCGAGATGCTGCGGCCGCTGCGGGTGAGCATGATCCAGGTCTCGGCGCGCAGCAACGGCGGGGCGACCTACCCCACGAAGGCCGGGGTGCCGGTGAAGGGCGCCGGAGAGTACGACACGCTGGCCGTCTGGCGCGAGGTCACACGGCGCCTCGGCACGCGCCTGGGCATTTACATGAACACCATCGGCGACAAGCCCCTGCTGGACGCCAACCCCGGCAAGTGGCGGCGGGTCAACGCCGCCGGCGTCGTCTCCGGCGACCAGGTGTGCATCCTGCCGAGCGTGACGGGCACGGGCTACCTCGAGCAGGTGCACATCCCGCAGGTGCTGGAGATCGTCGAGCGCTACGACCCCGACAGCTTCTGGTTCGACGGTGACTGGTCCATCCGCGAGCCCTGCTACTGCGCCGAGTGTGTGGCGGCGTGGCGCAAGGAGACGGGCAAGGACGACCCGCCGAAGAGCGCGGAGGACGCCGACTGGCCCCGGTGGCTGGCCCTGTTCCAGCGGCGCCAGGATGAGTACAAGCGGGCCGTGGCCGACGCGATCCACGGCGCCAACCCACGGTGCATGTACACGAGCAATTGGTCGTGGATCGCCGCCCACTCGGACCCGCGCACCGCGCCCGACTGGGTGGACACCCTCAGCGCCGACGTCGGAGCGGGCACCAGCCAAGGCGCGACGCGCTGGCTGCGCTCGACGGTGCTCTACCTGCAGGCCCAGAACACGCCCTACGACATGCTCCCGGCCATCTACCCCAAGCCCGTGCGCTCGCTGCCGCGGATGATCCAGGAGTGCGGGCTGACGATGGCCGGTGGCGCCGTCTGCTACCTGTGGCTGAACAACCTCAACGAGCGCCAGATGATGCACGGCCGCACCTGCGTGGACTTCGTGCGAGCTCGCGAGGCCGTTCTGGGGCCGACGGAGAGCGCCTCGCCGACCGCCGTGCTGGTGAGCGAGACGGGCTGGGCCCGGGAGGTCCGCGGCGGCGAGAAGGGCTTCTGGCAGAGGGATGCGGCGCTGGCCGCGGCTCTGAGCCTGCAGGAAGCGCACTACGCGCTCGACCTGGTGAACGAGGAGACCTTGCGGGCGCGAGCCGGGCAGTACAGCCTCGTGGTGATCCCCGACCAGCGCGCCGTCGCCGCCGAGACGGTGGCCGCGCTGCGGGACATTGCCGAGCGAGGCGGGACGGTCTTGCTCACCGGCGCCGCGCTGCTCGAGCCGACGGGCGAGAGCGCCGAGATCGAGCGCCTGCTGGGTCTGCGGCGCCAGAGCCTCGACGGGACGGCGCGGTCCACGCTGCGCCTGGGCCAGACGGACTTCGTGCTCGCCGGTGCCTGGACGGCGACCCCCACTGACGCCGAGGTCCTGGCGACCCTCTCGGACGGCAGGCCGGGCCTGACGCGCAAGAGGCTCGGCGAAGGATGGCTGGCCTACCTATCGCTGCCCGAGATCGCCTACCCGGACTTCGACCGACCGCTCGCCTCAGCCGTCCGCGCCCTCGGGATCGGGCCGGTCGCCGTGCCCGACGCGGACCTGCAGCAGCCCCTGGCCTTCTCGCTGCGCCGGAGGGGCGACGAGCTGCACCTGCACATCGTGGACCTGGACAGCACCCACGCCACCGAGCCCAACCCGCCCATCGGGGAGCTCCAGCTTGCGATGCGTGCGGCCGGCCGGGTGCGCGGCGTGAAGGTCGTGCCCGAGACCACGGGTGTGCGGTGGCAGTGCGACGAGGGCTATCTGCTGGCGGGGCTGACCGACTTCCAGGACCACGCCGCGCTGATCATCGAGACGGATGGCGAGCCCTCGCTGCCCGCAGCATCGCTGGGTGCCGAGACCCCCTTGCCCACGGCCACGCCGCACCCCGTCCCGCGGGTGCTCCTGGCCGACGACTTCGAGACCGACGGCGGGCCGCTGGGGTCCTTCAGGAAGGAGGGCGTGGCGATCACGAACGAGACGGCCGCGACGGGCGCCCGCAGCCTGAGGTTCAGCGACGGCCCCGACTACGCCAAGCCCTTCTACCCGTACATCAACCCGGCCATGCCGCCCGCGCCGCTGAGGGGTCAGGTGCGCGTGTCGCTGGCTCTACGGCTGGAGGAAGGCGCGCGCGTGGTGATCGAGTGCCGCGACCACGAGCGATCCGGGCCGCTGGTGTGCTTCACTGAGGACGGCTCGGTGGAGGTGGACGGCGGCAAGGTGGGGACGGTGCCCCACGACGCCTGGTTCACCCTCCAGCTGACGCTGAGCCTGGAGGAGCCGTGGTACGACGGCCTGCTGCGCGTGCCGGGTCAGCAGGACCAGCCGCTGGGCAAGCACAAGTACCGGACGGAGGAATTCCGCCGCCCGGAGAGGCTCTACATCGTCGGCGACGGCACCCGGAAGGCGTCCTTCTACCTGGACGATGTCCTCGTCGAGCGCCTGCCCGAGGGATAGGGAGGCCCGTGCACCGTGGGCGATGAGCTGTACAGACTGACCGTCTGTCCCCAGGGCGCCGACAACATCCGCAACTCCGAGGGGTCGGTGATCGAGACCAGCGACGGGCACTTGCTCCTCGTCTGGTGGCATTTCTACGCCGGCGAGGGCGCGGATCACTCCCCGGGCGACATCGCCGCCAGGTGGTCCGACGACCGCGGCCGCACCTGGGGCGACCTGTTCATCCTGCAGGAGAACGTCGCCCGCCAGAGCACCTGTAGCCCCTCGCTGCTGCGTCTCCAGGACGGGCGCATCGCCTTCTTCTATGGCCTCAAGCACGCCAGCACCGACCTGCCCTTCTACGTGCGCCTGTCCAGCGACGAGGCTCAAAGCTGGACCGAGCCGGTGCTCGTCACGACCGCCCCGGGCTACTGGGTTATGAACAACGACCGCGCGGTGCAGCTCAGCACCGGGCGGGTCGTGGCGCCCGTGTGCTGGATTGACGACTGCTACGAGCCGGGCAACAACCGCTGCCACAGCACCGTCTTCTACTCCGACGACCACTGCGCCACCTGGACGCGCAGCGAGGGGTGGCTCACCGTCGAGGACGCGGCGGGCTACCAGGAGCCGGGCGTGGTGGAGCTCACCGACGGGCGCGTCATGATGTTCGGCCGCACGACGCTCGGGCATCCTTACCGCGCCTACAGCGACGACTGGTGCGAGACCTGGTACGGGCTCGAGCCGATGCACAACGTGGACGCCCCCTGCTCGCCGGTATGCATCAAGCGCATACCCGCGACGGGCGATCTGCTGATGGTATGGAACGACAACGCCGACACGACGAAGAACCATCAGGCCCGCCGCACGCCGCTTACCATGGCCCTATCGCGCGACGAGGGCGAGACGTGGGAGCGCATCAAGAACGTCGAGGCCGACCCCGCGCACGCCCACGGCTACACGAGCATCGCCTTCCTCGACGATGAGGTGCTCCTGACGTACTATGACTCAACGGCGCTCACCATCGGGGACTGCTCGCTGAAGCTGTGCATCGCCCCTCTGAGCTGGGTCTATGCGTGAGGTCGGTGGACGCCACGGCCCGCGCCCCGCGCGAAGCCGAAGGAGGTCATCAGCATGGACGTCATGGAGGCCATCCGGACGAGGCGGAGCATACGGGCCTACAAACCGGACCCGGTGCCCGAGGACGTATTGCTGCAGGTCCTGGAGGCCGCGCGGCTGGCACCGTCCGCCGGCAACCGCCAGCCCTGGCTGTTCGTCGTCGTCCGCGATGTCGCGGTCAAGGAGCGACTCCGCCAGGCCTACGGGGCCGAGTGGTTCTTCGCGGCGCCGGTGGTCATCTGCGCCTGCTGCTCGGACGAGTGCGCCTGGACCCGGGCGGACGGCAAGTGCTATGGCGACGTGGACGTGACCATCGCCATGGACCACCTGATCCTCGCCGCCTGGGAGCTGGGGCTGGGCACCTGCTGGATAGGCGCCTTCGATGCCGCCAAGGCGACGGAGGTGCTCGGCCTGCCGGAGGGTTATGCGCCGCTGGCGATGACGCCCCTGGGCTACCCGGCACAGCAGCCGGAGGCCAAGCCGCGCAAGCCGCTCGAGGAGATTGTCAGGTTGATCTAGCGGGTCACTCCCTTCCCGCGGCACGGGCAGCAGCACGGGTCTGGGGTACTGGGGACCGATCGGGCCGTGCCTCGGCCCTGACCAGAGCCGACGACGAAGGGCGTCCGTCGGTGTCTGGGCATCCGGCGCGTCCGTCTGTTCCCGGCCTGCTGTCACCGGACTCGTGGCGCGGGGCCCCGGTGCCACAGCCGGCCGCCGGCCACGACCTCGAGCACGGAGGGGACGCGCATGAGGACCACTTGCGCTCTGAGCCTGATCCTGGCGGGACTGCTCGCCCTCGTGGCCATGGGGCCGCCTGCCGCGCTCGCGGCGGATAACCTCGCGCCTGACCCGGGCTTCGAGGAGGACGCCAACGGCGACGGCGAGCCCGACGGGTGGTGGAAATGGGGTGGCCCGGGCGACAAGGCCCCCACGAACCTGCGCCGCGTGACCGACGAGCCCCATGGCGGGGAGTACTGCGCCCAGGTGGGCGACTCGGCGACGACGGGCAACTTCTACGTCGCCAGCCAGTACACGCCGGTGGAGGGCGGCAAGCCCTACGTCCTGCACGTGTGGGCACGGGGCGGCGAGGGCCAGAGCGGTGCGATACGCCTGGACGAGCTAGACGGTGACAGGAAGTACCTGGGCGCCACCGCGACGGCCATCCGCTTCACGGACCAGTGGCGCGAGCACCGCGTCGTGGCCACGCGCCTCAGAGACGAGACGCGGTTCGCCCAGATCAGCCTCCAGCCGGCCGTGGGGCAGTGGGCCGACACGGGCGTCGCGTGGTTCGACGACGTGCGGCTCGAGCGCGCGGACGACCTCATCACGGACGTGGTGGTCGAGCCGGGCGGCGAGGACTGGTTCCCCTTCCCCCTCGACTGGCGCGACGGCGGGCCCTCGCCCCTTGACGTGACCGCGTACCTCCCCGTCGAGAAGACCGGGGCCCACGGCTTCCTGACCGCGCGCGACGGGCACTTCGTCTTCCAGGACGGGACCCGTGCGCGCTTCTGGGCGACCAACATCCACTCCTCGCGGGCCGCCTACCCCACGCACGAAGAGGCCCAGAGCTTCGCCCGTCGCCTCGCGCGGCTGGGCGTCAACACGGTGCGCGTCCACCTGCTGGAGTACGAATCCCCCGGCGGTCTCGTTGACGCTTCGGGCGACACCACGGACCAGTTCGACCCCGAGCGGCTTGAGCGGTTCGACTACCTCATGGCCCAGTTCCACGAGAACGGCATCTACGTCATCCTCGACGCCCTGCCGATGTGTGCGCGCGTCTTCCGCGAGGGAGACGGCGTGAAGGCCTACCAGGAGCTGGGGCGAGGCGCCAAGGGCGCGTCCCTCTTCGACGAGCGCATCATCGAGCTGGAGCACAGCTACGCGCGCCGGCTCCTGCTGCACGAGAATCCCCACCGCAACGGCCTGCGCTACGTGGACGACCCGACGGTGGCGCTGTACGAGATGAGCAACGAGGACGCGCTGCTGCTGTGGTGGTCCTGGAGCCAGCTGCCGCAGGTCTACCGCGACGACCTGCGGGCACGGTGGAACCAGTGGCTCGTGAACCGCTTCCGCGACCGCGAGGGCTTGGCGGCCCGCTGGACCGCCGGCGACGGTGTGGTCGGGCTGGCAGACGACGAGGACCCGGCGGCCGGGACGGTCCGGCTGGACCCCGCGGCCCCGGAGCATGTGGTGCGGCGCGTGGACGTCCACCGCTTCCTGGCCGACGTGCAGGCCGACTACTACCGCGCGCAGGTCCGTTTCCTGCGCGAGCTGGGAGTGCGCGTGCCCCTATCGGGCAGCAACATCATGGCCCAGCCGGCGATGATGGCCTCCAGCGAGCCGCTGGACTACACGGACACCCACGCCTACTGGGACCATCCCCGCTACGAGAGCGGCACGGAGAAGTGGCTGCGCAATGAGCCGATGCTGAAGGCCGACCCGCTCAGCACACCCGTCCTCCCGACGCAGCTCGCGACCGCCAAGCAGGCCGGCAAGCCGGCAGTGGCAACCGAGTGGAACTCGCTCTGGCCCAACCAGTGGCGGGCCGCGGACACCGTGATGACGCCCGCCTACGCGCTGCTCAACGACCTCGACATCATCTACATCTACTGCTACCTGGGCGGATGGGGTATCAGCCACGAGCAGGCCAGGCCCAAGATCCACCACGCGACCGTGATCTTCTCGGACCCGGCGCAGACCGGGCTCTTCCCGCTGCTGGCGCTCATGTACCGGCGCGGCGATGTGAGGGCGGGGCGCAGTCTCGTCGAGAGGGGCCTGTCGCCGACCGACACCTACCTGGCGAGCACCATGTTCACGACCGCCGGCGACTTCCAGCACTTCGTGCCCCTGCTCTGCCGCTGGCAGCAGCAGCCCTTCGAGGGCGACTACCGGGCCAGCCCCGGTGTTGACCTGACCGTGAGCAGCGGCTTCTCGGCCACGGGCGACTACGGGCCGCCGAGGCGCCTGCTGCTCTGGTCGGTGGCGGACTGGGGCGCCGACGGCCGCGCGCACACCCCCCTGCAGGCCGCGCAGCTTCTCGACCCGAGCTTCGCGCTTCTCGATCCGGGCCAGGAGGACGTCGAGCTGGCGGGCGATCTCCCCGCCGGGGAACAGCTCCGCGTCCGTCTGCCGCGGTCCACCTGCCTGGACGCCGGGGCCCTCCGCGAGAGCTGGACGGCCTGGCTCACAGGCACCGCAGGCGACAAGACGGCCTGTCTGGGAGCCGAGCGCCAGGCCCGCGCCTGGCAGGCGAGCGTAGCGCCTGGGGCCGGGGCGGCTCTGGGGCAGGCCCGTGATCTGCTCGCCCGCTGGTTCACCGACGCGGGGCGACGATGGGGCCTGCTGGAGGACGATCAGGGCTACAATCCGGTGACGGGGGAGTTCGTGTCGGACACGGGTGAGCTCCGATGGCGGCCGCGAGAGGGCGTCTGGACCTGCGTGGCCGAGCGAGTCAACGTCGTGGCGGGTTTCCTGCCCCAGGGCCAGCCGGTGCAGGCCGGGGCGCTGCGCGTGACGCCGCGGACCGACTTCGGCACCTACTGCCTGGTGTCGCTCGAGGAGGCGCCGCTGGGCACCAGCCGCCACTGTCTCCTCGTGGCTGTGGGGCGCGCCGAGAACACGGGGCAGAAGCTCAGACAGACCGTCTTCCAGGAGCCTGGCGCGCCGCCCGAGGTCACGGGGCCGGTCGAGGTCCTCAGCGTGGGTGACGAGCCGGTGCTTGTGCAGGGCCTGCGGGCCGAGGTCAGCATCGCGGCCGGCCCGGGCCACTGGCGCTGCTGGGCCCTGGACCCGGCAGGCCGGCGCCTGCGCCAGGTGTCCGTGAAGGCCCTGGACGGCGGCCTCGGTCTGACGCTGGGGCCTGAGTGGAAGACGATCTACTACGAACTGGCCGTCGAGTGAGCGGGCCTGTGCGTGCCACGGCCCGTGGGGCCTTCGGGCGGGACGCGGCCAGCGGTCACAGGATCTGCCGATGGGCGACAGCGAGATGCCTGAGCAAGAGCGTGAGCTGCGGGCCGCGGACGCGGCGGAAGAGCCTGGTCGCGATAGTGCGGCCGGCCGCGGGCGCGCCGTGCACCACCGGAAGTGGTGGGTATACGCGGTCTACGCCTTCCTGGTAGTCCTGGCGGCGCGCAAGCCGGACGAGTGGGTGCTGGCGGACGGGCGCGTGTCGGGCGGCCGGATTGACGTGACCACGGTGGCGCGGCGCCTCTTCGACCCCACGGCGCCGGCCATGGACCCCGACGCCCACCGCCCCCTGGCGTCGCTCCTCATCGTCGAGACGGCCCGAGTGCCCGGCGTCGATGACCTGACCACCAGCTACACGCTGTGGCGCATCGCCTGCCTGTTCGCGACGGTGGTGTTGCTCGACGGATTGATGAGACGGTGGCTGATGCCGGGCGGCGCCTTTGGCGCGGTGGTGCTCTACCTCTTGGGGATGGTCCACGCTGGGTTCGATGACAAGCCCGACGGGTGGTTCGAGCAGTTCTTCTACGCGGCGGGTCTGAGTGCCATCGCGGCGGGCCAGGCCTGGTGGCTGGCACCCATCCTCGCCGTGGGCACCTGGGCCCGCGAATCCGTGGTCTTCCTTGTCGCGGCCCACTTCCTCGTGGCCGCCCGCCGCGGAAGCTGGACGCGGGCCTTCGTGCACTGCTCCCTGCTCCTGGGCGTCTGGTGCCTCTCCTGGGGGATTGTGCACTACCTGGTCGGCGACACGAGGTACTACTCCGAGCTGTGGCGGCTGCCGAGAAACGTCGTCGGTGTCCTCAACTACCTCAGGCATCCCTGGGGCGTGAATATGAGGCAATACCTTCTCGTGGGGATCTTCGGGGCCCTCTGGGTCCTGCCCTACCTGCGCCGGCCGCGGGGTCCGGACTTCCTTGAGCGCGTGAAGTGGCTCCTGCCCCTCAGCCTGCTCTTCACCGTGCAGCTCGCCAAGCTGTGGGAAGTCCGTGTCTTCTACTACCACATGATGTACCTCGCTCCCCTCGCCCTGTGGAAGCTGTTCCCCGATCTGCGCAGACCCGACCCTTAGCCTTCGTGATCCGTGACCGGGCAGGGCATCGCTCCGCCACGCCCCGGCCCACCGCCTCACCGTGGAGAGGCCGCACGGCCAGACTTGGCCCGTGGTCAACTCTGGCCATTCGGGCCGTCCCCCGACCTTCGCCACTAACCTTCGGCCCGCCGCCTCACCACAGCCGGCAGACGATGCTCCTCACGCGATCCCGCAGACCCTCCGCGGAATCCGCCTGCTCCGCGGCCTGCGGCGGCGCCGCGCCATCGCGGCCCCCGAGGCCGACGGCCATCCCCGGCCCGCACGCCTTGAGCGGCGAGGGAGCCAGGGCGACCGGCCCCATCCGGGCGAGGACCTGATCCACTACCCAGGCGTCCGTCACCCTTTGGTCCACGCAGATGCGGCTCACATACCCGACGGCTAGTCTCAGCGCCCGGTCGAGGTGGTCCGCCCAGATGCCCGCCAGGGCCCGGGCCGACGTGTTGTTCGCCCTGGCGTCCTCCCCGGTCACGGTCACCAGGACCGCGTTGCCCGCGAGGACGCACCAGTTCCTGTGGCACGTCTGGGCGGACGGGTGGGGAAGAGGTACCTCCCGGCGCTCAGCGCGGAAACCCTCGTTTACCAGCGAGGCGAACCGGCGAGTGACCACGTTGGCACGTTCAGAGCAGGAGAGTCCCCAGACGGGGGTGCGCACTCGGAGGATCAGGTAGCCGCTGTAGGCGACATCCATCGGTTGAGACAGCGAGACGGCAGCACACAACGCCGCCCCGGCTGCCAGCGCAGCCGAGCTGACGAACATCGGTAAGGCCCCCTTGGCATGCAACACGGACTTGCCTGCGCGGGAGCGCGGCGCGTACATCCGCCCCTGGGCGCCGCGCGCCCGAAGCCGGAAGGGAGCCCGGAGACTGCGGACCTACACGACCAACACAGACCAGCAATGCAATGAGGGCTGCAGAGGATGCTGTGGCGAGGATGCTGCGGTGATGCTTCAGCACTGGTGCGAAGTGCTGACTCTCAATCGCCCCGATTCTCAAACCGACGCCGGGCCCAGTCCGGCTTCACTGTCTGACGCTCGCGGGCAACGGCCAGTGCCCCGGCAGGCACATCCGCGGTGATCACCGATCCTGCCGCCACGAACGCCCCCTCCCCGATGTGGACCGGCGCCACGAGGATGGCGTCACTGCCCACGAACGCCCCGGAGTCTATCACCGTGGGGTGCTTCTGTCTACCGTCGTAGTTGCACGTCACGCACCCCGCCCCGATGTTGACCTTCTCCCCCAGCCGCGCGTCGCCCAGGTAGCAGAAGTGCAGCGCGCACGAGCCCGCCCCGATGCTTGCGCGCACCGTCTCCGTGGACGTGCCGATGCGCACCTCGTCCGCGAACCGGCACCCCGCGCGCACGTGGCAGTGGGGCCCGAGCTGGCAGCCGTCCCCTATCACGCTGTCGCGGATCACCGCGCCCAGGTCCACCACGCAGCCCCTGCCCAGCGTCGAGTCCTCGATGCACGCGTTCGGCCCTATCGTGCACTCCTCGCCGATGCTGCACCGGCCGAGGATGTGCGTGCCGGGGAGGACCGTCGTGTCCAGGCCGATGGTCACCTGGGCGTCCACGTAGGTCGAGGCCGGGTCCACCAGGGTCACTCCGTCGCGCATCAGCACCTGTCGGATGCGGTCCCGGGCCACGCTCTCGGCCCAGGCGAGCTGGCTGCGGTCGTTGACGCCCATGGCCTCCTGCGGGTCCTCGATGGACAGGGAGCCGACGCGCAAGCCCTGGTTGGTCATGACGGCGACCACGTCGGTGAGGTAGTACTCGCCCTGCGCGTTGGCGGGCTCGACACGGGCGAGCGCGTCGAAGAGCGCCTGGGTGCTGAAGACGTACACTCCCGTGTTGATCTCACGGATCGCCCGCGTCGCCTCGTCGGCCTCCTTCTCTTCGACGATGCCCACCACGTTCCCCGAATCGTCTCGGATCAGCCGACCGTAGCCCGTCGGGTCGTCGTAGAGGGCCGAGAGGATCGTGGCCGACGCGCCGGCCTGCCGATGCGCCTGGATCAGGCCCAGGATCGTCCTGGCGCGCAGCAGCGGGATGTCGGCGCAGGTGACGAAGACGTCGCCCGTGAAGTCCTCCAGCAACGAGTGGGTGCACTGCACGGCGTGCCCCGTGCCCAGGGGAAGGTTCTGGACGGCGAACTGCACCTCGCGCTGGGCGAGAGCCGCGACAAGCTGCTCACGCCGGCTGCCCACGACCACCACGGTCCGCTCAGGCGCCAGGGGCTCGAGCTCATCGAGCACGTGGGCGATCATGGGCTTGCCGCAGACGGGCAGGAGGGGCTTGGCGTAGCGGGACCTCATCCGCTTGCCTTCCCCCCCGGCCAGCACGATTACCGCAAGGTCAACCATTGCGCATCACCTGGCTGCGCAAGGATAGGCCATTTGCCTCGGGAGCGCCACAGCAGGGGACAGGGCGTGGGGCGGAGGGACACGGGGAGCCGCCAGGCCGGAGGCGGGGGTCCCTCTACGGCAGCAGTAGCGTGGGGCGGCTGAAGATGACCTCGGCCACGGGCATCAGGTCCTCCAGCGTCGTGTTGGCGACGATGTAGTGGCACAGCCCCTGCTGCTGGATGACGACCACGGCGCCGGCTGAACCGCGGCCCACGTGGATGACACGCCCGGCGACCACCCGGCGCTCCAGGCCGTCGAGGGTCAGGGCCCCGGCGGGGGTGCTGATGACGCTAACCGGCAGACGCCCGGCCAGACACACGCGATGGACCGCGAACTCCCCGTTGAGCCTGCCCACCGCCTGCCAGGCGACGTGGGGTAGCTGCGGCGTGTAGGAGTTGGCGACTGCGTGCAAGGCGCCCTCGGTGGGCTGGAACAGGCCGCTGGCCTCGAGGGCCTGGCCGTGGATGGCGAGCAACTGGTCCTGCGTGGTGCCGACGTAGCTGAGCAGATGGGAGCGCAGGTAACAGGCGCCCAGGATGAGCACGAGGCCGGCGGCGGCTAGCACGGGCAGCAGCGAGCGACGGCCTTCGGGAGCCGGGCTCAGGGCTCGCTGAACGCCGTCAACCCGGTCCAGCTCGGCGCGGAGGCTTGGCCACAGATCACGCGGCGGCTCCTCGGCGGTGTCGGCGCGGGGCAGGAGGGCCTTGTGGGCCGCGATGTGGCCTACCTCGCGCGCGCAGGCGGGGCAGAGGAGAATGTGGGCGGCCAGCGCCCTTTTCTGGTCCGCCGCGAGCTCGTCGTCAATCCACGCGGCAAGGCGCGAATCGTCGCCGGCGCAGCCGTCATTCATTCCATTCGCCCCCCAGCAGTCCTCGCGAGCGGGCGTAGTCCGCCAGAGACTGGCGCAGCAGACGCCGCGCGCGGAAAAGCCGCGACCGGACCGTGCCGATGGGGATGTCGAGCGCCTGTGCTATGTCCCTGTAGGGCAGCTCGTAGATGTCCGCCATGATGACGACCATTCTGAAGTCCTCCGGCAGCTTAGCCAGGGCCCGGTCTACCTCCTCGTCCTGGAACCCTCCCAGGACCAGGCACTCAGGCCCCGGCGCGGGATCAGCCGCCAGGAGCGTCTCGCGCCCCACTCCGTCGGTCGTCGCGTCCCAGGACTGCGTCTGCGGTCGGCGCTGGACCTTCCGGTACCGCGAAATGTGCGTGTTGGCCAGAATCCGCAGCATCCAGGCCCTGAAATTGCTGTTGGGCTCGAATTGGTGGAAGGCGACGTAGGCCTTGACCAGGGCCTCCTGGGTCAGGTCCGCCGCCTCCTCGCGATCACAGGTGAGACGGTACGCGGCACGGAACAGGTCCCTGTAGTGAGCGCGAGCCAGTCTCTCAAACTCCCGGCGGCGTGAGGCTCGGGCCTCATCCCGCCTGGCCGACAGCCAACGGGCCAAAAGTCCATACCTCCGTGCGGCTGTCGTGCCTTACCTGATGGAAACGCACGGCGGCCGCTCAGCAGTTCCCCCCGGCGAGCCGGGCCTTCTCGGGGCTTCACCTGAGCCTAGCATACCACCGGGCCCGAGTGCTGTAACCCCTGGCCGACGGGCCCAGCGACTGCTGGCGGACGCGGCCCGACCGGGGGTATAATCACCTTCGGAACCGGTGGGACGGGGCACGGTGACCGGCCCTGCCCGGCCCTTTGGAGGTGTTCCCAATGGGTCCCTTGGTGGTCCGCTCGGTGCTGGTCCTGGGCCTGCTGTTCGGCCTTGTCTTTGCCCTCGCCACCGCCGCGCTCTTCGCCTGCGGCGCGCCCGTGTGGATCGCGGTGCCCGTAGCCCTGTTGCTCATGGGCCTGCAGTATCTCCTCAGCCCCTGGCTCATCCAGTTGTTCTTCAAGATCCAGTGGCTTGAGCCCAAGGACACGCCCGACTTCGTCCGCAGCCTGCTCGAGGACCTCTCGGCGCGCCATCACCTGAGGGTGCCGCGCTTCGGGATCATCCCCGACGGCAACCCCAATGCCTTCACCTTCGGCCACCATCCCGGCAACGCGAGGATCGTGATCACCCAGGGCCTGCTGGACCTGTGCGACGAGAAAGAAGTCCGGGCCGTGGTGGGCCACGAGTTCGGCCACGTCGTGCACTGGGATTTCGTCGTGATGACCATCGCGGCCACGCTGGTGATGATCCTCTACTACATCTACGTCTTCGGGCGCTACTCGGGATCGCGTAGGGACCGCGGCGGCGGGGTCGTGGTGCTCGTCGCCCTGGGCGCCTACATCGCCTACATCATCGGCGAATACCTGGTGCTTTTCCTCTCCCGCGTACGCGAATACTACGCCGACCGCTACTCGGCGGAGATCACGGGCAATCCCAACGCGCTCGGCACGGCCCTGGTGAAGATCGCCTACGGCCTGGCTCGGTCGGGCGCGGCCTCGGGCGTGTCCGTTGGCGCCGAGGCCGCCCAGACGGCCAAGCAGCGCCAGGAGCAGCGTGACGCCGCCAGGCTCAGCCCCATGCGCGGCTTCCGCAGCATGGGCATCTTCGACCCCGGCATGGGCGCCTCGCTGGCCCTCGCCGCCGCCGGGTCCTACTCGACCGGCGATGGTGCCGCGGCCTACGACCCGCACGTCATGGTCAAGGCCATGGAGTGGGACCTGTTCAACCCCTGGGCCTGGATCTGCGAGATCAGCTCCAGCCATCCCCTGCCCGCCAAGCGCATCCGTGCCCTCTCCAAGTACAGCGACCACCTTGGCCAGCCGCGCCTCTTTGACTTCCCCGAGCGGCCCGCCGAGAGCTATTGGGACGAGTTCGCCACCGACCTGCTGGTCTACTATCTCCCCG
>Ga0116202_10000892_pt1 | contig 17183 bp, 20 predicted proteins | sample LakKivw325mmetaG_FD_94479 | JGI IMG/M metagenome (GOLD analysis project Ga0116202, IMG submission 94479) | Anoxic lake water microbial communities from Lake Kivu, Rwanda to study Microbial Dark Matter (Phase II) - Lake Kivu water 325m metaG | ecosystem: Environmental > Aquatic > Freshwater >...
AGCTTCAGGATCGGCGTCGCGAAGGGCAGGATCGTCGTCCGCCACGACTCCGCGACTCTTGTGGGCAGATCCGCCCGCGACCTCCTTGCCGAGATCGTCGACCGAAGGCTCGTCACCAGGCTCGACCACGCCGGCTACCTCGGCCGGGAGCTGGAGCGGGCCGAGATGGCGATCAGGCTCGGCAAAAGCTACAGCCAGGACGAGCCGCTATTTCCGACAAAGAATTAAATAAGATCGAGGCGTCCACCGCCCCCTGATGAATCAGAAATCAGGCGCTATAATAATAGCGGTCTTCCTCGCCGGGATAATGGTTTTTTCAAGCTTCAATTTTCAGGGCAGGGGGCCTGCCAAGATTGACGTATCAGATACCTGGAACCCCTCGAACTTCGGGGTGAGCGGACGGCTGATCAACTGGGACTTCGAGAGCCTGGGGGACGCCCTGGGGATGTACCCCGAGAACCTCGTCTTCGCATACTGGATCAACATGACCGCCTCGGAGAACCTCACCGATGCCGCTGCCCTGGTCCTCCCGCCTGCGGTGGGCCTGACCCTCAGATACCAGGTGAACCTTTACCCCGCGCCGATCGACAGGGTCTCCTGGGGTCTCTACGGTGACGAGGTCGCCGAGTTCCACTGGACGAAACCCGCCCAGGTGGGATCTCACGGCCTCGCCATCCTCTACAACGGGTACCAGATGATACCCTTCGGGACCACAGACCTCTACAGCGTCATGGGGATGCCCGTCCTCTTCGGAGGCGAGCCCTCCGTCAAGACGGTCCTGGACGTGATAACTGGCGAGGCCCCCACCACCGAAGAGTTCGTCCTCCCCTACGACGAGATGGACGCCCTCCAGATATCGGTCCTCGGAAAGGACGCCGCCACAAACCCGAACCTGGCACCGCCTCTTGGCGGAGAGTACGTCGAGTCCTACCTGGGCATAAGCCCCATCGACGAGGGTTATATGCTGACGGCGAAGTACCTCTCTTTGCACGGCGAGAGCGAGCGGAGGGTCAGCGACGCCGCTGAGAAGAGCGGCATTTCAATCCGTTCAGATGGCGAGATCGTCACCGTCTATGGCTCCTTCGAACCCGAGAACCTATCAGAGACGCTGGGAGCGTTCATCGCTCCATAGCGCAACCTTTTTAGCTGGGAAGCTGCCCCCATGAGCTAAGCCTTTTTGGGGCGATTTTTGCGATGAATGATGACGGGCACCGCCCTGAAGGAGAATGAAGATTATGGCAAGACCGATATACGTTAGATTTGACGTTCCAGCCGACCTCGCCTCCAAATCCCTTGAAGCTATCGAGCTGGCCCGAGACACTGGAAGGCTGAAGAAGGGAACCAACGAGACCACCAAGGCCATAGAGCGCGGCGTAGCAAAGCTCGTGGTGGTGGGAGAGGACGTGGAGCCCCCTGAGATCGTGGCCCATATTCCGCCGCTCTGCGAAGAGAAGAAGACGCCTTACATCTACGTCAAGAAGCAGAGCGAGATCGGCGCCGCCTGCGGCATGAGGGTAAAAAGCGCAGCAGTCGCCATCCTGGAGCCCGGGAAGGGGAAGGACATTCTTGACGAGATTGTGCAGAAGGCCCAGGCTCTGAAGTAGGGGTGGTAGCTGATGGCAGACGAATGGGAAGGCGTTCCCGCCGAAGTCATAGAGATCATCGGCAACACCGGGATGCACGGCGAGGCCACCCAGATCAAGTGCAGGATTCTGGAAGGAAGCAACAAGGGCCGCATCATCACCAGGAACTGCATGGGCCCCATCAGGATGGGGGACGTGCTGATGCTGCTTGAGACCGCAAGAGAGGCGAAGAAGCTTACCACCAGGTGAGGTCTCATGGAAGAGAGAAAGTGCTCCTTTTGCAACCGGAAGATAGAGGCCGGCACAGGGAAGATCTACGCCAAGAAGGACGGCACTGTATACTATTTCTGCTCGTCCAAATGTGAGAAGAACATGATCGGGCTCAAGAGGGTCCCGAGAAGGATCGAGTGGGCCATCAAAGGGTGGTAGGGGTTGGAGAGGACTTTCGTCATGATCAAGCCCGACGCTGTCCAGCGCGGTCTCGTGGGCAAGATCGTCCAGAGGTTCGAGGCGAAAGGGCTCAAGATCGTGGCCATGAAGATGATGACTTTGCCCCAAGACGTCGCAAAAGAGCATTACGTCGAGCACTCGAAGAAGCCCTTCTTCAAAGACCTCGTCGGCTTCATCACCTCCGGCCCCGCGGTTCCGATGGTGGTGGAGGGTAAAGACGCCATCTCCGAGGTCAGGAAGATGAACGGGGCCACCAACCCCACAAAAGCCCAGCCCGGCACCATCCGGGGGGACTATGGCCTGGACATGGGGCGGAACGTGATCCACGGCTCCGACTCTCCCGAGTCGGCGGCAAGGGAGATCGCCCTCCACTTCAGCGAGGCCGAGCTTTTAAGCTACACCAGGATAGACGAGGCCTGGCTCTACGAGTGAGCCGGGCTTTTGTCACGCAGATTCGCGATGGAGGCGGCCTCGTCGCCGCCTCAGAACTGACGGGGTTCGGATGTGATCGGTCATGAAGCAGAAATCGAGGAAGGCGAAGAAGGGGAAGGTCCAGGCCGAGTCCAACCTGAGAACCCCCATCGTCTGCGTGATGGGTCACGTAGACCACGGCAAGACCACCCTTCTCGACAAGATCAGAGGCACCACCATCGCCGAGGGCGAGGCGGGCGCCATAACCCAGCACATCGGAGCCACCGAGATCCCTCTCAACGTCATCAAAGATGTCTGCGGGCCGATTTATAGAGGCGACTTCCAGATACCGGGCCTCCTCTTCATCGACACCCCTGGCCACCATTCTTTCACCACCCTTCGGAGCAGGGGCGGATCTCTCGCAGATCTCGCCGTCCTCATCGTGGACGTGACCGAAGGGTTCCAGCCCCAGACTATAGAGTCGATAAACATCCTGAAGATGTACCGCACCCCCTTCGTGGTGGCCGCGAACAAGATAGATCGGATATCAGGATGGAATCCGGTGGAGGGCGCGCCCCTGGCCGCGACCCTCAAAGCCCAGAGCGAGAGGGTCCGCGGAGACCTCGACAGCCGGATCTACGAGCTGATAGGGGAGCTCTACAAGCACGGCTTCAACTCGGATCGGTACGACCGGATCAGCGACTTCACCAAGAACATCGGCGTCGTGCCGATAAGCTCCATCTCCGGCGAGGGCGTTCCAGACCTTCTGATGGTCCTTCTGGGGCTCGCCCAGAAGTTTTTGAAGGAGAACTTGATGGTCAGGGCCAGCGGCCCCGGCGTCGGCACCATCCTCGAGGTGAAGGAGGAGCGGGGCCTCGGCACCACCCTCGACGTCATCCTCTACGACGGCGAGTTTAGGGCCGGAGACACCATCGTCGTGGGAACCCTGAAGGAGCCGATCGTCACCAAGATCAGGGCCCTTTTGAAGCCGCGGCCCCTCTCGGAGATCAGAAGCGAAGAGAGGTTTCTTCCCGTAAAGCACGTGGCCGCCGCGAGCGGGGTCAAGGTAAGTGCCCCCAAGATCGAGAACGCCCTTGCAGGCTCCACCATAAGGGTGGTGACGGAGGGCGAAGACCTCGATCAGGTGGCCGAGGAGATCAGGTCGGAGCTGGAGACGGCGAGGATAGATACCGAGAACGTGGGCGTCATCATCAAGACCGACACCATAGGATCTCTTGAGGCGCTGGTGGGGGAGCTGGAGTCAAAGGGGATACCGATCCACGCCGCCGACGTCGGCCCCATATCAAGAAGGGACGTCATCAGGGCCGCGGCGATCCAAGACCCCCTCTACTCGGCGGTCCTCGGCTTCAACGTCAAGATCCTCCCCGACGCCCTGACCGAAGTCCAGAAGAGCGATGTACCGATCTTCCTCTCTGACGTCATCTACAACCTCATCGAGGACTACGACGACTGGGTGGAAGACCAGAAGATGAGGATGGAGCAGGAGAGGCTCCAGGCGGTGATCAGGCCCGGGATGATCAGGATCATCCCCGACTACGTCTTCAGGCAGAGCAAGCCCGCTGTCGTCGGGGTCCAGGTGGTGGGGGGCCAGATCACCAACGGCGTCACCCTGATGAGAGAGGACGGCGCTGTCATCGGGACGGTGAAGGGGGTTCAGATGAGCGGCGAGAACGTCGGATCCGCCACCGTCGGAAAAGAGGTGGCGGTCTCCATCGACGGCCCCACCGTCGGCCGCCAGATCCACGAGGGCGAGATCCTTCACGTCAACATCCCCGAGAAGCACGTCAAGATCATCGAGACCGAGCTGAAGCAGAGGTTCTCCGAGGACGAGCGTGATGCTCTGGAAAAGTTTCTGGAGATCAAGAGGAGCAAAGACCCCTTCTGGGGTCGATGAACCCTTCGCCAGCACCGTCTCTCATCGCGGGTTCCAAAGAGCTCCCATCGGTCCCTTTTTCCTGTTTTCTCGAATAAGCTTCAATGGACAGTTCCTGTCAGATGGAGACCCACCACCCCGGCGATGATGCAGATCAGCGCGAAGAGCCTCTCCAGGGTCACGGGGTCTTTGAAGAAGATCACGCCCAGGGCTGCAATGAGGGCGGTCCCAAGCCCCCACCAGACGGCGTTTAACGTCGATCTCCCTCAAAGCGAGGCTGAAGAGGTAGAAGGCGCCAGAAATTCGACGAAAAGCCAAAAGGATGCGCCTTGATCGGTTATCCGCGTTTATCGCCTCGATCGCCGGAGTCTCGATTCGATCTCAAAGATGAAATGTCTTCTTCTGATGCGAATATCTATAAATAGCGGGGAGGCAGCCATCCCGCCAAACCGATAGGAGGGCATTGTCCATGAAGAAGATATTGGCGTCGCTTTTGGTCCTCGCCTTCCTCTGCTCGGCGGCTCTCGCCTCGGGCGGCGAGGATGCGGGACCGAAGGGGATTCACGAGGCTGGAACCGGGATCGAGAACCCCGAGATGAAGGAAGAGGCCCAGGGGACGGGCCAGGGACTTGAAGACGAGGAAGAAGTGGTCGTCGCCGAGCCTGAGGCCGAGGTGGACGAAGAGGCGGCAGCAGAGCCCGCAGCCGCCGAGGCCGAAGAGGAGAAGGAGACAGAGGCCGAGGCTGAGCCAGAGAAGCAGCCGGGCTTCGAGGCCCTCTTCGCCGTCACGGGCCTTCTGGGGGCGGTCCTCGTCCTGAGGCTCAGGACTTAAATCAGACTTCGAATATATATCGAGGAAAAACGGGGGGGTGAGGCCTTCGCCTCCTCCCCCGAACTCGTTTTAATGAGATCGGATCGTGAAGGAGACGGAAGGGCGCATCGTAGGAACGTCCCCTCCTCTGAAGTTTCATTATCCCGATTTTCAGGGGATGCTGCCTTTATTCACATCGACTCCAGGGCCGGTATCCCCAGGGTTTCCAGCGTCGCCCGCAGGCAGTTTCGGGCCGCCTTGACCAGGGCGAGCCTCGCCTCCCGGACGCCCGGGTCCGCCTCCAGGACGGGGCTGGACCGATAGAACTGGTTGAAGGTCTCGGCCAGCTCCCGGGCGTAGGTGGCGAGCATGTGGGGCTTCAGCTCCTGCGCCGCCACCTCGACGGATAGATCGAACGAGGATATCTTCTTGATCAGATCGACCTCCTCGGGTGCCGTGAGAAGCCGGGGGTCGAACTCGCCGAAGTCGCCCGCCTTATCGAGGATGCTGCATGCCCTCGCGTGAGAGTACTGGATGAAGGGGGCCGAGAGCTTCTCGAAGTCGAGAGCCGCCTTCCAGTCGAAGACGGTGGCCTTGTCCGGCGAGACCTTGACGACGTCGTACCTGACGGCACCGAGGGCGACGTCTTTTGCCACCGCCCGCCTGAAATCCTCGGACTCCTCGGGCCTTCGAGCTGTCACCTCTTTATAAGCCTGGGCCTCCACCTCATCGAGGAGCTCGTCGGTGGAGATGAACTTCCCCTTTCTGGTGCTCATGGAGCCGGTGGGGAGGGATACGAACTCGAAGATTACGATCTCAGGCTCCCGGACCCCCATCAGCCGGAGGGCGGCCACAAGCTGGCTCGATATGAGCTTGTGGTCGGCCCCGAGGACGTCGATCATCCGGTCGGACCTCTCGGCCTTCCACTTATGGTACGCCAGGTCTCTTGTGGTGTAAAGGGAGGTCCCGTCAGACCTCTTCAATACCAGCTTCTTCTCGAACCCCTCGCCCGACAGGTCGAGCTGGAGGGAGCCCTCATCCCATTCGGTCAGACCCGTCGACTCCAGGGCCTTCACCACCTCTGCCGTCGACCCGTCCCGGACGAACTCCCCCTCCCAATGGTAGGAGTCGTGGGAGATGTGTAGCCTCCTCAGGGTCTCCTCGATCCCGGATAGGGCATAGTCCACCGCCGCCTTGAACTTCGCCGCCGTATCGGGGTCGCCGAACTCGTAGAGCTGCATCAGCCGGTCGACCCCCGCCTTCAGCTCCGGCTCTGCCGCCAGGTCCTTGTTCGCCTGGATGTAGACCTTGGCTATGGCGTGGTCGGCCTTCGAGTCGTCGAGGGGATACCGGCAGCATCCCCAGACTACGATGGCGATCTGCCGGCCCATGTCGTTGACGTAGTACTGGGCCTCTACATCGCAGCCCGCCCGGAGGAGGATCCGCACCAGGGTGTCTCCGATGACGGAGTTTCTTATGTGGCCGACGTGGAGGGGGCCGTTGGGGTTGGCGGAGGTGTGCTCGACGATCACCCTCCCGACCAAAGATCCGGTCCAGCATCGATCGCCCTCAGCCTCCCGGACGGCCGAATCGAGGAACCGGCGGCTGGCGAAGAAGTTCAAATAAGGCCCCATCGCCTCGACACGGTCCACGGTGCCGTTCTCGTCGGTGACGATCGCCTCTTTCAGCTGCTGGGAGATCTTTGCGGGGTTTTTCTTGAGAAGGGGCGCAAGCCTGAAGGATATGGTGGAGGCGAGGTCGGCGTGGGGGCTCGTCTCCAGCAGAAGATCGTTTCCGTTGATCTTGGCCTCGGTCTCGGGCAGCATAAACCCGCATCGATCCATGGCGTCGCGCAAGAGCGACTCGACATCTCTCCAGAAGTCCAGGAACATGAGAACATCACCGTACGACTCAGGGGGGGGAAGTTCGATATACCGATATAAGCGTTGCGACGCCGCCAACAAGATTGGGACTGGTGGGTTCGGAAAAGGATAATATAATAAGGCGGTGTATACACTTAAGGCAGATATGGGGTATCGATCATGAAGAAGATTTTGGCTTTTCTAGTGCTGATCCTGGCCCTCCCTTTTGCTGGAGCCGCCGATGACGGCTCGGGCGAGATCGAGGCGATCACCATCATCAGCCTTCCCGTCGACTCGGTGACGATCTATCCCGACGGCCTCGCCACGGTGAAGAGGACGGGGGAGATGGAGATGACGGAGGGCGTCCACCAGCTCGTCCTGGACCTGCCTCCGTCGGTGAATATGGAGTCCGTTCGGTTTTCCGTCACCAACGCCACCGTCGAGATGGTCGTCTACGACGCAGATCCCGAGTACACCCTCAACGTCTCGTCCCCTGGACTCCAGGAGTTCGAGCTCGTCTACCTGATGCCCAGCGCCGGCCAATGGACGCCCAGCTACTCCGTCCACCTGGAGGAGGAGACGGTCCTGGTATCGGCCCAGGCGGTGGTGGCAAACAACTTCGGCGAGGACCTGGAGGGGGTCAGGCTGAAGCTCGTATCGGGCCCGCCCCAGGCGGAGCCGGTGGCCCTCTATAGAGAGGCGGCTATGGTCGATTATGCAGCTGCCGAAGAGGCCGCGCCGATGGCGTACGCCCCCAAGGGAGCCCCTGCGACCGCCACCGGGGAGCTGGAGACCCTCTACATCTACGAGCTGGACGGCCGGAAAGACCTGGAGATGGACAAGGAGGTGGGATTCCCCCTCTTCGAGGAGGCCGCCCCCCTAACGAGGAGCTACGTCTGGGAAGCTTACCTCCAGAATGAGGGGCCGGTGACCGAGGTCGTCAAGGCTAACAACACCATGAAGGACCCCTGGCCCGCAGGAAGTGCCCTCCTCTACAAGAACGGCGAGTACGTCTCGCAGGTAAAGATCCCCTTCACCCCCACCGGGACCGAGGCGGAGATCGACGTCGGGTCCTCGGCAGACCTGGAGGTCGAGAGAAAGCTTTCCAACTACACCTCTTCCGAGGAGATAGTCACGGTTCCCGGAGCCGGAAACGCGACCACGGCGATGAAGGTGACGACGGAGACCTGGACCTATCACCTCAGCCTCAAGAGCAACCTCGATCGGTCCGCCACCGCGGAGGTCTCGGACACCAAGCCCATGAAGGCGGAAATGGTCTCTGCAGTCCCCGAGCCGAAGGAGACTACGGCGACGGGGCTGGAGTGGGAGCTCGAAATCCCGCCCCGGGAGGAAGCGACGATAGACTACACCTATCGGGTGGTGACAAAAGAGGTGATGGCGAGCGAGAGGTGAGCTCGCCGCAGCCTCAGATTTTCGATCATTTCGTCCGTTCTCTACTCGATGGGGACCGAGGTGGGCTTCACCACGATCAGCTTGGGGAGGCGGACGACCAAGACCCCGTCCTCGTACCTGGCCTTCACCTGCTCCGGCTTCACCTCGGCGGCGAGCTTGACCCTGCGGCTCGTCTCCCCCTCGGGCCTCTCCCTCGAGATGTAAGATCCCGTCGGGCGCTCGAACCTCGCCTTGACGGTCACGGCGTCCTCGGTCACCCCGATGTCGATCAGCTCCTTCTTCGTTCCCGGAAGGTCGACGTAAACGACGACCTCCTCGGGGGTGTCGATGACGTCCACCGCGGGGGCCTCCCCGGCCTCAGGCAGGTCGAGGGCGACGTCCCCCAGCATCTTCTTGAATACCTCTCTCGCCTGAACAGACCTCTTCATCGACTCCATGACGGCCCTTCCCACCATCCTTTCAGCATCCTCTCTCATACAAAGCACCTCAGACTTTTACCAGAATTCGCGCGCTTAAGCCTCAATCTTCAGACCTCGCCATCACCATTTTCTTCCGCCCCGGTCCCGGAATGTTCCTCCCGAAGCCAGGCTTTGCGACCCGCTCCCCGTCCGCATAGACCACCTCGCCCCGGATCATGGTGATCGCTGGGAACAAAGCGCGCCTCCCCTCGTAAGGGGTCCACTCCGCCCCGCTGTGGAGCCGGTCTGCCCTGATCTCGCAGGCCGCCCGGGGATCGATGATGGCGAGGTCCGCGTCCTTTCCGACGGCGATGGCGCCCTTGGAGGCGAGGCCGAAGATCTCGGCGGGCCTCCGGGAGAGGGCGTCGACCATCCGGTCGAGGGTGATGAGGTTGGACCGGACGGCCACGAGCATCAGCGGCAGCATAGTCTCGACGCCGGGGACCCCCGGGGGCGCGTCCCAGATCTCGTCCCTCTTCTCCTCGGGAAGGTGGGGGGCGTGGTCTGAGGCGACGACGTCGACGTCCCCTTCTCGGAGGCCCTCCCAGAGGGCGTCCTTGTCCCGATAGTCCCGGAGGGGTGGGTTCATCTTGAGGAAGGTGCCCTGACGCCTCCAGTCCCTCTTCGAAAAGAGGAGGTGGTGGGGGGTCACCTCGCAGCTGACCCGCTTCCCTCTCCTCTTCGCGGCTTTTATGAGGGCCAGCCCCTCGGAGGTGCTGAGGTGGCAGATGTGGGCCCTATCGGCCATCTCCAGGACCTCCTCGATCGCCTTCGACTCGGCACGGTTTGGCCTTGCGAGGGAGTAGAGCTCAGGGTCCAGCCTATCGATCAGGGGCTCCGTATTCTCCCGGATCACCTCTCGGTCCTCGGCGTGGATCGTGGGCAGGAGCCCCGCCTCCGCCGTCTCCTCCAGGATTCGTCGGAGCTCGTCTTCATCGTGGTCGTAGGTGAATATCTCGCCGATGGCGGAGGCCCCGAGGGCGGCGAGCCTCTTCACCTCTCCCGGCCCGCCGTTGAGGCCGAAGTCGACGACAGACCTCCTCTCGGCGATCTCAAGCTTCATCCGATAAGAGCGGCCGTCCACCGTTGGGGGATCGGTGTTCGGCTGGTCGACGACGGTCGTGACGCCCCCGGCGACGGCCGAGGTCGAGCCCGTCTCCCAGTCCTCCTTGTAGGTGAGTCCAGGGTCCCGGAAGTGGACGTGGAGGTCGATGGCTCCGGGGAGGACGATCTTGCCCCGGGCGTCGATCGTCTCTTCTGCCTGATGGGTGCCCCCAAGGGCAGCGATCTTTCCGTTCCTCATCCAGAGGTCGACGTTCTGGAGCCGACCATCGAAGTAGACCCTGCCGTTCTTGACGACCCTATCCATCCTGGTCATAGCTTGTATCCGAACATCCTCAGCATCCCTCTCCTCTCGGCCACGTCCTTCTCCGACTCGACCCCCTTCGGCGCTGAGCCGTCGACCACGCCCATGATCCCGCCGCCCTGCTCGGTCCTTGCCACCACCACCTCCACGGGGTTGGCGGTGGCACAGAAGATGCTGCAGACCTCCTGGACCGCCTTCACCCCGTTCAGGACGTTTATGGGGAAGGCGTCCCGGAGCAGGATGACGAAGGTGTGGCCGCACGCGAGGGCGATGGAGCACTCCTTCGCCGCACGGATCAGGTCCGGGTCGTTTCCCTCCGACCGGATGAGACAGGGGCCGCTCGCCTCGGAGAAGGCGATCCCGAACTTGGAATTGGGGGCGGTTCCTGCCATCGCCTCGTAGAGGTCTTCTGCTGTCTTTATAAAGTGGCTCTGGCCAAGAATCAGGTTAGAGTTCTCGGGGATGTCAAGCTTTACGGTCTCAAGCTCCATCTCAATATCCTCCTGACCAAAAATAAGGATGGTAGACGACTTATATTTATGGCTCCGAGGCTTTAAGAGCAACGACACTTTTATTTAATCAACGATGGAAAGAGAATGAATGGAGAGCGGCATGAGGAAGATCGAGTACTGCCCCATAAGCATGAAGGAGCTGCTGGTGAAGATGAAGGACACCAGCGAGCTGATGGTGGATCTGGGATATTCAGCGGTCCTCTACGACGACGAAGACCTGGCGATGGAGGTGATAAGGCTCGAGGAGATGATGGACGTCTACGACTACCACGTCCAGATCTCGGCGATGCTCGCCGCCAGAACCGTCGAGGACGCCGAGGCCCTCTCCGGCGTCCTCCAGATCGCCTCGGCGGCGGAGATCGTCTCCAACGCCGCGGGGGACATCGCCAGCATCGTCCTTCTGAAGATGGGGATACCCTCCGAGCTCAAAAAGGACCTCCGGCAAGCCGAGGAGACTGTGGCCCGGGCGGTGGTGGGGGCGGATTCGAAGGTGGCGGGCAAAAGCCTCGACAACATATCCTTCGAGACGGAGGTCGGGATGAGCGTCATCGCCATCAGACGCGGCGAGAGCTGGATCTGCGATCCAAAGCTCGATACCGAGATCGTAGCCGGAGATATCCTCTTTGCGAGAGGCCATGACGAGGGCGTACCCCTCTTCCTCGATATGGCGACGGGCAAACCCCCCGCTCCGAAGGTCTACCAGGAGAGCGGGATCGGCCAGCTCGATCGGGCTGTGGACATCATCGTCGAGATGAAGAACAGGTCGGAGCTGGCGGTGGGCCTCGCCTACACCGCCGTCCTCTTCGACAACGAAGAGGTGGCGATCGAGGTCGAGGTGATCGAACAGGAGATGGACGAGATGAAGTACGACCTCCAGCGCTGGGTCCTCCAGGCGGCAAAGCACGTCGACGACGTCGAGAACCTCCGGGGGCTCCTGCACTTAGCCGTCTCGACGGAGATCATCAGCGACGCCGCCCTGAAGATAGCAAACGTCGTCCTCCACGAGATCGAGCCTCACCCCATCCTGGCCATGGCCATGAGGGAGTCGGACGAGGTGATAACCAGGGTCGAGATCGCTCCGGGAGCGGAGATGGACGGAAAGACCCTGGGCGACCTGGACCTGGAGACCGAGACGGGGATGTACGTCCTGGCCGTAAAGCGGGGGGGCAGATGGACCTACAACCCCAAACCCAAGGTGACCCTCTTGGCCAAAGACCTGATCTTCGCCCGGGGGAGCAAGAGCGGCGAGGAGCTCCTCTTGAAGATGAGCGGCGTTCGGCCTTGATCAATCGCTCCCCTTAGCCAGACGAAGGCGGAGGATCGGCCCGACAGTCCCGGCTACTTTCTCTTCTGGCTCTTTTTGCGGAGGATTATCGTCGAGGTGACTAAGTAGCTGGTGGCGAAGATCGCCGCGGCGAAGAACGACTCGCCGAGGCTAGGGCTTCCGGCGTAGTCGAGGTAGAGGGTGTAGAAGAGAAAGAAGATCACGCCCGCAACCAGGGTCTGGCCGACCACGCTCCTCCTTTTGAAGTTCGCAAGGATGCTCATGCGGGTACTTCCGTACCTACAGGTACTTCACCTCTTCGTCCGGAACGACCGCCTCGATCTCTGAGATCTTCCCGGCCCTCGTCATGTAGAGCCTCGTCCACCAGACGGTGGATAGGGGCGATATCACCAGGACGCTCACCGCCCCGCTCAAGGTCGAGAAGATGGCGCTGGCGGCCCCGGATCCGGAAAAGGGCACTCCCAAAAACTGGATCGCCATCGAGACCGCCATCACCACGAGCCAGATCAGAAAGACGTCCATCTTATTTTTCAGGAAGAAACCGATCCCCGCCTTTATCGCGCCGATCGGACCGAGCCCCTCCACCACCAGGGCGTAAGGGATCATCGCCAGCAGGATGGATATCAGAAGGCCGTAGGCTACGGCCAGGATTATCCAGAGGACGAGGGGCCCGAATTCGGGATCGTTCGCCTCTAAGACGGCGACGACATCTGAGAGGAACGGTAAGGTGAGGAGGACGAATCCGGCGAAGACGATGATGGTAGTCAGGACTTCCGCCAGAAAGAGGCTGAGAAAGTGCCGCCTCCCCGAGGCCGTCATATCCTTCAGGGTGGTCTTGCCGTCGACGGTAGCCTCTTTTGCCATCCCGATGGCGCCGGCCGTAAAAAAGGAGCTCGAAAGGAAGATCGCCAGGATGCCGAGAAGAACGACGGCTGCCATAAGTCCTGCGTTCGTCACGCTCGATAAGAGCTCCATCAGCTGCTCTGGATCTTCGCCGTCGCCTGCGGTGGATAAGACGTCAGGCGATGCGGTGATCAGAGGATAAAACGCCAGAAACACCATGACCACGGCCAAAAGCATGATCGCAGCGATCATGAGGACGAAGGGGACGGCCAGGTTCAGGTTCCGCTTCCAGGTCTCAAAACCCCTCCCTATCAAGGTGCCTATATCTTCGTACATGAATATCGCCTTTATTCTCGGAGGTATAACATCCTTTCGAGAGAATCTTCCAGCAAGGAGCGCGCCAATTCCTTTGATTTATTTTTAGCAGAAAAGAATCATCCGCTCACGTCCCAAAGGTCGTCGCCGACGTGGTGGACCGACTTGACCGCCTTCCCTGACCCCCGCATCTCGGGGCCGGGGAGGAGGGCGACCCCGACGGCGAGAGGCTTTCGGTGCCTCTCCTCGACCACCACCACGGGGTCCCCTGGGACGATCTCGGGGTCTGCCTCCACGATCCCGGGGGCCATCACGTCCGCGCCGTTTACGATGAAGCTGACGGCACCGGAGTCCACGATCACCATCTTCCTCTTCGGCGCGAACTCGAGGGCGCCCCGGACGGTGAAGAAGGGCCTATCCTCCACCATCATGAAGACGGGCCTTCCTCCCAGAAGGATCAGGTTGAAGTCGCCGTCCGTTTCGGCGACCTCCAGAGATAGGCCTCGCAGGGCTTCGGGCTCTTCCAGGAACGGCTCAATCATCTTGAGGATCTTCTTCGACTCGCTCCCCTTGAGGTGGTGCCTGGATTTGATTTTCATGATGTCCCTATTCCCCGACAAGTTTAAATACGCAACGTGCAAGTCTCGCAAGGTAGCTTTTGTCTTGCGACTGGAGAGAGGCCGATGTCTCAGAGACCCCTTGATATTTTAAATGAATCGCTGAACGGGCCCGTAATAGTCAAGCTCAAGGACGGAAGGGCGTTTCGGGGAGAGCTTCAGGGTTACGACATCCACATGAACCTGGTGCTCGAAAACACCGAGGAGATCAAAGAGGGAGAAGATCCCAAGAGGCTCGGAACGGTCGTAGTCCGAGGAGATAACGTAGTTTATATTTCACCGTGAGGTTTTATAAATGACGAAAGGCACCCCATCGATGGGAAGACGCCAGAAGAAGACGCACGTTAAGTGTCGTCGCTGTGGCAAGGTATCCTTCAACTTCCATACCAAGACCTGTGCATCCTGCGGCTTCGGCAGGTCCAAGAGGCTCCGGGGCTACGTCTGGCAGAAATACAGCAGCAACCACGGCGGCAACTGAGCGGAGGTCCGGGTTGCAGGACAAGTGCGGCGTGGTGGGGATCTCCTCAGAGGATCCTTGTCGCAACGTGGCCAAATCGATCTACTACGCCCTCTACGCCCTGCAGCATCGGGGCCAGGAGTCCGCCGGCATCTCCGTCTACGATGGGAAGGTCGTCCGAACCCATAAGGCCATGGGCCTCGTCGCCGAGGTCTTCGGCAATGATCGGATAGACGCCCTGGAGGGGCCGGCGGGGATCGGCCACGTCCGATACTCCACCACCGGCGAGTCGGCCCTCAAGAACAGCCAGCCTATTTTAGTCAAGTACAAGGACAGCTCGGTGGCCATAGCCCACAACGGCAACCTCGTCAACTCCGGAAAGCTAAAAGAGGAGCTGGAGGCCGAGGGGGAGGTATTTCACTCCACCTCCGACACCGAGGTGATGGCCCGCCTTTTCGTAAGGGCGATGCGAGAGCGGGAGGACCCCGCCGAGGCGGTCAGGATGATCATGCGAAAGGCCGTCGGGTCCTATTCCATCGTTCTCCTTTTGGGAAATGCGGTCATAGCGGTCAGGGATCCCCTGGGGATCAAACCTCTATGCGTCGGGAAGACCGACGCTGACGTGATCATAGCCTCCGAGAGCTCCGCCATCGACACCCTCAACGGGACGCTCGTTAGAGACGTCCGGCCCGGCGAGATGGTGATCGCGAGGGACGGGGACGTCCGGTTTTATCAGCTCTCTCACAACCAGTGCACGGCTCACTGCGTCTTTGAGTACATCTACTTCGCCCGGCCTGACAGCATCATGGACGGGAGGCTCGTCTACGATGTTCGGGTCAAGATCGGATCGATCCTGGCCGAGGAGCATCCGTCGGACGCGGACACGGTGACCCCGGTCCCCGATTCGGGGATAACCTTCGCCATCGGGTACCATCAGAGGTCGAACATCAAGTACCGGGAGTGTCTGATGAAGAACCGGTACATCGGCAGGACCTTCATCATGCCCGGCCAGGAGCTGAGGGAGATCGCGGTGAGGCTGAAGATGAACACCATCCGACCCAACATCGAGGGGAACAGAATCATCTTGGTCGACGACAGCATTGTGCGAGGGACGACCAGCCGGCGGATCGTGGACATGGTGAGGTCCACCGGAGCGAAGGAGGTTCACGTGAGGATCGGGAGCCCCCCCATCATGGCGCCCTGCTACCTGGGGATAGACATGGCCACCAGGGAGGAGCTGATCGCGGCCCACAAGACTGTGGCCGGGGTCGAGGCGGTGATCAACGCCGACTCCCTCGGCTACATAAGCCACGAGGGGCTGGTGAGGGCGATCGGAATCCCCAGGGAGAACCTCTGCATGGGCTGTCTCACCGGGGTCTACCCCATCGAGATCCCCGGCGAGGTCTGCCGTCTCGCCCAGACGAAGATCACAGAGTACATCGCCGAGTGAGCCTCCCTCTCATCAGGCCATCCACCAAAATTCTTTCTGGCGCATCTCGCGGGTCTTCCCGGCTGAAGCACCCCGTCGGCGCCGGTGGATGAGAGGCCAAGAAAATGTGCGGGCTGGCGGGGCCAAAAATCAGAAAGGAGAGAAAACTTTTAGAAGCTTTATAACCTAAATATCTGCGTGCTCCCCATATCTCGCCGCACCTTATCGCAATTCATCTCCGTCTTAGCCTGCTTTGTTTTCGTCATTTGGGGATTTAGCCAGTACGGCAAGAGTGGGGACATACCCTACGAGCAGGCGGTAGGTTTTCTGCTCGCTCTGGCTGCCTTTCTCGGGTCGTCCCGAGTTTCTGAGAAGCCCATCTTCCGGTAGTCCACCGCAACTGAGTTGATCTCACCATCTCAGATCACATGGGCGACATAAGGAGGTCGATTGCATCAGATTGGCTCTCATACGTGCCATCATGTTGGATTAGGCCTACTGTTGCGGTTTTCGTCCATAACAACTCGTTATAGGTAGACTACCCATCTTCCAGCCGTCAGAAAAGGAGATGGCCGCCCGCGACGCCTTCAACCGACAGTTGATGCTCAATCGCGTGCGGGACTTCTGGGTGAAGGGCGTGCTGGAGAGCTCCCTTCACGAGGAGGCACGGATCGAGCTGGGCCTGGAGGAGCGAAGAGACGCCGTCGCCGAGCGCCCCTGGGACGTGATCCTGCGGACCCCGGACCGGGCGGACTGCGTCCTCCCGCCGGGAACAAAGATCTCCGACGTCTTCGAGAGGGTCGGCCGGTCCCTCCTCATCCTGGGAGAGCCGGGGGCCGGTAAGACGACCACCCTGCTGGAGCTGGCGAGGGAGATGATCGACCGGGCCGAGAAAGATCCCTCCGAGAAGATCCCCGTGGTATTCAACCTATCCTCCTGGACCGACTCAAAGCAGACCATCGCCGACTGGTTGTTTGAGGAGCTGAGGGCCAAGTACAACATCCCAAAGAAGATCGCAGCCTCCTGGGTCGAGAACGACTCACTTTTCCTTCTCCTCGACGGCCTGGACGAGGTCGCCCCGGAACGAAGGGACGATTGCATCGAGGCGATCAACGGCTTTCTCGATGAGCACTTTGTCCCGCTGGTGGTCTGCTGTCGGAAGGAGGAGTACGAGGCTCTTGACTCAAAGCTCAAGCTAGAGAGGGCGGTCCTCCTGAAGCCCTTGACTCCTGAGCAGATCGATGGCTATCTAGAAAGACTGAGCCCGGAACTGGATTCTCTAAGAATGGCGATGAAGGACGATCAGGATCTTCAGGAGTTCGCAAAAACGCCACTGATACTGAGCATAATGACCCTAGTGTTTAAGTTCCAAAATAACATAGCAACATTTAATACCTTGTAATGCATTCTAATATTATGCCATTTGTAAATAAGCGCCCTGCTTTGGAAATGACTGAGGATGAACTCAGACAACTCA
>Ga0116202_10000893_pt1 | contig 17166 bp, 12 predicted proteins | sample LakKivw325mmetaG_FD_94479 | JGI IMG/M metagenome (GOLD analysis project Ga0116202, IMG submission 94479) | Anoxic lake water microbial communities from Lake Kivu, Rwanda to study Microbial Dark Matter (Phase II) - Lake Kivu water 325m metaG | ecosystem: Environmental > Aquatic > Freshwater >...
AGCGGGACCCGGTCGGGCTCCTGCAGATTCAGCGCGGCGAGCACGCGCTCACGGTGGGTCAGGGCTTTGATCTAGGCCTCCGGCATGAACTCTCTGATATCTGTCGTCTCAGACACCCGGCGCAGGATCGCGTGCACTGCCTTAACATCGGGCGCAAGGCGCAACGCCCGCAGCACGGATGGATCGCGCACAATCCGTACGAGGTCGAGCAGGGCTCGCCTGTGCGAGCGGTTGTCCAACGCCGCCAAGGCAAACACGAGATCCACAGGGTCATTCTCGGGATGGCCGAACTTCACGGGTTGGTCGAGGCGCAGCATGGCCATTGCCAGCCTGATGACGCCAATGCCCGGGCAGGCATGCAGCAGAGCCACTCCGGGCACGGACACCATGTATGGGCCATGAGTGGTGATGGTCTCTTTGACGGCCTGGCCATAGCGCTCGTCCACGGCCTTGGCGCGCAACAGGAGCAACGTGACCTGATCGACCACACCCGGCCAGTCGTCGGCATGCACTCCCAACGCCACATAGCGGGCAGTGATCAGGTCACTCAAAGACGGCCCCGTCCATTCGTTCAAGGCCTCCAGCACTGCCACAGACGTCGTGCGCTCGGCTGTCAGCAGACCGCGCAAGGCTGCCACGTCTTCAGCGCTGAGCAAAGGGGATACCACGCGGCTTGGCAGCGTGCCCGTGTCGATCGGGCATGTCGACACTACAATGTCTGCTCCACGCAGGTCCCGCTCCGATACGTGCCGGCTGGGCTTGACCGCCGTGATGTCAATGTCGGGAAACTCGTTGCGCAGTCGAGAAACCAACAACCAGGCTGTGGCGCTGCCCTCACCGCAGACGACCAGCACCCTGCACTGCCTGCGTCTCTGAGGCTGCACGTGCTCCATCGCCGCGGCCAAGTGCATGGCGATGAAGCCAACTTCTTCTGCAGGAATCGGCTTGCCCACCTCGGAGGCCAAGATGTCGGCGCAACGTTTCGCGACCTGGTAGATGTAACTATCGTACTCTTGGATGTCCTTGAGCAAAGGATTGGAGACCGACAACCCCGCTTGCAGGCGATGCCATGCGGGGCGGAGGTGACAGATCAGGTTGCCGCGCAGTTGCTGGTCTGCTTTGAGCCAGGGGTGCAGATAGGCCGATGCTTCGTCCAGCATGGCGTCCACAACCGTTCTCAGATCCAGTTCGTATTGCTCAGGCTCCTCACGGACGGTGCCGGCGATTTCGATGGCCGCAATGGGTGCGCTTCTGCGCATGCGGCTTGCGTTCAGTTGCAGCTCGATGCACTCGACGTCGCCATCAGAAAGCTTGTATCCCAGGTACCGCTCCATGCGCTCAACGATGACTTGGCTGGATCGCCGGCCGCGCCTCTGATCCCATACCTGCGAGAACGTCGGCCTGGGTTCTGCGCGCTTGCCCTTGGCGATGCGGTCCATAGAAATGGCCAGGTACAGCACCAGGGAGAGGTAAGCATCATCGGTCAATTCGGCTTCGAGTGTGCTTTCCCACGAGTTCACCAGGGTGCGAGCGTAGCTCAACCGTGAGTTGAGGGACTCGATGGGGGCCTGGTAGAGATCACCTGGAAGGCTGGCTGGCGGTAGGGAGAAGCTCAGGCTGGAGCTGCCGCACAGAATCGGCAGCTGAGTCCGATCGACAATCTCGAGCAGTAGCGAAACAAACGCCTCACGGATGTGATGTTCCTGCCCCATGAGCTTGAAGCCATAGTTGGTACGCCGAAGCAGGTGGAGCATGTGCCTCTCCAACCACTCCTGCGCTTCATCGAGGTCTCCGAAAATGGTGCTGCGGCACACTCGGAACTGGGTCCACAGTTGCTTCACCAACAACGGCTCTTCCTGCGTGAACAAGAGCAGCAACACCAGGTGAACCCGTTCCTGTGGGCAGAGCACGATGTCTTCTGAAGTGACTTGCTTTAGCTCGCGCAGGAGAGCCGCCTTGGCCTCCCGTGTCGCCTCAATCTCAAAGCCGTAGTGTGGTTTGCGCGTCAGAGCGGCGTGCTGCACGCTGAGCCAACGCTCTGCGGCATCCAGGTGGTAGCGCACCATGCGGCGGGTCAAGTTGAGCCGGCTAGCCAGATCCTCTGACGTCAGAGGGCCGTCTGCCCGAAGCAGAAGAACCAAAAGCGCTTTGCTGCGGCTGTTCAGCGGCATACTCATCCCACCACAGACGAACTGCTAACCACCCACGCGCACGTCTAGCCCCAGAGACCGCAGCGCCTCGCGCAGCACTTGCATGCGCTCCGCGCTGGGGGCGGTCACATCGGCCAGCTCGTACACGCGCCCCAGGCTGGCATACTTGCCTGCACCGTAGGAATGATAGGGCAAGAGGTGCATCTCTTTGCATCCTAGCCTGAGCGCGAAGCGTCCGATGGCCACGATTTCCTCCGCATCATCATTGAAGCCGGGGACTACGGGGGTACGTATGATCATCGGGACACCCAGGCGGGACGCAAGCTCCGCATTCTGCAGGATGTTGCTGTTGCTCGCGCCTGTCCATTCCTGGTGTTTGCGCGCATCCATGTGCTTCACGTCATAGAGAATCAGATTCGTGGCGGCAAGCACGCGGCGCACGTCGTACGGAGATGCCTGGCCCGTGGTCTCAATGGCGGTGTGGATGCCTATAGCGCGAGCGCCCATCAGGAGGGCCAAGGCAAAGTCCGGCTGCCAGAGCGGTTCGCCACCCGACAGGGTCATCCCTCCACCAGAGTGACGGTAAAAGATGCCATCGCGCTGCACTTCGGCCAGCACTTCGTCCACACTCATGACCCGCCCGGCGATACGCAGGGCTCTGCCTGGGCAAGCGGCGACGCAACGACCACACAGGGTACAGCGGGGCCTGTCCACCAGAACGCCGGCATCACCGAGCACCAGCACTTGCTCCGGGCACTCCTCGACACACCGCCCGCAACGCAGGCAGCGTGCTGCCGTGTACAGTATCTCGGGGGCGCCGCGCTGCGACTCCGGGTTGCTGCACCAACGGCAACGCAACGGGCAGCCCTTGAGAAAGACGACCGTGCGAATGCCGGGACCGTCGTGTACGCTGAAGCGCTGGATGTCAAAGACAGTCCCACTTACTTCAATCTGCGTTGGCTCGCCCAGCAGAGTCTCAGCGGCCGTGCTCTGTGCGGCGGATAATTTCATCCTGTACCTGTTTGTCCAGTTCGACAAAGTATGCGCTATAGCCCGCGACGCGGACAACCAGACTGCGGAATTCCTCGGGGTGCTGCTGCGCCTTGCGCAGCGTGTCGCCCGAAACCACGTTGAATTGCACGTGGGCCACGTTCAGATCGACGAACCCGCGCAAAAAGGCAGCAAACCAGTCCAGCGCGCCCTCCTGCTCGAAGAACGTAGGCAGGAATTTCAGATTCAATAGGGAACCGTTGGAAACCAGCTTCTGGTCGATCTTGGAGACCGAACGCAGTACGGCCGTCGGCCCCTTCAGATCCCGCCCGGCCACAGGCGACAGCCCGCCGTCCGCGAGCGGTGTGTGCGCGAGGCGGCCATCGGGAGTCGCACCTACACTCTGGCCCAACGGCACGTGCGCCGAGACGGTGTAGAATCCAGGGTTGTAGGTGCCGCCGCGTGGCGGAGCGTGGCGAGCTACCTCGTCGCAGTAGAACTTGGCCCACTTGGCGCCGAGCAGGTCCACATAGTCGTCGTCGTTGCCATACTTGGGAGCGCAATTCAGAAGGCGCTGTCGCAGGGCTTCATCGCCCTCAAAGTTTCGCTGCAGGGCCACCAGCAGTCGCGCGGCGCCCACCTCTTGTTTGTCGAAGACCATCCAGCGCAGCGCGGCCAATGAATCGGCCATATTGCCTACCTGCACGCCCTGGGGGCCGCTAAAGTTGTAGCGCGCTCCTCCCCAAGTGACGTCTTTGCCGACCTGCAGGCAGTCGTGGATGACCGTGGAGAGGAACGGCGTCTGGACCACCTGCGCGTGTAGCCTTTCTACGGTGTTCGCTCCCTTGACCATCAAGGCGACAAAGTGACGCAGTTGCTGCGCATAGGCCGCTTCGACCTCGGCAAAGGTAGCCAAGTCCTCCAGGCGTCCGGTGCGGGGACCGATCTGCTGGCCGGTGGAAGGATCCGCACCGCCGTACAGTGTCAGCTCAAGGATGCGCACGAGGTTGAACATGGAGGCGTCGCTCCACCCCATGGCCTTGCCCGGGATGGACAGCTCCACGCACCCTACCACGGCATAGTCCATGGCGTCCTCGTGAGCCACGCCTCGGTTCTCGTAGGCTGGCACCACTACCTCGTCGTTGAACACCTGCGGCATGCCGCTGCCCATGCTGATCACTCGTGCCACCGTCACCAAGAAGTCCTGTGGCGTTCCCTTGTGCAGTCGTGCGGAAAAGTTGGGCTGAGGGAGCCGCAGGTCCGCCTCGGCTTGCAGGCACATGTAGGATAGTTCGTTGGTGGCATCCTCGCCATCGCTCAGTTGCCCGCCGACGATCAGGTTGAAGCCGATGGGGAAGCCAGCGAAGTAGCGTGCACTGTTGGCGTTGCGCATGTAGATCATCTCGTCGAATTTGATCCACAGGCACTCCAATAGCTCCTGCGCGGCTGGAAGGTTGAGCGTGCCGGCTCGCATATCGCGGCGCAGGTACGGCAGAAGGTACTGGTCCAGCCTGCCAGGCGAAAACGAGCTGGCGTTGGACTCTACCTCGAGCAGCACGAACAGGAAGGCAATGGACTGGAGCGCTTCCCAGTAAGTGCGCGCCGGGCGCTCGGATAGGCGCCTGCAGTTCTCTGCAATGGTCTGCAGTTCCTGCCTCCTGCCGCCCTCGCCAGAAGGTGGATTGTCGGCAGCCATTTCCTCGGCCAGGTCAGCGTAGCGCCGCATAAAGTCGCAGGCCGCTTCCAGGCAGATCACGCTCGCTTCGTAGAACTCTGCTCGCGACTGGCTCAGTCGTCCGAGTTCAGCCCAGCGCTCGCGCGCCGCCATGGCCTCCGCCTTGAGACCGGCCGGCCCCTTCTCCAGCCACAATTCGACATCGGGGAGGATGTGCCCCTGGGCGTGGTCGGTCTGGTTCACCGTGAAAGCCTTGGCTTCGACAGCCTGCTTCACGTCTTCCGGCAACGCGGCCGCACACAGGTCCTCCAGCGTCTTGCCGCGCCAATAGGGGAAAATCTTTGTGCGCAGCTCCTGGATGTCGGCAGGGTCCACGTCAAACGGATCCTGCGGACGGGTGGGCAATGTCTCCAGCTCGCGATCAATCCAGCCGACCGCTGCCGATGGCGTGACCACTCCCATGCGCGGCAGGGGAGAACGTCCGCCTACAATGAGCTCATCAGGATGGATGGTGATGGTGATACCGCATACGATGTCGCGAAAGGCTTTGGCGCGGCGCACGATGGCTGGCTCACCCTCGGTGCGTTGGTAGCTGTTTGTCTCGATACGCGCCGCCTCGATGAACACCTTGCGTCGTGTGGAGAGTAGGTAGTTGATCAGGCGCGCCACACGCTCGGTGCGCATCAAGCCCTTGCCGTGACGGATGGGAAGCTGCTCTATCAGGTCTGTGGCGACAAGCGTGGTCTGCGTATCACGAGAGATAGCCTGCATTCCATTCCTCCGGGATCATGCAACCAACCGCATAGGCAGGCGGCCTCTGGGATGAGCGCAACAACTCCAGCGGGCCGACAATTTTGCCCGCCATTGCCTCGCTGAAACAAGCCGAAAAGCCCATCAGACCGCCCACGATCAGCCCAAAGATCACGCCGTGGATCATCTTGATGCGCTCGGCCCACTGGCGTCGCAACAGACGCGTCAAGCGTATGGCGATCCACCAGATCGCGCTCCACAGCGCAGCGCCGAGCGCACCGAACGTGAGCACGTCCAGTAGCGCCACCAGCGCCAGACGTAGTGGATCAGAGACGGCCTGGAAGCCCTTCACGGCGCTGTGGATCAGGCCGCAGGCGCCATGCCCGGTCGCCACTGCGTAGGAAGCGCTGGCTGTGACCACGGCCAGCATGGCCCAAGCGGAGAGATAGTCTCCCAAGCCAGCCTTACGCTTTGCTGGCGGCGCAGGTGCCTGCTCGATCTTGGCGCGCTTGCGTTTGTGCTTGACTGGCTTCTCGGGCTCTGGACTGAGCAAGGTCAGTGGGCCGCGCAGGGCGACCAGGATGATTGCCAGGATCCCGCCGATGATCACGCCGTCCAACAATGAATCGAAGAAAGCGGCGGCTGAGAATGAGAATCCCACACGACCTCCTTCACGCTCTGGTCTTGCTCCTGAACATTCCAGAGCAATTATGTCCGATTTAAGCGTCGCCGCGATTCTAACCTAATGCAAGATGCTTGTCAAACCCGCAGTTCTGTCTGCCAAGGTGCAGGAGAGTGCAGGTCCCTACCAGGTAGCAAAAGAGCCGCCCGTCGGAATTGAACCGACAACCTAGCGCTTACGAAGCGCTTGCTCTGCCGATTGAGCTAGGGCGGCGAGGAAATGCTGCTGACCAACAAGCACACTCTGGGTCGCGCTCAGCAATTCTACTTGCATTCTCAAGTTTCGCAAAACCACTGCGGAGCAGCATTCCCAGGCTTTGCGAATTGCTCTCTGGCAAGATGTAGCATCAGATTTGCACGAGGAAGCGCCCTGATACGTTCACCAGCGTTCCTCTTGCCTGATCAACACAGGCAGGAAGCACTCGTACCAGACTGCCGTGGCCGTTGGGGTTAGAGTCGGCGTCAGCGTCGCCGTTCTCGTTTGAGTTGGCGTGGGTGTACGCGTGCTGGTCATGGTGGGCGTGGGCGTCTGCGTCTGCGTGCTCGTGGGCGTGTGTGTGCTGGTCGCCGTCGTCGTGGTGGTCTGCGTAGGCGTAGAAGTAGGCGTGGGGGTAGGCTCCACGTCACTGACGTGCGCCAGGTAGAGCTGCCAGGCGCCGTCGCGCCGGTCTCGCCATACGATGTAGGTGTCCCGTGCATCGGTGGCCACAGCCGGGTCTACGGACAGATCGTCGCCCAGCGAGACTCGCGTTTCCTGCCAGGTGACTCCGCCGTCCGTGCTGCGGTTCAAGGCGATAAACGGGGGCTCAGTTTGATAGTTGCGGTAGTCCTCCCATGCCATCGCCACCGTGTCCTCACAAGCTGCGAGCTCAGGGTTCCGCGCACGGTGGGTCAAGACCACGCTGCCCTGAGGCTGTTCCCATCTCTGGCCAGAATTGGTGCTGCGGTTCCACAGAAGCTTGTCCGGGACATTCTCTTCCCCCTGCAGCAAGATGGGCAGGACCCAGCCCGCATAGACGTTGGCGCCCGATGCGGCGATGCTGCCATTGTGGCTGCCCGACTGCCAGGTGATCGCAGGCGCGTCCAGGTCGCCCATCCAACTCAGGCCGCCGTCACTGCTCTTGCTGTACTTCAGGCGCCAGGTGATATGCACGTTCTGTTGCCAGAGCATATAGCAGGTGCCTGCGCTAGAAACCATTGACACCTTCTGTGGTTCGGAATCTTTCTCATCGAATCCGCGTCCTGTGGAATCCATGATGGTAAAGGGCTTCCATGCGCCATCGATCTGGCGGTAGACGCGCAGCCAGTAGCGCGGCATTGGCACCCCCACGCTGACCTGCCCCCGCCAGGCGGTCACTGCAGGCTCCCAGGCGATCTGGCTGTTGTGGCCGGCGACGACGCTGGTCACCACGAGGTCGGGCTGGGACCACTGCCCGTCGGGCGAGCGCTGCCTGTGCAGGATGGACCAGTTGCCGCTGCCATAGTCCTGCCAAACCACGTGAACCACGTCGCCATCCACCGCTATAGCTGGCGCCCGCGCCACGCTCGCACTCGAGCTCAGCCGTACTTCTGAACTCCAGTCCGTGCTGTTGGTGGGGCGCATCTTGTAGTAGATCTCACGATGGCCGCTGCGGCTGTCCACCCACACCACATGCAGGCCCAGCGCGTTGAGCGCGATTCTGGGGCGCTCCACCAGGCCGGGCGAGTTGGTGATCTTGGCTTCGTCCTGCCAGCTTTGAGCCGCCGGACCCGGCTGGGCAGGCGATGAATCTGTGGAGTAACCTTCGATCATCTCGTCCAGCACTTGCCCCTCGACCAGAGGCGTTTCGAAGCCCATTAGCTCTCCAACCGTGGGGCAGATGTCCGTCAGTTGGCGAAAATCGAAGAACTCCTGGCCGGGCTTGATGTCGGGGCCCACAGACAGAATGAACACGTGCTTGCAGCCTTCGCTGATGTCGTCCCCGATATGAAAGTCGGCATCGTTGCGCCCCTGGCTGGCAGTGACGATCATTGTGGTCTGGTCCTTGTAGTAGGGATCGCTCTGTATCTTCTGCCACAGTTGGCCCACGACCGAATCCGCGTCCTCGATCTTCTTCAAGTAAGTAGTCCAATTGGCACCCTGTTCATCCACGGCGAATGTGATGCCCTGCAACTGGAAGAAGACCAGGGAAGGATGGTGCGTGTCCATCGTCTCCACCAGCTTCTCGTAGATCTTCGGGTCCGGTTTCTGCTCGTTCATGGTCTGCCATGCCATGGAAGCGCCGTACTCCTCGCCATAGCCCTGGTGGGTGCTGAAGTTGATAATGGTGCAGTCCTGGCCCCCGGCCACGGCCCACACCTGCTGCTGGGTCACCTCTGGATGGGCCCGCCGGTAGTATTCGAACATGGTGGGGTATGCGGGGCGGTAGTAGCGGTAGTAGTATCTGCTGGGTGCGGTCAGTTCCAGACAGCCGTCCACGATGGAATAGTTTGCCGGGCTGCACCACGTGCCGCCGAGGTTGTACACGTTCCGATACAGGGAGCCCTGCGACTTTAATTCGTTCATCTTCGGGATGTAGGTGGCCGGATTGGCTGCCTCAAAGGCCTCGCTGGCCCTCAGGCCATTGATGCTCACGACGAAGACGTTGCGGGTGTGGTAGGGGTTGCTCGCAACGCGTTGCGTGGATTGAGCTTGGCCTGGTGGAACTGGGTGGGAAAGAAGGAGCGCCACCGATAGCCACAGGCCCACAGCGCTCCAGAATCCTCGGGCTGGAACGATTGTGCGATGTGTGCGCATGCGTTTGCCATTTCTTGTTGACCAGACTGCTGCTAGAACGCGGCAAGTCTACTCCCTTTGGGCGCGTTTGCCAAGTTGCGAAGAGCGCCGTCAGCCTCACCAGGCAATGCAGCAGAATGCCAGACCGCAAACGAAGACCCGTGTGCTGCGTCGCAGCACACGGGTCAGAAACTCAATGCAGTGAGCCGTACTGGACTCGAACCAGTGACTCCCTGCTTAAAAGGCAGGTGCTCTACCTGACTGAGCTAACGGCCCAAGATACACGAGCTATAGCGTCGCTGCCACACCTAGCTACTGCGCCTAGTGGCCCGACACTCGCAACCTTGAGAGCGAACCTGACAGGGCAGGTGCTCCGGCTGCGAGCCTATTCTACACCAGCTTGTGCATTTGTGTCAAAGCCCCCAGTCATCAGATCAAGCAGTGCCAGATCGTCCCTGCCTGTCCTTAGGCTTGTAGCTCAGCAATATCGACACAAGGCCAACCAGTGCTTCTTCCGGGCACTCGCGGGCGGCTTCTTCCATCGCCTGCATGAACGTCATCTCGCTACCTTCCAGGTCGACGCCGGCAACTTCTGCCCAGTATGCGATCTGGTCCTTGTCCATGCCCCGTGCTATCGCCAAGACGGACTTGGCCACGTCCAGCTTAACCGTCTTATTGCCAGGGCTTGAGTCCGAGGGAACGAATGCCAATAGGCTCGACCCGCTCGTCCAGTAGCGCTTGCCCAGCTTGCGGGCCTCTAGCCGACCGGAACGGATCCACTGGCGGACCGTAGCCGCCTTGACGCCCAGGATACGAGCCACGTCGTCGCTCGAATACAGCGCGTCCGGTTCAATCCCCTCAGGCATGACACACCTCCTATCTTCGCACCATGTTGGGAGAGACGGGGACAGCAGAAGATCAAGCCAGCAGAGCGCGGAGAGGAAGCACTGGCGCCAAGGGGGGGGCGCTTGGGGCTACCTGGGCAGCGCCATGTACGCTTCCACCACCTGACGGAACAGCGGCGCGGCCTTGGCGCCGCCCTCGCCGCCGTGCTCCAGCACGACCGCCACTGCAATCTGCGGGTCGTTCGCAGGGGCGTAGCCCACGAACCAGGCATGTGGCTCCGCTGGGGGCGCCTCGGCTGTGCCGGACTTGCCGGCCATGCGCACGGCCGCGCCGATGAAGGCATTCGAGGCTGTGCCGCGGGTCACCACGGCTTCCATGGCGCTCTGAACAATCTGCAGATTCGCGGCAGATAGGGGCAAGCTTCCGAGGGCCTCGGGTGAAAAGTCCTGCTGCGTGCCTTCCATGAGAGAGCCGATGCGTCGCACCAGGCGCGGGCGATAGAGCGTGCCGCCATTAGCCACGGCAGCCACGAGATTGGCCATCTGCAGCGGGGTCACCAACACGTCCCCCTGGCCGATGGCCATGTTCACCGCGTCGCGTGGCAGCCACTCCTGTTCTGCGCCCGTGTTGTTCTGCCTTTTCCATTCCGGGTCCGGGATCAGGCCCGCCACGTCATCGAGGGCATTGATCTTGGTGAGAGTACCCAAGCCGAAACCTCGCGCATAGCGTGCCAGGGCCGTTGGATCGGCCTCGTTCAGGGCCTTGCCGATCTCCCAGAAGACTGTGTCGCACGATTGCGCCAGGCCCTCGAACAGGTTGATCGAACCGTGTCCGGTCTTGAGCCAGCAGAAGCGCGTGGCGCCGTCGGCGATGCCATCCCACTGCCCTGCACAGTAGAAGGAAGTGGAGGGTACCAGCCCGAGATGCTCCAGGCCAGCGCTGATGGTTACGATCTTGAAAGTCGAACCTGGCGGGTAGATTCCGGAGGTGGCGCGGTTCAGGAAGGGCCGGCGCGGATCATTCAGCAAAGCCCCCCATTGTTCTTGCGTTGCGCCAGCGGTGAGGGCGCCTGGGTCAAAGCGAGGGTAGCTCACGAGCGCGAGTACTTCACCGCTGCGCGCGTCCAGCACAACGATGGCTCCGACGCGCTCGCCCAGCAGATTCTCTGCAGCGCGCTGCAGGTCGGTATCCAGGGTAGTGTAGATATCGTGGCTGGCCTGGGCTGGCTGTTCCGACAGCGTCCAGACGATGCGACCTTCCTGTGTGATGATCGCCAGAGTGCCGCCTCGCGTGCCTGCCAGTTGCTCCTCTTCCCATCCCTCCAAGCCTGACACGCCCAGCATGTCACCCGAGCGGTAGCCTTTGGGCTCCAGCCTGGCCAGTGACTGTGCATCGATCTCGCTCATGTAGCCCACCACATGGGCAGCGACGCTGCCTTGCGGATAGCTGCGTATGGCCTTCTCGCGCCACACGATGCCGGGCACTGCGCTTAGCGTCGCCTCGCTGCGCTCGGCCGCGTCGGGTGTGAGCTCGCCCACTGGCATGAACCAGCTCGGTTGGGCGGCGCCCTGATAGCGCGTCCGGATGGTCTCGCTGGGCAGCATCAGCACTTGACTGAGTACGTTCAGCAGTTGGGCTTCATCCTCGATTTGGCCCGGGACTACGCCCACCTCGATCACCTGGCCTTGCGTGGCCAGAAATGCGTCTTTGCGGTCGAGGATGCTGCCACGTGGCGGTACGTGGACAAACAGGTGCACCAAGTTGTCACGCAACAGCAGAGGGAAGATGGATTTGGGCGCCCAGTCCACGCCCCAACGCTGCCCGTCGTGTGACAAATCCAGAGAGTTCTCGATCTGGAAACTGCCGGCCAACTGCGTATCGATCGTCAGTGTGAAAGTGACCTGGGCTGTGGAAGCAGGCGTGCGTTGCACATCGTGAATGCTGGCAGTGAGGTCGACGATGGCGGCCTCTGCGGCAATGGCACTGTAGCGCGAGGTGAACTTGTCGGCTGCGATGGAGGCAGCGGCTGACGCGGACAGCAGGCTGTACATGTGCTGATAGGCCTGATCCTGCCAGGCTCGCAAGAACTCGCGGGCCACTGTTTCGGCGCCGTCCAGTGAGGGCGTGGATGTCGGGACGGGTATGGGTGTGGCCGTAGGTTCGGACTGGCATGCGACCGCCGTCAGCAGCACGAGCGACAGAGCGCAGCCAGCCAGGCAAAGCCGGTTCACAGGGAGTCCTCCTGGTAGTCGAAAGATGCCCGCTGCCGCAACCAGCTTCATTATACCTCAAAGCCACGAGTCTGCTGAACGGGAGGCAATTGGTGCATGGCTTGGCGTAAAAGGAGCGCAAAGAATGACGGGTGGTGACCGCTCCGGATAGTGGCAGCGTTGACAGTTTGTCGAAATTGCCCTAGAATATGGATACTAATTAGCTAACTAATAGTCGTTAATGGGTGTTGGAAGTGTGGAGCTGAACCGAGTCACGACCCTCACGGAGTGCTGAGATGAACAAGATCCTGGTTGTGGATGACGAACCTGATGCGTTGAAGATGGTAGGGCTGACCCTCAGGGCAGAAGGATACCAGGTAGTCACGGCTGGCAGCGGCGAGGAAGCGCTTCGCCTGGCGGCATCCGAACGGCCAAATCTGATTGTGTTGGACGTAATGATGCCTGATATGGATGGCTTTGAAGTGGCGCGCCGCCTGCGCCGCAGCGTGGATTCCGCCCAAGTACCTATCCTGTTCCTCTCCGCGCGCGGCCAAGTGACAGACAAGGTAGAAGGGCTCACTGTGGGCGGCAACGACTACCTCACCAAGCCAGCCGCGCCGCAGGAGTTGGTGGCCCGTGTCGGCGTCCTGATCGGGACCTTCTCTCAGCAACAGAAGGCCCAGGTCATTGCGCTTTTCGGCAGCAAGGCCGGCGTCGGCGTCAGCACCATTGCCGTGAACCTCGCGCTTGCCCTGCAAAGCCAAGTCGGCGACAAGGTCGTCCTGGTGGATGGTCACGACGAGGGCGGAGACGTGGGAGTTTTTCTGAACATGCCGCACACCCACCATGCGGGCGAGTTGGCGGATCGGATGGACATGCTTGATCAGGACGTATTCCAGAGCGCCCTCTTGCGGCATTCGTCTGGACTGCGCGTCTTGCTGGCGCCCCCGGATACCTCGCTGGCATCTTCGCTCTCACCCTTGTCGTGGGAGCGCATCGTGGAGGAATTGCGGTACCTCTGCGGTGTGCTGGTATTCGATGCGCCCCCATTCCGTTCGGACTCGTGGGCCCCCGTTTTGAGCCTGGTCGATGATATCCTCTTGGTCACCACCCCCGAGATCACGGCGATGAAGCGCTTGACCACGGCGAGCGAACTGGCCCGTGCGCGCTCGGGCAAGCCCGAGCATGTGCGTGTCATCCTCAACCGCTACAGCGAAGGCAGCGGCTTCTCGGTCGCCGCCATCTCGCGCGCTCTCGGCGTTCCGATCCATACTACGATAGAGGATGTCGGTCCGATCAACACGTTCGCCGTCAACCATGGCCAACCCCTCTTCCTGAGCGAGAAACGCAGTCCGATGACACGCGCAATCTCGAATCTGGCGCGTGAAATTGTGCGGCGAGATGTGCGGCCAGCGAACGAGGGCAAGAGGTGATCGGATTGCTTGTCCCAACCCAAGGTGTGCCGATGCGGAGGCAGTCGTGACAGACCGGATCCTTGTGGTAGATGATGATGCGCTCGCTCTGCGTCTGATGAAGCTGTCCCTGGAGGGAGAGGGGTTCCAGGTGAGCACAGCCACCAACGCCTTCGAGGCGCTGCGTGCAAGCCAGACGGAACGGCCCAACTTGATCGTTTTGGACATCATGATGCCTGACGTCGACGGCCTTCAAGTGCTCCATCATTTGCGTAGCCAGCCCGCCACGAGGGGCATACCTGTGGTTTTCTTGACTGCCAAGGTGCAGCTCGAGGATCGGATCGCGGGCTTGCGCGCCGGCGCGGATGATTACATCACCAAACCAGCGGACCCACGCGAAGTGGTCGCGCGAGTGCAAGCTTTGCTGCAGCGTTCCAGACACACTTCTACGCCCAGACAAGGTCGCGTGGTGGCTGTGATCGGAGCCAAGGGTGGAGTCGGCACTTCGACGATCACCCTCAACCTGGCAGCGTCATTCGTGAAGAGACAAGTGTCTTCCGTGTTGATTGATCTGCGTCCAAACGCAGGCTCGATTGCCTGCCAGCTCAAGTCTGCTCAGCGTTCTTCTCTCGCGGACCTGATAGCGCTGCCCGCTGAGCAACTCGACAGTCTCCATGTCGAGAAATGCCTGATCCAGCACTCGTCAGGATTGCGTTTGCTTCTCAGTCCTCCGTCTGGCGCCAAGCTGTCCGAATTGCCGGCGACTCACGTTGGTCCCCTGGCGCGCGCCTCCGCTGCGCTGGCGGACGTTGTGTTTCTGGACCTGCCACACGTGGCATCGCCTGCCTCCACGGAGGCGCTTCGTTCCAGCCAGAGGGCCTTGCTTGTTCTGGCGCCCGCTGCGGTAACGATGGCGTGCGCCGAACAGGCCCTGTCTCTGCTGGAAAGCTGTGGGCTGACCGGTGAGCAGGTAGCCATGGTTGTGGTGAACCGTTCTCCCGTGTCCATGGCGCTATCCGTCAGCGAGATCGAGCGCAAGTTGCACACGACCTGTCTGGGGTTGGTGCCACCGGCTCAGGAAGAGCTGGCCGTCTCCGAGGCGCACGGGATGCCGCTGGTTTTGTCCACGTCGCATACGATGGCCACGATGGCTCTACAGGAGATGTCTGAACGCGTGAAGACTTGGGTCCTGGCCGAGACCCTTCAGTAAGCCAGACCTATCCCCACATAGTTAGGCAGACGCACAGGAGTGGTTCAGCCTATGGCCGATGAGCATATCCTGATAGCCGATGATGAGCCCGATGTGCTCGATACCTGTTCCCGCGTGCTTGAGCTGCAAGGCTACCAAGTCACTGGGGTGCACAATGGCTTCGAGGCCATCGAGGTGGCCAAAGAGCAGAGCTTTGACCTCTTGTTGACGGACATCAAAATGCCCGGCATGAGCGGCCTGGAGACCTTTCGTAGCATCAGGCAACACCGGCCCGACATGATCGGTGTGGCCGTCACGGGCTATGGGGCGGTGGACACCGCGATCGAGGCTTTGCAGCTGGGCATGGATGATTTCCTGCTCAAGCCCTTTACCCTGGACGCTTTGCGTGGTGCGATTGCCAGGGCGCTGGACAAGCGGCGATTGACGAGAGAGAACGCGCGCTTGAAGGCTCTGATCCCCCTTTTTGAGCTCAGTCAGGCTTTCATGTCCATTACAGAGCTGGACGTGTTGCTGAGGCAGGTCATGCATGTGGCTGTGCAAGAAACGCGTGCGAGCCTAGGCGTCTTGACACTGACATCTGAAGAGGGGGAAGTCGCTGAGGGTTGTGTCGTAGTCTCAGGCGATGGTGAGTCCTCAACCAGCCCTACCTGCAGACTGAGTAGCGGCATCGTGGACCGGGCCATGCAGAGCAAACAGGCAGTGCTGTGGCGGCTGGGATCAGAACACGGGCCCTTCTTGGAGCTCGCTCCAAAGGATGCCGAAATCACCGCAGCGATTGCGTTGCCCCTGATTGTCAATGCGGATGTGATAGGAGTGCTTGGACTGGCCAAGCAGAAGAGGAGCGAAGCCTTTGCACCCAGTGATGTCGAGTTTCTTTCCGTTCTGGCCAGCCAGGCCGCGACAGCGATTCAGAACGCTCGCTTGTTCACGGACCTCAGACAAGCCTACGACAATCTCAAAGAGCTCGATCGCCTGAAGAGTGAGTTTGTCAGCAACGTTTCGCATGAGCTGCGTGCTCCGCTGCATACCATCAGTGGCTTTGCACAACTGCTACTGGATGGCAAGATCGAGGACAAGGCCGTACAGCGCGAATGCCTGGAGACGGTATCGCGTCAGACCGAGCATCTGACCAGACTCATCAACGATCTGCTGGATTCCTCCAGGATCGAAGCGGGCCACTTTGAACTGCATCGGGGCCCAGTGCAGATGCGTGAAGTGGTAGGGCAGGTGCTCAAAGAACTGCAGCCAATGGCCTTGCAGAAGCAGGTCGTACTGACTGATGAGACGGCATCTGACCTGCCGGTTGTTCTGGCGGATGCGCAACGCATGGGGCAAGTAGTCACGAACCTTGTCCACAATGCGATCAAGTTCAGCGCAGAACAGGGGCGTGTCACTATCTCGGGCCATCTCGAGCCGCGCGAGTTGGTCTTTGCCGTGCAGGACAATGGAGTGGGCATTCCTGCTGGCGCAATGCGGCACATGTTTGAGCGCTTCTACCAAGCCGACGGATCCAGTACGCGTCGTACGGGCGGGACCGGGCTAGGTCTGTACATCTGCAGACAGATAGTGGAAGCGCACGGCGGAAGAATCTGGGTGGAGAGCGAAGAGAGCCGCGGGTCGGTCTTCCGGTTCAGCCTGCCGACTCAGAACGGAGAGCCCGGTTAAGAAGCAAACGCCTCCCCCAACACACTGCGTTGGGGGAGGCGTTCAGCAACCGTCGCCTGATCTGCGCAGGCGTTAAGCATACCACACGAAGTACAGCACGATCCCCGCCACCCCTGCTGCGGCCCACAACAACCAGGTGATCAGCATGGTGCGCTTCATGCTGGACCAGCTCGAAGGCCCACTGGTTGCCGCATTACCGCGGATCACGACATAGACGCCGAGCAATTCCGCCAACAGCCCTAGCAGCATATGCGGCCACAACGTCAATGACCGTATGGAAGCAGTATCTCGCAGGGCCGAAGGCAGGGCACGCACGAATGACGGATTCATGACGAACACAATCGCTGCCGCATTGGCGATGACAGCCACTGTCATCAGGCGTTGATGCGCGTCGAACCTCCCTCGTCTCGCCTGCAGCGCTCCCACGCACAGCGTGATCAACAAGGTGATCTGCAGGATCAGGTTCACGTCCGCGACGAATCCCGCCCGCGTACCGAATATGCCGGTACCCATGGTGCCTCCCCCGAATCAGGTTGTTCAGCCAATCTCAGGACGCGAAAGCATCTCGTTTTGTTGCGATGCGCTCGCCGCTAGTCAAGTTGCTTCCCCGCGCCTCACCTGTGACATGCATAGCGCTGCCAGGAGCAGGAAGAACGGCGAGAAGAGGAAGAGTGCGCGATCCCATCCAGTCCATCGCTGTACTCACGCAGAAAGATCGGCATGTAGGAGTTGTAGACGGACCAGATCAAGCTGATGCCAAGGAACCCAAAACCAAGCAACAAGGTCTTCTTGTAGTCCAGCTTCATGACTCCTCCTTTGATG
>Ga0116202_10000894_pt1 | contig 17155 bp, 18 predicted proteins | sample LakKivw325mmetaG_FD_94479 | JGI IMG/M metagenome (GOLD analysis project Ga0116202, IMG submission 94479) | Anoxic lake water microbial communities from Lake Kivu, Rwanda to study Microbial Dark Matter (Phase II) - Lake Kivu water 325m metaG | ecosystem: Environmental > Aquatic > Freshwater >...
CGGCACGGATTATGCCTTCTTTGGCTTCTCTGGTGCCAAGGGTGTTCAGGGTAGCTATGACCTGATGTTCGCCTTCAGCGATACACCGGTGGTTAAGGCGATGCTGGCTTATATCACTGGTCCCGTTGGGGCTGCTAACTGGGCTGAAACCGGCTTCTCCATCGACCCGAACAAGCTTGCCCAGGGTCACTTCACCGATCCGGTGATTGCCGATATGGCCAAGGTCCTGGAGACCGCGCAGGGCTTCACACCCGACCTGGGTGACACCCTGGGTGGTACCTTCCAGGCAGCTGAATGGAAAGCCATCGTGGATTCCGTTCAGGGTGCCGATATCCAAACCGAACTGAATACAGCGGAAGCTGCTCAGATGGCAACACTCGGTAAATAAAATCCTGTAGTATAAGGGGCGTGCGGATTGCCTGCACGCCCCATTTCCAATTGAATAGAAGGAGAGATGCCCATGGTTCCTAAGATCATGAAACAAGGACGGCTGGCTCCATTCTACTATCTCGCTCCCGCCCTTCTGATCATGTTTATCTTTATTGTGTACCCAACCTTCAATACCCTCGTATTGAGCTTCACTAACAAATCAGGCACCGCTTCAGCTGCCACAGGTTGCGTGGCGGGTCAGCCGTGTTGGGGCGTGTTCGACGACTATCGTTACGCTTTCACCAGCCCCGAGATGCTGATAGCACTACGCAACAATGCATTGTGGCTGGTACTGATGGTGCCTGCCACAGTGGCCATTGGCCTGATTTTCGCCCTGTTGGCAGACCGCGTACGCTACGAAAGTCTGGCAAAATCGATCATTTTCATGCCCATGGCTATCTCCTTCATTGGCGCTGGCGTGATCTGGCGCTTTGTTTATTATGTCAATACTAGCGGCGGGGCGCAAATTGGCTTATTAGATGCCATCCTGGTGAAGCTGGGTTTCCAACCTGTAGCCTGGCTCAGTGATCCACGGATTAATAACTTCGCCCTGATGATAGTGGGGTTATGGTTGTGGGCAGGATTTTGCATGACCATATTGTCTGCAGCGGTAAAAGGCTTACCTTCCGAAGTGTTGGAGGCTGCCCGGGTGGATGGGGCCGGCGAGTGGCAGGTCTTCTGGACCATTATGCTGCCCATGATCTTACCTACAATCATCGTAGTTACTACCACCCTGGTGATCAACATCCTCAAGATCTTCGATATCGTTTTTGTGATGACCAACGGTAACTTTGGCACCGAGGTCATTGCCAACCGCATGTTCCAGCTCATTGTTACTGATGTAGGCAAATCCAGCGCTATAGCCGTGGTGTTGATCCTGCTCACCATCCCGGTGATGATCTTCAATGTACGGCGCTTCCGCGCTGAGGAGGCAGCCCGATGAACCCGCTGGCGAAACTTAACACTTTCTTCAACCGTATCCCGCTGCACCTAGCGGTCGTCGTCATGTGCTTGCTATGGGTAATCCCTACAGTGGGATTATTTATCACCTCCTTTCGTAGCCGCCAGGCAGTACGAGAATCAGGCTGGTGGACCGTTTTTGGCAGCCAACCAGTCGTAGGTCAGTCTGAGTATAATACCTACTGTGCTTCCTGCCATGGAGCTGACGGCAAGGAAATCGCGAACGCTGATTTGTCTGATCCAGCAGTACTTGCTAAATATGTTCGAGCGATCAACATGCTGGTTTACCTGCGCGATCCCGCCCAAGGTCACCCACAGCTCACTAACCCACCGCTGCCCAGCAATGCCACCGAAGCTCAATCCATCCTGGCACCCATCCTGACCTATATGGGCACGCGGGCCGGGCAGAAAAACACCACCGGTCAGCTAACATTAGACAACTACCTGGATGCCCTGGTGGGTTACAAGGGTACCGCCAATTACGCTTCCGATTGTGCAAACAAAGTACCCAGCACACTGGCGATATACAATTGCAACGCATCCGATTTGCTCAACCAGGCTGGGATGGGCCGCGCTTTCATAAACACTATCATCGTGGCAATACCCGCTACCCTGCTGCCGATTTTCTTCGGTGCCCTGGCAGCTTATGCCTTCGCCTGGTTGGACTTCAAGGGGCGCCACTGGATGTTTGCCTTGCTGGTGGGGCTGCAAATCGTCCCCCTGCAGATGGTGCTGGTGCCCATCGCCCGCCTATATGTAACCCTGGGAATCCAGAGTACCTTCCTGGCTATCTGGCTGTTCCACACCGGGTTCGGGTTGCCGTATGCCATCTACCTGATGCGTAACTTTATCAGCAGCCTGCCGCGCGAGATCTTCGAGTCGGTGTACCTGGATGGCGCCAACCACTGGGTGGCCTTCCGCAGCATGGCACTACCCCTGGCCATGCCAGCCATCGCCTCTCTAGGCATCTTCCAGTTCTTGTGGGTATGGAATGACTTCCTGGTGGCTAAGGTGTTCCTGACCAACAAGCCGGTACTGACCGTGCAGATTACCAACCTGATCGACCCGCTGGGCAACAACTGGAATATCCTCACCGGGGCGGCTTTCCTATCGTTCCTCCTGCCCATGATCGTGTTCTTCGTCTTCCAGCGTTACTTTGCCCGCGGCTTGCTCTCCGGGTCAGTTAAGGGATAATGTCTTATTATGCCTGATTACACCTGGTATAAGAACGCGATTTTTTACGAAGCACCGGTCAAAGCCATTTGTGATAGTACTGGAAACGGTAAGGGCGACCTTGTAGGCCTAGCCAGCAAGCTGGACTATTTTGCCGAGCTGGGGGTCGATTGCATATGGCTAAACCCCATCTACCCCTCCCCGCTCAAAGACGACGGCTATGACATCTCCGATTACTGTGCTGTACATCCCGATTACGGCAGCCTGGAGGATTTCAAGGAGCTGTTGGAAGGGGCTCACCGCCGGGGCTTGCGCCTGATCACCGACCTGGTAGCGAACCACACCTCCGACCAGCACCCCTGGTTCCAGGCTGCCCGCCGTGATCGCAACTCGCCTTATCGCAACTACTACGTCTGGTCTGACACCGACCAGAAATATGCCGATGCCCGCATTGTTTTTGTGGATTCTGAAAAGTCGAACTGGACCTGGGATGAAGTGGCCGGGCAGTACTTCTGGCATCGCTTCTATTCATTCCAGCCCGACCTCAATTATGACAGTCCCGAAGTACGCGACGAGATGCTCAATGTGATGAAGTTCTGGCTCGACCTTGGGGTGGACGGTTTCCGTGTGGATGCAGTGCCGTATTTGTTCGAGCGGGAGGGAACTTCGTGCGAGAATCTACCAGAGACGCATGCATATCTCCAGGAGATGCGTCGCTACGTTGATCAGCGCTACCCGGGGCGCGTCCTGCTATGTGAAGCCAACCAGTGGCCGCAGGATGTGCGGGCATATTTCGGTCGTGTGAAAGAAGGGGATGGGGATGAGTTCCACATGGCGTTCCATTTCCCGCTGATGCCGCGCATCTTCATGGCGCTAAAGCGCGCTGATGCTGCGCCCATCCGCTGGGCGCTGGATAACACGCCCCCCATCCCCGGTGATTGCCAGTGGTGCACTTTCCTGCGCAACCACGATGAGCTGACTCTCGAGATGGTCACCGAGCAGGAGCGCCAGTGGATGTGGCAGCAGTATGCCCCCAACCCGCGCATGCGCCTCAACCTGGGCATCCGTAGGCGGCTGGCGCCGCTGCTGGATAACAACCGCCACAAGATCGAGCTGGCCAATGCGTTGCTATTCAGCCTGCCCGGGGCACCCATCATTTACTACGGTGATGAGATTGGCATGGGTGACAATATCTGGCTGCCCGACCGCGACGGGGTGCGCACGCCCATGCAGTGGGATGCATCACTCTCAGCGGGATTCTCGAGCAACACGAAATTATATTCGCCACTCATCGACCAATCCCCCTACGACTACCAGGCTGTGAATGTACAGGCTGAAAAAGACGATCCAGTATCTTTGTGGCACGCCATCCGCCGAATGATCGAGCTGCGCAAGGCCCATCCCATCCTGGGGGATGGCGTTCTACGCTGGCTGGAAAGCGGCTTTCCCGCTGTGCTGGCATTCGAGCACCGCTCGCCTGACGAAGACTTGTTATCAGTGCACAACCTGGGCCAGGCCCCTCGGGAGTTGACCCTGAAAGTGACCAGCGCCCAGCTGCAATGGACCGAACTCTTCACTTCACATGTGTACTTGGCCACGGACAGAAAGCTACACCTCCACCTGGGCCCCTACCAGTACCTGTGGCTAAAATAAGATCATCTACAGCTCAAACCCAAACCATCCCTTGCGTTTGTTTCTATGCCTCTGCTGAAGGGGAGCCTGGCAAGCCCTTGCTTGCCTCCACCTTCACCCGCGAGTAATGCCGGTGAGCCTTAGCGCGGTTGCCGCACGATTCCATCGAGCACCAGCGCCGCGAATGGTTCTTGCTCATGTCGATGAACAATGCCCCACAGCCACGGTCATCCTCGCATACCCTTACCCGCGAGGACCTCTCAGAGGTCAGCAGGGTTGCTGCCGACAAAGCCACCGTCCATAGCACCAGGTTTTTCGGGTCAACATCATCCGCCCATTTCCAGGTAAAACCATCGACATCGGGCGCCAGCTCGCGGTGAGCCCTGGCTTCACGAACCACGGAATTCAGCTTCGCCAGGTCTTCTCTGGCAACGGGCAGCCCGGCATAACGCCTGGCAAAGATGCGGAAAATGGCCTCACGCGTCTCGATGGCGCGATGATACACTTCAGCGCCAGGCTCATGTTGGTTTGCTTCGAGCCTGATTAACGCTTCGGCGTCCTCATCGTTGATGATGCCTGCTTTTTTACCCCATTCGACCAACTCGGTGTAGCTGTGCAAGGTTTCCACCGGGTGTTCGCTGGCGTGCCAGTCGTTGGTATTGGCGAAGTCAAGGCACACCTCCTCGGTGACCGTATCGAATATCTCTTCTATAATTGACCTCCTGTAACCTACAAAAATACCTTGACAGGTTATATTTTTAGTGATATTATCTAACCATCAATACCATTATAGCCGGTTATTCAACAGCTGTCAAGCGGTGCCGGCAAATAGAAGGAGAGGTAGATCATGATCAGGATAGGTTTTGACCCAATGTTGGAAGCTGAACAGCACACTAAGCAGTTGTTAAAGCAGGCTGAATATGACCGCATGATCAAAGAAGCCGGGGTGGACACCCGTATATATCTGGTGGCCAGTTCCAGGCTGCTGGCAAACCTGGGCAGGCAGATGGCCTCGGTTGGCCTGCGCCTGGCCGAGCGCTACAGCAATAACCAAAAGGTGATCGTGGATTACGTCGCGCGCAATCCCGATATCTGCGGATAAAGGAGAAGCCCTCATGAAAACCCGCGTCTGGCTGGCTCTGGTCACCCTATATATCGCCTGGGGCACCACCTACCTGGCCATTCGCTACGCCTTGGAAGGCATACCACCTTTCTTTCTAACCGGCACGCGCTTCCTGATTGCCGGGCTGTTGCTGTATGCCTGGCGCAGGCTGGCCGGTGACCCCGCGCCCACGCCTCAGCAATGGCGCGCGACGGGCATCATCGGCCTGTTGCTGCTGGTGGGCGGGGTAGGCGGCTCGACCCTGTCTGAGCGCTTCATCCCCTCGGGGATCACTGCCCTGGTGGTGGCTGCCATGCCCTTGTGGGTGGTACTGGTGAGCGTATTCGTCTCCCATGGCCAGCGACCTGGCTGGCGCAGCATAGCCGGAGTGCTGGTGGGGTTGGTGGGCATTGTCATCCTGATGGAACAAGGCGCCGGCACGGGGCAGCAGGCGGGATATAGCATCCTCGGCATTGGCACCGTGCTGCTGGCCGGTCTGTTGTGGGCCGCCGGGTCAGTGTACAGCCAGCATGCCCGGCTGCCCGATTCGCCATTGCTATCCAGCGGGATGGAGATGCTGGTGGGAAGCGCTGGCTCGTTCGTCATGGGCATTTTATTGGGCGAGGGGCAGCAGCTGAACCTGGCGGCTATCAGCCTGCGCTCGCTGGCTGGCCTGGGCTACCTCATCGTGGTGGGCTCGCTGGTGGGCTACGTATGCTACACCTGGCTGCTGCGTGTGGCCCCTGCCAACCTGGCAGTGACCTATGCTTACGTCAACCCCCTGGTGGCGGTGCTGTTGGGCAGCTTAGTGGCTGGTGAACAGCTCACATTCCGGGCGCTGGTTGCCACCCCGCTGATCCTGGTGTCGGTGGCACTCAGCCAGTGGAAAGGATCAGAAAGACGGGAACCCAGGGTGGCGCAGGTGCCGGTCGTAGCCCAAGGCGGCAAGAATTAACAAAAAACCTGGCAACAGATGATTAATATAAATTAGATGGATGTTATGTCATTGGTATTGGGCTGCCCAGATTTTAGGCGGAGCAGCCCCTTTTTTTATTTAACCGTAACGGCGATTATCTGGACATCAGGGGAGCCAGTGATTATTTTTCAACCCTACCCCATGGGACAGAAAAAGCTGATATCGATAAATTACGGCGCTCTGTAGGTGCGACCCTCGCTACAGGCGTTTAGCAGGATGGGCTCATTGCTGTTCATCTGCGGCACAATGCAGGTGATGTTGTAGCCGTCCGCAAAGTGGATGGTGATATCGAGCGAGCCCGAGGCAGCGCTGGAAGTGCGGGCGTAGAGCACATAATCCAGGCCGAAGTGCTGCTTGAGGGCTGGCAGTCTCTCATATGGGAAGCGTGAGTCGATGAGCTTATCGGTGGCGTAGTTTTGCAGCACATTATTCAGCGAGCCGACGGCATACCGCGAAGAAGTGCCAAAGGTCGAAAATATCCCCGGGATCAGCCCCACCAGCAGCACGATGCCCACCAGTTGGGTGAGCTGCTTGCGGCGGCTTTTAGCGTCTGATTGGGCCATGATGTCGGTGAAACGCTTGACCACCATACGGAGCACCCATGCCAGTAGGATACCTGCACCAATCACTGGGATGATGGTGATCAGTGATTGGCCCAGCAAGTTATTGCCAGCCCCGCTCAGCAATGATAGGACCATGCTGCCCAGCATGAGCAACGCTGCCAGGATCAACCCACCCCACACCACCCCTTCGATGGTATCCGTGAACCAGGCAATGAGCGCTCCAGCCAAGGCCAGGGCAATGGTGTATTGCAGCCAGTGCAGCAACAATCCCATCCAATCCACGCCCAGGTGCAAAGCGGGGTAAAGAATGGGGTTGATCAGCGATGAAACCAATACGTAAACCGTGGCTGCGATGGCACAAAGAATAGCGCCAGGCAGCATGCGTTTGCTGCGCTCTGCCAGAGTCTCTTCTTGGAAAAATTTTGTAATTGCTTCACCAAGCTTCGTGAACATGCGCCCATCCCATTAATATTGCATCATCAAAGTGAAAGCAGATACTTTCGATGACCCGATTTCCTTCTGGAATGCAGATAATATCATAAATGTTGCCTGAATTGAAGAAATATAACTAATTTTCGCCAGAAATTCAGCAATTTACAGGCCAGAAAGTATTATCCTGATCTTATTGGCGGCTACCAACCTTGAGATGACCGAATCATGTTTTCTCTGTGACAAATAACACTATTCACTTTCTAAGGTTTTGGTTAAAATACCATAAGTTTATATATTCGTATTTGCGCATATTTGAAAGAACAGTAATGGTTAACCAACAGCTGACCCAGGAGATTTCACGGCTACATGCGGATATTTGCTCCACCTTGGCCGATCCCAACCGCATCTTGTTGATCTACGCGCTCTACGAGCAACCTCGCTCGGTGAACGAACTGAGCGAGGAATTGGGCATCAGCCAGCCGGCCACTTCACGCAATTTAAAGGTGCTGCGCGAGCGCGGGTTGGTATATACCATCAGGCAGGGCACCACCATTGAATATCACCTGAGTGATGAGCGCCTGGTGGAAGCACTGAATATTTTGCGTGCGATCTTGCGTGATACACTTGCACATAATGCCAGCTTGATGGAAAGTGTGAACGAGGCCGACCAGGTGGCAAGTAAAGCCGAAACGTAGTTTTGCTGATCAACTGAATAGCCAATCAATCTTTGAAGGAGAAATGCATGCCACGTCAACAGATACGCTACATGATACTATTATTTCTTCTAGCCGCATTGGTCGCCGGTTTTTATGTGCTGCTCACCCCCACCGAAACCAGCGCACAATGTGGCTCTCAGGCTAGCTCGTGTAAAAATTGTCACGAAGTGCAGGGGCAAGACCCGGTCAACAACGATGGTACCGCCTGGCACACCTCGCATGCCTTCGGAGATTTTTGCTACATCTGCCATGCCGGCAATAACCAATCAACTGATAAAACAGCGGCCCATACGGGCATGGTATCGCCGCTGGCCGATATTCAGGCTTCCTGCTTGCAGTGCCATCCGAATGATTTGCAGGAACGGGCGCAGGTGTATGCCACCGCCCTGGGAGTGACCATCGGGGAGACAGGCAGCAGCCCATCCTCGGCCGCAACGACGCCCGTTACCACAAACACTCTCACGGCTTCGCCCTGTGTGCTGAGCGGGGCCGAGCTGGCAGTGGACGACCCGAACCTGGTGGATTACACCCAGCGATATAACGAGATCGTGCTGGGCAAAAAGCCGATCAATTGGGGCAACATCATCTTGGCAGGACTGATCGGAGTGGTTGCCATCGGCGGCGGGGGGTTCGTGGCCATGCGTGAGAAGCTGGTGAAGCTGTCATTCGGGGAGACCAAGAAAGTGGAAGGGGAATACCCGGCGGATGCCGTTGACATGCTGCCGCGCATCTCCAGGGTGAGCTCAGCCGGTCGTAAAACCCTGTCAAGGGTGCTGGAAAACCCTAAAAAAGCCGAGAAGGTACTTGGTTTAATGGATGCAGTGATCACTGATGAGGAGCGTGAAGAATAATATGAAAACTATCCTGGATTATATCCATAGAGAAACCTGGTCTCCGTATGTGGCAGGGATCTTGCTTGGCGTGGTGGCGATTGCAGCCGTGTGGCTCTCGAACAACCTGCTGGGCGCTTCGGGGGCTTTCGAGAACCTGGCGGGGATGATCGGAAAAGCCATCGCCCCCAAAGCGTTCGACAACCTGTATTTTAATTTCATTATGCCCCCGGGCATCACTTACGGTGTGATGATGCTGGTGGGTATCTTCTTCGGCGGGATGATCGGTGCTGCCACCAGCGGCACGCTCATGTGGGGCAAAAAAGGGGCCACCAACAGCGATGCGCAGTGGAAGCGCATCTTCGGCCCGCAGGTGTGGAAACGCTGGCTGCTGGCCTTTCTGGGCGCCATTATCCTGGAATATGCGGCCGGTATCGCTGGTGGGTGCACCAGCGGGCTGGTGATCTCTGGGGGCATGCTGATTGCGCCGGCTGCATTCATCTTTATGGGAGGCATGTTCGCCTCCGGCATCATCACGGCATGGGTCATCTACCGCAGGAGGTACTAGAATGAGCACGCTGATCATCGCACTGGTGCTGGGGGTTTTCTTCGGTTTTTCGCTGAATAAAGCCGGCCTCACCAGGTATCATAAAATCGTCAACATCTTCCGCTTCACCGATATGGCCGTCCTGCAGTTCATCATGACTGCCCTTACCGTGGCCATGATCGGATTATTCTCGCTGCGCGCCCTGGGGCTGCTCACCTTCCCCAATATCCCTGCCACCTACGTGGTGGGTAACCTGGTTGGCGGGCTTCTATTTGGGGTGGGCATGGCTCTCACCGGGTACTGACCGGGCACCTGCGCCGCCGGGAGCGGCGAAGGCAAGCTCGATTATTTGATCCCCGGTGTGCTGGGTTTCCTGGCAGGAGCGGTCATTTTCGGTATCACCTACCAGCAGGTGTTCCCGGTGATCTCTTCGATGGCCAACTATGGCAACGTGATCCTTACTGAGTTATGGAAGGTCAGCACCTTCCTTTTCATAGTCCTGTTCGCCCTGATTTCGCTCTTTTTGTTCTACCTGATCGAGCGCGCTGGGCTGAAGAGGAAAGAGAGATAAGCCACGGCGGAACGATGATGAAAAAAAACCTGTCACGTCGCGACTTTCTCAAGCTTGGCACGGCAGCTTCGGCGGCACTGGCGGCAGGTAAGTTCATCCCGCCCAGCGTGGCCCAGGCGGCGCGCGAAGCCGGGCAGCTGAACGCAGCTGGCGACGGCTATATTCCCAGTATGTGCGAGATGTGCGTCTGGCGCTGCGGCCTGCTTGCCAAGGTCAAAGATGGCCGGGTGGTGAAGCTGGAAGGCAACCCCGAGCACCCCCACTCACGCGGCAACCTTTGTCCGCGCGGGCAGTCGGGCCTGATGAATACCTACGACCCCGACCGGGTGCTTTCACCGCTCATCCGCGTGGGCAAGCGCGGGGAGGGCCGCTTCCGCAAGGCTTCGTGGGAAGAAGCCCTCGACCTCACCGCCAGCCAGATGCTGAATATCAAGAATACGTATGGCCCTGAAGCCATGGTCTTCTCGTCCACTCACAATCTGAGCCAGGTGCAATTCGAGAACCTGCTGTATGCATTCGGCTCGCCTAATTACGGCACCCAGCGCAGCCTGTGCTTCAACGCCATGATCACCGCCTTCCTGCTGACCTATGGCATCGAAGAGCCGGGGCGTGAATACGACAACGTGGAATACATCCTGATGGTTGGCCGCAACCTGATGGAAGCCATCTCCACCTCAGAGACATCCCAGTTATCGCAGGCCATTGACCGGGGTGCCAAGCTGGTGTACCTTGACCCGCGCTACACAAAAACAGCCTCCAAGGCCAGCGAGTGGATACCCATCCGCCCCGGCACCGACGCGGCTTTCCTGCTGGCGATGATCAACGTGATCGTCAGCAACGAGCTGGCCGATTGCGATTTCGTCAGGCAATATGTGCTCGGTTGTGATGACATCCAGGAAGCGATGAGCAGCTATACGCCCCAGTGGGCTGAGCAGATCACCGGCGTGCCTGCGGCGGACATCGAGCGCATTGCCCGGGAATACGCTGCGGCCAGGCATAATGCACTGGCCCACCCAGGATGGCGCACCTCCAATTTCACCAACTCCTTCCAAACCGAGCGCGCCATTGCCACCCTGAATGCCCTGAGCGGGAATGTATTCACCCCGGGCGGCTGCCTTTCGGCGGATGTAACCGCTGAGGATACAGGCCTGGGCAGGATCCCACAGCCTGCCTACCCGCGCATCTCGGCGTTGCGGCTGGACGGCACCCCGTGGAAATACCCGCTGGTGCCCTTGAAGCTGGGCGTATTCCAGGAATTGCGGGATGCCATCATCACCGGGCAGCCCTACCAGGCGCATGGCTGGTTCATCTCGAGGCAAAACCCCATCCTTTCACTGCCCGACCGCTCGAAAACCCTGCAAGCCTTCAATAAGATGGACTTCATCGTGACGGTGGATATCATCATGAATGACACCGCCTGGTTTTCAGACGTGATCCTTCCGGAAGCCTCGTACCTGGAGCGCTACGACCCGCTCGTTTCACTGGAAGGTAAAGCATACCTGCGACAGCCGGTGGTGGAAGCTCAGGGTGAAGCCAAATCTGCCCTGTGGATCTACAAGCAGCTTGGCGAGCGCCTGGGCCTGGGTGATTACTTCCAATATGCCGACGAGGAAGATTACATCCGCCAGCAGTTGGTGCCCTTGAATACCAGCCTCGAAGAAACCAGGGCAAAGGGATATGCCGTCTTGCCTGCCGTCGAGAAACCGGAAGGGTACGTGTTCAACACCGCCTCGGGGAAGATCGAAGTGTACTCCGAAACCCTGGCGAATGCTGGTTTCTCACCCTGGCCCACCTGGGAGGAGCCGCCCAGACCCTCGGAAGGCGAGTTTTATCTGCTCACCGGCAAGGTGGCCCAACAGACTCAATTCGGCACGCAGAATAACCAACTGCTACACAAGTATTCCGATGAGCCACGCCTGTGGATGAATACGAAAACTGCTGCCAGCCTTAACCTGAATGATGGAGATTGGGTGGAAGTGACCAGCAAGGTGGGTGGCGTGCACATCAAATTGCTTGCCACCGAGGCCATCCGGCCCGATTGCGTATACCTGACACCCGGCTATGGGCACCTTTCCAAAGGGCTCACCACGGCTTTCGGCATCGGGGCGAGCGATTCGGTTTTGCACGAAACTTACACCGACCCCATCAGTGGTGGCCAGGCGCTCACCCAGACATTCGTGAAGGTAAAAAAGGCGTAGAGGTATCGTTATGTCTCAGATCAAACATCACGCATATATCTTCGATGCCACGCGATGCATCGACTGCCGCGCCTGCATGGTGGCATGCAGCGTCGAGAACCAGATACCGATGGACAAGACCCGCATTTGGGTGGCAGGGTTGGGGGTGATGGGTGAATTTCCCAACCTCACCCGCGCCTCCATGGTATACCACTGCATGCACTGCGAGCACCCCGATTGCATGTCCGCCTGCCCGGTGGGCGCTTATCACAAGCGCGAGGACGGGCCTGTGATTTACAATCCGGAGGTGTGCATCGGCTGCCGCTATTGCATGAATGCCTGCCCCTTTGGGGTGCCACACTTCGATTACGATAAGGGCCTCATCGAGGGGGCATTCATCGACAAGTGCACCTTCTGCCCGCAGCGCATCGATATCGGGCAGGAACCAGCCTGTGTGGCCACCTGCCCCACCGACGCGCTGGTTTATGGCGACCGCGATGAATTGTTGAAGATCGCTCACGAGCGCATTGCCGCCCACCCCGACCGCTACATCAATCATGTATACGGTGAGTTCGAGAACGGCGGCACATCATACCTGATCCTGTCTCACGTGCCTTTCGAGCAGTTGGGCTTGCCCACCCTGCCCGAGACGCCGGTCAATGCGGTCAGTGAGCAGGTGATGGGAATCACCATCCCGTTTGCGCTGAGCTGGGGAGCGGTGCTGGCAGGTGTGACTGCCGGGGTTGGCCTGTACCACAAGCTCAAGGACAACCAGGATGCAAGCGCACCAGACGGCACTGCGGAGGATGAAAAATGAAACTGGACCTTACCGTTACCCCCCGCCTGCGTTTCAAACTGAGCCCATTGGCGTGGATTCTGCTGACGCTGATGGGCATTGCCTTCATCGTCTCCATGATCCGCTATGCATTCGGCATCGGCGCCATTTCTGACCTGAGTTACTCCTATCCATGGGGGTTCTGGATCAGCTTTGACCTGTTTACCGGAGTGGCCATAAGCAGCGGAGGTTTCCTGATGGCGGGGCTGGTGTATATCCTGCACATCGACGAGTTCAAGCCACTTTTGCGTCCTTCGGTGCTGACCGCTTTTCTAGGTTATATCATGGTGGCAGTAGCCCTGCTGGTTGACCTTGGTCACCCCGAGCGCATCTGGTACATGATGATCCACTGGAACCATACCTCCGTGCTGCTTGAGATCGGCATCTGCGTGATGTCTTACCTCACAGTGCTGGCCATCGAATTCTCGCCGGTGGTCTTCGAGGGCATCAGGCTGAATAAGATTGCCCAATTCATCCACAAGTTCATCATCCCCTTCGTGATCTTGGGCGTGGTGCTTTCCACGCTGCACCAATCATCCCTGGGCTCGCTGCTGCTCATCCAGCCGGCCAAGCTGCACCCACTGTGGTGGACACCGATCCTGCCCATCCTTTTCTTCATCTCGGCACTGGCCATCGGGCTGGGGATGATCATCCTGGAATCATCCCTGAGCTCGCGCTATTTCAAGCGCGGCCTGGAATCCAAGCTGCTGGCCAAGCTGGCGAAAGCCATCCCCATCGTGCTGATCGTGTACCTGGCCATCAAATTCGGCGAGATTGCCTACAGCGGCGAGCTGAACTCACTGTTCACCAGCGGAACGATGAGCCTCCTGTTCTGGTTAGAGATCATCCTCAGCGCCCTGGTGCCCATCGCCTGGTTTGCCTTCAAACAGAACCGAGAAAGTGCCAACCGGATGCTACTGGGGGCGGTGATTTTACTACTCGGCATGATCTTGAACCGCTTCAACGTCAGCTGGTTTGCTGTGAGGCATCCCGACCCGCTAACCTACCTGCCCACATTCATGAGTAACGTGCGCTACCTCCCCACCCTGCCAGAGGTCTCGGTGTCGCTTGGCATTTTCTCAGCTGGCATCCTGGCCTTCGGCCTGGCGGTGAAATACCTGCCCGTGTTCGATAGTGAGCACGAAGCGCTTAAGGAGGCGCCGGCCAACAGCGGAGACTGATCATTATTCGCCCCCTCCCGCCAGGTATCACACAGGAGGGCTGCTCTCAACCTTGCCATGCGCCCATCGTTTTACGATCACCTGCACCCACCCACCATCCCTGCGGCCCAGGCGCGCCTGCGCTATAGCCTGGCAGCCGGGGGGCTGGCGGTATTCATGACTCTGGTGGCAGGGGTTACAGGCATCCTGCTGACCTTCTACTACCTGCCCACACCCGACCAGGCTGCCAAATCGGTGCAGCAGCTGGCTTTCCTGGTGCCCTTCGGCTGGCTGGTGCGCAACCTGCACTACTGGTCGGCGCAGCTGCTGGTGCTGGCGGCAGCCCTGCACCTGCTGCGGGTGGTGTTCACCGGCGCCTACAAGGCACCGCGCCGCCTCAACTACCTGCTGGGGCTGGGGCTGCTGGTGACCTGCATCCTGATGGACTTTACCGGCTACGCGCTGCGCTGGGACGAGGGCGTGCACTGGGCGCTGGTGGCTGGCACGAACCTGGTGCGCTCGATCCCGGTGGTGGGAGGCGGCCTGTATTTCGCCGTGGTGGGAGGCAGCCAGGTGGGCGCCAGCACGCTGATCCGCTTCTACGCCTGGCACCTGTTCGGGCTCACCCTGGTGCTGCTCATTCTGCTGGTGTGGCACATCTTCCGCGTACGCCGCGATGGGGGCATCGCGTTACCACCGCCCCAAGCGCGAGGCGACACCAGCCGCATCACGCGCAAGGAGCTGGCGCGCCGCGAAGGCCTGGCCATGCTATGGGCGGGGATCGTGCTGTTGGGGCTGGCCATCCTGGTACCGGCACCCCTGGCGCCTGCCATCCAAAGCGGGGCGGCATTACCCCTCGAGAGCCGCGCTCCCTGGTTCTTCCTGTGGGTGCAGCAGCTGCTCAGGTTGGGAGACCCATTCGTGTACGGTGTGCTGGCGCCGTTGGGCGCCCTGCTGCTACTGGCACTGGTGCCCTACATCACACCGCAGCGGCTTTCTGTAGACGAGCTGGGGCGCTGGTTCCCGCGCGGCGGGCGCAACATGCAGGTGATGGTGGCTGCTCTCAGCGCCGCCATCGTGCTGCTCAGCCTGCTGGGCCTGGCACACTGAGATGCACCGATCCCTGTTGCTGGCCTCGTTCGTCTTGTTGGTGGTTGCCGGGCTTGCCTTCTGGCAGCAGAGCCATGCTCTGGCACCGCTGGCCATAACCCCCAGCCTTACCGGGCAGACCGAGTATTGCCTGACATGCCACGCCGACCTCCCCGAGATCAGCCCGTCGCACCCGGTGGAGACCTTCGGCTGCGTGCTGTGCCACGGAGGCGAGCCGCTGGCACTGGATGCTAACCTGGCACACAGCAGCATGCGCGGCGAGGCCAACCCCTCCGACCTGACTGTGGTGGAGGCATCGTGCGGGGGTGAGATGTGTCACAGCGGAAGCGCCCTGGCAGACCGAGACCACATCCAGCGGGTGACCAGCAGCTTGCAAGCCACCTATGCGGGGGCGATCGCCCAGATGCGCTACACCTTCGGCGCCCAGCCCGACCTGACCCCCCACCAGGGCATCTATGCCATCGATGGCTTATCAGCCTTCGACCCTTCCACAGAAACCTCGCCCATGCTGCAGCAATTCGGCAGCAACTGCCTCACCTGCCACCTTTCAGCCCAACCGATGACGGGAGAGGTGTATAACCGCTGGACGGGCTGCGCAGCGTGCCACAGCACCGCCCCTGCGAGCGACAGCAGCCTGGTGCACAGCCTGACCACATCTATAGACTATACGCAATGCAATGCATGCCACAACCAGGGCAATTACAGCCTGGCGGACATGCAGTTCCACGCCCGAATAGACGAACCCAGCGACAGGCTGCATGCCTATTACCAGCCGATCGCCCAGTTCACACAGTGCGAGTACACCCTGGCTTGCACCGACTGCCACACCCGCCAGGAAGTGATGGGCGACGGGCAGATCTACAACAATGAGAAGGAAGCCGAGTACGTCCAGTGCCAGACGTGCCACGGAACGCCCGACAGCCTGCCGCTCACCCACACCATCTCCAGCGAGGACGAGCTGGCACTGCGCATGGCCTTCCTCAACCCGGTGATCGACCTGCAGATGGGCGACACAATCCTGGTGACCGACAAGGGCGAGCCGTTGTGGAACATCCGGGTGATGCCGGGCGAAAATGGCGGCCTGCCCAGCTACGAGCTGTTCTCGAAGCCCATTGGAGAACGCTTCACCTTCAACCCGGTGATGGGCAGCGCCTGCCAGCAGGACCCCACCCAGCAGGCTTCAAATACATGCCATGAATGCCACTCCGTCGAAAGATAAGCTTATCACCAGGCGCAGCTTTGTGAGCTGGCTGGTGAAAGGCAGCCTGGCGGGCTCGGCGCTGCTGGGCCTGGGGGCACTGGGGCGGTTCATCAGCTTCGGAAGCCAGCCCAGCAGCCCCAGCCAGGTGGACCTGGGGCCGGTGGAAAATTACCCGCCGGGCTCGCGCAGCGTGGCGACCTCCGCAGCGGTGCTGGTGATCCACGACGAGGGGGGATTTCGCGCCCTGAGCCTGGTGTGCCCGCACCTGGGCTGCACGGTGAGTGTAAGCGAGGAGGGCTTCACCTGCCCGTGCCACGGCAGCCGTTACCTGCCCGATGGCAGCCTGCGCAACGGCCCGGCCTCGCGCTCGCTCGACAGCCTGCGGGTGGAAGTGGATGCACAGGGCCACCTGATCGTGTATACTGGATAGAAATAGCAGCATAACGCTGGAAGGTTCAGAAATGGGGATGGGAGTACGTGCAAACATTTTTTGGTAGGGGAGGTTCTCAGGTGCAGCAGGTGTAATTCGCAGGGGAGGCTCTAAGGGCGCGGGGTTATAGCAGAAGAAGAGCACAGGTGGCAATGGGGTAAACGCAGAAGAGGTGAGCAGACCCTCCTCCACAGGTTCGAGGGGAAACCAAATCATTGCGGAAAGACAGGGGGAGGGTCTCAAAGGCTCGGGGGTAATGCAGAAGAAGAGCACAGGTGGCAATGGGGTAAACGCAGAAGAGGTGAGTAGAC
>Ga0116202_10000896_pt1 | contig 17150 bp, 14 predicted proteins | sample LakKivw325mmetaG_FD_94479 | JGI IMG/M metagenome (GOLD analysis project Ga0116202, IMG submission 94479) | Anoxic lake water microbial communities from Lake Kivu, Rwanda to study Microbial Dark Matter (Phase II) - Lake Kivu water 325m metaG | ecosystem: Environmental > Aquatic > Freshwater >...
CAGCGTCATCACACGTTGCTGTTGACGTCGCCGCGCCAACTTCCTCACAGCCTCGCCGCATCCCAAAATACCCGGGAATAGCAGCATGTGGGGGTAAGTCAGGGCGGCCCGTGCGCCTGCAACTCCCGCTGATTCGAGACCTTGCCGTCAGGCAAGGACGATACCGAACACGTCCAGGGCGAGTTTCCTCGAGACTCGGTCGTCCAGTCCCCGACCGAGCCACTGGTCCTTCTTCGATTGGGCCATCAAGACCAAGGCGGTTCCGGAGTACTTCTTCTTGTACTTCCAAAGCTGCCGCGCAAAGTCCAGATACAGGAAGCGAATGCCCACGTTCTTCTCATGGACGAGCACGGCGCGGACAGCCTCCTCGACCGGCACGATCTCGTTCACGAATGCCGCGTAGTTGGCCTTCATGATGGGGAGCATGGCCGCGACCTTCCGGCGGACTATGGCCGGGTCGGTCTTGGCCTTGTACCTGGCAATGCGTTGCTTGTCGGTGCGCATGCGACAATATAGCCCGGGACTCCGAACCGTCAAACGAGCACGGTCGGAACTCCGGGCACCGGGCCCTTTATCCATCGAATCCCAGACTCCTCGCGGTTTGGCAGTCCGATGTCCGGGTCCGCCACCCCTTCAGATCGCTTCCTGCGTAAGCCATCGGCTGTCATCACCGTCTCGACCAGTTCTGCTATGCTGTCGCGCCGGCACTCGTCGTTCTGCGCTCACCGCTCTCCGTCTGAGCTAGACCATCTTATGCCGCGCCCTTGACATTGGACAGAAATATGCGAAGTGTCCATCGCGGGACCACCGCCCCTTCGCCGGCACGCTCTCCGACCGCCGCGGAAACCCCAAGACGGTCACCTGCTGCGTCCCGTCTTGACTTCCACCGGCCGGAGCACTAAGCTGACGGGCGATGCTGAATGTGTTGGCCGCAGTCGAGGCCTATCTGACCGCTTTGCTCGAAATCCGCGATACCAGATCACAACCGGAAACATCGTTCTATCCCGCACTGAGAGACCTGCTCAACGACGTGGCCAAGGCGTCCGGGCTGAAGCAGTTCTGTGTCATGCAGATGTCAAACCAAGGGGCCGGCTTTCCTGACGGGGGCATCTTCGGTTCCAGCCAGCACCGCCGACGCGATGAGACTGCGCCGCTCTTGGGCGTAAGTCCGGAACACGGTGTCATTGAGGCGAAGCCGGTTGAGGACGACGCCTGGCTGACCGCGGACACGCAGCAGGTATCGCGCTACCTGACCCACTATCACCAAGTGCTCGTCACCAACTTCCGGGATTTCCTGCTTCTCGGCGAGGACGGAAAGGGCCAACCTGCCAACCTGGGGTCGTTCCAATTCGCCGAATCTGCAACTGCATTCTGGCAACAAGCACAGCACCCCCGCAAGTTGGCGCAGGACAAGGGCCAGCAGTTCGCCGAGTTCCTGTTCCGCGTCATGCTTAGTCGCGCCCGCCTCAAGGACCCGTCCGATGTCGCACGGCTGCTCGCCTCCTTCGCCCGCGATGCCCGCCTCCTTGTCGAACACAAAGACGCACCAGGGCTGGTGCCGCTTCGCTCAGCACTTGAGGAGGCGCTCGGTCTGAAGTTCGAAGGCGAGAAGGGCGACCACTTCTTCCGTGCTACGTTGGTCCAGACGCTCTTCTACGGAATCTTCTCGGCATGGGTCCTCTGGCATCAAGAAAGTCCGGGCCGGTCCGACGAGTTCGACTGGAAGGAGGCGGCCTACTACCTGCGCCTGCCGATGCTCGCGGCGCTGTTCGAGCAGGTATCGATGCCCAGCAAGTTGCGCGAACTTGGGCTAGTCGAGGTTCTTGACGGGGCGGGCGCGGCCCTCAATCGGGTGGTCCGGGCCGATTTCTACTCCAAATTCGATGAAGGTCACGCGGTGCTCTACTTCTATGAGCCCTTCCTCAAGGCGTATGACCCCGACCTGCGCAAGGCGCTTGGGGTCTGGTTCACTCCGCCCGAAATCGTGAAGTACATGGTCGCTCGGGTTGACCACGTCCTGCGTACCGAACTCGGCATCGAGGACGGCTTGGCCGATGAACGGGTATATGTGCTAGACCCGGCCTGCGGCACGGGCGCATACTTGGTGGAAGTGGCCGACCGCATCGCGAAAAACCTCCGCCCGAACAAAAGCGCCCTTCAGGTTGCGGCCGAAGTCAAGCGGGCACTTGTGAAACGGATCTTCGGGTTCGAGATTCTGCCTGCACCATTTGTCGTCAGCCACCTTCAACTCGGCCTGGCCCTGAAACGCCACGGCGCGACCTTTGGCCCGAAAGAACGAGCCCGTGTCTATCTCACCAACGCCCTCACTGGCTGGGAGTCGCCCAACGGCGTGGCTAGAGACAACCCGCGCCAACTCTGGCTCAATTACCCCGCGCTGGCCGAGGAGCGCGACGCCGCCTTTGAAGTCAAACGCGAGGAGCCCATACTCGTCGTTATCGGCAACCCGCCCTACAACGCCTTTGCAGGAGTCAGCCCGAAAGACGAACGCGGCATGGTTGACGTTGGCAAGTACAAGGAAGGGCTCGTCGAGGAATGGGGTATCAAGAAGTTCAACCTCGACGACCTCTATGTCCGTTTCTTCCGGTTGGCGGAGAGGAGGATACTCGAAGGCAACAACGAAGGTAAGCCAGGACGTGGCGTTGTCTGTTACATCTCCAACCACTCATGGGTCAGTGACCCGTCATTTGTCGTGCTCCGGAAGCGCTTGCTTGCGGGATTCGACAAGTTCTGGGTCGAGAACATGCATGGCGACCGCAAGATATCCGAGTACGCGCCCGACGGTCGGACGAGCGAAACCGTCTTTGCCATTCCAGGGCTCTCTGCGGGCATCCGGCAAGGTGTGGCAATCTCGCTTTGGGTCAAGAAGGACCGCAGCGCCAGCGGTGATGCCGAAGTCCGCTTCCGTGACGACATCAATGACGCCAAGGCGACTGAGCGCCGCGCCCACCTGTTGGCCGCGTTGGAGGAAACTGACCACGAGTCGCGCTACGCCGTCGCGCGACCAGATTCGACCAACCGGTATGCATTCAGGCCTGCTGCCACCTCAGCGGTCTACGACAGATGGCCGAAGGCCGTTGACTTGGCCAAGTCCTACCACAACGGCCCATATGACGCGCGCAACGGAGCGCTATACTCCGTCGATAGGCAGACTTTGGTCAAGCGCATTAGTGCCTACTACGATTCCGATGTCACAGACGACGTAGTGCGCCGACTCCAACCGGACCTGATGACGGCAAAGTCTGGATACAACCCCACCACGGTACGCGCCTACCTCATCCGGAACAGCGCGTTCGCGCCATCTTCCATCTGGCGAATGCAGTTCAAGCCATTTGACACGCGATGGTACTACTGCGAGCTCAAGTCGTCTCTGTGCTGCCGTCCCTCGCCCGACCTGATGCAGCACATGTTTGTTGGCAACCGTGTGTTTGTTACTCGCTCCCACGGCGTCGCCCAGCCGGAGGGGTTTCCAATCTACTACGGCAGCACGCTGATGGAACGAGACGAGATGCGAGGCCACGCGAGACTCTTCCCGGTGCGGCTGCAAAGTACCGCCACCAGACATACTTCCGAAGGACAAGGTGCCATCCTGAAGCCTGCGCCGGTTGCCAATCTCTCGAGTACCGCGCGCAACTACCTGGGCAGACTGGGCGTTGGTGCGTGTGACACGGACCAGCAGTCGGCCAGCTTGGTCTGGTTTCACGCGCTGGCTGTCGGGTACTCGCAAACATACCTGACCGAGAATGAAGCCGGCGTAAGGCAGGATTGGCCTAGGATTCCGTTGCCGGACAAGCGGGAGTTGCTGGAGGCGTCGGCGGCGCTTGGACGCGAGGTCGCAGCCTTGCTCGATACCGAAGGCGAAGTCCGGGGCGTCACGACTGGACGCATCAGGCCTGAACTGGCGGCGATGGCGCGGCCATCAAAGGATGGCGGCGAATCCCTCGACCCGGACAAGGACTTCGCGGTTGCAGCCAACTGGGGCCACGCGGGCAAGGGAGGCGTGACGATGCCAGGCAAAGGTGACGTTCGTGAGCGCGACTACTGGCCGGACGAGAAGCAGGCCATCGAAGAGGCTGCCATGCGGCTGGGTTTGAGCCAGAAGGAAGTGTTCGCACGACTGGGCAAGACGACCTTGGACATCTACCTGAACGATGCGGCTTTCTGGAAGAACGTCCCAAAAGGCGTTTGGGAGTTCTACATCGGTGGGTATCAGGTGGTCAAGAAGTGGCTGTCATACCGCGAGGAGAAGCTGCTTGGCCGGCCGCTCAAGTACGAGGAGGTCGAGCATGTGATGAACACCTGCCGCCGCCTCGCTACCATACTCCTCCTTGGTCCCAAGCTCGACACGAACTACAAGGTCATCAAGGGATCGCTGTACAGGTGGCCGGGCAAGCCCGACCGAGGGTGAGAATACGGAAACGATCCCAGCCACCATCACTCGTCATCCGTGCTGCGACCCCGACCGAAGCGCGCAAGGGAGATGTCGCAAGTGAGAGACCCGACCCCGCTGCCCGCGGAATGCAAGGGCCAAGCCAAGGCGTCGCCCGACAAGCCAACGAACACTCAAGGCTCGCGCAAGGACTGGCAGACGAAGCTCCTCAAGTCGGGCTTGCCTCTCGAAAACGATGTGGCCCACGTGCTCGACGGGCTCGGCTTCGAGGTGTGCGGCGAGTACCCGTACATGCGTGTTGGGGAAGCTGGCATCGAGGTCGAGCATTCTGTGGACCTCAGTGCCTTCGAGCTGTTCGACGACCGCCGCGGCCGGGCCTGGGGCAGTCTGACTCTTCTGGTCGAATGCAAGTACAACCAGCAAGGCGTCGAGTGGGTCTTCTCTCCCCATCCCTCAGACAGAAGTCTGATCATCGGCGTTACCAGTGTTCATCAGGACTTGTGTACACGCCAAGTCATGGACACAGGCCCGCTGGAGTCTCTCGAGCGACGGTACACGCACTGCACGAAGGGTGTGGTGCTTCATGCGAAGGACTCTGACGCATGTCTTATTCGTCACGGCTTGAGTCAGATACGGTATGGCGTGCCACAACTACTTGTCTCGGAATACGTGAGTCAGGCATACGGTCTGAACGACGAAGACCTCCACACCTTTCTGTTCTGTCCGATACTTGTCACAAATGCACCGCGGTTCATCCTACACCACGACGCCAACGTGGACGCGGTCTCCAATTCTGCTGTCCTCGGCGAGGTCGCAGACCGTGTCGAAGGTCTAATCGTCGACCAGAACCCAGGGCCCGACCTCTCCGCTCACGTGGACCGAATCTACGGCGCAATGGTCAGGTCATGGCCGGGCACTGAACATCGCCTTGCCGACATCGACAGGATCCTGAAGCAGTCTGATCCAAGCGTCCTTCATGAACCCGAAGGGCTGAAATACCGGATGTTGGAGGCGACTCACAAGGTTTTAGTGGTGGGCCTGGGCAGGCTACGAGAAACAGTTGACCAGCTCAAAGGTGCAATCAAAGTAACCGGCCTCAGCCTCAAGCGAATCGCCTGGCTGAGGAAGGATGAAGGCGGGCAGACACGAATCGAGCCGGCGAATACGACCCGTGATTATCGGTAACGGCGACCGCTCGAAGTAGTCGGGGCAGGTTCGGGGTAGTTCCCAGTTTCCCGTGTGTAAGGCGAGAATCCGGCGCCTCTAGCCGGATTGGACGCGGCGGAGGCGATGGCGGGTGCAGAATGGGACTAAGGAAAGGGGAATAGGAATAGAGGAGGGTTTGGCCGGATTTGGCCGTGCATCACTAGGGATGTCGGGCTCGCGAGGGCCGGTGTCAAGCAGACGCGGCGGACACCACGGTCAGTCGAGTTCGCCTTTGCGCTCCATGTCGGCGAACAGGGCGACGACGGCCTGCTTCATCGCGGCGAATGGCTCAGGCGGGAGCCCGTGTTCAATGGCCCACGCATCGAGCTTGGCCATCGCCTTGTCCCGCCAGACCGGCCGGGTCTTGCGCGTCCGACGTAGCGCGCCAAACACCTTCCGACTGTGGTTCCGGAGATGGACGGCCATGGGGTCCTTCGCGGCCACGTGCAACTCGTTCAAGACGTCATTGAACGCCCGGTGCAGCCTGCGCTCCCAGCGGATTGCCCGGGCTTGGCCTCGCGCCTCCCGGACTCGCCGCTCCCATTGCTGTCCCGGCGTCTCGCGCTTGCCGGTCTTCGGCTTGTGAAAGAGGTCGTACCATTCGACCCGCGCCTGCCTGAGCAGAGGCAGGCCGACCGCTGCTTCAGCAACCTGCTTCCTTGCCCGTTCTTCGGAAATCGGCGGACGACTCGTGTATGCATCGATGATATCCGCGATTGCGCTGACGTTCGCGCCGCAAGCATTCAGAAAGTCCATGACCGCATTGAACGTGAGCCCGGGCATGTAGCCTCGCTCGATTTGACACACGTAAGACTTGCCGGATGGTCCGGGCCGGCCCATGCGCAGGGCCACGTCGTACTGGGTCAGACCGGCTTGCCGACGGAGTTGCCTGAGCCTTACCCCTACTTCCTTCGGAAGTAGGGAGGCATCGGAATCGGTCGGCTTCGCTCCGGCGCCCATGCCGGAAGTTTAGCCACAGGCTACAACTCCATCAAGCCCTTACTTGTCCTAACTTCCGACTTCACGGCCCTTTATTCAGCCTTTGCGAAACTCCCCTCCGCCGTCTCCCCCGCAGCAGTCCCAGTTGCAGTCCGCGTTGCCCTGTCCGTTGCTCTCCGCGCTGCTCCGACCGTTGCGGCCTGAGCAGCTCCACCCGTTGCAGTCACGGTTGCTTTCCCGGCTGCAGGTAGAACTGCAGTCCCTGTTGCTCTCTCCACTGCTCAGCCTGCTGCTCTACCGGTCGCTCTGACCGCTGCGGTCCGAGTCGCCGTCCACGTTGCCTTCCCCTTTGCTCTGACCGTTGCTCTCCCGATTGCGGGTAGAGCAGCTTCCAGAGCTGCCCTCAAAGCTGCTCTGTCCGTTGCATGTCTGGTTGCAGGGTCAGCAATGCCCCCGGCCAATCGCTTGAGCGCGCGCTCGGAACCGCCTGTGCGCGACAGCCCACGGGGCCGAGGGCTCAAGGCCGACAGCCGGGAAGGTGGCCTACAGGCAATTGATGCCGGCCTCGCGCAGGGATGCGACTATCTTCTCGCCCATGCGCTTCATCGCGTCTTCCGGGTAACGCATCTTGAACAAGAGTTGGGCCGCGTTGCCCACTTCCATCCTTGCCATTATCCGCGCAACCTTATCCGTGAAGTCCGGGCGCGACTGCTCATCCATCTCCAGCGCTTCCTGGTAGGCACGTTTGAAGTACGACTTCACGTCGGTCGTCAGCTCTCCGTATTTCTCGCGGTAGAGCTGCTTCAGTTCATCCGGCGACTTCTCTTCGTATCGCTCGGAGTGGACCAATGCGGCGCGCGGTAGCTTGGTGATACCCGCCGGCACCTTCTTGGGGTAACCGACGCAGAGCGCGACCACCGGCACGACCTTGTCCGGCAGGCCGAACTCCCTGCGAATCTCGGTCATCGCGGCCAGCACCATGCCGATGTAGACCGCGCCAAGCCCAAGGCTGGTCGCGCACAGGACCGCGTTCTCGGCCGAGCAGAACACGTCCGCATACGCCAGCAGGAAGCTCATCAGCGCCTTCTCGCCGCCGTAGCTCGCACTCTCGGCCTCCGCCCACTTCCCGGTGCGGTGGAAGTCGATGCAGAATAGGAGGCATAGCGGCGCCTTCGCCACCCAGGGCTGGTTCACGGCAAGCTTCGCCATCTTGTCTCGGCCCTCGGGTTTCTCGATTCTAATGATGGAAATCGGCTGGATGTTGCCGCCGGATGGCGCCTGGATTGCGGCGTCGAGCAGTTTCACGACCTTCTCTTCCTCGACCGGCTGGTCGAGAAACGACCGCACGGTCCTCCGCCGCATGATTACGTCATACACGCTTTCCATGGCCAATGCTAGAGGCAAGGATTCAAGGAATCAAGGACGGGGCGTGGTAGGACGGAGAAGCACAAGCCACTTGACGAATCACGCCCAAGTCGTAGAATGAGCCATGAACGGGGCATTTCTGGCAGTATTCATAGCGCTGTCCGGGCTAGCATCCGACAGCCAGCCGGCCACAACCATCTTCTCTCCCTACATTGGAGTTGGCTATGGCCGGGGCTCTCAATTCGCAACCGAGACCATGATATACAGCTACGAGAACCTCCACTTCTCAGGGTTCAACGCGGATCTTGGTGGGCGCTTCGCTCTCACGTCCGGAAGACTGAGTGCCTATGCGCAGGCCGACCTCATCAACCCCGAGCAGTTGTTTCACCACGAGAACATGGTGGCTTTCATGGTCACGCAGATGACCGGCTGGAAGGTGGATATCTTGAACCTTGAGGCGGGGTTCCGGTACGCGCGCACGTTCGATAGAGAGGAGCGTTGGTCGAATGGTCCCACCCACGAGGTATTCGGCGGATTCGTCGGGGCCCGCCAGCGCATCGGGCGGTTCGATTATGGCCTCACCTTGGGCCTGATTCACAGGACTGGTCTGCTGACCGACGAAACCGAACTCCCTTCCTGGGTAGATGTCTCCTATCACATTGGCGTCGTTACGCCCATCATAGGTCTGGGCTGGACCACTCGCAGAATCTGGGCATTCGAACGTGAGTTATGGGGTCCCACCGAGTTCCCGTTGTACATTTCGGCCGGCATCTGCTTCATCCCATCCGGCGAGGCTTCGGACTTCCCGGCCCGCATGTTGATGCCCAGGGACGTTTTCTACTATCAAGGACTGAACCCCTCCGTTCAGCCTGAATCTCGGCGCTCCTTGTGCCCTGGAGCTCTATGATGAATCGGGCCGGCCTAGAACTTCAGCAATGAGGCCGGGTCAATCCGCTGACCGTCCTTGCGGATCTCGAAGTGCAGGTGCGGGGCGGAGGACTTGCCCGTTGTCCCGACCCAGCCGATCATCTGACCGGCCAGCATCGAATCGCCCTTAGCCACGTTCCAGTCCTTGAGGTGGCCGTAGTAGCTCTCGTATCCTTGCCCGTGCTTGAGCAAGAGGAACCGACCATGCTGCGGGTCGGTTCCGCGCTGCTCCACGACGCCATCCGCAGTCGCGCGCACCGGTGCGCCCTCTGAAGAGGCGAGGTCGATAGCGACATGGCCTTCTTTGGCCCGCTGTGACACCGCGTAGCCCTCGACCGGCGCCAGCTTCGGCACCATCTCGATTCCCCAGACCCTGCCTTTGACCACCCACTCGGGCAGAGACTGTGAATCGAACGGCACCGAATCCCAGTTCACCGGAGACGGCGTCTTTTCTATTCCAAGCATCGTCGCCATCCTCCGGCTCTGCTCCTCGACCTGTGCCAGTTGCCTGCGCAGAACTACAACCTTGGTGAACTCGGTTTCGAGCGTCCTGTTCCTGCGTTCAAGATACGAAAGACGGCTAAGCCGGTAGGCCCCGGTCAGAGTCATCACCAGCGACGCGACCACGAGCAGCGCCACCAGGCCCACGAGTGCCGCCAGTAGTCGTGCTACCGACAGCGGCAGGCTGAACCGCATCGAGTTCGTGCTGTAGTTGCTGGCTATGAAGAACGAAAGTTCTTTGCGAGGCACGCTCTATGCCCTAAGCTTGACGCTCAACGCCCCACGAGGTGGTAGTTTTGGCTTCCGGTCTCTGATGTTCCGCAATTCTGGTTTCTGAATTCGTCCGGCGCTAGCGACCTCTCATCTTCCCGACCACCCGCTCAAGGTCCTCGGCCGAGAAGTAGCGGACAACGATGTCTCCCGCGCCGCCTTTGCCGGGATTGATGACAACCCTTGTGCCGAGGTATGTGGTCAACCCCTCTTCGACCCCGCGCAGATGGATGTCCTTCTCCGGCTTCGGCTTTGCCGGCTCCTTCGGCTTCAACTGGCCGCAGAACTTCTCGACCTGCCTGACCGAAAGCCCTTCCTTCACAATCCGCTCGCAGACCTCGACCTGAACTCGTCGGCTTTCGCTCATCAAAAGCGCCCGCGCGTGCCCGGCGGTTATCTGACCCGCAGCCAGCGCGTCGCGCACCTTGAAAGGCAGCGTGAGCAACCGCAGCGCGTTGGATACGGTCGACCGGTCCTTTCCCACCTTCTCCGCTATTGTCTCGTGCGTCTGGCTGAATTCCTCGTTAAGGCGCTTGTAGCCCAGTGCCTCATCAATCGGGTTCAGGTTCTGACGCTGCAGGTTCTCAACTAGTGCGAACTCGAGCATCTCGAGCTCGTCGACCGCCCGGATGACGGCCGGTACCTGTTCGAGCCCGGCGAGCTTGGAGGCGCGCAGCCGGCGCTCACCCATTACCACCTCGTAGCCATCGCGCCTGCGCCGGACCACAATCGGCTGCAGGACCCCGTGCGCCTTTATGGATGCCACCAACTCGTCGAGGTTCTCCTCGACCTTGGTGCGGGGCTGGAACGGGTTGGGCCGGATTTCGTCAATCCGGACGGGCCGCGCCTCTGCCGCCATCGCGGCCTGCGTCTCCTCCGGTATTATCGACCGAATTCCCTTTCCCAGCGCCTTACGCATGATGCCCCCTTCGGGGAAGTTCGAAGGAGAAGGGAGCAATGACAAAGTACGTGTCCGGCCTTGGTCTCTTGCCTCCGTCCTGCCTTACTTTGTCATTTCTACTTATCACTTTGCACTTCCCTCCTGTGCCTCGCCAGCACCTCATCCGCCAGCGCCATGTACGCCTGCGCTCCCGCGGACTGGCCGTCGTACCCGAATATCGTCTTCCCGAAACTCGGCGCCTCAGCCAGCCGAACACTGCGCGGTATCACCGTGTCGAACACCTGCTCCTTGAAGTAACCTCGCACCTCTCCCGCGACCTGCTGGGCAAGGCTCAGGCGCGAGGAGTACATGGTGATGAGCACGCCCTCTATCGCCAGTGTCAGGTTCAGACCCTGCCGGACCAAGTTAAGGGTATCGAGCAACCGCGACATGCCCTCCATCGCCAGGTACTCGGCCTGTACCGGAATCAACACGCTCTGCGCCGCCGTAAGGCAGTTGACGGTTAGGATCCCGAGCGATGGCGGGCAGTCGATGATGATGAACTGGTAGTCCGGTTCGACGAGCGATAGCGCCTTGCTCAGACGGTACTCCCGCTCATCCGCGTCAATCAGCTCCACCTCGCCTCCAGCCAGGCTGACCGATGCCGGCAGCAGGTCGAGATTCTCAGCCCGGTCCTTCAGCACAGCGTCGGTGACGCGTTGTGCCTCGCACATCGCCTCGTAGACCGATATCTGTAGTTTAGTCCGGTCCACTCCCAGCCCGAGCGTGGCATGTGCCTGTGGGTCCATGTCCACGAGCAGAGCCCGTCCGCCCCTCAGGGCCAGCGCCGCGGCAAGGCTCACCGAAGTCGTCGTCTTGCCGACTCCGCCTTTCTGGTTACAGACAGCGATGCGCTGGGCCATCTCGGAAATCTACACACGAGCAGCCAGGCGGTCAAGAAGACGGGAATCGAGAGAAGGGTGAAACAGGAAGGGCTGGATTAGATGCGAAGTTCGGACAGCTTTCTTCATCCTTCAGCATTCATCCTTTCCGCCCTCACGCAGCTAGTCCGTCCGTTTGATCTCGACTCCGGCCGCCCTCACCAGCCACGTGTTCTTTCCCTGCTTCAGCCTTGCCACCACGTCCACCTTGATGCCCGGACCCCACTTCGGCCCGCCCCGGACTGCTGATTCAAGGCTCGTGGTCGTGGTCACTCCTCTCGCGCTGGATTGCTCCGGCGTCGCCGACCACCGCTCCTTGCCATTCAGCACCCAGACGTGGTCGAACGAGAGTTCGGACGGCACGGACGCCTGGTCTGCCGCTGAAGCCCTCAGCACGACCACAAGCGGCTGGCCGTCGGGCGGCGCTATCGGCTGGAAGTCGCGCCAAGCGCTGGCGGTCAACGTGAACTCGCGGCCGTCAATCTGCACCCGCTCCGGCGCGGAGGCGACAGCGGCATTCCCGGAAAGACAGCACCGGCACGCGGTCCCGCAACCGGCTACGAGCAGCACAGCGCAGCACGCGAAGATATGAACGTTCGCACTTCTCATCGCGCCCATTCTAGTCGGCTCCTCCTCAAACGCAAGTAATCCGCCTGACCCTGCGCCAGGTCTTGACCGCACCGGGGCGGGAAACCGCGCCTCGCCGCAAGGCCTCTTGACTGGTGCGGGATCAGAGTGGCCGCGAATACCCAGGGAATCCTACCCCGCATTGACCCAAATGCTCAAGCGGTGCATACTGGGCTGTAACTGAATGCAGGAGTACGAATGAGCACAGTGAAAGAAGAAGCGAGAGAACTGATTGACGGCCTGCCGGACCAGGCCACCTGGGATGACGTGATATACACTTTCCACATCAGAAAGAAGGTCGACACGGGACTAAAGGCTGCCGAGGAAGGGGACGTCGTCTCGCACGAAGAAGTCAAGCAGCGATTCCTCAACCGGTGAGAATCGCCTGGGCCGGACCGGCGACTCGGGACCTGACGCGACAGGCGCCGAAGCCCTGGGACATCCTCTGACGTCTGCGTTTCTCCCTGCACGCCTCGCCGTCTCTGCCACCGTTCCCGCCTGCACCGAGCAACGTAAACGTTGACCCGCTTGACATTGGCCGGCCACACCATAACCTGTTCCTGAGATGCGGATGCGCAGGACGTGGCTGATCGCTGCGTGTTCCGCCGGTCTGCTGACGTTGGCTGGGTGCACACGTAGAGGCTCGGCGGAGAGGAAACAGCGGAGCGACCTGACTGCGCAACAGGCCGTGACGACGGCCCGCGCCCAGACCCCGACCGAAACGCCGCCGACGGTGCAATGGACCAAGACATACTCCGCGTCGTCTTCGGGTAACTGCGTCGTTCAGACAAGAGATGGCGGCTTCGTCGCCGCGGGGACAACTGCCCCAGACACCGGCGACCGTAGGCGGTACTACGTGGTCAAGACTGACTCGCTCGGGAATATCGAGTGGCAGAGAACCGGTGACTGGACTCTCAAGAGCGATGCCAAGTCGGTCATCCAAACCCTGGATGGCGGCTATGTGCTTGCCGGACATGCATTAGCTCCCGGCAGAGCGTACGGGGTCTACCTGGCGAAGTACGGGATACTCGGGAACCTGACTTGGCACTCCATTCTGAGCACGACTGCCTCACAGGCCTATTCCGTGCTACAGACCGAAGACGGCGGCTACGCCGTGGCAACCAATGGCCTCGCCGGAGGGCAACTGCTAAAGACCGACAGCCTGGGAACGTTGCTTTGGAGCAAGACGTTTTGTCCAAGCTGGTACACCACACAGAGCATTCCTATGCAGCGGACTACAGACGGAGGATTCATCATTGGCGCGAAGACCCTAATCAAGGTAGACTCCGTCGGCAACCTGCAATGGAGCAAAACGTATGACAGCGTTTTTGCTGTATACTCGGTCCTCCAGACGCCAGACGGCGGGTATGCCGCAACGGGCCTCGTGAGGTCCGGTGAGTCTACCGGACCGCTGTCAGTCGGATACCCGTCCCCAAGAATCTCCACGTACCTGCTCAAAACCGATTCACAGGGCAACTTGACGTGGAAGAAAAGCTGCCAGGACACGCTTCGAAGCAGCGTTGGGTTTTGGGTCGAACTAGCAGGGGACAGTGATCCTCATGGCCTCGGGCTTGTTGCCACCGGCTCCGAGGCGTCCCCCGAGCGATACTCAGGTTACGTGGTGAGAACCGATGCGAGCGGCGAGGAGCGCTGGCGAATGACTACTGCCACGCCTGCGCAATGCCTCAGAGGGACTTCAGACGGAGGCTACATTCTGGTAGGAAGCTCGCACGGGCTGGTGCTAACCAAGCTCGCGCCCGAACGAACGCGCTAGCGGGCGCGGGGCAGCATCATTGACATCTCTGGCAGCCAATCCTAGAATTCGCCCAGTGATAAGCAGACGCATCAGGCCTCTCGCCCTCCTCCTCGTCCCCGTGGCGTTGCTGACCGTAAGCTGCCACAAAAAGGCATCACAAGGTTGGTTTCCGCTGGAGCTTGGCAGCAAGTGGACATGCAACCTGACCGGCTCTTCAGGAAATGGGACATTCACCATCACCGTCACCGATGTCCACGGCATCACGCACCACGCCAGGGCCACAGCGGATAGTGGCGTTTCGCTTTCGACCGTGTTCCCGTTCAGCTACCTCGACGGCTTCCGTTACTACGCAGTTAGCCATGACACTACCTGGCTTGGAGCCTATGGAGGCGAATCGCCGGCTGTGGTTGTGGTGCAACCCCTCGAGGTAGGCGATGTCTGGCGATGGTGGGATTGGTGGACTGACTCGGCAGTCGTGGCCGGGAGGAAGGGCGTCATCGTACCTGCGGGGACATTCAAAGACTGCTACCAGCTAGACTACTACGAGGGGAATGTTGAGCAAGCGGTATATCGAGTATGTTACGCAGACGGCTTCGGGGCAGTGAAGGGCGAGGGCCTCACGTCGCCGACGTGGCAGTTCGAGCTGAAATCCGCCGACCTTCCGTAGCTCCAGCGCGCAACGTAACACGCCGGATCCCCGGGGTCGTGACGCTGTAAGTCGCCCCGCAAGTCCTCACGCGAGTTGCGCCGCAGGTCGCTCTTCGAGTCGCGTTACAGGTCACCCTGAGAAAGGGGATGAGAGCGACGAAGAGAGTCGGGTCCGAAGCGGTATCGCAGTTCGCGCTCCAGGTCTCCGTCTGAATCGGCCGAAGAACCGCGGCGAGACTCGCCGTGAAAGTCGTCGTCAGACCGGCCTTCACAGTCGCGCTCCGACTCCCGGCAGGAGTCGCATCCCGAACCGTCCCCGGAGCGACCCCCACCGCGACCCTCAGGGCGACCTGAACCTCTTCGGATTCCTCCTCTTATCCCCCATCCGCGCGATTGACCCGCATTATACAGACCTGTATAATGCGGACAATGGCGGCTACGATATGAAACGGTCGAAAGAGACGTTCAAGTTCTCGCGCGAGATGGGCGCGCGGTTGCGCGAGCTGCGGCTGAAGGCCGGCGTAACGCAGCAGGAACTCGCCGTGCTGATGGGCAGGCAGGGCAAGGGTTGCGCCTACCTCATCAGCCGCTTCGAATGCGGCCGTGTCCCCTACCCGTCATTCGGGTTCGTGGCTGACTATCTGCGGGCGTGTCGGGCTTCGTTCAGCGACGTCGCCGACCTCCTCAACGCCTACACATCGCAGCCCACGGTGATTGAGCAGCGCGGGTACCAGCGCGTGCGCAGTCTTGCGCGCAAACTGCCGACAAGCGTCGCCAAGGCCGTCGAGAAGTACGACCACGCCGTCACGAAGGCAAGGCCAAGGCCGGAGCCCGTACGCAAGCGGGTCGCGCACGCCCGGGCCTATGCCAAGGCGCAGGAAGCGCAACGCCGGCTGAACCTGCTGGTCGAGGATGGAATCCGCGCGGCCGGCCTGGGTGCGGCGTCGCCCGAGGCGATTCGCCTCCGGGTCTACGCGCGGAAACTGCTGAGCCTGCTGGGTCGGACCAGCGACGAACGCAAGCTCAAACCCAGGCTCGAGGGGCTTGAGCGCTGGGCAGTGGAAGCGGGGCTCGATACACTGTCGGTGCTGGCCGAGCTGCGTGGCCGCATAGCCGAGCTCTCGGGCCGGCCGTCCTGCCCGGATTGACACAGATGGACACGGATTGTCGGGACAGAGTCAAACAGACATGCCCCCCAATCCTTGGCGCCTAATCCCTGACCCCTGGGCCCAAGCCAGCTAGCGCTGCGGTCCGCCGCCGCCTCCGCCGCCCGCGCCGCCGGCGCCTTCCGACTCGATTCCCTCGCCCGCCCTCATCTTCGGTTCGAGCTTGAAGCTGTTGAGGTTGTAGCTCGCGGCCAAAGTAATGACGCGCGGCTCGGCGCGCCAGGTGGAGGCGGTGTAGAACCCCGGCCCCTCGGAAACCGAACGCCAGATGCCGCGGCCGAGCAGGTTGCTGACCCGAAGCGTGACCGACAGCGCCCGCTTCAGGAAACTCTGCTTGAGGGCGATGTTGGTGTCGAACCAGCCGCCCTGCCTGCCCTGGGATGTGGCGGTCGGGGCATAGTAGTTGCCGCTCAGCCGGAACTGCGTCGCCGACTCCAGGTGGACATCGAGGTCGAGCGAGGCGCTCCATGCCAGGCTGTGGCCGGTGGAGTCCTGGTCCTCGAGCAGCAACCAATAGTCGGAGAGGTTGGCGCTCGGGCTTAAGGTCAGCCACTTGAGCGGGCTCAAGGTCCCTGACAACTCCACCCCGAGCGAGCGGTCGCTGCCGACGTTGCGGACGGTCTGTAACAGCGCCGTCGAATCAGAGGTCGCCGTCACCCACTCGAACAGGTCGTGCGTGACCCGATAATAGACGCCGGCATTCAGCGAGCTCGCGCCGAAGGGAAGTTGATAGGAGCCCTCGTAGGCGTCGGTGTACTGCGGCCGGAGCGAGGGGTTGCCCCGGCCGATGGTGTGGGCGTCATACCAGGTTGCAAGCGGCGTTAGGTCCCAGGCGGTGGGCCGGTCAATCCGGCGCGAGTAGCCGGTCGTGACCTGCTGGTTCGCAGGCAGCGAGTAGGAAAGATGCAGCCCGGGAAAGCAGTCCCAGCGTTTCATCGGGTAGGCCGAGTCCGTATCAGTGAGCTTGACCAGGCGGCTGTCGTACTCGACGCGCAGCCCGGGCTGGACTCCGAGCCTCTTAAGCGACCACGACCACGTCGCGTACGCCCCGTGCACGCACTCTGTCCCGTAGTACGGCCGGCTGGATATCGTGTCGTGCACGTATCGGTGCGTGACCCGGTCATACAGGTCCGTGTTGGTCCGGGCATCGGTCCGTTCCCACCACCCGTCGTAGCCGGCGTCGAGGCTGCCCCCGCCGAACCGCGGCCGCGTATACTGGACCTCCGCGTCAAGCCGATGCCACAGGCCGTCATTATCGGTCAGACGGCCGTAGGTCGTGTCCCCGATTGAATCCAACTCTTCGCTCCTCCCGGTCGAGATCGCCGAGCGTCCGCCGAGCGACGCGCTGGCAACCAGCTTATGCCCGGTCGTGTCAAACAGATGCTCGTGGTCGGCCAGCATGAAGTAGGTGCGCCCGGCCCACGTCCACCCGCCGTCGGCAGTGTAATGCCGGCAGGAGTCACCGGGCTGGTAATGCTCGGTCACCGAGTTCGTGTCGATGCCGCCGGTCTTGAAG
>Ga0116202_10000899_pt1 | contig 17134 bp, 16 predicted proteins | sample LakKivw325mmetaG_FD_94479 | JGI IMG/M metagenome (GOLD analysis project Ga0116202, IMG submission 94479) | Anoxic lake water microbial communities from Lake Kivu, Rwanda to study Microbial Dark Matter (Phase II) - Lake Kivu water 325m metaG | ecosystem: Environmental > Aquatic > Freshwater >...
CCGGACAAGAGGGGTATTGTATGCGAATCGCCCCTAATTTGAAAGGTCGGAATTTCCCGCCGCGCCGATTGTATCCGTTATGGAAGCCGGAGCTTCCGGGAATCCGGCGCAAGGAGGCTACGATGTTCCAAGACGCGCTGTTCGTTCCGGAAGGTCATCTCAGGGACCGGGCCATGGCGATGCCGCTGGCGGCGCTCGCCCACGCGCTCGCCCTGGCGCTTCTCGTGACGGTGCCGCTCCTCACGGTAGGGGAGCTGCCGCAGGTCGACGTCTCGGACGTCATCGTCGTTCCTGCGTTGCCTTCGACTCCGTTGCCGCCGCCCAAGGCCAGGTCAGGCAACCCCGGCGCCCGGCTCGCAAGGAAACGCCCCGTCGCGGCAATGGCCGAAGCCTGGCGCGTCGCGCCCGAGGTCGTTCCAGTCGGGATCGCTGAAGAGGGCGCTTTCGGAGCGGAAGGGTCCGACTTCGGGATCCCCGGAGGCGTCGACTACGGCTTCTCGGGGAACCTGCCCGCGAATCTCCTCGGCGACGCCCTCTACGGCCTCGTCGGCGATGTCGAGCCCGCCGTGGTCCTGGCGGTCGGAGAGGTCAAGGCTCCCAAGCTCGTCCGCCGGGTCGAGCCGGGCTACCCCGAGATGGCCCGCCTGGCCCGGGTCCAAGGGCCCGTCATCTTGGAAGCCACGACCGATGTTTACGGCCATGTGACGAGCGTTCGAGTGTTGCGATCCATTCCGCTCTTGGACGAGGCCGCTGTCGCCGCCGTCCGGCAATGGGTCTACGAGCCGCTCATGATCAACGGGCGACCGCGCCCCGTGACTTTTACCGTGACCGTCCGCTTCGAGCTGCGGTAAGCTGAGGAAATGGCCCCGCCCGGGGGCTGCCCCTCCTGACCGGGGGACATGTACCTCTGGTACGTGTCCCCGTCTCTGGTTCCTGGCCCTCTCTTATTTGACTGAAAACCCGGTTTCGTTTATCTTAATCGGGCCTCCCGATAAGCCAGCGTAGCTCAGTCGGTAGAGCAGCTGATTCGTAATCAGCAGGTCGGAGGTTCGATCCCTCTCGCTGGCTCCAGCGATTTCCCGCCAAGGCCCGCCAGCGGCTCCCGTCCGACATGACCCCGAGGAGTTCCAGGCGCTCAGAGCAGGGGAGGCCCCTATTGAGTCCTTGTCGAGGGCCGGCGAACGGAATACACTGCAGGTTGTGCCATAAGTATCGATCACGGGCTCAGGCGAGCCCCGGATAGGGAGGCCGTGGCATGGACAAGAAGCTGAGCAGGCGCGATTTCCTGGGAACCATGGGCTCGGCGGCGGCAGCGTCGGTGGCCTTGGTCTCGGGGGCTACGAGTGCGCCGATGACGCGAACGCCGCAAGCCGCCGTGAAGACGTTGAATAAGACCACTCCCTACAAAAAGGTGGTGCTCGAGCCCTTCGACTACGCCGGCGTGACCCTGCGCCCGAGCCTCTGGCAGCGCCAGGCCTCCTCCGGCCGCGATTTTTACCTGGGCCTCTCCAATGACGATATCCTGCACGGCGACCGCGTAGCGGCAGGCGCGGCCAGCGCGCCCGGCCGGGCTCTCGGCGGCTGGGCCAGTCCCAACTCCGATGTCGTTTTCGGCCAATGGCTCCAATCCATGGCGCGCATGCAGCGCGCCACCGGCGACAAGGACCTGCTGGAGAAGGCCGGCATCCTGGTCAGCGAATACGCCAAGTGCTGGCCGGGCAAGTCCGGTGGCGGCCCTGCCGCTGGCATGAATCACTATCCTTACGAGAAGCTGGTCGGCGGCCTGCTCGACATGCACCACTACGGCGGCCACCCCGAAGCCTTGGCGCTGTGCGACAAGATCACCGAGGCCGCCGTGCGGACGCTCAATCGCGACCGCATCCCGGCCAACCGCGAGCCTTGGGAATTGCACTCCGGACGCCCGCTCGAGTGGTATACGTTGCCCGAGAACCTCTACCGCGCTTACCAGATCACGGGAAACGCCATGTACAAGGAGTTCGCCGACGTCTGGCTCTATCCGGCTTATTGGGACAAGTTCGCGGAAACCAATGAGCCCCATGGCGCCCAGGGCGTGCACGCCTACAGCCACTGCAACAGCTTCTCGAGCGCCGCTCTGGCCTACGACGTGACGGGAGACGAGAAATACCTCCGTTCCATGAAGAACTTCTATGATTGGGTCCAGAGGCGCCAGGCCTATGCCACGGGCGGCTACGGCCCGGACGAGCGCTTCGTCTTCTCGGACGGGGCCTTGGGCGATTCGCTGGAGATCTATTCCGCCAGCTTCGAGTGCCCCTGCTGCGCGTGGGCGGCGATCAAGCTCGCGAAGTATCTCATGATGTTCACCGGCGAGGCGCGCTACGGCGACTGGATCGAACGCCTGCTCTACAACGGCATCGGCGCGGCGCTGTGGATCAAGGACCGCGGCACGCACATGTATTACATGGATTACCACCTCGGCTCGGCTCTGAAATATTACTCGCGCAACGCGTTCACCTGCTGCTCAGGCACCTATTTTCAGAACATCACCGAGTTTTCAAACTTTATTTATTTCAAGGACGCCAAGAGCCTCTGCGTCAACTTGTACCTGCCCTCGGAGGTTGAATGGGAAGGCCCGGCGGGTACCGTCAAGGTCGCCCAGACAACGCTCTATCCCGAAGCTGAAACCAGCACGCTCAGACTGACTATGGACCAACCGGCTTCATTCGCCCTCAAACTGCGGGTGCCGGGCTGGTCGAAGGGCCTGTCCGTCAAGGTCAACGGACAGGCGCAAACGGGGGATACCAGGCCCGGCGAGTGGGCGACGCTCAGCCGTGTGTGGAGCCCGGGCGACACGGTCGAGATCACGATCCCGCTCGATTTCCGCCGCGTGCCGATCGACGAACAGCACCCCGATCGCATCGCGATCGCGCGCGGGCCCGCGGTCTACGCTCAGGAGGACCCGCACAAGTGGCTTTCGGAGATCCCGGCCACCGACGACGCGCTGGACAAGCTGATGAAGCCGCTGGCGAACGATCCGGCCGTCTTCCAGATCGACAACGAGCCGGTGGTGCAGCAACGCAACGCCTTCAAGCCGTTCTATCGTTTCGTCGAACTGGAGCGCTATCGGATGTACTTTGATCCCCGGCACCGCCGGGTGCTGTGGTGAGAGGCTTCATCCCTCGCGCCCGAGCCGCTCCAACACCAGTGCTAGCATCCTTTTCGCGTCGCCGATGGCCTTTGAGCGCCAGGCCTTGTCGGATGGATAGAACATCTCGCGAAAAGTCGCCTCGATCCTGGCCTCAGCCTTCTCGTCCTTATAGCCGTAATGGAAACCCTGATTCTCGAGGATCATATTCTGCAGGGACCGGATCGACCCGAAGATCTTCTGGCTGTCCAACGTCCCGTATTCGATAGGCATGGGATAGAAGATCTTGCCCGGAGCGAGGGAACCGACAAACTCGGCGAAAGACCCTCCGATCGTATAGAAATCTCCGCTGTCTCCCCAGTCGATGGCATAGCCGGCAAAAAGCTCCTCCATCCCTGTCCTGATCTTCGCGTCCTCAATAGGATTCGGGAAGAGGTGCATGGTCCCGTTCTTGCCGTAGCCCGTGTGAACGTCGATCACGAGGATCCTCCGATACGAGGTCATCTTCTCCTTCAGGATGGGCGAGAGAGCTGTGATCTGAGGCTCGACATTTTTCCCGCCGAAATAGATTCCTTCGGGATACTCATATTGCCCCTGCAGGATCGCCTGGCGCAGCGTGCGCATGGACTCCTTCAGCATCCGCCGGGCGACGACAAACAAAAAGTGCCGGTTCCGGAGGTCGCGGTCGTTGGCCGCCCCTTCGGGATTGAGCATATTGTTCAGCCTGCCGTAGCCTTCGCTACGCGTGTCGAACAGGCTCTCCTCAATGGCACAGTTGCGGTTCAGATCGACGTTGTTCTCGGTGACCCTTCTCGAATGCTTGAAGCCATGAGGATTCAGACCGTGGATCAGCAAAATCCCCGTGGACTCCATACGGCCGGGGACCAAGAGCTCTTCCATGGCCATCAACTGGACCGCGCTTCCCGTAAAACCCTCGATACCGTGGACGCCGGAGGAGAGAATGAGAAGGCCGTGAGAAGTCCTCTGGGCCGGGACATAACAATAATCGACGACCAGGTCCCGATCTGATGTCCCGGGCACGGGAAGGCTGAGAACTTCGACTCCGTTGTAGCGCTGCGCCAGCCGGGTGGCCTTTTCGAGGAATGCGGTTCGGCAATCCGCGTAGCTCTCGTGGAAATAATTAAGAGCCGCTGGCAGCACTTCATATTGGACAGGAGAAGGCCGATATCGGTTGTATCCGAAATCGAGGATGACGTACGCCGCCGCGATCAACCCCAGGAGAACGAGCAACACGACCTTTAATGCCTTTTTCATATTCACTTGACCCTGACGAGCTCCTCGGCGCTCTGAAGAGGGAAGGCCCTTTTATCCCCGCCGTATTTCAGGATGAACGTCTGGAGCCCGGACGTCGGGGCGGTCAGAACCAGGAAGTTCTCGGCCTCGGCGTAGGTCAAAGCGATCCGGCCGTCCTTGATGGCTTCGGTCAGCCAATCCTCGTCGAGGAAGACGATCCGCAGCGAGCCCCAGCAGGCCCCATCTCAAGGATCTCATGGCCGCACCTCCCTTTTCCGACCGTCCGGGTCGATTATAACGCTTCCGGGTCGCCAGGTCATAGGGCGCGCGCGCCCGGGGATTTTTTCGATTTACAGAGGCCCGTCACCTGGACTATCATGAGGGCCCAGCTCGCGCTGGCGAAGTTCATAAGGCTCAAAGAAGCATGTCCGCAACCGTTTCCAAGTCCGAGAACGCTCAGGCCGGCGTCGATTACGCCAAGATCGAGCCGTTCAAGATGGCCATGGTCCGGGCCGGGAAGCGGACGCTCGCTTTCCCGAACCGGCGAGGCGTATATGTCGACGCGGAGAGCGTCGGCGCCCACGGGGCCGTTTTCGAGTACCGGGGCGGCCAGCCCCACGTCTGGTGCATGACCCAGGAAGGCCTGGGCAACAAGAACTGGATCGCCGAGTGGATGTACCAGCACGCCGGGACGGGGCGGACGTATTACGAGGGCATCGGCATCGATACGGCCCTGATGGCGGCCAACGACGTCATCTGCCAGGGCGCCCTGCCCGTCGTCTACACCGACGAGGTGGCGGCGGGCGACAGCGAATGGTTCACCGATGAGCGGCGGAGCCAGGACCTGGCCGAGAGCTTCTATCGGGCCTGCGAGATGTGCGGCATGGCCCTGCCGGCAGGGGAGTCCCCGGCCCTCCGCTATCTCGTCAAAGCCGAGCCGCCGGTGCGGAGCGCGCCCTCCCTCTCCGGGTGCGTCACCGGTCTCATCGCGCCGCCGACAAAGATGATCACGGGCGAAAAGATCGCCGCGGGGGACCGCATCATCGGGGCGCCGTCGTCGGGACTCCACGCCAACGGCATCTCGCTGGTGATCAAACGGGGCCTGGCGCTAAAGGACCAGTTCCTGACCCTCCTCGCCAACGGGAGGGCCCTGGGCGAAGAGGCGCTCATTCCCACCCGCTCGTATGTCGGGCTCGTCGAGGCCCTTCAGGAAAAGGGGATCGAGATCCACTCGCTCCTCGGCGGCACGGGCGGCGGCATCTCCAAGATCGCCTATGCCAAGAAACCGTTCACGTACCGGGTCAAGAGGTGGGTGGAGGAGATCCCGCCGCTCTTCCTGTTCATGCGCCAGGCCGGCGTCAGTCTCGAAGATTGCGTGACGACCTTCAACTGGGGCATCGGGTTCTATATCTACGTGCCGGAGAATGAGGTCGAGCGGACCCTCCAGACGGGCCGGGAGGCCGGATACGACCTCCTCGAGCTCGGCCAGGTCGAGCCCGGGGAGCGGCGGGTCATCTTCGAGCCGGAGAAGCTCACCCTCGCGGCCATCGAATAGCCCCCCGGCGGGGCCGCGTTTGACTCGACCTCCTGATGGCGTTATCCTTCTGACATTCACGTCATCGGGGCCTTCAGGAGGTGAGCCGTGAGAAAAGCGCTCGTCCTTCTTCTTCTGCTTGCGGCCGTCGCGTCCGTCGAGGCCGCCGAGGTCAAGATCTTCCTCGGCCCGACGGTCTCCAGCTACACCGCCCGCTGGCCTTCCGCCGTTTTTCCCGGTCCCATGGGCCGCTCGACCGGGCTGAATCCCTTCGCCAATGGTCGAACGGGAACGCTGGAAGGGTTCGGGATCGAATTCCCGTTCGGCAAGCGGTTCAGCCTGGAGATCGACGGGCTCTATTTCACGATGGGCAGCTCGTTCACCCAGCCGACGGCCATCTTCACGGTCCAGAGAGAGGATTATAGCCTCGAAAGCCTGAACGCCCCGATCCTGATCAAGTTCAGGCCGCGCCAAGGGTTCTTTCCCTATCTCCTGGCCGGCATCAACCCCAGCTTCATCCTCTATCATGGGCGCACGAGCTTGATCCTGCCCGAGGCCAGCGTCATCTATCGGGAGCTGTCCAGGGAAGACCTGGAATTGGCGACCCAGAGGTTCGATCTGCAGCCCGTCCTGGGGATAGGGCTCGAGATCGCCATTTTCAAGCGGGCCGTTTTCGCCGAGGTCCGTTACGGTCTGGGCCTGATGAACATGGTTCGAGGCTTCCCCGGCAGCGGCGCGTCCGCCCGGCTCCGCAGCCTCTGTTTCATGCTGGGCTATCAGATGTGAACGGAGGGATGACGCATGCGCCTGGTTCAGAAGATCCTTTGTTGCTTCGCCGTTCTCGCCCTGGTTGACGGAGCCGGCGGGCAGACCTCGAAGCCAAGGGCCCGCGACCTGGGCATCCCGTTCGACGGCACGCCGGGCGCTTTGAACGTTATCACGGACGTCCCGGGCGTCGAGGTCGGGATGACGACGCTCATCTCCGGGAAGGGCCCGCTTGTCGTCGGCAAGGGGCCCGTGCGAACGGGCGTGACGGCCGTGTTCCCGCGGTCCAAAGGCGAAAGGATCCAGGTCTTCGCCGCCTGGTTCACGCTCAACGGCAACGGGGAAATGACGGGCACGACGTGGCTCGATGAATCGGGCTTCCTCGAGGGCCCGGTGCTCATCACCAACACTCACAGCGTCGGCGTCGTCCACGACGCGGTCATCGCTTGGCAGCTCGAGCGGCTGGGGAAGAAGTTCCCGGCCTGGTCGCTTCCCGTCGTGGCCGAGACCTGGGACGGCGACCTCAACGATATCAACGGCTTCCACGTCAAGCCCGAGCATGTCTACCAGGCGCTCGACGCCGCGAGATCGGGGCCGGTCGCGGAAGGGAACGTCGGCGGCGGCACGGGCATGATCGTCCACGGCTTCAAGGGCGGGACGGGGACGTCCTCGCGCATAGTGACGATCCGGGAGGCGGCTTACACCCTCGGCGTCCTCGTCCAGGCCAACTACGGCAGCCGCGATCAGCTGACGGTCGCCGGGGTGCCGGTCGGCAAAGAGATCCGGGACCTCAAGCCGGAGGTCGGGGGAGAGGACGCCGGGTCGATCATCGTCGTCATCGCCACCGACGCGCCTCTTCTCCCGCACCAGCTCAAGCGGATCGCCGAACGGGCGACTCTCGGCATCGGCAGGACGGGCGGCCTCGGCAGCAACGGCTCGGGCGACATCTTCATCGCTTTCTCGACGGCCAACGCAGGAGCGGCCGAGGCTTCGGGCCCGGCCAAGGTCGAAATGCTCCCCAACGACTGGATCGATCCGCTCTTCGCCGCGACCGTCCAGGCCACCGAAGAGGCCGTCATCAACGCCATGATCGCCGCCGAGACGATGGACGGCGTCAACGGTCACGTGGTCCACGCGATCCCGCACGACAGGCTGAGGGCGATCCTCAAGAAATACAACCGGCTGACGAATTGACGCGGCCGTCCGGACCGCGGCCCCCGCTCGCTCCCCGTTCAGGCTCCCGGCGCCGGAGCCACGGGCGCGGGCGTCGGCGCGGCGGGCGCTTCGACCTTCGGGAAAACGGCGTACTCCGGGCCGAACTGGGCCAGGAACTCCAAGCTGAAGGTCCGGTAGGTGTACCAGACGGGCAAGGTCACGACGACATTGATGTACGGGATGACCAGGAAGATGAATCCGATGCAGCAGGTGCCGAAACCGGCGACGACGACGGCGATGACGAACAGGATCATGAGGAGGAAGACCAACAGGCCGTAGCCGATGAAGTGCATCGGGGCCTTCTTGAACGCGACCAGGAACATCCGCCAGGCCTGCCCGCACGAGATGCGGTGCTTGTACATCAGGGCGGCGACGAAGTCCTTGAGGAAGAGGGCGATGTAGCCCCAAACCAGCACGATGGCGAGCACGACCAGACCCAGGCCCAGGATGAGCGGCAGGTAAAAGCCGATCCCCTGGCCGCTGTCGTAGATCTCGGCCCCCTTGATGAAGAACAGGGCGAACAGGACGCCGAAGACGGCGAAGGTGATCAGGGCGAAGACGAGACGCCAGAGGAACAGGGAATCGCCCTCCTTCCGATAGTCCCGCCACGGCTTGGCGATCTCGGCCCGGTCGCGGACGACGTTGTCCATGAACATGAACACTCCCCGCGAGGAGACCCAGGTCAGGGCGACCACCACGGCGATGACGACGACAATGGCGAAGAGGATGGCCACGGCCCAACCCGGGTTGTTTTGGATCCAAGTCCAGGCCGTCCGCGGGAAGTGGATGAACTCCCCGAAGTTCCCCTCCTTGCCGAACCGCCCGCCGCCGCCTCCGTTGTTCCCTTCCATCACAGCGGCCAGGAAGGCGTTGAAGCCGATGACGAACCATTTGTGGAGGTCGAACGGCTTGAACAGCGCGACCTTCATGCGGTCCCAGGCCAGATTGAGCGGTTCCATGAAGCGGATGGTCATCGGGGCCTCCTCTTGCTCTGTTTATGGGATGGGGATTTCCCTTTCCCTTCATTCTACGGGAACCGGCCGGGCGGGTTCAAGCCGACCGGCGCCGCCTCGGTTGCGCGGCGCCGCCTTATCCTATAAAATCAGTAGAAATGCGTTCGTTCACGAAGTTCTTCTCCTCGGTCAGGCTGGCCATCATCCTGCTCATTCTCATCACCCTGGCCTCCGTGCTGGGGACGCTCATCCCCCAGGGCCGTTCTGCCGCCGAATACACCGCCCGCTACGGCAGCCTGTCGGGCTTCTTCACGACCCTTCAGTTGACCCGCCTGTACCGGTCCCCCTGGTACCTGGGGCTCCTCGTTCTTTTCGCCCTGAATATCGTCGTCTGCTCCCTGACCAGGATCGGCGCCAAGTGGCGCAAGGCCTTCGGCCCCGCCGAGCCCGTCGACGCGCAAAGCCTGATGACCTCGAAGGTCAAGAACCGCTTCCGCCTTTCGCTCGCCCTCGGCGAGGCCGGCGACCGGGTGACGCGGCTCCTCCGCGCCCGGCGCTACCGCGTCTCGCGCGACGGCTCGGGCGGGAGGGTATTCCTCCTGGCCCGGAAAAAGCGCCTCGGCGGGCTCGGCTCCGACGTCGTCCATCTCGGGCTCCTGGTCATCCTGGCCGGCGGTCTCATCAGCGGCCTGGCCGGCCGCCGCAGCGACCTGGCCCTGCGCGAGGGCGAGACGGCCGCCGTGCCCGGCGCGGCGTTCAGCGTTCGCCTGGACAAGTTCGAGACCGAATATTACCCGCAGGGCGGGGTCAAGGACTGGAAGAGCACCGTCTCCGTGATCGAGAACGGGGCGGCCGTCGCGAGCCGCGTCGTCGAGGTCAACCACCCGCTCACGCACCGCGGCGTCTCGTTCTACCAGACGAGCTACGGCTACGACTGGGACGCGCCGCGCCTCGGGCTCGAGGTCCGCAAGCGCGCCGACGCGTCCTTTATGAGGCCCGTCACGCTGAAGCCGGGCGAGACCGTCGCCATCGACGACCCGGATTTGAGCCGGATCTCGGTCCGCGGCTTCGTTCCCGATTTCGTCATCGGCGAGGGCAGCCAGGTCCAGAGCCGCTCCAATGAGCCGCGCAATCCGGCGGCCCTCGTCGAAGCCTGGAAAGGGGAGGAGCGTGTCTTCGCGGGCTGGGTCTTCGCCAAGTACCCGGACTTCGGGGAGGGCCACACCGGCGCGGGCGCCCCGTCCCCCCTGGCCGTCGTCCTCAAGACCTACGACGCGGCGCCTTATTCCGTCCTCCAAGCGGCCCGCGACCCGGGCGCCAATTTCATCTGGCTCGGCTCGCTCCTCGTCACAGCCGGGCTTTTCCTGGCCTTCTACTGGCCGCCGCGCGAGGTCCGGGTCGTCCTCGAAGAGGCCCAGGGCCGGGTCGAGGTGACGGCCGCGGGACGCGCCGCCAAGGGCCGCGACGCGTTCCAGGCCGAGTTCGACGGGATCTTCGAGGAGGTCCGGAGAGCATCATGACCGAATCCACTCTCTTCACCGCCGCCTTCGCCTTCTACATCGTCGCCCTCGTCGTCTATTTCGCGGCCCTGTTCGCCCGCCGCGAGAGATGGGACCGGGCGGGACTCGTCCTGGCCGCGATCGGGCTCGGCTTTCACACCGCGGCCCTCGTTTTCCGGACCGGCTCGAGCGGCCACGCCCCGTTCACCAACATGTATGAGTCGCTCTCGTTCCTGTCCTGGGCCGTCGTCGTCGCTCTGCTCGTCTTCGGGCGCAAGTCGCGCGTTGCCCGTCTCGGACCCTACCTCATGCTCATCGTCGTCGCCCTCGTGGCCCTGGCTTCATCGCCGCTCATGCCCAAGGACGCGACGCCGCTCGTCCCCGCCCTGCAGAGCTACTGGCTCTGGCTCCACGTCTCGGTGACCCTGCTCGGCGAGGCCTTCTTCGCCGTGGCCTTCGTGGCCAGCCTCCTCTATCTCGCCGCGTCGACCGAAGAAAAGAAGGAGCGGCTCGACGCCCTGGCTTACCGCGCCGTCGCCGTGGGCTTCCCCCTCTTCACGCTGGGCGGCCTCATCTTCGGCATGGTCTGGGCGTACCGGGCCTGGGGCAGCTACTGGAGCTGGGACCCCAAGGAGGTCTGGAGCCTGATCACGTGGTTCGTCTTCGCCCTGTACCTCCACACTCGGATCGTCATGGGCTGGAAGGGCAGGCGGTCGGCCTGGATCGCTATCGCCGGGTTCCTGGCCGCCCTCTTCACCTATTTCGGCGTCAACTACCTGCTGGCCGGCCTCCACAGCTACGCTTAGGAAAGGAACCTTGATGAGAACGCGCAGCATTCTGGCCTTGATATTGACCTTCTCCGCCGCGACCTTCGTCCTGAGCGGCAAGGAGTTCACCTATGTGGGCTCGACCGTCTGCAAGCAGTGCCACAAGGCCAAGCTCAAGGGCGGACAGTATGTGATCTGGGAGCAGAGCCCGCACTCCCGGTCCTTCGCCGGCCTCGCCACGGACAAAGCCGCCGAGATCGCGAAGTCCGCCGGCGTCGCCGACCCGGGGACCAACCCCCAGTGCCTCGGCTGCCATGCTCCGCTCGCCGTGAAGGCCCCCGATTTCAAGGCAGAAGGCGTGACCTGCGAGGTCTGCCACGGACCCGGCAGCGACTACAAGAAGCTGAACATCATGCAGGACCGGGCCAAGGCCGCGGAAAACGGGCTCGCCCTCTTCAACGGCGATCCGGGCGCGATCCAGGCCCACTGCCTCAAGTGCCACCAGAACGCCCACGGCGTCGTCTTCGATTTCGCCACAGGCTGGGACAAGATCAAGCATCCCGTCCCCGGCCGGTAGTCCCCTCCGCCCGAAAAGAGTATGATGATAAGGGAATAAGTCCCGCGGCGAGGTGTATGACCCATGGGAGCTCCGACGAGACCGGGCGAGCGTCCGGAGGACGCCGTCCTCGTCCAAAGAGCCCAGAAGGGAGACATGGACGCCTTCGAGAGCCTGGTCCGGGCTTACCAGCAGCGGGTCTACGCCTTCTGCCGGCGCCTGACCGGCGCCCACCAGTCGGCCGACGACCTCGCCCAGGAGACCTTCATCAAGGCCTATTTCGCCTTGGACCGGTTCGACACCGCTTGGCCCCTCTATCCCTGGCTCCGCAGGATCGCCCTCAACGCCGGGCTCAACTATCTCAAGACCCGGGGACGGGAGCGGTCGATCGAGGAGGGATCGCTCGGGGATCGGCGGACGCCGCGGGCGGCGCCGTCCGACGATCCCGAGGCGCGGCTCGAACGGGCCGAATTCCAGGCCCGGTTCGATGGGGCGGTCGAGTCGCTCCCGCCCGATCAAAAGAGCGTCTTTGTCCTGAGGCACCACGAGGGATCGAGCTACGAGGAGATCTCGCGGGCGCTCGACCTGCCGCTCGGGACGGTCATGTCCCGGCTCAACCGCGCCCGGCAAAAGCTGAAGGACCTCCTGGCCGATGCCCTCGCGGGGGGAGCTTGAGATGAGACACGGCAAACTCCAGGAACTCATCGGGGCCTACGCCGACGGCGAGCTGCGGCCCGCCGACCGTTCCCGGGTCGAGAAGCATCTCAAGAGCTGCCCGGACTGCCGGCGGGACCTCGAGTTCCTCCGCAAGATCGCGAGCCTGCCCCGGACCTCTCCCGAGCCGCCGCACGACGCGGCGGGTTATTGGGCCGCCTTCGCCGGACGCGTCCGGGCCGGGATCGCCCGCGCCGGGCAAAGCGGAGCCCCCGCATTTCGCGTCGCGGAGGGCAAGATGTTCCAAGATTCGTTCTTCCGTCCGGAGAGCCGGACCCGGGTCAGGGCGGCGGTCCTGCCGCTGTCCCTCGTGGCCCACGCGGCCGTCCTGCTCCTGCTCATCATCCTGCCGCTGATCAAGACGGGCGAGCTGCCGACGGTCGAGGTCTACAGCGCCTTTTTGGCGCCGCCTCCGCCTCCGCCGCCTCCACCGCCTCCGCCGGCCAAGAAGAAGTCGTCCGCGGCGAGCGCCCGGATCAAGCGCGTCCAGGCCGCGGCCCCGATCGAGGCCGGCCGGCTCGTCGCCCCCGTCGAGATCCCCGAGCAGATCGCCGAAGAGCAGCTCTCCGACATCGGCGTCGAGGGCGGCGTCGAAGGCGGCGTCGAAGGCGGCGTCGTCGGCGGCGTGCTCGGCGGCGTCGTCGGCGGTGTCCTCGGCGGCGTCGTCGGCGAGGTCGAAGCCCCGGTCCGGGCCATCGGCGACGTCAAGCCGCCGAAGCTCGTCCGGTCGGTCGATCCGACCTATCCCGAGATCGCCCGGCAGGCCCGGGTCGAGGGCGTGGTCATCGTCGAGGCGACGACGGACGTCTACGGCCGGGTCACGAGCGTCAAAGTCCTGCGGTCGATCCCGCTGCTCGACCAGGCGGCCATCGACGCGGTGCGCCAGTGGGTCTACGAGCCGATGATCATCAACGGCCGGCCCCGGCCCGTCGTCTTCACGGTCACGGTCCGCTTCCAGCTGAGACAATAGCCTTTTCCGGGGAGCCTCCCCTGGGGGCTCTCCCCCCCTTTCCCCCTTTGGGGTGAGGAAGAACCCTCCGGGCAATCATCATTCGTGGGGATTGTCACCCCCGCCGAGGTATCCGATGATGTCCCCGGCGATATGGGAAAGGTCATGAGAAGCCAGAAGACCCACCGACCCGGGCGCGCCGCGGCGGCCCTGCTGGCCGGCCTCGTCCTGGCCGCGCTGGCCCTGCCGTCCCTCGTCCGGGCCGAGATCATCGTCAAGCTCGAGATCACCGCCGAGCGGGCCCCCATTCATCTGGAGCCGAGCGACCGCAGCCCGGTCGTCGAGGTCCTCCCCCGCGGCGCCGTCGTCCGGCAGTCGAGCGCCGTCAAGTTCCGGACCAACTGGATCTACGTCCAATTCGTCTCCTCGAGATCGGGGAGGATGCTGGCCGGCTACGTCGTCGACGGGGTCGTCCGCAAGCTCAACTCGACCCTCAAGGTCGTCGACCTGACCCCGGCCGCGGCCGTCTCCGCGCCGAAAGAATTCGACCTCGCCACGCCCCGCATGCCCGCCGTGACCTGGGGCATGAGCCGGGACGGCGTCATGAGGGCCGAGGGCCGTCCTCACGCCGTCGAAGATGCGGGGGCGTTCGCGTTCCTCCGCTACAACCGCGACGTGTTCGGGAAGAGATGCCTGCTCGTCTTCGTCATGGCCAACGAGCGGCTCGTCTCGGTCCGGGTCAACCTCCTCGAGAGATACGCCGACAAGGACCGCTATGTCGCCGACTACAACCAGATCCGGGACTACCTGAACCACCGGGTCGGGGAGCCCCGCTTCGACAATGTCATCTGGAAGGACCGGGCCTACGCCGAGCGCGGCGAGGCCCTGGGTGAGGCGGTCACGTCCGGCTGCCTGAGCCTGTCCTCGGAGTGGGTGACCGGCGACACGGGCCTGCGGCTGAGCCTGACCGGCGAGCCCGGCGGCATCCTCTTCGCCGCGGAATTCAACGACATCAAGGCCAAGAATCCGGCCTCTTTCTAACCCTCCTTTCTGTCTTCGCCCCCTTTCCCGCTCCCCCCGGGGAAGGGGGCCTTTTTATGGAGGGTTAAACCATCTCTTTTTGGACGAAGCTCAGGCTGACGCGGTTCTTGCCCAGCCACTTGCTGTGCATCATGAGCTGCTCGCTGCGCTTGACCAGCGACTCGACCGTGTCGTAACGCAGGACGAGGCTGGCGCCCATCGAGACGGTGGCGTTGAGCATGCCCGTCTCCGTGGTGATGTAGGACTCTGAGACGAGCAGGCGCAGCTTGTTGGCCACGATGTCCAATCGGCTCTCGTCGATGTTGAGGAGGACGATGAGGAACTCCTCGGTGCTCCAGCGGCCCACGATGTCGAAGAAGCGGATGTTCTTGTGCAGGGTCCGGGCCACCGTCCGGACGATCTTGCCGGCGTTGAAGCGGCCGTGCTTCTCGAGGATCTTGCCGTAGCTGTCGATGTCGACATAGATGAGGCCGAAGACCAGCCCGTACTTCTGGAACTCCTCGAGCCTCGTCGCCAGGGTCATGTCCAGGTACTGCTTCGCCGGGATGCCCGTCTCGACCTCGACGAGGCCCATCTTCTCGAGCTCGGCCAGGCCGAGCGGCAGGGTGACCTTCGGCGCCGTGCTGGAGAAGGTCTCGACGGCGCCCAGGATCTCGCCGCTGTCCTTGAACACAGGGATAATCCTCAGGGTCGCCGGCGTGCGGAAGCCCTCTTTATGCTGGAGATAGACGTCGATGTCCCGCGGCGAGCCGTCCTTGAGGGTCATGGCCACCGGGCACTTGTCCCGGCAGATGTTGACCCCGCCGAAGTCGACGAACAGGGAGTACTCCTCGAAGCAGCATTTCCCGAGGACCGAGGCGGCCTCGCGGCCCGTGATCTGCTCGGCCGACCTGTTCCAATAGACGACCCTGCGGTCCTTGTCGACCCAGACGACGGCGTCCTGGACCTGGTTGAGAACGGCGTTGCAGAGGTTCTTCGTGGCGCCTTGGAAGATCTCGAGGAGGTTCTCTTCGGGCATCTGTCCCTCGTTTCAGTCCCATTCTAGGGTCCGCCCGGGGTTTGTCAATCTTTTTTTTGGGCCCCGGGCCGGTTGACACACCCCTAACCTCATGTTATCCTAACGCCACCGCCCAAGGGGTGCGCCGTCATGGACAAGCTTCTCGGGACACGACTCAAACGGGCCCGCGAGGAGGTCAACCTCAGCCAGGGCGCCTTCGCCAAGGCCCTCGGCCTGTCCTCCGAGTACATCTCCCTCCTCGAATCGGGCAAGCGGACGCCGAGTTTCGAGACCCTGCTCAAGGTGGCCGGCTTCCTCAACAAGAACGTCTCCTACTTCTTCGAGGACAAGCGGCCGGCCTTCGAGAGCCTCTTCGACCGGGCCGAGGCGGACGAGCGCGTCCGCAAGGACCTCCTGAAGTTCAAAGCCACGTGCGAAAAATACCTCGCCCTCGAGGAGCAGACGGGCCGCCGCCTCGACCTCGCCCCGAGCTACGCCCGCGTCTCGGCGGAGAGGCTGGCCGAGGAGGAGCGGCGGCGCCTCGGGCTCGGCAACGAGCCCATCCGGGACATCCTGGCCCTCGCCGAGGTCAACGGCTGCAGGATCATCCGCCAGACGCTCTCCGAAGAGGCCCGGATCTCGGGGGTCTTCGTCTTCGACGAGGAGCGCAAGGCCGCCTTCGCCCTGGTCAACGCCAGCGAGCCGGCCGGCCTCCAGACGCTCATCGCCGCCCACCTTTACGGCCATTATCTGATGGACCGGACCGACAGCCCGATCGTCGACAATCCCGACGTCGTCGTCGACGAGTACGTCTCCCTCTATCCGCCGCGCGAGCAGTTCGCCCAGACCTTCGCCTCGAGGTTCCTCGTGCCGCCGGCCAAGCTCCGCGAGCTCATCGAGAAGGACCTCCGGTCGAAGAGCCTGACCTTCGACGACGTCCTCTTCCTCAAGCGCTATTTCGGCGTCAGCACCCGGGCCATGCTGCGAACGCTCCGCGGCCGGGGCATCCTGCCGGAGGCGAAGTTCGAGGAGTTCTTCAAGCGCAATCCCGAGGACCGGGAACAGGAGGTCTTCGGCGGCCTGTCCGGGCAGGAAGAGCGCCGGTCGCGGACCCTTTTCCGGAAGTCCCGAACGGTCTTTTCGGACAGGTACCGGCTCCTGGCCGCCGAGGCGGCCGCCATGGACAAGGCCCGGGGCGAGCGTCCGCCGGCCCCGCCTCAGACGGGAGAGAACGATGAGTAAGCCGATCCGCATCCTGGTCATCTTCCTGGCCTTCGACCTCCTCATCGCCGGGATCTACTTCCTGGCCCGGGGCTCGAAGTCCAAGGGCGGCGACGACCCGACGAAAGGCACCGAGTGGGTCACGATGGACGAATATTATCAGCCCGCGGCGGAGCTGGAACAGTTCATCAAGACGAGCTCCGGGGAGTCGGGCTATCTGCCGCTCCAGTTCAAGAATTACGGCGCCAACGCCGCCGTCCTGAAGAAGTTCCGGGGCGCCAAGCTCGTCGGCGCGGGGAAGTCGGTCCTGGAGATGAGCTTTCCGGGCCTCGAGGACTGGGCCGTCGTGGACATCTGGATCAAAGGCGAGGAAGGCCGCGAGATCCGCCGGACCATCCTCTACGTCCTTGCCGCGAACGCCTGGAAGGTCGGCGACAGCGGCCGGCTGGCCGATTGAGGCCGGCGCGGCGGCCGGAGGACCGATGACCGTGAGATCGCTCAAGACGGACGTCCTTATCGTCGGCGCGGGGCCGGCGGGGCTGACC
>Ga0116202_10000900_pt1 | contig 17128 bp, 14 predicted proteins | sample LakKivw325mmetaG_FD_94479 | JGI IMG/M metagenome (GOLD analysis project Ga0116202, IMG submission 94479) | Anoxic lake water microbial communities from Lake Kivu, Rwanda to study Microbial Dark Matter (Phase II) - Lake Kivu water 325m metaG | ecosystem: Environmental > Aquatic > Freshwater >...
ATCGTATTGTCTATTGGGTCGTTCAGAATCTGGAAAAGGGCTGGAGGCTAAAAAGGGTTAGAGGATACGCTTATCTGGGGGATCTCAGAAGAGGATTTACACACTAATCTTGACAGGACCTAATTGTTGAAAGCGTGTAAGATCATCTTCTGCGGGATACTGGCTTCGCTTGTGTTTGTCGCGCTGGCGCAATATGCGGGTGCTTTTTCTATCCAGACCGGGTACTATGTGGGCACCGGCTTCCCAAAGTCCGTAACAGGAGTTGGATTTAGGCCGGACTTTATCATCATTAAGTCGGACACTACCGCGGGGCGCGCCATCTGGACAAGCTCGGCCATGCCGGCGGGACAATCGGCCAATTTTGAAACAGCGGCGCAAAACTTTTACGGAGCTGTCACTTCCATCGATATTGACGGATTTTCGATAGGCACTGATGTCACGGTCAATACTGCCAATGTCCGCTATACCTGGACGGCTTTTGGAGGCAGCGGCAGTTCGGACTTCAAGGTCGGCTCATACACGGGGGACGGCACAGACAGCCGCGACTTAAATATAGGTATTGATCAGCCGGATTTTGTGATCGTCAAGAGGGACGGGGCTTCTCTGGCGGTATGGAACTCTTCGGCGGTAGAAGCCGCAGATTCAACGCATTACTTTACGACCGCTGTGCCTGCTGCCGACAGGATACAGGCCTTTACCTCAACGGGTTTTCAGCTCGGGAGCAATGTTGAAGTTAATGTGGCCGGGGATACCTACTACTATGTCGCTTTCAAAGCCTCCGCAGGTTCTATGAAGGTGGGGAGATATACGGGGACCGGGGTCGGGCACTCGGAGGGCGGGATTGGTTTTAAGCCTGACTTTGTTTTTATCAGGCATGCTACGAATGTTGTGCCGGTATTCAGCACCAATGTCAATTACGGGGACGAGTCCAAATATTTTAACGCCGCGGCAAATCCCAGGGCCTGTATCTCCACTCTTGAGGCGGACGGTTTTTTTGTGGGAAGCGCGGCCAATGTAAATACGAACGCCGTGGTATATCATTATGCGGCTTTTACGGGGGTCCCGGCGCCGTCGCCCACGGGCAGTTTTAAGATGGTGACGGGTTCTTATACGGGCAACGGCACAAGCCAGTCGATAACCGGTCTCGGGTTTTCCCCGTCCCTGCTGATGATAAAGAGCGATTCTACGGGAGTTGCCGCGTTCACCCATACCTCGATGGGCGTCAACTCTACGGCCTGTTTTTCTACCGCAACTGGCAATTTTGCTGAGGGAGTGACCGCTCTCAACAGCGACGGGTTCTCTGTGGGATCAAGCACTGTAGTGAATGCTCTGGGCGTGGTCAACAGGTATACCGCCTTTTACGGCGCCCCCTCCTCCAATTTTTATGTGGGGGCCTATACAGGGAACGGCCAGGATAACCGCTCGATAACGGGCCTAGGCTTTGAGCCGGACCTTGTGGTGGTAAAGAGTTACGGGGCAGGTTTCGGGGTCTTTAGGACATCGTCGGCCACCGATGAATATTCCTCATATTTTTCGGCTACAGCCGATACCAACACCAGGATAAAGGCGCTTGAAAGCGACGGCTTCCGTATAGGGACACATGCGGAGGTCAATACTGCCGCAACACTGTATTTCTTCTTTGCCTTTAAGAATACGGCCGGGGAATTCAAAGTAGGGGAGTACGACGGCGACGGGGAAAGCACCCGCTCTATAACAGGTCTGGGCTTCAGGCCCGGGATGGCCTGGATCAAACGGCGCGAAGCAAGCGCGGGAATCCTAAGGAATTCTACCGTCATGCCGGCGCCCGAACAATCGCAGTATTTTACCGGGGCTGCAAATGCCCTTAACAGGATCAAATCTCTTCAGAGCGACGGATTTCAGGTGGGCAACGCCAACGAGGCGAACTCGACCACTGCATCTGTTTATAGATATGCCGCCTGGAAAGGCACATCAAAGAGCGTTGGCTTTCATGTAGAGCCTGTTTCCAGCGAAGCGGGAGCTTCTATAGCGCCTTCGGTCATTGTTAAAGTGCTTGATGACCTTGGCAATATCGATCTTTCCGACAATTCCACCTCTGTGACTCTGGCGATAGGCACTAACCCCGGAGGCGGAACGCTTTCTGGTACCACTGTCAGAACGGTTTCGTCCGGGCTGGCGACATTTGCTGCGATAAGCATAGATAAGACAGGTTCCGGGTACACTCTTGCCGCTTCGGCGTCGGGGCTTACAGGAGCAGCCTCCAATTCTTTTGCAATAACCCCTTCTTCTCCTGCGGCGCTGAATTTTGTGACCAGGATAACCTCTACTGCTGCAGGCGCGCTTATTACCCCGGAAGTTACAGTAAAAGACGCGCAGGGTAACCTTGTCACAACAGCCACTAATGAGGTAACGGTGTCAATAGCAAGCAATCCGGGTTCCTCAACGCTGTCCGGCACAGCGGTTAAAAGCGCTGCGGCTGGGATAGCCACTTTTGAAAGCCTGTCTTTGAATAAGACTGGAGCCGGCTATACCTTACAGGTCTCTTCTTCCGGTCTGACTTCTGCCACATCAGAGGCTTTTGACATAACCAACTCTTCGGCTTCTAAACTGGTCTTCTCTTCCCAGCCGCAGACATCGGAAGCAGGAGCTCTTATGACAGCGCCTGTGGTGCAAGTTCAGGACCCGTACGGCAACATTGTTGCCTCGGACAATACCACCACTGTTACGATCGCTATCCAGGACAATCCCTCTTCCGGAACACTGTCCGGTACTTTGACCAGGACTGCCACGGCGGGCGCGGCTTCTTTTACCGAGCTTTCGGTAGACAGGATGGGTTCGGGGTACAGCCTGGCAGCCTCGGCGCCTTATCTTACAGGAACAGTATCCTCGGCCTTTGATGTTACGACGGAGAGCACAGCTCCTTATGTAAGCGCGGTCTCCCCGTCGGACGAGGCAAAGGGAGTTGAGCTTGACAGCAAGATCAATATTAGGTTCTCCAAACCGATGGACCGATCAACTGTTGAAAATTCTTTTGTCCTTAAAGCGGTAAAGGATTACAGGGGCGAAACTATTGACACGACTTTGCCTGCTGCTTTTTCCTGGACTTCTGACAGCGCCCTTGAGGTGACCCCGGGCAGCGCCCTTAACAACAATTACACTTACCGGTCCACAATCTCCAAAGAGGCAAAGAGCAAGACAGGACTGAATTTTGCCGAAGATGTATCTTACAGCTTTTCGGCTGTTTCCAGCAAGACAAGGACCAACGTTTTTCTTGCCACGGACGATAAGACCAAGCTCACTGTTCCGGCGGATGCTTTGGACCAGGATTTCTATGCGAGAATAAGCATGGATCCCCAGACCAGCCCGATCTATACCAATACTTCCAAGATCACTGCCGCGTCGGCAAAGTTGAGCGCGGAGCAGGGGGCTCCCAAGACCCTGGTGGACAATTCCCTTAGAGAATTCGTGCTTTTTGATTCTCTTAACAGGAGGATAACGGCAGGGCTGAGTTCCGAAGCAACTGTACAGATACCATATGTTGACTCAAACGACGACGGGATAGTGGACGGGACTGGCATAAGGGCTTCCGCGCTGCGCCTGTCCAGGCTGGACGAGACCAACGGCCTCTGGGTCCTTTATCCCGGATCCGTGGTGGATGCAGCCAATAAAACAGTTGCCGCATCGGTGAATTCTCTTTCAACTTTTTCGCTTGTGGCTTTAACTTCGGACCTCAGCGGGGTATTTGTTTTTCCAAATCCCTTCAAGCCGGCTTCCGGCCACACTCAGATCACTTTCAGCAGCATTGCCACAGATTGCACCATAAGGATCTTCACTATCAAAGGAGAACTGGTAAGGACCATAACGGTGTCCGGCGGCAACGGCCAGTATGTTTGGGACGTCAAGAACGATGCGGGAGAGAACGTAATGTCAGGGCTTTACGTTTATCTTGTCAACAGCTCGACCGACTCTAAGACCGGGAAGCTGGTGATAATAAGATGAAGAAATACACCGCACCCATAACAAGGATCGCTGTGTTTGCGCTGGCAGTGTTGCTGACAGCGCCATTATTCTCCGCTCCTTCCCTTGCAGGGACAGGCGGTTCCTACGGGCTGGAGTTCTTAAAGCTGTACGGCGGCAGCAGGCCTCTTGCAATGGGCGAGGCTTACACTGCGGTGGCTGACGATACCTCCTCCATCATATTTAACCCGGCGGGCCTTAATTTTGTGAACGCCTTTCAAATCCAGGCGATGTCAAACCAGTGGTTTTCGGGCATCAGCCAGAGAATGGCTCTTGCCGCATTCCCGATAGGCTTTGGGGTACTGGGAATCGGCTATACCGATCTTAATTCCGGGGATATACTGGGCTACAGCAATACGGGCACGGCAGAGGCGGTCTTTTCGACGGCGTCAAATGCGGTAATAGTTTCATACGCGTCAAAATTCAGGGAAGACTTGTTTTACGGCGTTTCGATAAAAGGGATCTCGGAAAAGCTGGAAAGCTTTACCGGCTCATCCTTTGGCGCCGACCTGGGCATCAAGTATATAATGAACAGCGACCTGCATCTTGGGGCTTCGGTACTGAACCTTGGTCCGGGGCTTAGGTTTGATCAGGAAACGACCCCTTTGCCCATCACGATAAGGGGCGGCGCTTCTTACAATGCTAAAGTATTTGAAAAGGACCTCAAACTGGCCGCGGATGTTGTCCTGTATTCCGACAGCAATAAGTTCAATCTTGGCGCAGAATATAAACCTCACGAGATACTTGCGTTGCGGGCAGGGCTTTACGGGCGTAATCTGCGTGCAGGTGCAGGCCTGACCACTAAACCTGTAGTGATAGATTACTCTTTTGCCCCGGATGCGAATTTGGGAGCGACCCATCAGATCAGCCTTACCTTTTTCCTGCAGGGGGAGGATCCCATCAAAAAGTCCATTGTCGAGAACCTGGCGCAGGCAAAAGCATATTACAAGGCCAGCGATTACTCTAATGCCATTGTCAAATATGAAAGGGTCCTTCAACTGGAACCGCTTAACGAAGAAGCAAAGAGCGGTCTCGTAAAATCGCAGCAGGAACTAAACCTTACCACATACAGGTTCATTGCCCTTCGCCAGAAAACAGAAATGGAAGAGTTCACAAAAGAAATGCTCCAGAAGGGCAAGGCTTTTATGGGCCAGGGCAGATATTCTGATGCAGTTATCGTATATTCTGAGATATTGAAGGTTGATCCTACAAATATGGAGGTTCTGCGGCAGCAGGACCAGGCAAGGGCCAGACTGCAGGAAAGGCTGAATACCAAGAACAAACTGGAATCAAAGGAAGATGTGGCTGAGGCCATGAAGCATATCTCCCTGTCCCAGTTTGAGGCCGCCAGAGAGAAGCTCGCCAGCGCCCTGTCAAAGGACCCCGAGAACAGGCAGGCGATAGACCTTATGTCCAAGATAAAGTTTCTTGAAAAAAATTAGGAGAAAGATATTATGGGTGCTTTTTCTCTCAGATTGAGGCAGGGCGCGACAGCAATGCTGCTGCTGTCCGTTCTATGCTCCGTCTGCTTTGCTACAAGTGTTAGCGACCTTTATGATGAAGCAAGCGGCAAATATCTTATCGGAGATATCAGCGGCGCTCTTTCCACCTTGCAAAAGGTCCTGATAATTGAACCCAACAACTCAAGAGCTATCGGGCTTATGAGGCAGATAAAAAAAGACACTTCGGGAACTGCCGAACAGCCGGCTCCCAAAGCCGAATCTCCCGCGTCAGTGTCCCCTCCAGTAACACGGGAGCGTCCCGCAAGAGAAATCCCGGCGGCAAGGCCTGTTGACAGACCTTCGGCAAAAACCGCGAAGCAGAACGAGATTACTTTGGCGGCACAGTCCGCTCTTGCGGCAGCCAGAGGATATATCTCTGCCGGCCAGTATGAGGAGGCAAGGGGAGAGCTGAACACGGTCCTAAGGCTTATGCCCGGGCACAAGGAGGCCACGGCAAAGCTGCAGGAAATAGATGCTGTAATAAAACAGAAACTGAGCACAAGGACAGCCCAGTGGAACATGCTCTTTTATCTGGCCATAGCCTTTGGTGTTTTGTCTTTATCTGGTTTTATCCTCTACTATCTGGCATCCAGCACCGACTTCTTGGCCGGTTTTGCCAAAAAGTTCAAGAAAAAAGCCCATATGTGCCCGGAATGCGGCAAAAAGAACCCGTCCAGGGCAGAGTTCTGCATCTATTGCGGCACCAGGATGAAGGTAACTCTGCTGACGGGAAAGCAGGCGGAGTGGTTTGCCAAATTTAACTGGAAAAAGAACCCGTTCAGTCTCAGCGTTATCCCCGATACATTTTCGGGGCATAAGGCGGAGATAGCTATGATAATGCAGAAGATCAATTCGAAAGCGGGCCATGTGCTTATTGTCGGAGGCCTTGGTACAGGAAAGAGCACTCTTCTAAGGTATATCGAAACCAACCTGCAGGACCCGTTCAATCCCATTTATATAATGAGGCCGCCCGAGCAGAACGGCGACGCTATCAATCTGATAGCCTCAACTCTGGCGGGGAAAACCAACAGGACCCATAAGTATTCGCTTATGGACCTGCAGGCGCTTTGCGAAAAGCACAAGGACAAAGTGCTCATAATACTTGTTGACGAGGCTCACGAATGCAACGAAGATTTTGAACAATTTCTCAGGTCGCTGGGGGATTTCCAGAACGTGTCTCTTGTTTTTGCCGGCATCTCGCAGACAAGGGAAAAATTCAAGAGGGACATGCCCGCCCTGTTTGACAGGATAGTGGATACTATCTGGCTGGGTTCTCTTAACCAGGAGGAAGTCAAAGAACTTATTCAAAAGAGGATCATCGATGCAGGAGGAGCAGGCATCACGCCGTTCACAGGGGCCGCGATATACGAAATATACAGTTTGAGCTCAGGCATACCAAGGGGAGTTCTCAAGATCTGCGACTGGATCATTACTGAGGCAGTGGAAAAGAACTATACCATGATAGACAAAGACCAGGTATCGCTGTACAAGGCTTCCCTTGCATCAGGAGGAGTGGAAAAGGCAATCGAAGCCAAAAAAGTGTCAGATTCTCCGGAACCTCAGCAGGAGCCGGGCAAGCCTGTTCTTTCTGTTGCTCCTTCTGGGGTGGAACAGGCGGGAGCAAAATGACGGACATACTGATAGTTGATGACGATAAAGAGCTGTCTTGCCTTTTGCAGGAATACCTGAAGTCCGTCAATTACTCCAGCGAGGTGGTCAACAGCGGAGAAGAAGCGCTCACGGTTTTGAGCAAAACGATGCCCCTCATGGTCCTTCTGGATATAATGCTTCCGATTGTGGACGGATACGAGGTGTGCAGAAAGATAAGAGCGGACGAAAAGACCAGGCTGCTTCCCGTTGTTTTTATGACGGCGCTTGATGTGCCCAGGCTTATAGAAAAATGCTACAAAGCAGGGGGAAATGACGTTGTCATGAAACCTCTGGACCATACGGACCTGCTAGGCAAGATAAAAAAGTATATCCCTGCCAACAACTAGATCTTTCCAAAAAACACCATTCCAAGATATACTGCCGCTACTATTATTATGCCTGATACCGAGATAAGGGCGATCATGTTCAAAATAGGGCTGTTTACATGCTTTCCCATCAGCCCTTTCTTGTTGGCCAGAAGCAGAATAAAAACCAGCAATACAGGCGTTATTAGCCCTGCCACTACCTGAGCGGTGATGACCAGCGGAAATATCGGGATCCCCGGGATAAGGATGAACAAAGCCCCCAGAACTATTAGAGAAGTGAAGATCCTGTAGAATGCCGGAGCATCTTCGGGGTTTTTGTTCAATCCATTTTCAAAGCCGAATGCTTCGCACATGGCATATGCCGTTGTAAGCGGAAGAAGAAAAGAAGTGAGGATCGCAGCGGCCAGAAGACCTACGGCAAACAGCACAAAAGCAAAATCCCCCGCCAGAGGGCGCAGCGCCATGGCGGCGTCCGAAATGTCGTTTATCATTATCCCGTTCTTAAAGAGCGTGGCAGCGCAGGCCGTAATGATAAAGAACGATATGGCGTAGTCGGAAAGGAAAGAACTAAGCCAAACCTCCCACCTCACAAAATTAATGTGCTTTTTGGTCAGACCCTTGTCAACTATCATGGATTGCAGAAAAAAGAGCATCCAGGGAGCTATGGTCGTTCCTACAAATGCTACCATTAGCATCAGGTAATCCCTGTTGGCCTGCACGGAAGGGATAAAGGTGTGTTTTATCACGGATCCCCAGTCGGGTTGTGCCAGTATCGCCGATCCTATATAGCTGAGCACGACCATCGAAATAACAAGCAGGCCCCGTTCAACTATCTTGTAGGTGCCCTTGTGGACGAGATACCATATTGCAAGTGTCATCATCGGGACGAACAGATATCTTGAAATGCCGAACATCTCGATGCCGCCGGCAAGCCCCCCAAAGTTTGAGATGGTAGTTGCGGTGTTGGCCAGAAAAAGGCAGAGAGCCGAAAAAGCCGCCCATTTGAGCCCGAAATTCTCCCTGATCAAGTCCATCAACCCCTTGCCTGTCACCACTCCCATTCTGGCGCACATGTCAAGCACCACCGTAAGCGCCACCGTTATCATTAGCAGGACCCACAAAAAACTGTATCCAAAATGGGCCCCTGCGGCTGAATTGCTGGCTATGCCGCCGACATCATTGTCGCCTATGGCCGTTAAAAGCCCCGGCCCGATAAGCGAAAAGAACAGAAATATCCTTGCAAGTTTCAAAAAACATCCTCCAAACGAGATCTTGCTTCCTTACTTTTTATACGCGAGGCTGCTGTCATAGGCCTCATCCCATTGAAAGGCCTCATAATTTGAATCATCTGCATAAGAGCCGGTAGGATAAGTCCCGTCAAAAGCGACCCAGGCCCCGTTAAGATAGACCTCAGCTCGAAAGTGCTTATAGGTCTCTCTAATTTTTGGGAAAATGGTGTCGTAAGAGAAGTTAAGATTTCTAGCGGTGAGTTTTATGCTAAGGGTATTATATTCTGATGGAGAAAGGCCCCTGTCCCCGCCCGGGGTCCCCGACAGGTACTCTTTCCAGGCGGCTATTCTTACGGTAAGGCCGTAGCTTTCTGCAACAGAGGCAAAGACCGCAGCAAAATCCCAGCAGACCCCGTAGATCTTCTGTGTTCCTGCCTCTTCCAGCGTGCGCTCCAGGATCATTTCTGAAACCGGATATATGCCCGGCATTATAAAGTTCCACCTCATCGGATAGGACACATCCGCTTTAATGTCAGGGGTGGCATATTTCATCTTTTGTCCCTGCCAGGCAAGTATATTGCCCGCTGTTTCTGCCTCGTTGGTGCCTTCGAGCCCGGTTGCTGCGATCGAGCTCAGTTGTGCAGCGGTTAGGGCGTGATAGGGGGCGGATATCTCCAGCTTTCCGGCTGAAGGATCTATACTTGAACAGCCGGAAAACAGAGCCGCAGCCAGGAATAATGCCGCCAGAAAAGCAGTTTTCATGACAAAACCCATTTTATCACGACGCAATAGAGAAAGTGCGTTAGAATTAGTGTGTGAAGCGCTATTTTATAAAGACTTACGGCTGCCAGATGAACGAGAACGACTCGGAAAAACTGGCGGGAGCGCTGGAGGGGCTTGGGTTTTCCCCGACTTCTGATTACCGCCAGGCGGATGTCATCCTTGTCAACACCTGCTCCGTCAGGGATACCGCCGAAAGAAAAGCCGCAGGCTTTATACAGTTGTTAACGCATCTTAAGTCCAAAAAACCCGGCATTTTGATCGGGATAGTGGGCTGCATGGCGCAGCGCCTGGGGGATGACCTCCTAAAACAATACCGTTTTGTGGATTTTGTTCTGGGGCCCGGGGAGGAGACAGAATTGGGTGCGGTCATATCGGGTAGGTGCGGGTCGCGACCCGCACCTACGCACACATCTATTATAAAACGCAAGCCATCTGTCCGCGCCTGGATAAAGGTGATGGAGGGATGCGACAATTTTTGTTCGTTCTGCATCGTTCCCTATGTCCGAGGAAGAGAAAAAAGCAGACCGGTTGAGGACGTGATAAGGGAGATAGAGGATCTTGATAAGAATAAGTTCAAAGAGATCGTGCTCCTGGGGCAGAACGTCAACTCTTATAGATATGGGTTTGCCGATCTGTTAAAGAAAGCAGCACAGGTAAAAGGCCTATTAAGGGTAAGGTTCATGACCTCCCATCCAAAGGACATGAACCCGGAAATAATAGAGGCCGTGGCACAGAATAAAAAGCTCTGTAAATCTTTTCATCTTCCTCTTCAAAGCGGAGATGACGAGGTTCTCAAAAGAATGAACAGAGGATACACACGGGAAGATTACAGACATCTTGTCGGAACGATACGGAGTGCTATCCCCGAGGCGAGCGTGACCTCGGATGTTATTGCGGGATTTCCGGAAGAGACTGAAGAGCAATTCCAAAACACTCTTGACCTCATAGAAGAACTTGAGCTGGACTCCGTCATAACGGCCGCCTATGACCCGCGTCCGGGAACCGCGGCCCAAAAGATGGACGGGCAGGTCCCTGCGCAGGAAAAAGGCAGAAGGCTTTCAAGGCTTATAGAAACAGTGGAAAGAACAGCCCTAAAAAGGAATAAGACGCTGGAAGGCAAAACGCTCGAAGTTCTTGTTGAAGAAAAAGGCTTTGGAAGGACCGATACGAACAAGATAGTGCGCTTTACCGGAGGCGCTCCCAAGATAGGGGAGCTTGTGATGGTCAGGATAGAGCGGGCCGCCTCGTGGGTGTTGAACGGATCACTTGATAACTGATATAATGAGACCGCCAAGGAGGAAATAATGACAAGCGCCAAGAACGATATGATGATGCTCTTTTCCGGGACCTCGACACCGCAGCTGGCCGGCGACATTGCGGACTACCTTGGGATCCACCTCGGAGAGCTGCTTATTTCCAAGTTCGCCTGCGGCGAAATATACTGCAGGATCAAGGACAATGTAAGGGGCCGGTCTGTCTTTATCGTTCAGACCGCTACACAGCAGGTTAACGAGGATATGATGGAGCTTTTTGTCCTGATAGACGCCTTTAAGAGGGCCTCTGCCAGGAGCATAACTGCAGTGGTGCCGCACCTTCCGTATGCGAGGCAGGACAGAAAAGCGGCGTCCCGAGAGCCGATCTCTGCCAAACTGATGGCAGACCTGCTTACGACAGCGGGAGTTGACAGGGTTATCACTCTGGACCTGCACTCGGACCAGATACAGGGGTTCTTTAACATTCCGGTGGACAACCTGACATCCCTGCCGCTTTTTGCCAACTATATCAAGAATAAGAACCTCAAGGACCCTGTCATTGTTGCACCCGATACAGGCAGGGCCAAGACCTCAAAAAAACTGGCGGACAGGATAGGGGCTCCGCTTGCAATAATACACAAGCAGCGTCCCGAGCACAACAAAGCCGAGGTTGTCCATGTGGTAGGAGACGTAAAAGGCAAAACGGCTGTAATAGTTGATGACATGATAGATACTGCCGGGACCGCGACCATGGGAGTTAAGGCCCTTATTGCTATGGGAGCGGAAAAAGATGTCTATATGATGGCAACGCATCCTTTGCTTTCGGGCCCCGCTGTGGAAAGACTTAGCAAAGCCGGGCTTAAAGAGGTGGTCGTAAGCGATTCTATCCCCGTGCCAAAAGAAAAGCAGTTCCCAGCGTTAAAAACACTTTCTATCGCGCCGCTTTTTGGCGAGACCATCAAGCGCGCCTACGATAATCTGTCTATAAGCAGTTTGTTCGACTAAAAAATGGGTAAAGTTGTCAAAATAGGTTTGCTTGGATTTGGCACCGTCGGCTGCGGCGTTGCCCAGGTCCTGTCAGATAACGCAGATATTATCAGCGACAGGGCGGGCTGCCGTATTGAGATAGGCAAAATAGCCGACCCGGACCTTGAGCGGCAGCGCAGCATCAAGGTCGACAAAAAACTTCTCACTGCTAATGCCCAGGATGTTATTAGCGACCCCTCAATAGGCATAATTGCCGAAGCCATAGGCGGAACAGATCCGGCGCTCAAGTACATACTGTCCGCCATAGAAGCCGGAAAGCATGTGGTGACCTCAAATAAAGAAGTTATCGCAAAACACCTCAGGCAGATCACCGAAGCAGCCCAAAAAAAGGGTGTCAAGGTGCTTTATGAAGCTTCTGTGGGAGGGGCTGTTCCGATACTGGCGGCGCTGAGAAGATCGCTTGCCGCAAATGAGATAACCGATGTCTACGGTATTGTGAACGGTACCACCAACTACATCCTTTCCAAGATGACGAGCGAAAAACGCGAGTTTGACGATGTGTTAAAAGAAGCGCAGAAGAAAGGATTTGCAGAGTCCGATCCCAAGAACGATATTGAGGGATATGACGCATCCTACAAGGCTGCCATTCTGGCAAGTCTGGCCTTTGGCGTTGAGGTGAACTGGCGGGAAGTTAAGTTCGAAGGCATCTCAAAGATCTCGCTGGAAGATATTAAATATGCTTCCGAGATAGGCTATGTAATAAAACTGCTTGCCATTGCAAAAAAGACCGGCGATGCGATAGAGGTCAGGGTGAATCCGGCCCTGGTCCCTGCTGATCATCCGCTGGCTTCGGTCAGCGACCAGTTCAACGCAATATATGTTAAAGGCAATGCCATGGGTGCATCCATGTTTTACGGAGAAGGGGCGGGGGCAAGGCCCACGGCATCCGCTATGATCTCGGATATGATCGAAATTTGCGACAGCGGCTCAAGGGCATATTACCCGGCGCTCAAAAAAACGCGCATAAAAAGCCTTGACGAAGCCTCTTCAAGATACTACATTAGATTAAAGGCAAAGGACATGCCGGGGGTCTTGGCAGCGGTCTCGGGTATCTTTGCCGAGAAAAAGGTCAGCATACAGGCGGCGCTGCAAAAAGAGACCGTCGGCAGCGTGGCGACCGTTGTGATAATAATACACACGGTTTTCGAAAAGGACTTCAGGCAGTCGATGGAGCTGATATCCGGGCTGCCCCATGTTATAGAGGTCTGCAATACAATAAGAGTGGGAATGGAGCAATAATATGATGGGAATAATGTCTCCGCTTATGAAAAGGGTGGTGGAGGAGGAATCTTCTTATCCGTCGCCGTCCGAAAAGGTCAAAGTGAGCAAGGCGATAGGAAGATACAAGCTGATGGAGGCCGTTGATAAATGGAAGGCCAACCTTGATGACATCAGGTTCGCGATAGCCGACCTTCTTTTGTCAAAGGCAACATCGCAGGATTACAGGGAAGCGCTGGGCTATTACAATCTCATAATCAAACGCACCAAGAACAAGGTCCTTAAGGCAAGGGCCGAGATAGGCAGGGCCGAGCTGGCGCTGATGGGGATAGACAAGATCGGACTTGATGCCGCGATAAAACTATGCAAGGACGGTGCAAAACTGCTCCGCCAGAACCTTTCCGATTTTTTTGTGAGCAAGGCAATAGCGGTTGAGGCGGAACTTCTGGTCAAAAAAGGCGGCAAAGCGGCAATAAGCCAGGCTTCAAAACTGTTCTCCAAGATAATAGGGAAAAGGAACGCGAGTTCATATTTTCGAGCAAGGTCCATGGTGGGCAAGGCTGAGCTCATATTGTATTTTGGCACCGATGTCCTGAGCAAGGGGATCAAGCTTTGCGACGAAGCGATAAAACTGCTTATGCAGAGGCCTTCCGATTATTTTAACCTCAAGGCCAGACTGATAAAAGCCGAACTGTTGCTCCGGCGCGGCAGCTCTTCCGACCTTATAAAAGCGGAAGATCTTTGCGAATCCGTGATCTCCTCTTCCCTGTCCCACAAAGACCTGATAGCCAGGGCCAAGCTGGTTTTGGCGGAACTTTCCAAAAAGGAAAGGGCCAAGGTCCTGTTCGAGGATGTCTTAAGCGAAGAGAATGTGGACCCTTACATCATAGAAAAAGCAAAACAGATACAGAAGGCCGTCAAAGAGAGGTTCAACTAGGCTACAGGGCGGCTTTTTTAAGTTCGGGCAGCATGGCCAGGGCGGCTTCTTCTCCAAGGCGGAGCAGTTTTTCGGATTTGTCCAGCTCAAGAGAGGTTATCTTTTCTTTTACAGGCCTTATCAATACATCGCAGGCCTGCTTTTGCCCCAGGATAAAAAGGTCAAGCGCCCTGTCAAAGATCTCCAGTACATTGTTAATGTTGTCCCCGTAATTTATGTCAGGTATCACATTTACTCCGATCACAATATCGGCGCCCATCTTCTTGACCACATCGCAGGGGAGATTGTTCTTTAGGCAGCCGTCAACCAGAAGGTCCTCCTCGTGCTTGACGGGTATATACATCCAGGGGAAGGTGCAGCTGGCCCTCACCGCTTTTTCTACAGGGCCCTTGTTCAAAATTAGCTGCTTTCCGGTCTTAAGGTCTGTTGTCACGGCGGCAAACGGGATCTCGAGGTCCGCAAAGGTCTTTTTCCCTATCTGGCTTACCACAAAGGATTCTATCTCCTCGCTGGAGACCAGGCCGGATTTAGAAAGGACTATCCTGAAAAAATGCTTCCATTTGATCTTGGTAGCTATCTCCAGCAATGTCGTTATATTGACCCCGCCGGCGTAAAGGGAGCCTATAAGGGCCCCAGCGCTGGTGCCTGCTATATAATGTACGGGTATTCTGTGATCGTGCAGTACCTTAAGGACCCCGATGTGGGCTATCCCTCTTGCGCCGCCTCCGGACAGGGCAAGCCCTATCTTCTTTTTTCTGAAAGGGTTAAACATATTGATATACTACCATAATTTGTCGTTTTCAGCCCTCATTCCGGATCCCGGAGTTCCTCAATTATCTTAAGTGCGGTCCGCGGGTCGACAAAACTGGCTGTCCCAACTGCTATGGCATTGGCACCCGCTTTAAAGAACTCCCTTGCGTCCAAAGCATTCATGATGCCCCCCATGCCTATGATAGGGGCTTTAACTTCTTTTCTGACCTGTGTTATCAACTTAAGCGCGGTCTCTTTTATGGCAGGCCCGGACAGTCCGGCCGTCAGCGTTTTCTTTGTCCCCGGGACCTCTACCGTGGTTTGGACCGTATTTATCATAGAGAAAATGTCCCCTCCTGCCTCAAGAGCTGCCCGGGCGATCATGGTTATGTCATCAACATTTGGTGATAGTTTTGCAATGATAGGCAGATGCGCGTCGCGACGCGCATGTACGACCGCAGATATCACATCTTTTGTTAGATTAGGGTCTTTTCCAAATACCATGCAGCCTTTTTGCACATTGGGGCAGGATATGTTCACCTCTATCGCATCAATTCCTTTTTCTTTGGCAAGAATACCCGTCACCCGGGCATATTCTTCCACTGTCTCGCCTGCGATATTGACTATCACAGCTGTGTCAAGCTTTCTCAAGAACGGCAGGTAGTTTTTGATGAAGTATTCAACCCCTTCGTTTTGAAGCCCGATAGAATTCACAAGGCCGTTCTCTATTTCTATCAGCCTCGGCTGGGGATTCCCTTCTCTTTTATTGAGCGTAACTGTCTTTGTTACAATGGCCCCGAGTTTGTTTAGGTCTACAAGGTCGGCAAATTCTATCCCGAACCCGAAAGTTCCCGATGCTACCATTACGGGATTCTTGAGCTTTAATCCTGCCAGGTCTATTCCCATATAAGGTCCTTTGCGTTGAACACCGGCCCGTCCTTGCACACCCTTTTGTTGCCGCTTACGGTCTTTACGGTACAGCCAAGGCAGGCCCCGATCCCGCAGGCCATATGTTCTTCCAGGGAAACCTGGCAGGGAATCCCTTCTTTAACGGCAATTTCTGAAACCGCTTTGATCATAGGTTTAGGACCGCAGGCATAGATCACAGTTTTCTTCTTATCAAAAGATGACAGATATGAGGAATATAGTGCCGAGACATTGCATTTTTCTCCGCAGGAGCCGTCATCGGTAGAAAGATAGAGTTTGGTCTTTAGTTTTGCCAGCTCGCTTTGGCAAAGCAAAAGGCTGTCTGTGGAAGCCCCCATAAAAAAATGGCTTTCGATACCAAGTTTTTTCAATTCCTCTTCAAGACAGTAAAGCGGCGCGGCTCCGCAGCCTCCGCCTATTAGCACAGCTATTTTACTCTTAACGATCGCGAACCCGTTGCCGAGTGGTCCGATCACATTGAGTAAGGGCACGCGGCCGCGTGCCCTTACATCGATCTTAGATAATAGCTCTGTTCCTTTCCCCACCACATGATAAATGACCTCAAAGCCATCTTTTTTTATGCTGTGGAGCGAGAACGGGCGCCTCAAAAGCGGAGAAACAGAATCCGACACTCTTATCTGGACGAATTGTCCGGGTTTTGATCCCGATGAGATATTTTTGCAGGTAAAAGTGATCTTGAAATGGTCGGGGGCTATCTTTATGTTCTCAACTATCCGGCAGTCTTCCTGGTAGATCATGTTTATGTAATTCTAACAAAAATCCGGCCCTCAGGGTAGCGCGAAATCCTTAAGGAGGCGGTCTTCCCAAATACTTGAATGTTCAGGTTAGGCTGCTGAAAATTCCTAATGATGCGGCTGACTGTGGATATACTTAAGTACCTTTACTTTTTCCATGGTAACAAGCCCCTCTTTTATGGCCTCATCAAGGAATGGGAGAAGAAGGTCTATCTTTTCCTGTACATCCACTATCTCAACTATCACCGGCAGGTCCTGCGACAGGTCCAGCAGTTTCATCGAGTGGATCCTGCTGTCCGCGCCAAAGCCCATGATCCCTCTCGTTACAGTTGCCCCGGCCAGCTGAAGTTCCCTGGCCTTAAAGACTATCTGTTCGTGAAGCGGCTTTCCGGAATATGTGTCGCTTTCCCCAAAAAAGATCCTCAGCAATATGCAGTCCTGCGGCAGTTTCATCTTTATTACCCCCTCATTAGATTAATGAAATATTTGCCGAACATAAAACCCGCTATAACAAGCACAAGCCCGAGAAGATTGTTCAAAAGCAGGTTCATAACCATTCCTTTAACTTCGCTGCTCCGTATCAGATTAAGGTTCTCTATCATAAAGGTTGAAAAGGTAGTATAGCCCCCCAGAAAACCTATAAAAACAAGGGCTCTCAGGTTAGGGGAAATGTTCATGACATCCGTCATTGCCCACAGTAGTCCTATTAAGAAAGAGCCGCTTAGGTTGACCACTGCTGTGCCGACCGGGAACCC
>Ga0116202_10000901_pt1 | contig 17116 bp, 16 predicted proteins | sample LakKivw325mmetaG_FD_94479 | JGI IMG/M metagenome (GOLD analysis project Ga0116202, IMG submission 94479) | Anoxic lake water microbial communities from Lake Kivu, Rwanda to study Microbial Dark Matter (Phase II) - Lake Kivu water 325m metaG | ecosystem: Environmental > Aquatic > Freshwater >...
AGGTTCCTTCTCCAGAGAAACAGCACGATGTCATGATTGAAGCCGTGGAAAACCATATGCCAGAAGTGATCATCGTCGATGAAATCGGGCGTGAAGAAGAAGCGCGTGCCTGTCGGACAATTGCTGAACGAGGTGTACAACTCATTGCCACCGCCCACGGGAATTCCTTACGAAACCTGCTCCTTAATCCTACTTTAACCGATTTAGTAGGAGGCATCCAATCGGTAATTTTGAGTGATGAAGAATCAAGACGTCGCGGCACTCAAAAAGCCGTTTTAGAAAGGAAAGCTATCCCCACTTTTGATATCGTTGTGGAACTCCGCGATCGAGATACGTTAGGCGTCTACCGTAACACGGCTGAGGCGGTGGATGTGATTCTTCGGAATTACGATCCCCGACCAGAGGTGAGGAAAAAGACCAAAGATGGTGCCATTGAAGTTTTTCAGAAATCAGAAGAGATCGAGGTCGTGGATGATTTTTTCCGAAGTGACTGGAACGAACCCGAGCATCCTGAAGGAAAAATGCTCCGAGTTTATCTGTTTGCGGTGAGTAAAAATTATATGGAGAAAGCGATCTCGCAATTAAAAGCAACTTTAGAAGTGGCAGATGACCTCAACGATGCTGATATTGTTTTAACTCTCAAGAGTCGATATCGAAAAAAAACCAGTCGCTTGCGAGAAGCAGAAAATCGCGGTATGCCAGTCCATGTTATTCGGAGCAATACTTACAGCCAGGTCTTGCGGTTTGTAAAAGATCTTTTTGGTCTTTCCGATACGAATGAAAAATCAGGAGAGACCGGCTTAATCGAGGCCGAAAGAGCAGCCCGGCAGGTTTTAAGAGAAAATGAGCCGGTGGAACTCACTCCCCGCAATGCTTTTGTCCGAAGATTACAACACAAAATTGCTGAACGGTACAACCTTTTTTCGCAAAGCATTGGTGAGGAACCTTTCCGAAGAGTAACCATTTACCCAAGAAGTTTGGACGAAACCCGATGAGTCTCTACTCTGGATTTTTTCTGACCTTTGATGGTATTGAGGGAACAGGAAAATCAACTCATGCACGACGATTATTCACCTTTTTAAAAGACAGTGGATATTCTCCATTGTTAACCAGTGAGCCGGGCGGGACAGATATTGGAGAAAAAATCCGTGCCTTGCTTCTTCACCCCGAGACCGGAGAAGTAGATCCATGGACCGAGGTGTTCCTTTTTGAAGCATCACGGCGAGAACATATAATACGAGTGATCCGTCCGGCTTTGGAAAAGGGTCAAATTGTAATATGTGTTCGATTTAATGATTCGACTCTGGCCTATCAAGGATATGGAAGAGGATTGCCGATTACCACTCTCGATTATCTCAATCAGTTGACCACCGAAGGACTTACTCCTGATTTGACTGTTCTCCTGGATATCGATCCCGAAGAAGGTCTCAAGCGATCGCTCTATCATACTTCTCCTGAAGAACTCCGCTTTGAGGAAGAATTTATTCGAAAAAAAGAAATCTTGACCGCAATTCGAGAAGGCTTTTTTCAAATTGCCGAGCAAGAACCAGATCGAATTCGAATGATATCCACTGCTCAACCTAAGGATGTGGTCTTTGAAACCATAAAACAATGTGTTTTGGCTGCGATTCATAATAAAAATTGGGGGGATGTGCCATGAAGCCGACCTCTTTATTGATTTGTGTGGTGAGGGATCAGGATGCGGTGAAGTTAGTTGAATTACTTCGTGAAAAACAAATTTCTTTTACCAAACTTGCCTCAACCGGCGGTTTTTTAAGAGAAGGAAACACCACTCTTCTTATTGGGATTGATGAAGCGAAAAAAAACGAAGTGATCGATTTAATTCGAAGTCAATGTGAACATCGTGAAGAATTTGTGGAGTCAGCAATTCCGGTCAATGAGCCAATCGGTCCTTATGTTCCTCAACAGGTGAAGGTCGTACGGGGTGGAGGGGTTCTTTTCGAAGTTCCAATTGAACGTTACGAAAGGTTTTAGCAGAATGAGTTGGTCAAGTATTTATGGGCATGATAAACAAAAACATTTTTTTCAACGGATACTCCAAAGTCAGTCATTGAGCCATGCCTATCTTTTTACCGGACCTGCTCAGGTGGGAAAAGAAACTTTTGCTCTCGAGATTGCCCGTTGTTTAAATTGTTTGTCACCAACTGAAGATGGATCGTGTGAAGAATGTCAAAATTGTCACCTTATTCAGGCTCATTCTCATCCAGATGTATTATTTCTTTCTCCTCATGATGGGAAAATTCTCATTGAAGATGTTCGGGATTTTATTTTCCAGCTTGGATTAGAAAAGACGTTAGGGAAATACCGAGTTGGAATCATCCAATCGGCTGAGCTTATCAGTAAAGAAGAAATTCAGAATTGCCTGTTGAAAAGCATTGAAGAACCACCGGAAAACTGTATTCTCATTCTGGTTACATCTCAGGTACACGCTTTATTGCCAACCATTCTTTCCCGATGTCAAAGAATACCTTTTCAACGGTTGAGAAGAGATGACATTCAGCGTTATTTGGTAAACGAATTACAGGTATCCAGTGAAGAAGCCTGGTCTATTGCCGACCAGTCTCAAGGGAGTATTGGACGTGCACGAGCTCTTTTCGAAGGAAATCAGTCGATGTTGGATAAAGCCCTCTTTCTGTGGAATCACCTCCTCAGTGGTCAAGAAATTTTTTCTCTTGGTCAATGGTTTGTAGAGAATAAAGACCAATTATTGGAAATATTTCTTCAACTTGAGTGGTATTTAAGAGATGTGTTCATGTATAAACTGAATGGAATGAAAGGAAAGGATTATTTCTCATTTAACGGTCAGATACATCGCATCCAATCCGATTCACAACGGTTGACCAGAATGATTATTTCATGTTTATTGCAGTTGATAGAACAATTGACGAAAGATGTAAAGAACAATGTCAATGTCGATATCGCAGCTTTTCATTTTTTACTCCAGATAAGGGAGGAACTGAATGGTGCTCCGAGCAGTCGGAATAAAATTCGATCATAATCTAAAAATGTATTTTTTTGATGCCCGAAATTTTGAACTTCATTTAGGAGATAAATGTGTGGTAGAAACCGTTTTAGGAATGGAAATTGGAGATGTGGTGAAAAGGCCATTCCTGTTTGAAAATAGAAAAGTGAGTTTAAAATCGGTTATTCGGCCGGCCAAACCAATCGACATGATTCAATTGGGAAACAACCTGGAAAAGGAACGATTGGCTTTTGATATAGCCAATGAAAAAATTCGAGAACATCAGCTGTCAATGAAGCTTTTACGGGCTCATTACACCCTGGATCGAGGCCGACTCAGTTTTTACTTTGGGTCAGAAGAGCGAATTGACTTTCGTAATTTGGTAAAAGATCTGGCGGTTATATTCCGCACCCGTATCGAGCTCCGTCAGATGGGAGTTCGTGATGAAGCCGGGATGATTGGAGGGTGTGGCATGTGCGGTCGAGATTTATGCTGTAGCACCTTTTTGATTAATTTTGAACCAATTTCGATCAAAATGGCCAAAGAACAAAATCTGGCATTAAACTCTGCCAAAATATCGGGAGTATGCGGTCGATTGATGTGTTGTTTATCTTATGAATATGCTCAATATAAAAAATTGATTTATCAACTTCCCAGAAAAGGGAGTAAAATTCTTACTCCCCATGGTCTGGCGAAAATTATCGAAATTGATATCTTTCGAGATATGATTCGCCTGGAACTTGAAGACGGGAAAGAGATATGTATAAATGAAGAAGAATACAATCGATTCTTTTTATGATTCCAATCCTGTGAAGTCATCAATAAGAGACATTGAAGGTGGTGAAAGCGAATGAGCGAGGCGCTAGTACAAAGTACAACCTGGTATCAGAATTTGACAGCTGAAGAAGAAAGGGCTTGGTTTGAGAAGCAGATTCAACAGTGCGATAAAGAAATCACTCGTTTTGCCTGCCATATTGCTGGAAATATGGAAAAAGCGAAAGATCTCGTCCAGGAAGCATTTTTGAGAGCCTATAAATATCGTCATAGTTATAACGAAAAATATCCATTTCGAAATTGGTTATATGCCATTCTTTTGAATATTCATCGACATAATTGTAAGAAAGAAAAATTTTATAAAACTTTTATCCCCTGGAAAACCTCGGATGACGAAGAACAGGATGCATGGGATTTCATCGAAAGTGATGATGAAGGCCCAGAAGTGAAAACCCTCAAAAAGCAATTGGTCGTCGATATCGAAAAATCGATTCAAAATCTTCCTTTAAAAATGAGAGAAGTGATCGTTTTGTGCGATGTGTTGGGATACTCTTATGATGAAGCCAGTGAGGTCGTGAGTTGCCCATTGGGGACGATTCGATCTCGTCTCCACCGAGCACGTCGTCAGGTTAAAAAAGATCTTGAAAAGATATATGGAGAAGATTTATTAACTTCATGGAGATGAAAATGATGGATTGCTCCCGAATCAAAAATAAACTCTCAGCATATCTCGATGGTGAATTACCGGAAGAAGACATCCGGGAGGTTCGACGGCATCTCTTTGTATGTTCCGCGTGTGAATCGGAACTAAACAAACTTCGGAATCTGAAAGGAATGATGGGAAGACTCAACGAATCTTTCCACCCGAACGCTTCCTATGTCCTGGATATTGATCGCATTCAATCGCGGATTTATTCCTACCGTATGAAAGAAATAGTGATGCTTTCGGTCATCGCGAGTATTATTTTTCTTATTTTTGTATTTGTTCTTCCCACTTACAAAAGTACCCTCATTGGAATAAACACCGAAACCTCTTTAGGAGAAATTCATCGGAATTTGACCGGTGATAGCTATGATGTTCCCAAAACCTCGGGGAGAGTCGTCGTCAATTATTTAAAGCAGGTATCCAGTGACAGGTAATGAATAAATTTTTTGTTGTGATTGTGCTGATAGCGGTCATATCCTCTTTTCTCGGTTCCTACTCATCTCATGCCCGGATATTGAGTCCCGAAGAAAGCCGACAGTTTTTAAAACGTATTATTCATAATAGTACTTCCCATAGTTATTGGGGGATATGGAAATTAACCAATTATGCCGACGATAATGACAGCATACTCTACGAGGTTGTCTATGTTCCTCGTTATGGTTTTGGATGGATCAACCTGAATGATCCTCGTCATTATATCATCGGTGATGGAACATACCGTTTTATTTATGATGCGGATCGGCAAATGATTTCTGCTGTCTATCCTGGTTTTGATCTCCCTTTTCTTCCTTTAGGTGAAGACAATATTGATGTTTTGATAACCAATTATCTCGTTAATCTTGAAGACAATATCGCGTTGATCATTTCTCGCGAAAGTGGGCAGGTTGTCAAATCATTCGAAATGGACGATAGTGAATCACTGGTGAGCCAGACCTATTATTCAAATGATGGCCGAGTGATCAAACAGGGAGAATATATTTATCGTATCGACCATCCAGATGACACTCAAATCGAAAAAATTTATCAAGTGATGGTGCAGGTGATTCAAAAGAAAAATGCTTTTCCGGAAATTCGTTTCAACCGAAAACGCATGCTCACCCCTCGTCTTCTTCCTCCGGGGTATTCTTTACGACGATCTTATCTGATTGATGGTGAACAAGGGAAAATGTATCAGATGGTCTATAGTGATGGGATTAATTTCTTTTCACTTTTCCAAAGCCTTGCTCTTTTCCCTTCTGATCTCCCTGGGTTGCTGAAAAGAACTATTATAAAAAAAGATGGAGAATTGACAACTCTCATCGGTGAAAAAAAAGGGCATCGAATGTTTTTGGTCGGGAATCTGAGCAGTGAAGTCTTAAGTGAAATTTTTGATTCCATATCTGCAGATGGAGGTTGATAATATGTTTAAAAAAAAGAAAGTATTCTTATGTATTGTAACCGGTTTCTTTCTGGCGACTCTACTTACCGGAAGTGCCCTATCCGCTGTTCCTGTCATTCCTGAGGGGAATACTGTTTTCGCCGATATCGTCGATAGGGTGAGCCCGGCAGTAGTCTACGTCGACACCCTTTCCTATACCACCTATCGGAATCCTTTCGTACCCTTTTTTGATGATCCTTTTTTCAGAGATTTTTTTGATTCACTCCCACAGCCAAAAGAGCGTAAAGTACCGCAAAAAGGCCTGGGTTCTGGTTTTATCTTTCGACCCGATGGCTATATTATTACCAATGAACACGTTATTCATGGCGCCGAGCAAATTAAGGTCACTTTACAGGATGGGAGGCAATTTAATGGAAAGCTTATCGGCTCTGATCCGCTGACCGACATTGCGGTGGTGAAGGTGGATGCAACCGATCTTCCGACCCTCACTCTTGGTGATTCCGATAGTGCCCGGGTAGGAGAGTGGGTGATTACCATCGGGAATCCCTACGGCCTCTCTCATACAGTCACCGTGGGTGTATTGAGTGCGAAAGGCAGACCGATTTATTCGGGGGATTCAGGAAGGGAATATGAAAACTTTCTCCAGACTGATGCTGCCATTAATCCCGGGAATAGCGGTGGTCCACTCCTGAATATCAAAGGAGAAGTCATTGGTATCAATACCGCTATTCTTCCCTATGCGCAGGGAGTCGGTTTTGCCATACCGATTAACCTGGCCAAGACCTTACTGGATCAATTGATTCAAACCGGTAAGGTGGTTCGTTCTTGGTTGGGGGTCTTTATTCAAGATTTAACTCCGGAGATGGCTCAGCAATTTGGATTGAAAGAGGCCAAGGGAGCCTTAGTAGCCGATGTGATGCCTAACAGTCCAGCATCGGATGCAGAAGTAATGCGGGGCGACGTTATTTTGAAGGTCGAAAACCAGGAAATTACTGATACCAAATCTTTGCAGTCGACAATACGCGCTCTAAAGCCTGGAGTAAAAATAACCCTATCGGTGTGGAGAAACGGGAAAATGATTGATGTAAAAGTCACCCTGGATGAGCTTCGACCAGAAGGGTTAGAATCCACCACCGTTCCGGTTGATCTCAAGCTGGGTCTCGAGGTTCAGGAAATTAATCCGGAGTTAGCCGAACGCTTTGGTTTGAGGCAAACCACTGGCGTGGTGATTACCCAGGTCAATTCCGGGAGTCCGGCTGACCAGGCACTGCTCCATCCCGGCGATGTGATACTTCAACTCAATCGCCGAGATATCAGGACTCTCAATAACTGGTATGATTTGCTCCAGACAGTAAAACCGGGTGATACCATTCTCCTCCTTATTCGTCGGAGGGAACGAACCTATTTTGTGCCAGTGAAGACCGAAGAACAACAATAATTGACCGTATGAAATCTACCATCGAGTGGGGCACACTCTATCTTTGCCCCACTCCTATTGGAAATTTAGACGATATTACTCTTCGAACCATTCGGGTTCTCAATCAAGTTGATCTCATTGCCTGTGAAGATACTCGGGTATCGATAAAACTACTCCACCATTTATCGATAAAGAAACCCATGATTTCTTTCCATGCCCATAACATCGAATCTGCTCTTGGTAAAATTATCCTTCATCTAAAAGAAGGGAAGCAGGTAGCTTTGATTACCGATGCAGGTATGCCGGGAATTCAGGATCCGGGTATGGAAATTATTCAAGAATTGGTCAAAGAGCATATCAATTTGGAAGTGCTCCCTGGTGCTTCCGCTGTTCTTCCCGCGGTCGTCTATTCCGGTTTTTCAGCCCACGGCTTCATCTTTTTAGGATTTCTTCCTAAAACTGGTCAAATGAGGAAAAAATCCCTGCAGCAGGCGCTCTCTCTCATCCAGGCAGTGGTTCTCTATGAATCACCCAACCGGATATTATCCACTCTCCAGGAGATCCAATCGTATATTGGAGAAGAACGTCAGATCGTTCTTTGTCGGGAACTCACCAAAATATATCAGGAAATCCTGCGCGGATCTGTTCCCGAAATCATGGAACAATTATCCCGAAATCATATCATCCGCGGTGAAATCGTTGTGGTTATCGAAGGAAACACCAAAAATGAAGAAATCATGTCACTTTCTGCGATAAAATGTATTGAGTATTTCTGGAAAAAAGGATATTCTGCGAAAGACATTGTTGAGCTCACCAGTCATATCTTCGATTTGAAAAAAAATGCCGTAAAAAGAGAATTGGAAAAAATTATGGAAACGGGCGGTTGGGTTCAGGGGACATGAAATACCAGCATAAGCCAATTGTAAACCATATATTAAACTCTTTTCATACTCTCACCATTTGATTGATTTTATGTTTTAAAATTGGTTTAATGAATTCGACACAGGGGGTGTTGAGAATCAAAGTTCGCCGAGAGACTGCTGAAATCATTTTGTTTTTGATTGCACTCTCCTCGCTTCTCTTTTTAGTAGGTATCATCATTGTGCTTTTTAAGGAAGGATTGCCAACTTTTCGGGAAATTTCATTTTCTCAATTTTTATTTGGAAAACGATGGTATCCGACCTCTGATCCCCCCCAGCTGGGCATACTTCCCCTTCTTCTTGGATCACTTTGGGTCACTGCGGGTGCTTTAATTTTTGCTATTCCCTTAGGACTTTTTTCAGCGATTTTTTTAGCCGAACTCTGTCCCAAAAATTTGAAAGAGTTTTTAAAGCCGGTTATCGAAATGTTAGCCGGTATCCCCTCTGTCGTCTATGGTTTTTTTGGGATGGTGATTCTCGGTCCACTGTTGAAAGATCTTTTTTCTTTACCAACTGGTCTGACTGCTTTCACGGCATCGGTTATTTTAGGCATTATGGCTATCCCTTCAGTAGTAAGTATAGCCGAAGATGCTTTGAGTTCAGTACCAAAAAGCTATCGCGAGGCTTCTTTTGCAGTAGGAGCCACCCACTGGGAAACCATAAAAAAGGTAATTTTGCCAGCGTCAATTTCCGGTTTGGGAGCAGCAGTAGTGCTTGGTGCCGGCCGCATCATCGGTGAAACCATGACCGTTTTAATGATTGCCGGAGGTTCAGCAGTCATTCCCACCAGTTTTTTCCAACCGGTTCGAACCATGACGGCGACTATAGCTGCTGAGATGGGAGAAGCACCGGTGGGAAGCCTCCACTATCAGTCTCTGTTTGCTATCGCTATAGTCCTTTTTATGATCACTCTTTTTTTAAATATTTTAGTCGATCGTTGGGCGCATAAATATCATTCCCGGGTGAGATAACGTGAATTTGCATCTCAGAAGAAAATATTTAACCCAGAAAATCTGGTTTTTCATCTTTTCGCTTTCCATGATCATAATCTGTTTTGCCATGGGATTTATTATTTATTTTCTGGTGGTACGGGGATATAAGGTTATCAATTGGACATTTCTAACCGGTATGCCATCTCGAGGAATGACCGAGGGCGGGATATTTCCAGCCATCGTTGGAACCTTTTACCTCATTATCGGAAGTATTACGGTTTCTCTTCCCTTAGGAGTTTTTTCTGCAGTTTATTTAGAGGAATATGCCAAACCATCACCAATTATTGACTCACTCCGTTTGGCAATCCATTGCTTAGCCGGTGTTCCCTCGGTTGTTTTCGGATTGTTCGGTTTGGGGATATTTGTGAAACTATTTGGTTTTGGTGTTTCTCTCCTGTCCGGATCGTTGACTCTCGGGATTATGGCATTACCGATTGTGATCACCTCGGTGGAAGAATCTTTAAAAACGGTTCCGCTTTCTTTTCGTGAAGCATCTCTGGCATTAGGTGCAACCAAATGGATGACTATCCGGCGAGTTATTCTTCCGGCGGCACTCCAGGGAATACTAACCGGACTCATTCTGGCGGTCGGACGGGTCGCAGGCGAAACAGCTCCCATATTATTTACTGCAGCTGCTTTTTATGCTCGAGGCCTTCCTCGTTCCATTTTTGATCGAGTACTGGCACTTCCTTATCATATCTATGGTCTGATGACCGAAGGAACCCGACCTGAGAAACAAGTGCCAATTGCATATGGAACAGCCCTGGTTCTCTTAGTGCTGGTTCTGGGGGTAAATTTTCTGGCAATATATCTGAGACGCCGATCAAGATCGACCAGAAAGTGGTGAAAGTATGGATGAAGGGAAATTAAAAGTCCTTAATTTCGAAGTCTTTTTTGGTGAAAAGCAAATATTACATGAGATCAGTATGCATTTTTTGAATAATAAAGTCACTGCAATTATTGGACCTTCTGGTTGCGGGAAAACAACCTTGTTGCGAAGTATCAATCGCATGAACGATTTTATTGAAAGTTTTTCTACGCAGGGTGAAATCATTTTCGATAATCAGAATATATATGGAGAAGGGGTTGATCCTGTGGTATTGCGGCAGCGGATCGGTATGGTTTTTCAGCGACCGAACCCCTTTCCAAAAAGTATATTCGAAAATATTGCCTATGGATTACGAATTCAAGGATGGAGGGATCGTCACCAGATAGCAGAAAGGGTGGAAAAAAGCCTCCGATCCGCGGCGTTATGGGATGAAGTGAAAGATCGCCTGAACACTTCAGCATTTGATCTTTCGGGTGGGCAACAACAGCGACTGTGTATCGCACGTGCAATAGCCGTCGAGCCCGAGATTTTACTCATGGATGAACCGGCTTCCGCATTGGATCCGATAGCGACAGCCCGGATTGAAGAATTGATCAAAGACTTAAAAGAAAAATATACCATCATCATCGTCACCCATAACATGCAAGAAGCAGCCCGGACATCGGATTATACCGCCTTTTTACTATTAGGTCATTTAATTGAATACGGACCAACGGATCAAATCTTTACTAACCCCCAAAAGAAAGAGACCGAAGAATATCTTACGGGTCGCTTCGGTTGATCGGGAGGTAAACACTATGAGATTTAATAAGACCTTTTTATGGTTGATATTGTTTTTTCTTTTTATTTTCGTCATAAACCTTGCTGCTTTCGCCCAGGAAAAACCAAAAGTCGCTGTTTTACCCTTTTCGATGCGGGAGAGTAATGATGGATATATCGGGTATTACCTCCGAGACCTGTTAAAAAATGCCATTGATGATACGGGATTAGTCGAAGGGGTGGATTCGATCACAGTAGATGAGGTTTTGCGTGATGCCAAAACCCCCCGGGATGTTGCTCTGGTGCAATCCATGGCTCAAGTTTTGGGGAAAAGGATGGGCTGTGATTATCTCTTGAGTGGAACTTATCGCATTCGTCAACTTGGTGGTCAGGAGCGGCTGGTGGTGAGCGCCCGTCTCTTCCAAATGGGTAAGGAAGGATATGTCGATTTTAAAAGCAATCTATTTGACATTCTTTCCCCAGATGAGTTTCGGAACTATTTTCTCCCTGATATCATAAAAGCCCTTGGCTTAGATTTAACCGGCTCGATTTCTCCTTTCTCCTACGATCCCAACGCGGTATTTCCTCTTTATCAGGGAGTTGAAAAAATGGATGAAGCACTTCGTACTTACGGTGATGCCCAATTTCCCGATAAACCTCTTTGGAAAGAAGCCTTTACCCAGGTTCAAAAAACCATTGATTCTGTCCCTGAATATCTTGATTCCTATTATTATCTGGCCTATATGTACCAGAAAACCGGGTGGTTGGCAAAAGAGGTTGAAACCTGGACTCAGTATATCGAGCTGCTGAAAAAATCAGATGGAGGGCAAAGAACCATTCCCGTTGCAGCCCGGGCTTACCTTCGTTTGGCATATTCATATGTTTCCCAAAAAAAATATGATATGGCGATTCAGAGTCTCAGCGATGCTCTCGTTTTAAATCCCGAATTTGCTGAGGCGTATTTTTTATTGGGAAAAGTGTCTTATGAGAAAGGAGATTCTTCTCAGGCTCAGGAATTTTGGAATAAAGCCTACTTTTTGGACCCCACCTTGAAACAGGCTCAATACTTTGCCAGTGAAGCCGGGAAAGCGGCGACTTATGGAAAAGATGCTTATGAGTCCTATCGGACTGGATATACTTACTATGCCAACGGTGATCTCAAAACCGCTGAAGGATATTTCCGAACCGCAGTCAAACTCAATTCGGAGATGAAAGAAGCACAGTACTGGTTGGGGCGGACTCTTTATGATTTGGGAAAATTAGAGGAAGCCGAAGTGACCTGGAAGAAAGTCATCGAAATTGATCCGTTTGATAGTCAGGCGAAACGGTTTCTGGAAAAAACTATTCAGGAAAGACAATATGGAAGAAGCGCGCTCGCCTCTTTCCGCAAAGGTTATGAGCTGTATGAGGAGGCGAAATACGAGGAAGCCATTCCCTACTTTGAAAAGGCACTTCGGGAAAATCCTCGTTATCCGGATGCTCATGAATATTTAGCTCGTTCGTATTACCTACTCGGTCAAAAGGAGAAATATTTGAAAGAACGGGAGAAAAGTGTTGAGTTATTAGAGCAACCTGCTGACAAAGCCTGGCAATATTATCAGATCGGATACGAGCTTTTCTCTTGGGGTGAGAAAGCTAAAGCCATCGATTATCTGTTAAAAGCGGTGGCGGTTCTGCCTCATTTTCCCGAAGCCCATCTTCTATTGGGTGATCTGTATGGGAGTCTCAACCAATGGGCTCAATCAGCCGAACATTATGTTCGAGCGAAAGAGGGGATCAACGGGGAAGATCGAGCCTCGGTTTTGTGGGGTGCCAGTGTGGCGTTCATTCAGTTGGAAAGATGGGATGATGCCTATGAGTTTCTTAATGAGCTGGTTCGGGATTATCCCTATGCTAATTTTATCGAAGAGGCAGAATCACTCCGGATTGAAGCCATGGTAAAAAAAGGGTTGTACCGGGATGCTCGCTTGGGCGTTCAACAATTTCAGCTCCGCTTCCCGTCAGGTCGCTACCGGGAACGGGTTCAGTTTTATTATGCCTTCAGTTTTTATCAAGAGAAATTGTGGAACGAAGCCACCAAAGCCCTGGAAGCTTTCATAAAAAATTATCCACAAAGCCAATACCAAAAAGAGGCATTAGAAGCCTTGGGGTATGCCTATCGGAATTTGGGTCAAGATGAAAAGTCCCAAACCTATTTTTCTCAGATCGAGGGCGGGGGAAACACCTTCCTAATCGCTGATACCTATTACCGGCAAAAAGATTGGCAGAAAGCGATGACGTCTTTTTTGAATTATCTGAAAACCAATCCTCAGGGAAAATATATAACTGAAGCCCGGTTGAAATTAGCGTCGTGTTATCTGGAAACGAATCAAATTGCGCCAGCGGAAAAAATCATGACGGAAATAGTCGCTTCGCTTGATCCGAAATTCACCCAGGATTATTTACGACTGACAATTAAAGTTGCTTATCAAAAAGGGGATTGGAAAAAAGTAGTGGATGGTGTGACCCAGTTGCAAAAAGAAATTGGGGCACTTGATGAAGAATATTTATACCTCTTAGCTTGGTCACAGGTCAAACTGGGAAATGAGGAAGGAGCAAGAGAACTACTGATGAAAGCAGGAAAGGATCCTGATGAAATTCTGTCTGATCCCGAGATAGAAAAAATAAAAGAAGCGGCTGATACCCTTCAAAAAGGAAATTATTCAGAGGCAGTCAAACTATTGAAAGAAATGATTTCCAGTGGAGTGAAGCCTGAAAACACATCGACCGTCAATTTCTTATATGGAAAAGCATTATACCAGAGTGGCGATTTAAATAACGCTTACGATTATTTACAAAAAGCAATAACGGCCGATGGGAAAGAGTATCTTCAAGAAGCATATTTTTATCTGGGTGATATTGCTTACAAAAATGAGAAGTGGTCAGATGTGGTGAAATGGTATCAGTATTTATACGACCCGAATAACCCGGATCTTCTTTGGAGACTGGCCATATCACTCCAAAAAACCGGAAAAACCGAGCAGGCGGTAACGATTTTTAAACAATTGAGAGGAAATGCAACTTATGCTGAAAAAGCTGGCATGATAGTCCTCGAGGAGCTGTATAACCAGAAAAAGTATCAGGACTTTTTAACCGAAGCCAAAGTCTTTATCGCTGCATATCCCAATGAAAACCAATTGGAAAAGATTCTCTATATGGCGATCTGGGCTGCCTATTATTCTGGAAAGACCGCCGAAGCCCTGGAACGTATTGTTGAGTATAATACCCAATACCCTCAAGGGCAGTATCGAGATGAATTGGAATCACTCTCGGTCGATTTGATGATCATCGAGAAAAAATACCAGGCCGCTCTCCCCATTTTAACCGAATTAGAAAAGAAGCTCAGTGGTGAAAAATTGGAATACACCTGGTATCGTATCGGGAGTGTTTATCTCAAGATGGAGAAATACGATCGAGCTGTATTTTATTTTGAGAAATTATTAAATAATTTGCAGGGAAAATATTTTACACGTGGTGGGTATTTAATGGGTGTCTGTTTGGAATATCTGGAGCGACCACAAGAAGCCTTGAAATTCTATGAACAGGTTGTTCAAAGTGGTAAAAAGGATGAATGGGTTGATAACGCCCAGAAAAGAATCAGTCTATTGACTGAGGGATGAACAGGGGATACACTTATGCTGATTCTTCGTCCACAACGCAGGAGGTTTTAATTGATGCAGATATTTACCGTGATCACCAAGGGTGGATACGTCATGTATCCCATCGTTGCTTCATCGATTGTTTTCCTGGCGGTTTTTATCGAGAGATGGTATGTCTTACGGTATTCGAAGGAAAAAGTTAAAAGGTATTTGAGATCATTACGTAAGGCGGTTACCCAAAGGGACCTTCGGGGTATTATCGATACCAGTCAAAAAAATCCGGGACCGGCATCGCGAATTATCATGGCTGGAATAAAAAAATATCTTAATGGAACGCCTCAGGAAGCTAAAGAGGCAATGGAAACCATCGCCATGCAAGAATTTCCTTATTTTGAAAAACGTTTAGGAATATTGGTTACTATCGCCAGTATCGCCCCGTTATTAGGACTTTTGGGAACGGTGACCGGCATGATTCGAACATTTAATGTCATTGCTGCTGTTGGTGTCGGAAAACCGACGGAAATGGCAGGTGGAATTTCCGAAGCTCTGATTACGACTGCTGCTGGCTTATCAGTTGCCATACCTACTGTTATCGCTCATTATTATCTTTCTCAGATTTCAGAAAGTATTATTAATGATATCGAAAAAGCAAGTTCCGAAGTACTGGATTTAATCGAGGAACTGAGATGCTCCAATGGAACTGAACAACTGACCGCTGAGGAAGCCCAAATTGAAGAAGGAGTTGAGGAGAATGTTCCAGTTTCGGCAAAAGAGACAGAGGCGCCAGCCTGAGATTAACCTCACTCCTTTAATTGATATTGTGCTCCAATTAGTGATTTTCTTTGTGGTGACGACCACCTTTATCAGCATGGAGAGCGGAGCCAAGGTAAATCTCCCGTCAGCTGATTTTTCTAAAATCGAAGAAGCCAAGACGATTACCATAACCATAACTGAAAACAATATGATTTACATCAATGGTGCTCTGGTAGATGATAAAGAGCTTCCATCAGCAGTAGTAGTGGCCTTGCGGAATGATCCTGAAGCGACGGTTATTATTGAAGCGGATAAACGGGTTTTGCATGGGAAAGTCGTTTCTATCATGGATATTCTCAAAAAAGCCGGTGCTGAAAAAATTGCTATCGCCACCCAGCCGACTAAAGAAGAGGAATAATGAATAGATTTTTTATTAATGAAAAGAAGGTTTGGACATTTTCTTTAACCTTGTCGGTTATTATGAATATTTTCATTCTGGCTGCAATATCGATATATTGGCTTTCGATGAAATACGAACCCCAACCGAAGGAGGAGCTGATTACCATTCAGCTATTGGAGATTCCTGCACCGCGTAAACCGGTTACGACTATTCCCCAAAAAGAAGAAGTGAATGTCGCTGAGCTCAATCCTCTGAAAGACATTCGAAATGAAGTACCGATAAATGAACCTCAGATTAAAAGTGATATCGCTACCGAATTAAAGCAGAAAAAAGAACAAGTGTCGGTACCTAAACCACCAGTCAATCTCCCCGATTCGGAGATGATTTCTGAAAAAGGCTCTCCCTCGGGAGCCAAACTGGTCAATCCCGGCGCAGAAATCAATGTTCCCGACAACTTGAAATGGCAAGGTGTCGAAGCTGAAAACACCATCAAGGGTCAATTCGAAAATGCTGGTCAATCAACTCGACTTGCTCATCTGGCTCAAGAAGGAGCTGATCGTATTGACAGTACGGTTGGTGAAACACTGGCTACCGGTGAATTGATCGCTCCGACAGGATTGATCGATAAAAAGTCCCCGTTTTCGAAACGACCCATCTCAGTGATCATTGAAAATGCACCGGCAGCTCGTCCTCAATCTGGACTCAGCAAAGCGGATATTACTTATGAAATCATGGCCGAAGGTGGAATTACTCGCTTTTTAGCCATTTATAATGAAGGGGTGGCTGATAATGTGGGTCCAATCCGGAGCGCCCGTCCCTATTTTGTTATGAAAGCGGCGGAACATAATGCAATTTTTGCTCACGCCGGCGGGAGCGTCGAGGCGTATGTCTATATGAAAGAAATGAATGTGGATACCATTGACGAATTTAAATTTTTTCAAGCCTTTTGGAGAAGTAAAGATCGTAAGGCTCCTCATAATCTCTATACTTCAGTAGCGAATTTACGTAGCCAGGCTCAATTGCTTGGGTATAACAAACCGGTGAAGGGCGGAGGATTTCTGATTCGTACCCCCCAGGAGGCGTTGGGAACCGAGGAGGCATCCAAGGTCGAGATTGTCTATGCTGGCGATTATAGAGTGAAATTTACTTGGGATGCCATCAATCGGGTCTACCGGAGATACATCAATGATAAACCTCACATTGATTCTTTGAATGGTCAACAGATTACGACTACAAACATAATTATTCAGGTGACAGAACAAAAAGTGAAGGATAAAGAAGGACGGATTGAAATTACCTTTGTTGGTAAGGGTACTGGATGGATTTTACTTGATGGCAAAGTTGCTCCGATTCGGTGGGAAAAGAATTCCTTGGGAGACAAGACCCGTTATTTTTATGCCGACGGGAGAGAACTCAAGATTAATCCGGGAAACCTATGGATTGAAGTCGTGAGCACTCAAAACAAGGTGGTGATGTGATGTATAAAATATTGTTTTCCATTGGTCAATTTCCTGTCTATTCTTATGGAGTCTTTTTAGGGATCGCTTTTCTAATTGGTATCTATTAT
>Ga0116202_10000903_pt1 | contig 17097 bp, 12 predicted proteins | sample LakKivw325mmetaG_FD_94479 | JGI IMG/M metagenome (GOLD analysis project Ga0116202, IMG submission 94479) | Anoxic lake water microbial communities from Lake Kivu, Rwanda to study Microbial Dark Matter (Phase II) - Lake Kivu water 325m metaG | ecosystem: Environmental > Aquatic > Freshwater >...
TCTGAAAAGGCCGTGATGGTCGGCGCTGAGGTCAGCGCCCGGCTTATCTCCTCCTTGCGCTTTTCCCGGGCCGCCATTGCCTCCCTTCTGCTTGCGAGGCCTCCCCCGGCGTACCGTTTCCCCCTGTGCTGGAATTCGTATCGCCAATCCTTGCGGACTTTGTCCTTCCATAACCCCATAGATAACCTCTGGTCTGAAACGAAGAACCCGGATATTGGCCGGGTAGAACCCTCCGAGGGAATCTTTGTGCTCGTAAACCGCACATTCGGAGATATTAAGGAGTGCTGCGACATCTTCAACCGTCATCAGTACGCCTTTGTTATTTATGTTGTATTTAGAGACCGCTATCAACATGTTTCGTTATTTTACCTCCACGGTGATGCAAAATGAAGGTTGAAATGGTTTTTCAACCTTAGCGCCTTTGCTCATATTCTGAACTTTGAGCACTTTTTCTCATCATTCATCAGCGCACCTTTTTTCTTCAAAGCAACGCACAATCATGCGGACAGCATCTCCCTTTTTTACTTGATCGGGGGTAAATCTAAGCAGCCTGTAACCCATAAAGACGAGTTCGTTATATTTTTCCATATCCTTTATCGCGCCCACTCCCCGAAAGTGTCTTCCCTGGACGAACGCTCCCCCCTCTATCTCGACGGCCAGCTTCAGGTCAGGCCAAGCATAGTCGACCCTCCATCGCCGCTTCGGATGAAACTTGAACTCCCTTGTGGGAACTGGAATTCCAAATGCCACACAATCCAGGTAAAGCGTATCCTCAGACGGCTTCGCCCGGAACTTGTGCCTCGGTGAGCGGTAAAGCGAGGGCGTCAGGTCCCGCTTCTTGAGCGACAGAAGCTTCACTTCGGATACTTTCATTGTCCTTCTCTCGTTTCCTCGGTTTGTGGCGTAAGTGGTGATTCGGGTAATACGTTTTCAGCATCCGGTCGGTAATTTCTTTCTGCTCTTCGCTGGACAGACGATTATAAAGCCACACAATAAATGCCTTTTTCACTTCTTGTCCCTCTTTATAAGTGCCGGGAGTTATCCGTTAACCGCGCCTTTCTCTCCGAATTCATTGCTCTGTCAAGATCGGTCTCTGTGCAGATAAGTATTTGCTATACGTACTCTGCAATGACGGAATATCAATCATCTCGGTTTAGCCAAAATTAGCTATAGGGGTTTTTAGAGAGTCGAGGTCGAGATAGAAATAAGGTGCGCGCAGTTTTAAGTGGATAGCCCCTTTGCATCAACCCTTTACGTTAGGTGGATGGTTTGTCCTGAGCCTCTTGCTTTTTACTTACCTTCTGTTTCCGCCCTTTTCCCTTCTTCGACATTCCCTGATCCTGAGCCATAGCGGGTATTTCTTCGAAAGATAGGTTGTCACTTAAAATTGGCGCTTTACCATCTAATGGCCATTTTTTGTCAGTGTTTTCGATTTTAGGCTGCAATGGTTGTACTGATTCTGTGTCATCACCGGTAGGTTCACCTTCATTTTCTATAAATAATCCAATTTTAACTCGCGAGTGTTCAGGAAGTTCCTCAATTTTCAGATGCCACTCATAGTCCCTGATGGACCGCTTGAGTGGGTTACGCTTATTGTTATAATCTTTAAGATACTGAAATGTATTGGTTATTTATGAATGCGTCATTTCGATAATACCAGAGTAGTTATATGTAAATATATGCGCAAAAATCCATTGCTAAATCCATTACAATTCAGCAATAGCTGATTCACCAAGGTACCTGGCAACTGGCCCCCTCCTCAGTAAATGGTGACAGAATTGGTTGTCGTAAGTCTTCAGGCATGCGTAACAGGCAGTTTCTTCGTCGCACGCCTGGCAATGGGCCATCAGGCTGTGAGTTTCCTTAAGAACAGCGGCAAGGTTATCGCCAATACGCCGCACATGCCCCGCTCCTCCAGGAATATTGTCATAGAGCACAATTGCGGGGGGGAGAGATCGCTTGCCATAAGGATATAGGCATCCGTTAACGTCGTCCCGCTCAATACCGAGGACTTCGCATGCCCCCTGCAAAAGAGCATAAAGAAGAGACCACCAAAGCGACTTTTCTGGATCGTGATGACGTTCAGCGATGAAGCGCAGCTCCAGGACATCAGATAAGAATTCGTGCCCTAGATGCCGCGACACAAGGCTACCACTGCACGACTTGTCGAAGGCGTTTTGATGGTTTCGCTTGCTGCGTTGTGGTTTAAGAGGTGCCGGCTCGGCGTATCCGCATGACTGGCAAATGAGAAAACCTCTGTTGGCTATACCGCTGTTCACCACCGCGAGTTTCCCTTGCCGGGAAAAACGGTACAACAAGACAGTTTGCTTGTAAATAGGGCTACTCTCCGGAAAGGATCGAAAATTGCCGTCATTAACGGCTGTCGCGTGTTCTGAGAAAAAGACACGGGAGGAGTATAGGCGTTGAGGGCGACTGCGACCGACCATCTCCGGGTCTTTGTTGCTGAAGAAACCGAACTCAGGCACCAATAAAAGTCCCGAACGTAATCCGCGGCCGCGCATGGTCTCAGCACAGGCCTGACATTTCGACGGCAGGTCTTCGTATTGAATGCTTTTATGGAATCGCCCGCATTGACGGCAGACGGCGTAAGAAAACTCCAAAGGATCACGGCCTGGGAGACGGCGGATGCCGGTGCTTGTCCAGACCCGATGTCCCGCCACGACCTCTCCGCCAGGTGCATACTCGGAAATGGCGATCCTCAGATCCCGTGTGAGTTCCAACTCCTGTGCCACGTCGCTGGCAGGCTTCAGTCGTAGCTCAACTACATCGACGGGAAATCCATATTTCGGCAGCACGTTCCGCGAGGCAAAAAACCCCAGAATCTCCCGGCGGCGAATGTTGTTTGCCTGGCGCTTAAGGGCAGATGCCCGTTGATAATTCCGCGCGGAGCCTGCTTCCTCCTCGAGTCGTTTGTACGCAGCGAGATCGGTCAAGACTTCCAAAGTCGCTTCCCCTAAAACACCGCCGTAACGTCCATCGTTGTCCACTTGGATCAGGTTGGGCACCCAACCCCACTCTTCGAGACGAAGCTCGTTCCGAATGTCTATATCTGGAGGGACAATAGATATAAGCGATTTGAGCAGATGACTGGGTTTTGCCGCTAGCATGCGCTGCAGCGCAACTGGTGCGATAGCGCCCTTTGTTTGCTGACAGAAAAACGTTTCCACACTTTCAAACGTTGATGGGTGTTGGCGGAAAAACTCGGCAAGCGCAACACTGTGCAAGTGCCGTCGCACGATCTTGGGATTGTGAATCTCTACAACAGGGGGTTTGATTTTTCCGCTGATGAACTCTGCCGGTTTTCCGAAGTGTGTCAGGTCATGCGGCCGCCGCTGGGCATAGGTAAGCGCAAAAGCCGCGGCACCCATTCTCCGGCCTGCCCGTCCTGCGCGTTGCACGTAATTGGCTGTCGTAGGGGGAACGTTGCGCATGAGGACGGCCTGCAATTCTCCCACGTCGACACCAAGCTCAAACGTAGTGGAGCAACTCAGTACATTGATATCGCCGTCCATGAATTTCTGCTGAATATCGGCTGCCTTTTTTGCACCCCACTGGGCCGTGTGCTCAGAAACCGCCATGGGTACGGGATTCATATTGAGGTACAAGCGGCGGTAGTGGTGGTTGGCAAGCTCTGCCTCCGGGTCGAATGGAAGCATTGCACCCGGACAGCACATTGTCGGACAAATGCCGTTGACTGTGATGGAGCTGACCGTATTACAGGAAGAACAACGCCGCCATGTTACTCCCCCGGACATCCCTGTACGCATCTCGACGTATTCGGGATTGAGGTGATACACCACGCCGAGCCGCTGCTCAGCGGGCTGCGCGTCTTTAAGAATGGGCGTATCCGTTAATGCCCGCCAAATTTCACGAAGCACTTTCATTACCTCAGTATCGTCAGACCCTGCTGGGTTGCCGGTTCGTTTCGCCAGAAGGCGACATAAATAATCGAAACGCCGATTGGTGACGTGCGCCCGTAGGTCTCTGCGAGGCAGCCATCCTAAAAGCGTCAGACCCCGCGCCTGGTCCCCTCCTATCTCGCGGCAGTACACTAGTCTGTTTCTTGGTTCGAACTCAACGGCTTTGATACCAGCCGGCTCAACAGAAAGACAACCCGATAAACGCAGGGTATCCAGTAGAATTTCAACGAGATGCCAAGTTTCATCCTCTGTGAGATTCCATGGACTTTGCAGAAGGCTACCTAGTGCCCTCCAACTTGTCGGCTTGGTAAAACTGACAGCAAGCAGTCCTGTCCCTTCGAGACCCAATCGTCTGTCGAGAGCGAGCAACTCCTGGAAGATCCAACTGCACCTCTCCTTGTGTTCGCGTGCTGCGTCGCCGGGAGGGGGAAAGATATTAAGATTACGAGACAATTCATGCAAAAATGTGTCGGCAAGACCGAGGGGACGAGCCGGGTCACTTCCAAACTTCTTCTGATGTAAAATGAGCGCCCTATTGATCAAGGTGCGTTGCAGAAGACTTCGGTGCGTATTTTCCAGGTAGGGTGCAAAGTACGCAGCGTCCTGACGACTATCAGAAAACGTCAGCAGCTTCCGACTGCTGCCCGGTCGGCTCGATTTTGATACCGGCGAAAGGTGCTGATAAAGCGATGATGCGAGCACAGCCACCGGTGCATCCTGGCCCGTATAGAAGCGATGAACGATATCCTCATAAGGAGTCTGGGCGCCACATGCCGGACATCTCACCAAACGGCCCTCTCGCAGCGTGGCTTCGTAAACGTCAAGGCGCCTTTCGGGAGCGCAATTGCAGGCCGATTCATCAATGCACCGCGTGAAAGCGCCGCAGGCAGCGCAGAGCGTCCCTGGATTCGCAACTAAAGCGATAGGTTCTGCATCTGCAAGAGCCGCTTCATCTTCGTCGACGTTCGTTTCCGGAAGGATGTCCCAGGAGAAAAAAACCTTCCGCACAGCTCTCTCATTTTCGGAAGGGTGCCGTGGCCGAAGATAGGGTCCGGAATCAATCGTTCCATCCTCACGCAAGAGATCAGATTCGAGAGCACCTGCCAGCACAGTATGTCCGCAGCGAGTGCAAGTGGCGATCTCGAAAGCTTGGCAAGGTACGCCTTCTTCCTCAATACGATCCACAGGCTTCAGGTGTAGTTGCGGTGCATCGCAACGTGTCGTGAAAGTCACGAAAGCGCCCTCTAAGGCGCGACAGAAAAGGTGGTAGCGCGCAGAAATCAAAGGAGCCGAATCACCATCGGGTTTCGCTTGCGCGCAAATGTTGACGAGACTGACTAGAGCGTGAATGAACTCTGCACCCTCTGTCCCGAAGACTCCTTCCGCAGTCGCAGCAGACTCAAGGGATGTGGGTCTATCTCTGAGGAATGTCTTCAGCGATTGCACACGCAAGTCACCACGAAGCACCCGGTAAAGAAAGGCATCGAAGGAATCAGGGGATTCTATGACAGCTTGGTCAACAACGTCATTGGGCACACCATGCTTGCGTGAGATCTCTGCCATCGTTTGAATGTCTCCCAAGTGTGCTTGCAAGGCATTATAGAGCGCTGGGCTGGGTATCCCCCACGGTTTGCGGAAGTACGACTCGTCTTGGATGCTTGGCCCTATGATATCCTGTCGCACCTCATCCTGATCTTCCCACTGGAACACCTCACCGAACAAAGCTTTGGCGAACTCGGCAACTAGGGGAAAATCCGCCCTTCCTCCGCCGAGCGTAGCGCTCGTAGCAATGCACCGCAAGGAGCCTGGCCCGCTCTTTACGACGCGGTCTTTTAGACGCCGCAGTAGCATGCCGACTTCCATTCCGGCCGCTCCGCTGTAGCCGTGAGCCTCGTCCACTACAACAAGCGTCCAAGAGCTGCTGAATTCCCCATCGAAAAGAGGCGTGTCCTTTGGACGTAGAAGGAGGTATTCCAGCATAGCGTAGTTGGTAAGCAGGATGTGAGGAGGGTGCTTTCGGATATCGTCTCGACTGATGAGCTCATTTTCGATACGCGGTTCGTTGGGAAACACGTGCCGGAAATCCTGTTCCGCCGTGTCCTGGTGCTCCTGTGTCTGGCCAGTGTAGCGCCCGAAGGTGACGTCTGGTAAGTTTTGTAGTAGCCTGCGCAGCCGCTTGAGCTGGTCGTTTGCCAGAGCGTTCATGGGATACAGAAGAAGAGCACGTACCCCCGGGTCTGCGCAATGTGCCGGCCTCGTGCTCGCACAGCAGATGGTCAATGATGGGGAGGAGGAACGCCTCTGTCTTGCCGCTCCCCGTTCCCGTAGCCACTACCACGTTGCGGCCGATCCGAATTTTCGTGATGGCCTGCTCTTGGTGCCGGTATAGACTACGGTCAATGGGGTAACCATGCCCTGGAAAACCTGGTCCGTCCAAGTCTGCCATGCTCCGGCAAAACACGCCGGCTTCCGCCAGTTCCCGTATACTCCTTCCGTTTTCGAAAGGCGGTGTCGCTTCGAGGTAAGGTCCGCGAACGAGAAAATCACGCCGCCTGAGCATTTCTCTGAACTGGTGGCGTAACGACTCGTTTTTCATCGGAAACGCGGTTTCTACGTACCGCTCATAATCTTCACGGATGCGTTGAGATACGAGAAGGGGATCAATCTGTTGCTCGTTCAAGGTCTCACCCATTCCACATGCGTTGTTGGTTCCACTCCGTCAGTACCGGTTTCGTGCGCCGATATGTCTCTCTACTCATAGCAAACATATTATTACGTTCAGTCACAGTGATATCTGGGCATTCGCTTTTCACAACACGAAGTGCGCGTTGTACCAATTCTGATGGTATATTCCAGTCTATAGCGAGGAGGTCAACCGGTGCCCAGCGGCAGCTCAAGTCGCATAAGAGGTCCAAGGCGAGAAGACGTAGCCTGTTCCCCTCCGCCCACCGTAGGCACTCTTCATAGGTTTGCAGCGGTTCGGGCTGAAAGTGAATGCGAATTAAAACTATTTTAACTTCCTCGTCCTCTTGAGTGCCGGTGGCATTTAATTCTATTACAACCTCCGATTCTTTTTCAGGTGACGCCTCTATGTATTCCAAGACGGGAACAAGATCTATGCGCCATCTACCTATCTCTGTGCATGCTTCAGGAGACAACATGCGAAATGGTTTATCCTGGTTGAGCGACTGCCAGAAAGCGCTGGCCGCTACTTCTTCCCAGCGTCCTCCCTTAGTTTCAAAGAGCAGCTGCGGCGAATCCCCCTCAATTAGGTTGCTCAGGTCCACATCTACGCATACTTCGTTCCATTCGAGAGGAGAAACCTCATTCAATTGGACTGCCCACTGAAACATCTGAGGTGAAAGAAGCCTCATGACGCATATCTGAACATCAACTACACAATGAAAACCAGAGATGGTACCTTCGACTATGGTATGTGAATCGGTATCCCGAAACTTTCGCAGAGTGTCTGCAATTTCTGCGAGGCGAATCAACCACCTGTCATTGCGAACAAGCCTTTCAGCTTTCAAATCAACGGTTGGTTCCTCTTTGGCACATCCTATCCACTTCGCATGTAAATCAACATCTTGCCATGCGCAGTCTCTCGCTTCTAGTAGTATGCAGGGGCTATCTTCCTTGAGTAGGTCGTCGGGCATCATTTCAACAGGCTCGACCTTCCAAACTGGTGTATCAGAGGGCTGCCGGAGGAAGGCCCATCGGGGGCCGTGGAGCCTTAATGGAATTGAGAATGGTAGCAGATCGGACCTCTGCCATGAGAGCACCAAGTCAATATCATGATGTCCTGCAGGAAGAGCAGCTATATGGCAGCTATTCGCTGGCGTGAATGGCTGCGACTGTTTGCCTTCCCGTTTTTCTGATATTGTAACACCTTCTGGCAAATACACCCTCACGGTTCTTACATCCTGACTCCACTCCCACCGCAAGTCTGGTACCCACCTGAACCGAATATCAGCGGCTCGCCTGCCACGGTACCACAAAATAATCGTCAGCTCTCCGGGGCATAACATAAAAGGGATTATCTGTCGGAGATCGATAATGATGTGTCCTGCACCCACCTGGGAGGCTGATGAGATATCGGCTGAGGACAGCTCACGAGTGTGGCTGCCCTTGATTCCGTGACCAGCAATGCGCATCCTAACGTTATCAATGGAATCTGATTCTTCACCAAGCTTCGTTCGTAAAAAGACTTTGGGCGGCGCATCACCAAAGAGAACTATATTGTCGGGACTGTTGTCGGCGCTCTGCCGCAGATCACCGCCGGTGAAAACAACTTCACCCTCGGGGTGTTCGACATTTACTAACTCTGTGTAATTTCCGCAAAGCACTTCAAGGGTAGCTGCGGCGGACAAGTTAACTTCTATTGCCTTGTAATCTATCCAATCCTCTGACAGATGGCAGCGTTGCGTTTCCACATCGGGCAACGCAATACTACAGAAATCCCGAACGATAATTGTGCCGCTTCTTGTAATCACAATCCAAGTCGGTTCTGCGCGAAGTGAACGTGAGACGTCTAATTCTTTATAGTTCCTTCCTGAAAAAGCCTTCCAAGATCGACCAACGGTCATTCCTTCCAGATACCAGGTACCGACAGTTTCCTCACCGACAACCAGTTTAATCTCGTAAGGTCCATCAGGAGATACAGAGATCTCAGATGCACTGAAAACAGCTTCCTCGCCTCGCCTTTGTGCATAATCAATTGTTCCTCTGAGCTTTCGACCTGCGACGGAAACTTCCCATGAGCAAATCTCTTCCGCACGGTGGGCTGGCAATCTCTGTTCGGGAAACGCAAGCAGTATTCCAGAATAGGGGTCTAATCTGAGAAAAGGGCTTCGGGGTGATGGCGGCTCGCGTTGTTGTTCCAGCCAAATTTTATAGTGCTGAACAATGCGCTGTGGAAGCATGAACTCGCAAGCTTGCGGTATTAGACCGGTTTCATAGCGTTTTTGCGCCAGCCTTACTGCCTCGGAGACAAATTCCTCAGCTACCCGCCCACCGTACCGCAGGAACTGCCACACGGGTTTATCCACACCCACAAATATTGCGGGGTAGCTAAGCCATGCAGCAATGAGCTCCTGCACGGAAAGACCTATCCACGCAGGTGAACGTACTGCCGGCTCCAGTAACTGCCCAAAGAATTCCGGCAAACAGTCGTTGGGGACCATCGCATGTCCCAATATGGGTCCTACATAACGTAGCCCACTCTCATTGAAAGGATTTAGGCCGATAGCAAGAAGAAACCAGAGGAAGGGCTGTCCCCAATATCGTTGGTATGGTGGAGTACATGGGATACTGATAGCACTTAGCGCAAAATCCCAATACTCGCCGTGGGTATACTCATACACCCCAGACAAGACGAGAAAGCATGCTGCCGCACCGGGGTATTCAGCCCATATCTTACGAGTTGCCGCCTTCGGTCCGTACAGATCCACCCATGAACGTATCTCTTCTCTAAGTTCTTCGAACTTTTCAACACCCTCATCAACTTCGCCAATGAAACGCAATCCCTTGCTGATGCGATATAAGAAATCATTGTGCCTCAATGCGAGCAAGTCAGTTTTCTCGCACGGAGAAAGACATAGTGGAAATGGTGACGTGGATGCTGGTCCGAAATCGATCATAGCCCTTTCGCACTTGCGCATGCTTGGTTTGATCATAAGCGAATCTAAGCAGGTTATTGGAACCGATAATTTCTCTATAGATGACCGAACGGTGCGAGTGAACACAACCCCTTGCTTTTGCTGTTCAACGATAACACACGGGAAGTTGCCTTTTACGTCTGAAGCATGGGACGTGGGAAGAACGGCTGCCCTGGTGATTGTTTGAGGCCACGGAAGCAGCGAAATGTCAACTTTGCTGCCTTGATTGAGTTTAGTATTGGTAGTGTATGGTATTTGCGGACTGATGTGCACTGCCTTGGTTTCAAACTTCAGTCCGCAGTTCACGATAGTGGACACTGCCTTCGAGAAGTTAACCAGCATGATATTGGCATCAATAGATGAAAACTCATGAAATCCAACAGCCACCGTATTGGGATAACTAAGACGGAAGAACATTCTCGCAATGCGAACGCGAAGCGTCATCTTCCTGCGTGCGCCACACATGCTTACCCCTTGCCCTTCTCAAGTCCCCTACCGCCAAGTTCGTCCAGAAGAACGCGAATGCGTTCGAATGGCTCCAGAACATCTATGGATCTTAGTTTCGGAATCATCTGCTCGACCTCTGCCGTGTTTTCCTGCCTCCACCGTATGACCACATCGCCCGTGCCCGTAACGATGCGGCGACATGTGGACTCGTCGTTTACAGTGGGCTGAGGGCCGACAGACTCGATCAACATCACAGCGATACCAGGAATATCTAAACCACACAAGATAGCTTCTTCCTTGGTGAGGAGCACAGGAGGTTTTGGCTTGGATTTTCCCTGATCGTCACCCAGTAATGACCCTGCGATGTGTCTTCCGAAAAGCTCGGGTTTGAGGGTTTTTCCATACAGCAGTTCCTGAAGGTGATCTGCCTTGACAGGCGAGAAGGCTGTGTGCCAGAACTCAATCGGAACACCACACTCATCGGCATACATATAGCCCCCGACATAGCCTTCTTCTCCTCGGTCTACAATAACAACATAGCCGATTTTTTGGCTGCTTGCAGTTTCTCTTGATGGTTCCATTGGCTACCCCTTTCCTTTATAGCCCGTTAAAACACAAAACCCCGCACTCTTCTGAGAAACGGGGCTACGCGAAATCAGTCCATGGTTCCCTCTCTCATGGTTATAGACTCACAACTTTTAATCATCGGCTGTATATACGGAGTGCTAATTATCACAATTTACAGAAGAATGCTACTATGAAACGAGAAATCACACGGGCATGACTTTCAGGAAGGAGGGTATCTCAACTGATTACCAGAAAAATTACCCTCCCAAAATTACACATTTCGATTAAAAATACTCAAAACACTCAGAAAAGTCTAACGAATGTTTTTTATAAACGATTTGAAAATCGGACAGGGCAAAGCTATCGATGGCATAGTTTTAAAATCAGTTTGATACTTGGTTGCACGAATGTTAGGGTTGCCCCATAATGTGAGTGATTACCGAGAGAGGTGTTCCATGCAAAAAGTTATATTTCTTGTTGATATGAATGCCTTTTTTATAAGTTGTGAAATGACAAGGAATGATTCTCTTGTCGGAATGCCAGCCGCTGTTGCCGGTGATCCGAAGAAGCGTACAGGAATCATCCTTGCGGCGAACTATGAGGCAAGGTCATGTGGGGTCAAGACTGCCATGGTTCTTCATGAAGCCTTGAAACTTTGCCCTAAAATAATCCTGGTACCGCCAGATCATCATTTCTATGAGCAGAAATCAAAAGAGGTCATGGACTTACTATCGAAATATACGCCGATTCTGGAACAGAACAGCATTGATGAGGCGTGGCTTGATATGACAGGGTGTGAAGGACTTTTTGGCAAACCTGTGGAGGCTGCAAAACGTATAATGGATGAAATCAAAGACAGCCTCGGGCTCTGGTGCTCAATCGGAATCGCTGAAAACAAGTTCCTTGCGAAAATGGCGGCTGAAATGAAGAAACCCCTCGGCATCACCGAACTGTGGGAACATGATATTCCAATAAAACTCTGGCCACTTCCCGTGAAAGAAATGTATGGCATTGGCGGTAAAACCGCTGCAAAGCTGAACCGCATGGGAATACGAACGATAAGTGAGCTTGCGAGGCTTGATGTAAACCTCCTTGTCAAAACTTTCGGGAAAGGTGGGAATGAAATTTATCTGCATGCAAATGGGATTGACAATGTCCCCGTTCTCGCTCGCATGGCTGGTGATATGAAGTCAATCGGACGATCAAAAACACTGCCGGAAGATATATCCGACATTGAGAAAGCAAAGCTGGTTCTAATGGAGCTTGCTGATGATATTGGCATGACTGCAAGAAAAAATAGCAAAAAAGGTGGCACGGTACATATCACCCTGAAATATTCTGATTTTCAGGTAGTCACAAGGCAGGCAACCATTCCTGCAACCTGTATCACCAAGGAAATATACCAGGCTGGTTGCAGTCTGCTTGAGCAAAATTGGAAAAGTTCCCATTCAATAAGATTGATCGGAATAAGCCTATCGGGATTCCATGAAGACGGCTCTTCGGATCAGTTGTCACTTTTTGATCAAATGGAAGACAATGTGAAGAACGAGAAAAACGAGCGAATTGACCAGGCAATGGACAAAATAAGAAACAAGCATGGCTCTGAAATAATAACCTTTGCCGCCTTGGTTAAGAAATAGCCGGTTGCGGGGTGCGCTGCAGTGCGTATAGCTGAACTAAACAATCAGGCAACGTCTATGAAGAGGCATGACTTCAAGTTGTTATCAATGATTTTGTTTCCTCAATAATTGTGATATGAATAACAAATTTCTTTGACATTCAATTTTGTTTGGGGCTGGCGAAGGGTCCATTTTCTATCTCATGTTCATCTTTCGATGTTAGGACATCCGGATATGGCATATACTTTTTTCGATCGACTACGTTCCTATTACCTTAGGGTAGCAGAAGTTCTTCGCGGCGAGGCCGATGCGGCATCGGTTTTCGCAAATACTACCGACATTGGTATCTCCCGTGAGCTGGCCTACGCAGAATTTCTAAAACAACATGCGCCCTCGAAATGTAACGTCTTCTTGGGCGGTTTTCTCTTCGATGAGGATGGCGCCGAGTCTAAGCAGCTCGACATCATCATTACAACAGACACCGCACCCCGATTCAATTTTCATAACAAGGATGGCTCTGGTAAATCGTTTTCGCCCGTTGAAGGTACGCTGGGCGTCGTTTCTGTTAAATCAACAATGAATAGAAACGAACTTATTGATGCACTCGAAGGAATCGCTTCAATCCCCCCAACAAGAACACTGGACGGTCGAGTAAACATCCTCTTGAAGATCAAGAATTACGATGACTGGCCAGTCAAAATTGTTTATGCCTCTAAGGGCATAGCACCGGAAACTTTGTTGGCTCATCTCAATGACTACTACGCCGCTAACCCGGCGATACCACTGAACAGGCGCCCAAACTTCATTCACATCGCAGGCAACTGCCTAATAGTCCGTGCGAAAGAAGGCATGACCCTGCATGATCGGGGTTCTGGCGCCGCTGAATCACTCGCAGTCGGAACCTACCACCTTGTAACGACTGATTCCGATCTACAAGCAATAGTCTGGACACTCAATGAACTCCAACAGAATGCGACGGCTTCTACCCACATACTCTTTTCATATGGCTCTCTCATTAATAAAATCAGTGGTTTGTCCTAACAATTCCGTTAGATAAATCATTTCAATTGTAAATCTTCATTATATTTTACACACCAGCGTTATTGCTTTGTATTTGGAAACAACGATTCAGCCGGTTGGGCGCACTTGAAAAATCTGTGAACGCATTTTCTGTCGATGCTTCCTTGAAAGCGTTAGGCCGATGTTGTTCGATTCTATAGTAGATTTCAAACGTAACTCGTGATAGTAAAAAAGCAAATATGAAAGGCACAGTTAAATAGTTCCATCTCGTCCAATGCTGGAGGGCGAAATGGAATGGCTGATAGCTGATAAATGTCGTAATGGAGAATGCACATGCGAACGATAGCTCCCTCCAATCCACGTGACCGTTTTGAAGTCTATCGGTTTTTCAATGGACTTTCTTCTGAAGCAAAAGAAGGGCTTGACCAACGTCGTCTTCGTGTACCTTTAGTGAAGACATTTCTCCTGGAGCATGTTGCTTGCCGTGGCAATGGGCGACCAAAGCCGCCATCACGTATTTTCGAGAATCTTGGTGCGGTAGTTAGGCCGATAGATGATCGGTTTATGGGCTTGGACTTTAAGGTACTTGATCCAGATACTAAGTCAGCCCTCAGTGTAACAACTGGCTTCCTGGAACAGTACGATGAAAGGTTTTTGCATATTACACCTGCGAGGACTCTGCCGAGGCCAGGAAGCGTGTGGCAAAATGGGTTCAGGCACCTGATCTGGATTATACGTGGTTCAGCAGTCCTCTTCTTCAAGTCCTATGGGACAAGGATGTTTCTAAAAGGGGCGATGAACGGTTTGGAAAGCTCGTGTTCCGGCATGAGAGTATTTTTGATATGCCTGAAGACTTCTCTTCGTCCGAAGAGATTCCCGATGAAACTACATCTGAAGATATAATAGAAGAAGGATCGTATGAAGAGGAAAGTATCATTGAAGAGCACATAGAAGTCGAAAGGCGCAAGGCTCGCTTTGAAATGGGTGACCGAATTGGCAAAATAAAGCGTGCACTTACTAACCTTCAGCAATATTATGATCCATTGAATGCGCTTCATTCGCTTCGCTTGCCGTCCCGTATGGGAAGTGGCGGGCATGATCTTTATCAGGCGGGTCAGATAACAAATCGTACAGACAGCTTTGAAGACCACCGAAATACTGTCCGTTATCTTTATCGCATTTATAAAGCCATTTTAGACTCCACAGAAAAGGCGGCCTGGAGTGAAATCAGCAGTAATCAGGCGTTACGCGTCGGGTTAAAGGGGGTTCCACTTGTTGTGAAATTTTCCGAGCCGCTCTCAGAGGCTACCTTCAACCGCTGGGTACAAAAGGCGTTTCAGAAGCGCAATCGCTTTAAGTTGTGGGGTGATCCCATCAGACTAGGGCCGACCAAGGTCCATGTCTATGGCGCAGATCGGCATCTGTGGCAGCCCATCAACTTAGAGTTGACTGCCAAAGGTGTAATCGCGATACTGCCACAGGGCACATGTGGGAATACTTTCCACCGACTACTCACGAATATCCAACATTATGTCTGCCCCAAGATTCGTGCTTGGGTGGGAGCAGAACCTTTTGAGGAGATAGTCCGCAAATGGCCCGATAATGCGGAGGCACCCAATGAAGACTGAAGTGTTGCTCAAAGATCCGGTTTTTCAGCTTAACCTCATGCTCTGGATGGTTAAGGAACAGCCGACTGCTGACTATCGTGTGCGGCCACTTTTCTATAATTGGGGGTTTGAAATTATCTATGTCGAACAACCATTTGCTTTTCCTGAAGAGGCCGTAAAGGCTATTAATAGTTCAGCATTGGATATCGGTGTGCCGCCTGAGCCGGATTTGATTTTAGGACGGAGCAGAGACAATAAGGCACTCTATTTTGAGGCAAAAGCAAATTCATTCGGAATCGCCAGCACAAATTCCAAACAAGCAAGGGCGCATCTTATAGCAAGTGGTCCCGTTTTCGGGGAAGTCCTCTCTCCGTTGAATGCCTGTCTTCTTTGTTATGTACTACCTGATGGCGCATGCGCACCGATGTCCCAATGTCTGGCCGCTTTGACAGATGAACTTCATGACAAGGGACTGAAGCCAGGTCCATTCTCTTGTCATGGTTTGGCAGTAAACGAAGCACGAATACTCTATTCTTGGGATTCAGCCTTCAAGATACATGTGGATGTAGCTGACGATGCCCTTCCCATTCTTGATGATGTTTCAGATGATACTGATCCTGCCCCTCTACTGCTTGTGTTTAATGACGAAGATTGCAGCAATGTTGAAATGCGCGATTTTTATAGAAAAGTAGTTATTGACCAAGTGCGCGCTTGTCTTTTGTGTGACCTTCACTCGCTCACTTTGGGGGAAAATTACGAAATATCTCCTGACAGCCTCCTCGAGAAAACAACGGATGGTATATTCCACTACCTTGGACGCGTGCGTCAAAAAAACCTGCGTAGACTGATCCGCGAAAACATCTTCAAGAAAATCGCTGATTACTGTAAAGAAAGGCAACCAAGCGTTACACTGGTCGGCGATTACCTCGCTGTTACGTGGAGAAGCGCTGACGAAAAGAATGACTTTCTCAATTGGATGGAGGATCGACGCACGCACTTCGATGCAGGTAAGCCGCCAGAGGAAAGTCTGTCGCTTTTCGACTTGCCGGATGCTGACAAAATAGAAGGCGAATAATTCAGGGGGTAGACATTTCATTCGTAAATCTTGAAGATATCTCATTCGCCAAACTTACTGCTTTGTAGAACGAGAGCGAAGAACGCAAAACTCGGGTGAATCTGCTTTGGGAACGGTCATAGGCCGACGATGTTGTCCCTTGAGGTCATGAAAGAAGAGGGTAGGGGGGTAGCCAGGGCTGAGCCAAAAAAATCCAACGCGCGTGGGGGAAGAATTTGTACTTGACAATAATAACGGATGTCGTTATTATCGAACCATGATCACGTCATTCCGATGCAGGGAAACCGAGAGAATATTCATGGGAAAGTTTTCCGCAACCCTGCCGCAGGCGATTCAGAAGGCGGCTGCACGGAAATTGGAAATCATTGACGCCGCCAGAGATCTGGAAGATTTAAGGATACCGCCCGGCAATCGGCTTGAGGCGCTGTTTGGCGATAGACGGGGGCAACACAGTATCCGCATCAACGAGCAGTGGCGCGTCTGCTTTGTTTGGCAAGATGGAAATGCAACCGATGTTGAAATTGTTGATTACCACTAAGGAGGGAGTATGAGCGGGAGGGATTTTCCTCCGGTGCATCCCGGAGAGATTTTACTGGAAGAGTTCTTGAAGCCGATGGGCATCAGTCAGTACCGCCTGGCCGAAAGAATCCACGTGCCGGCGAGACGGATCAACGAGATCGTGCTTGAAAAGCGCGGCATAACCGCGGATACCGCTCTGCGGCTGTCTCGTTTTTTCGGGAATTCCGCTCAATTTTGGATGAATCTTCAAACACGCTACGAGCTTGAATCGGCGCGCGAATCATCGGCGTCCAGCATTGACCGAGAAGTCAGGCCACACGCAGCAGCGTAAAATGTAGGTGTTGGAAAGATTGAAGAAAGCACACGCCTCTTCATAGGATAATCCTGACTGGATCTTTCCCCATAACATAAAAAAGCTGGCCGATCCGTTATCATCATCGGTGAAAATATTTTAGGAAGTATTTATGGAAATATTCACGAAAAGCGGAGGGGTTTTATGCTTGTGGATGATGCTTGTGGATCGCTGTTTCCGGTCGTGATAAATTGAGCCAAAAATGGTCGTTAGAAAGTGAGCCACTTTGGGGGTGGATATGCTGAGAGAAAAGGGTATGGTGCCTTTTTTATCTCAGTGTAAGCGAGGTGGCA
>Ga0116202_10000904_pt1 | contig 17093 bp, 16 predicted proteins | sample LakKivw325mmetaG_FD_94479 | JGI IMG/M metagenome (GOLD analysis project Ga0116202, IMG submission 94479) | Anoxic lake water microbial communities from Lake Kivu, Rwanda to study Microbial Dark Matter (Phase II) - Lake Kivu water 325m metaG | ecosystem: Environmental > Aquatic > Freshwater >...
CTGGCCGCGCGCGAGGAGGCGCTGGCTGAGGTCGTGCGCCTGACCGGTGCGATCGTGATCCACCCATACAATGACCCGCAAGTGATTGCCGGCCAGGGGACGGTAGCTCTGGAACTGCTCGAGGATGTGCCTGACCTGGACGTGGTGCTTACGCCAGTGGGAGGGGGTGGGCTATTGAGCGGGAGCGCTCTGGCGGCCTCGGCTGTCGCGCCCAGAACCCACGTGATGGGTGCGGAGCCAGAAGGCGCTGACGATGCCTACCGCTCGTTGCGGGCTGGCCGGATCATGCCTCAAACTGCTCCACGCACCGTTGCGGATGGGCTACTGACCTCGCTGGGCGATTTGACGTTCGCCATCATCCACAAACACGTGCATTCTATTGTGACGGTGAGCGAGACGGCCATTGTCGAGGGCATGCGGCTGATCTGGGAACGAATGAAGATCGTCGTGGAACCGTCCGCCGCCGTCCCTCTGGGGGCTCTGTTGACGAAGCGCAGTGAGATTCCAGGCAAACGCATCGGCATCGTGCTATCGGGTGGGAATGTGGATCTAGAACGGCTGCCCTGGACTCATGGCGGTTGAATGCTGTGTGCAGGACTAGATATTAAGATACTGAGAGGAGAGCTATATGTCTGATGGCGACTGGGCGCGGGAGCTGCCAGCGGCGATCACGGTGTGCGACACCGAGGGCATCATCCTGGAGATGAACGAGCTGGCCGCGCGGGGGTATGCAAAGGATGGAGGCAGAGACCTGATCGGCCGCAGTGCCCTGGACTGCCACCCGGAGGCTGCACGCACCAAGATGCAGCAGCTGCTGGTGGAGCAGAAGACCAGTGTCTACACGATCGAGAAGCGCGGTGTGAAGAAGCTGGTCTACCAGGCACCCTGGTACAAAGAAGGTGTGTTTGGCGGGCTGGTAGAGTTGGTGATTGAGCTGCCGCGGGAGTTGCCGCACTTTGTACGCAGAGGCTAGGCGACTCAGCCTGTTCGTTTGCAGAGGCTGGCAGCACAAGAAGTTTCGATTCAGATGGACCTGATGGTTCACATCAAAAAGGGGGGCGAGGTTCATGGCCAGAAGGCAGTCCAATGAGAACAAGCGGGTCCGACGCATCACTATTGACGATAAACTAGAAGAGAAGCTCATTCGCGTGCTAGTGTGCAACCTGGCGCCAGGAGTGCGCGAGTTCTCGGACCTGCCGGAGGATTGGGGCATGGAGAGGGCTTTTTCCATGCGACCGGGGAACTATGCGAAGATGCTGGGCCTGCCATCGGGAGAGCAGTATCAGAAGCAGTACACCTGGGATGCTCTGAGTGAGGGACAAGTGTTTCTGAGTGGCGAATTCGAAGCGGATAACCCCGAGTCGCCAACCAAGTTCAGGGTCGTCCCGGGGCGCAAGGAGTTTGTGCGCATCGACCAGGTCAGGTTCTTCCGGGATCGGTTCAAGGAACAGTACGCGAAATTGCTCAAGAGAAAGGTTTGAACCCTGATGGCGCGCAAGATCACCGACCGCGATCTGGTGATACACGTGCTGAACGTGGGCCTCGGCGATAGCATTGTCATCGAGTTTCCAGTAGATGAATCGGGCGAGCGATCGTACGGTCTTGTAGATTGCGCAGACGGGGCAAAGACACGGGACTACCTGGTGAAGCTGCGCAGCCTTCGCAAGGGGCGAGCGCGCCTCGTCTTTGTGTGTGCGACACACCCGCACCTGGATCACATTGTTGGCATTGAGCCATTCATTGCTGACCCCGAGACCAGGCCTGAGCAGTTCTGGGACAGCGGCTTCCGCCACAACTCCACCACCTATCAAAGAATCATGCGGGCGTTGTGGGAATGCCGTGTCAAGCTGGTGCGTGTCTCCGCGGGCATGGAGTGGTACTTTGGGCGCGTGCAGATCACTGCGCTCGCTCCCTCCGTGGGGCTGCGCAACCGTTTTGGCGCGTACGGCGTTGACATCAACAACGCCTCCATCGTTCTGCGCATCGAGCATCGCAAAGAGGACATGCTGCTGATGCGCTCTCTGGAGTACACCGGGGACAACCCAAATCCGGAGGACGTGCGAAAGGCAGGCCAATCCGTTGTAATCCTGGCGGGCGATGCAGAGTACGATAGCTGGGGCGAGATCACGTCGGATTTCCCGCGCGTGGAGACAACGGTTAGCCCGCTGGTGAAGAAGATGGTCAACTACCTGTCCTGTGCGGTGGTCAAAGTTGCTCACCACGGCAGCATGCACAGCACGCCTCTGGACGTGTACGAACGCATGATGCCTGAGGTGGCCATCGTGTCCACTGAGCAGGAGATCAAGACCACCAAAGTGGCAGGGCAGCCCTGGACGAGGGGGTTGTTCCCACATCCCAGCGCCACGCTGGCGCTGCAAGAATCGGGGGCGCGCATCTACACCACGGACGGGAGTCATGAGTCCGAGCTGCTAGGCGACGGCAGCCCCAGGGATGCGGAGCTGGCTCACCCAGGCAGCGTAGTTGTGGTGCTGCCGCCCAGCGGCAGAGCGCGTGTGATCAAGCTTCGCGATCGGGCGAAGGATCTGGCTGACCCACCACAGGAGGCGTGAAGTCCCCTGCTGGGATCCCAGAGGCAGGCAAGAAAACGGACCCGCCTGGGCCCAGACTGCTCCCTCCCTGTCCAGACCTTCCCCCTTGAACCTGGCATGGGACGACAGCGTATTCATCCTGACAGGCCTCAGATCCTATTGTGGCCTCCCCGTGGGAGGTGAACATGCCTGACGCAGCCGAGGAGCGCGAAACGCCTCAATCTATTCACTGGCAGGTTCCGTTCTTCTCTGTCTGGAGCAGCCAAGCCCTTTCTTTGCTGGGAAGTTCGCTGGTCCAGTTTGCGCTGATCTGGTGGCTTACTGAGCGCACAGGTTCTGCGACCGTCCTGGCCATGGCTTCTCTGGTGGGGCTTTTGCCGCAGATCCTGATTATGCCGCTGGCCGGGGCCCTGGTTGACTGCTGGAATCGACGGAGAGTCATGATCGTTGCGGATGGCTTGACCGCGCTGGTGAGCCTCTGCCTGGTCTATCTGTTCATTGTCGGAGCCACACAGCCCTGGCACGTGCTACTCGGCATGATGCTGCGTGCTGTCGCCGGGGCGTTTCATTGGCTGGCCATGCAGGCTTCGACCTCGCTGATGGTGCCGCGGGAGCAGCTCTCGCGCGTGGCGGGCCTCAACCAGACACTTAGTGGCGCCATGAACATGGTTGCGCCTCCGTTGGGTGCGCTTCTGCTGAGCTTCCTACCTGTCCAGGGCGTGCTCCTGATCGACGTGGCCACTGCCGTCCCTGCGATTGCGGCGTTGGCGATAGTAGCCATTCCATCACCCCGGCAGGGCGTTGTTGAGCGCATGGGTAGCTTTGCTGTGCTGTGGAGGGAGATGCGCAGCGGGTTGGCCTATGCGTGGGCCTGGCCCGGTTTGCGTGCGGTGATCCTCATGGCGGCGGCCGTCAACTTCCTAATCAATCCCGCTTTTTCGATGATACCGATCCTTGTCACCAAGCACTTTGGCGGTGGGGTTGTGCAACTTGGCGTGTTGAACTCGACGTGGGGTGTCGGGGTGGTGCTGGGTGGGGCATGCCTCAGCACCTGGGGAGGCTTCCATAGAAAGGTACTCACCAGCTTGTGTGGACTTGCCGGGATGGGGCTCGGTCTGCTGGTGCTTGGCATGGCCCCCGCATGGGCGTTTGGAATGGGGTTGGTGGGCCTCGGACTCGCGGGATTCATGGAGCCCATCACGGACGGTCCGCTGTTTGCCACTATCCAGTCCAGTGCCAGCCCAGAAATGCAGGGGCGCGTGCTCTCTCTGATGATTAGCCTGGCGAAGGCGACTTCGCCTCTCAGCCTGGCTGTGGCTGGCCCGCTGGCGGATGCTCTCGGCGTGAGAATCTGGTATTGGGCGGCTGGCCTGCTCTGCCTTCTGATCGCGGTCGGGGCGCTTTTCGTTCCAGATGTGATGCGCATGGAAGAACAGGTGCACTACCCCGCACCGCAGTAAGCTGCTGTGTGCTGCCTCGTGCGGAAGCCATCTGCCCATGCCTGGGCAGTTGTAGCAGAGATCGGAAGAAGACATCATGGCGCTTTCTTGCTCATCCTGGCCAAACAGGATAGAATGGCACGCGCAGCGAAGTAGCCTGGGAGGCAGAAGAGATGTCACACGGGGTCGGAGACGAGTTCCAGTCGCAAACCAAGTACAGGCGCGGTGAACTGCCTCGAGGCGGATTGGACTGGGTGAGTAAGCCAGAGACGTACAAGCACTACCCGCTGGCGCCGCGCCTGACATTGAGTTCGCCGCAGTTGACTGGCAATGCATCGTTGTGGGAGGCGTTGGCGAAACGACGCTCAGTGCGGCGCTTCCAGGCTGCCCCTCTGCCTGAGGCGCACCTTTCCCAGTTGCTTTGGGCTGCTCAGGGTATTACTCTGCGGGCGGACGGCTATGCTTTCCGCACTGCTCCCTCGGCTGGCGCATTGTACCCGGTGGAGACCTACGTGGTAGTCAACGCTGTGGAGGAAATTACACCAGGAATCTACCACTATGCTGTCGAGGCGCACGAATTGGAGCAGCTAGAGTGCGGTGACTTCAGGGCTGAGGTTGCACGCGCGGCGCTGGACCAAAGCATGGCGGCGCGGGCCAACATCGTCTTCATCTGGACAGCGATCTTCCAACGCTGCAAGTGGAAGTACCGCCAGCGGGCCTACCGCTACGTCTATCTTGATGCTGGCCACATTGCGCAGAATGTGGTGCTTGCGGCGGTGGCGCTGGGGTTGGGCACCTGCCAGATCGCTGCTTTGTATGATGATGAAGCGAACGCCTTGCTGGGGGTGGATGGAGAAGAAGAGAGCGTCCTCTACATGACCGTGGTGGGTAGACCAGAATGAGGTTGTGCTGTCTCCTGCAAAGGCCTAGATCCGCGTTCAGCATGGAGGCTGCAATGCGGGGCGAAACATAATGCACGGCAGGCCGGGCAGTGACTGTCTGGCGTACTACTGTACACCTGGCACAATCAGCGACCCTGGCGAGTGGGGGCGCTGGCTCGAGGGATTGCCTACTGACTTGTATGAGCTGAGCAGAGTGGTGCAGGGGCTGCTCATTCACATCCTGGAAGCCAGACGCTATGGCGTGGAACTCCCCGAGGAACGCAGGGCAGAGATCGAGGTGGGCCACGTGGCTGGCATGATTGCGCGGCTCAGCCATTTGGATTCACGCCCCTTGGTTGCCGAGCGTCCGCCTGAAAGGCGCTTGGTGGCAACCTGCCACGGCTACGCTCTATTGATGTGTGCCGCGTTGCACCATCAAGGGCGGCCGGCGCGCGCCAGGCCAGGGTTTGCCGCCTACCTGGTGCCGAAGAGGCTTATTGACCACTGGGTGTGCGAGGTTTGGGAGCCTGATCGGCAGCAGTGGGCCATGGTGGATGCCCAACTCGATGCTGTGGAGCGCCAGGCGTATGGTATCTGCTTTGACCCGTGCGACGTGCCGTCTGACCAACTCGTGCTAGCGGGCCGGGCATGGCAGGAGACGCGCGCCGGTCGCGTAGAACCGCAGCTTTTTGGCTTTGCCAAGTGGTGGGGCTGGGCCTACTTGCGGCATCAGGTATTGCGCGACCTATTTGCTCTGAACAAGATCGAGCTTCTGCCCTGGAGCAAGTCCGGGTTGCCAGAGAAAGATGAGCAAGATACCTCCGAGGCCGAGAGGGCGACCCTGGACCGGATTGCTGCCCTGAGCCTGTCTGGGAATTGCGCGTTGCCACGGGTGCGGTCTATACACCGGCGCGTTATCAAGCTGGGCAGCCCACCGGATTGGTCACCCTGGCAACCAGAACTGGTTCGAGCCGACTTGCGCTAGGATCTGATGGAAGCTACAACTTTGGCAGGAGGCTTGGGCATGACGACGATGGCGAGTCCGGGTGGCGTCGACGGAGAATCGCTGTTGCGCGGGGCGCTTGTGCGCCTGACCGGGCCGCGTAGCAGCGATGCGGGGGAAATGGCGCGTTGGAGCGATGAATCGCAGTACATGCGCATGGTGGATAGCGACTGGATGCGGCCCCGCACCTCGGACGATTCTCCGCTGGGGCGCGCAGGATCGAGCCCCACGGGGGTAGAGTTCCGTATTCGCGAGCTGGCGGATGACCGCCTGCTGGGCTTCCTGGCTGTGCACAGCATTGAATGGAACAATCAGCTCGGCGAGATCTCCATCGGCATTGGGAATCCTGCCGATTGGGGCAAGGGGTATGGCAGCGAAGCCATGCGTTTGGCGCTGCGCTACGCGTTCCACGAATTGAATCTGAACCGGGTCTGGCTGACGGTGATCTCCTACAACGCCCGGGCCATCCACCTGTACGAGAAGCTCGGTTTCCGACACGAGGGCGTGAGGCGCCAAGCAGTGCTGCGCGACGGGAAGCGGTACGACATGCTGGTGATGGGCTTGTTGCGCTCAGAGTGGGAAAGCAGCATGCGACCAACCTGATGCCGTGCCTGGTAGACCAATTCCTATGACATAATCCAATATGCGGAGGTCAGGGATGGAGCGGATCGAGTATCATTGGCGAACTGATGACGGTGTGGAGCTTTTTGGCCAAGGCTGGCTGCCTGCCGGAGCGCCCAAGGCGGCTGTCTGTCTCGTGCACGGGCTTGGCGAGCACAGTGGGCGTTATGCGCATGTTGCCGAGGCTCTTAACCAGGCCGGCTACGCTCTGTTAGGCTTTGATCTGCGGGGGCACGGCCGCTCGGGAGGACCTCGTGGTCATGCACCCTCGCTCGAGGCTTGGCTGTGTGATATCGACCGTCTGCTTGAGGAGGCGTCGCAGCGTTTTCCGGGGACACCGCGTTTCGTTTACGGTCACAGCCTGGGGGGCATTCTGGTGCTTGACTATGTACTGCTGCGCCGGCCAGCCTTGGCTGGTGCGATTGTGACCAGCCCAGGATTGCACACCGCAATCGAACAGCAGAAGGTCAAAGTGGCTCTATCGAAGGTGCTGGGACGGTGGTTGCCGGGTTTGACCCTGGCCAGCGGCCTCAATCCCCAGCACCTGAGCCGCGACCCGCAAGTAGTGCGGGCCTATGTGGATGACCCGTTGGTGCATGACAGGCTGACTGCTGGTTCGGGCTACCAGTTGCTGAAGGGCATTCAGCTGGCGCTGGAGAGGGCTGCCGAGTTTCCTCTGCCTTTGCTGCTGATGCATGGCACGCAGGACCAACTGTGCTTTCCTTCGAGCAGCACCGAGGTTGCGGAGGCGCACCCAGGGGACTGCACCCTCAAGGTGTGGGAGGGTGGCTACCACGAGTTGCACAACGAGCCGGAGAAGCAGGCCGTGCTGCGGTCAATGACCGAATGGCTCGACAAGCACTTGCCACAGTAGGCGCATGGGCGAAAAGTCACAGTATCGTGGCCAGATTGCAGAACTGCTTGACAAGGCCGTGGCGGCCGGTAACTCGGAGGGCGTGGCGACATTCCTGCGAGCTCACAGTAACCTCCCAGGCCCGAGGGGCAACCTGGAGCTGGCAGAGGCTTTCGCTTGGGTCATCGAGGAGACCGCGGCTCATGCGCCGACAGAAGTATGGCACCTGTGCCTGAAGCTGGCCGCGACGGACCCGGAACGGGCTCCCGTGAACGACCCGGGTGAGTTTGTGGTCTTTTGCGGAATCCGCGGCCTGGGGGCTGTGGCGGTGTCGGACAAGCAGCGCTATGCAGATGCCATGGCCTACCTGAAGGACGCTGCCACCGATCCGCGCTGGCGGGCGCGTGAAGCTGTGGCCATGGCACTTCAGGATTTGATCGCCAGCCAGGGAATGCAGGTCTTGACGGACCTCGCGGCCTGGGTGCAGGGCGCGGACTGGCTGGCTATGCGGGCCGTAGCGGCTGGAGTGGCTGAGCCGCGGCTCTTGAAGGATGCGGCAGTGGCGCAGGCTGCGCTGGATCTGCACCGACTTATACTCTACCGTTTCGAGGCTGGCGGCACGGACAGGTCGGATGCATTCCGCGCCCTCAGGCAGGGTCTCGGGTATAGCCTGAGTGTGATTGTGGCAGCGCTGCCTGCTGTGGGCTGGTCATACATGCGCGAGCTGGCCGCAACGCGGAATGAGCAAATAGAGTGGGTTCTGCGGGAAAACCTTAAGAAGACGCGCTTGCTCAGGAACTTCCCGACCGAAGTGCAGGATGTGAGGGGCCGTATTTCAAGCTAGCAGCCGACTTTACTGCAGTATTCAGGTAGTGATAGAAAGGATGGAGATCATGAGAGCGTCAAGAAACCTGGGCGCAGTCCTTCTGGGAATCTGGCTGATCCTGGCTGGGCTCGTGCCGTTGACGGGCCTGCGCTTTCCTGCCTATGAGGTCGTGATGGCCCTTCTGGCGGTGGCTGCAGGTATCCTCATCCTGGTGGGACCCATCAGGTTTCGGAGAAGCCTGGGGGCTATTCTGCTGGCTGTGTGGCTCATTCTGCAGGGTCTGCTGCCGCTGCTAGGCCTCAGCATTCCCAACGTCACCCTGCTGCTCGATCTGCTCGCGATCGCTGCCGGCGCCTTGGTGCTGCTGGGCAGCTAGTGCGACCTGGAATCCCAGACGCTGCCGTCTGGGGTAGTACTCGGGAAACACTGAGGGCTTTAACGCCCTATGATTCTTGGCACGGCGCCTGCTCTTCGCGAAGCCATGTTGGCCTTCAATCGGGTCGATGTGGCATCATGCCCGGGGTTGGGTTTGTGTCCACGGTTCGGCGAATGGAGGGATGACGGTGTGCAGCCTTGTCGTTGATCTGGATCGCCTGCGGGACTTTGACCTGGGATTCGATCCGATGCACCCCGAACAAAGTCGCGTGCCGGCGCGCATCCTGGGCTACGGGGAGATCAGCACAGTGTTCGAGATCGATGCCGAGGGCCTGCGGGGCATTGCCTTCAAACGCATGCCAATCTTCAACACCGGCGACGAGATGGATCGCTATCAGACCATCTATGCGGAATACAACCGTCTTCTGGATCAGGAGATTGGCCTGTGCTTGCCAGCCTACGGCAGCGCCGCTCTCAAGGACGTGGTCTTTCCTGTCTTCTACATCTTGCAGAGACAGTATGCTTACGAATCGATTGCGCACCGCGCACTACACCGGCTTACCGAAGCAGAGGTGCGAACGTTGGTTCGGGCTGTGTTGCGTGAGCTCAAGAAAGTCTGGGACTTTAACGCCCGCCGGAAAGACATACAGGTCGGCGTTGACGGGCAGCTCTCCAACTGGGCAATAGAGGGCTTTGACCCAGTGCGTCCCAATCTGGGCAGCCGGGTTTCGCTGGCCTATCTGGATACCAGCACGCCCCTATTCCGGGTGAACGGGGTGGAGCGGTTGGATACCGAGCTGTTCTTGCGCAGCGCTCCTTCGTTCCTGGTGTGGATTCTACGCCTGCTGTACGTGAAGGATGTGGTCAACCGCTACTATGACTTTCGCCTGGTAGCCACGGACTTGATTGCCAATCTGTACAAGGAGCAGTGCCCACAATGGGTGCCTGGTGCCATCGCTGAGGCCAACGACTTCTTTGCGACTGAGGCGGCGGCTTTCGGAATCCAGCCCATCGATGAGGGAAGCGTACGTTCCTACTACCGCCAGGATGCAATGATCTGGTCACTGTATCTTTCCATGCGCAAGGTGGACCGTTTCTTAAGGACCAAAGTGCTGCATACAGGGTATCCATACGTGCTGCCCGAGACAGTGAAAAGATGAGCGCGGCAGGCAGGTGAAGGAGGGCCAGATGGCGTGTATCGGTCAGGACTCCAGGCAACGGATCATCGAACGTTTTGCGGGCCACGTGTCCAGCGGGAAGGTGGACTTTTTCAAGCATGCCGGGATTGATTTCGTGTTTGGCAAGCGCGAAGGCGTCTACGTCTGGGATCTGGAGGGCAAGCAACGTCTGATTGACTGCCACTGCAATGGAGGGGTATACAACCTCGGGCATCGCAATCCGCGTGTGCTTGCGGCGCTTAGCGTGGCTCTGCAGGAGTTGGATATCGGAAATCACCATTTCATCAGCGAGCATCGTGCACTGCTGGCGGAGAGGCTGACCGCCCTGTGCCCAGGCGATCTCAAGCGCGTCATGTTTGGCGTGGGTGGGGGCGAAGCGATAGACATGGCCCTCAAGCTGGCGCGCGCTCATACCTGCCGCAGCAAGGTGATTTACGCTGAGGGAGGGTATCACGGACACACAGGTTTGGCGCTGGCCGCGGGCGATTCGGCGTACAATGCGCCCTTCGGACCGCTCAGCCCGGGCTTTGTGGCGGTGCCGTTTGGTGATCTCCAGGCCCTGGAGAAAGCCATGGATGCAGAGACGGCGGCCGTCATCTTCGAAACGATACCGGCCACCATGGGCATTGTCGTGCCGCCCGATGGCTATTTCTCCGGCGTGCGCCGGCTGTGCGATCAGCACGGAGCAATCAGGATTCAGGACGAGGTGCAGACCGGCCTCGGGCGCTGCGGGATGGTATGGGGGATCGACACCTACGGGGTTGTACCCGATATCCTGGTGACGGCCAAAGGACTCTCCGGAGGCATCTATCCGATCTCGGCCACCGTGTATCGCGAGCACCTGGATCCCTTCTTGCGCGCCAATCCATTCATTCACATATCGACCTTTGGTGGATCGGAAGTCGGATGCTATGCTGCCCTGGAAGTAGTGCGCATTCTGGAGGAGCCGGGCTTTCTGGAGCACGTGCGGGAGATGTCTGAGGTGTTTCGAAAGGGACTGAGCTGGCTGCAAAAGAAGCACTCGTCCTTGGTTGTGGAGGTGCGCCAGCGCGGATTGATGATGGGTGTGAAGCTAGCCAGCTCCTTCCTCGGCCCTTTGCTGACCCTGGCCGGGTTCCAGTTCGGTTTGCTGACCATCTACGCCAACTATGACCCAAGCATCAACCAGTTGCTGCCTCCCTTGACCATACAGAAGGAAGAAGCGCACGAAGTGCTGCTGGCCCTGGATCAGATGCTCGCCTGGGTGGCAGAGTATGCAGCACATGCTCAACAGCTGTGATAATGCCACGATTTGCCTGGCTGCAGCAGGCCAGGCGCGAAGAGTGCTCGTGTTTGGGTGAGTCAAAGCATGCATATTCGACGTGTCACTGCCAGAGCCTCCAAGGCTCTGGGGATCTTGCTGACGATAGCCGTGACCTTGATCAGCTGCGGTCGGGCCAAAAGCCTGGACGCAGGACTCGCTGAGATCGTCAAGCCGTACCGCTTCAACGTATTTCGCTGGGAGTTCACTGAACTTCTGCGCCGGCCTGTGCGTGCTCAGGGAGATGCCTCTGCTCAGCCAGCGGCGCGATCCTCATCCGGTCCGGTCACTGAATACATGACGCTGCTCAGCGACATCCGCAGGCTCGAGGCGAAGATCGAGCAGCAGTCGTCGAGCGAGCGTGACACGGAAAGCGACGGACAGTTGCAGGCTTTGCAGGCACACAGGCAGGCCCTGGTGCCCGAAGTGGAGCGCATACTGGGCAGCCAGATCCGGCAGGTGCTGCAGCAGGAGGGCATCTACAACCCCGCTGATCGTCTGGTGGGCCTGCGTGTCGCCTTTCCACCGATCTACTTCAGGTTGCAGAAGCCGCCTCACACCCTGATCGTGTCGCCCCGTGAACGCATCGAGAGCATGCGGGAGGTAATGCTCTTGCAGGACTTGAGTCTCGAGAACGTGATTGAGATCGAGGCCAAGGTGGAGGGCCTAGGCGTCTCGGCCCTGGTGGAGGCGATTGGAGGCTTTGGCGCAACGTATCCTACCTTTGTGTCTGATGACGCGTCGCTGTATTGGATCGTGAAGACTGCCACGGAGGAGTGGCTACACCAGTATCTTGCCTTCACACCTCTGGGGTTTGCATACATCCTCGATCTTGTGGGCGTGGCGCGCAACTATGACATCGCCACCATGAATGAGACTGTTGCAGGAATAGTAAGCGCCGAGATCGCCTCCCGAGTGATGCAGGCTTACTACGCTGAATACCTGCAGCCCACGGCTCCGCCCAAGTCAGCCGAGCCACCACGGGTCGACTTTAACGCGGTTATGCGGGACACTCGCCTTCAGGTAGATGAGATGCTGGCCAAAGGGCAGGTGGACGAAGCGGAGCGCTTTATGGAGGAGCGCCGCCAGTACTTGCAGGCCAACGGTTACTACATCCGCAAGCTCAATCAGGCCTACTTTGCCTTCTACGGTACGTATGCCGACATGCCTAGTTCTGTCAGTCCAATTGGCGAAGAGCTTCGTCAATTGCAGACCAAGACCAAGACACTGCGCGATTTTCTGAACGCGGCGGCAGGCATGTACAGGCGTAGCGATCTCCAGGATCTGCTGGAGGGTCTGGTGATCTCACGGCTCGACGCCTATGAGCCTGTCTCCTTGTCGCCGGCGATGGGCGACGCTCGGCCATGAGCTCGATCCTGCTTCGCGTGCGCCAGGGCTAGTCCAGATCGGTATCAGGGGTTTCCTGACGGCTGGTGATCCCGGCGCTGACATCCTTCCAAAGCTGCGTGTAGACTTCGGGTTGTGACGAGCGCAAGCCCGACAGCAGTTCACGAACCAGACTGACGCTGCTCTGCAGGGAGAGGATTCGGTCGCACTGGGGAGACAGCTCCTTGCCCAGCAGCTTCCCCAGCCCCTTGCGCTCTACCTCGGAATAGTATCCAAGGCCCAGCAGGTAGTGCTGCACTTCCTTGACCACGCGTCCCCAAGGATCGACGCTGTCCTCGCGCAGTAGGCGGTGCACAATGGAAGCGACGGCGTTGTCCTTTTCTCTGGGTGCCACACTAGCCAGCAGTAGACCCTCCAGGCCATCAAGACGATCCGCAGGAATGCTGGTGCGCATGGCCTGCAAGTACTTGGACTTGACTAGCAGCCCCTTCACTCCCATGCTCAGTTGCAGGCAGCCTTGCTGTTTCCAATGGGCATATGCGGTGACCAGGATCAACGTGGCCAGGTCGCTTTTCTTGACGCTCACATCGCGGCATGGCAGTCTCTCGCCAAAGGACAGCCGGGTCTTGCTTGCGAACAGATCCTGCAGGCTATCTGCATACAGGTAGGCCAGCGCGGATGGTGCGACAACCGGTTGCGTCATTTGTGATTCCTCCTCGAATTCGGGGCAGCCCAAATCATACGCGGGCAAGCCACTAGACTAGCCGTATTGAGATGCAAGGTGGTAGAAGCGGTACAGGACTACCAGGCTGATCACGTCCAGCGTCACCAGAACAACTACCAGAAGTGAGACCAACGTGCGCTTGGCGCCAGTGTTGCGCAGGCGGCTTAGGAGCTCCTGGTAACCGCGGGCAAGCAGGGCTGCGATCACTGGCAACACGGGGAACAGGAAGCGTCCCTGCGGCATGCTGTAGGTGAGGTTGTAGACTAGGACACCGGCAAGACAGGCCAGGATGAACAGCGCCCCAAAGGCAAGCTTGGGATCGAATGGGCATGCTTTCACCAGGCACAGCACGAGACCGGCAACTCCCGCGGCCACGAGCAGCGCATAGATCACATAGGCTGCCGTAGGCAGAGGCACGTTCATGTACCCAAATCTTCCGACAAAGGATGCGAACATGTCGCGCGGGAACGTTCGCAGGAAGTAGGGAGACAAGAGTGGTTTCTCCTCGACCAGTTCTGGCAGAGTGTTCTTCTCCATCTGCGTGCCCAGGAATTCACCGTACAGGCGATAGTTGCGCACGAAGAAGAAGGCGCTGATTAAGGCAGCGATGAGGCAGAACAGCAAAGCGTAGCGCAGCACCGCTCGTGCCGAGTGACGCTGCCTGTACAGCGCGTAGGCTAACACGGCCAAGGCGACTGGAAGCGCGAAAAGCAGGGTCTTTTTGGTTAGCAGTCCCAGACCGAGAGCCAAGCCTGCCAGAACATAGTTCTTGCGCTCCAGAGGTCTGTCCACTATGCGCAGTACCCAGTATATGGTTGTGGTAGAGAAGAGGTTTGCCAGGTTGTCATTGTCTATGGCGCCGGACATGAAGGCGAATTGCGGCAGGGTGATCACCCAAAGGGCAGCCAACATGCTATAAGGCCGCCCAGGCAACAACAGATCGAACAACTTGAACATGCACAGGAGATTGAGCAGGGCCAGAATGACGGACAGCACGCGCAGCAGGTAGAAGCCCAATCCGTCGGTCGCGCTGGCGAAGATGCTGCTGGCAAGATGCTGGTAGACCGGCACATACCATTCATCACCCTTGTTCCAGACGTGTTTGGGGTTGCGCACGGGCGTAAGATCCACGCTGGCATCTGGCTGTGAAAGGCGATTGAGCAGACCCCCGATCCAGTAGTACAGCGGCGGCTGGTGGCCTTCGCCGCCCACCGAAAGGCTGGGGACGTTCTGATTGGGCAGTTGTCCCGTGCGGGCGACATAATTCACGTAGAGCATGTGCGATGGCTCATCCGGTGGCTCCCAAGGAGGCACCACAAAAGCGCAGATCAGCGCGAATGCCAGCAAGTATGCGGTTGTGGCTGGACGAGCGAATCTCATCTGCGATCCTTCGGCATCGTATGCGCGACGATGCTGGCTTCAGAGGCCTCGGCTGCGCCAGTATACCCGTAATCATCGAATGCGACAACTACCTGATCCCTCAAGGCACTTTTGCAGCTGCCGTCGTGTTGTGATATAAGATGGCTTTGCCCGGCCATGCGCCGGGCGGAAGCTCATCCTCGCAGTCTTGCTGCACGCATCCTGGGCTGTTGTCTTTGGAGAGGCCAGTTCGCTTGCATCGGTCATATTACGATCTGAAGAACGCTATCTCAACTAACCGTTTGCTCGGCCTGTGGCGACTGATGCATGGCTACCGCCGTCTCTATCTGGTGGCATCGCTAGCGCTTGCCGTGGCTGCACTCTCGCGCACCGGAGTGTCTTATCTCCTGAGGTACTTTGTGGACGAGGTGGCTGGGCGCCCAGGGCAAAGCGAGCAAGTCATCTGGGTGGCTGTGGGACTGGTAGGTCTTGCCGTTGCTGAGGGAGGTGCGAGTTTTGTCAGCGGGCGGCTGGCGGCGCAAGTGGCGGAGGGCATCACGCGACGCCTGCGCAACTACCTCTTCGATCACATTCAACGCCTGTCTTTCACCTATCACGACAGGATGCAGACGGGTGAGCTGATCAGTCGCTGCACCTCCGATGTGGATGCGCTACGTCGCTTTTTCTCCGACCAGGCCATCGGTGTGGGGCGCATCGCGTCGCTGTTTGTGGTGAACATGCTGGCTCTGCTGAACCTGGATGTGCGTCTGGCATTGCTGGCGGTTGCTGTGGTGCCTGTGCTGCTCGCCATGTCCGTTCTCTTCTTCCGACGGCTTTCCTTGGCCTACGAGGCCTACCAGGATCAGGAGGCCGTGCTCTCCACCACGTTACAGGAGAACCTGACCGGGGCGCGCGTGGTCAAGGCCTTTGCTCGCCAGGCCTTTGAGCGCGAAAAGTTCGGACGCCAGAACTGGGAAAAGTTCCTACGCGGAAAACGATTGCTGCAGATGCACTCGCTGTACTGGCCGATCTCCGATACTTTGTGTGGGCTCCAGATGTTGGTCTGCGTGGTTGTGGGCGCATTGCGTGCAATGGATGGAACGATCAGTATCGGCACGTGGGTGGCCTACAACAACATGGTACTGTGGACCATCTGGCCGATGCGCAACCTGGGCAGGCTTGTTGTGCAGATGTCTTCTGGCCTGGTCTCCTACGCGCGCGTGGCCGAAGTGATCCGCGAGAAGCGCGAGCCACTTGAAGAAGGGGAGCGCGTGTGCCAGGACAGGCTGAGGGGGGAGATTGTTTTCGACCGGGTTGGCTTTGCCTATGACCCCAAGAGTCCTGTGCTCAACGACGTCACCTTTCACTGTGCGCCAGGGCAGGTGATTGCGCTGCTGGGTTCAGCGGGCTCTGGGAAAACCACCTTGGTCAACCTCTTGCCTCGTTTCTACGACTACACCAGTGGCTTGCTGACCCTGGACGGAATGGACCTGAAGCGCTACCCACGCCATTATCTGCGGGAGCAGATCGGCATCGTGGAGCAGGAGCCCTTTCTATTCGCGCGGAGCATTCGCGAGAACATCACCTACGGGGTCAAGCGGCGGGTTTCGCAGGTGGAAGTTGAAGAAGTGGCACGCGCTGCAGCGATTCATGAAGACATCGTGGCCCTGGCGCGCGGCTACGACACTGTGGTAGGCGAGAAGGGGGTGATGCTCTCGGGCGGCCAGAAACAGCGTGTCGCGATAGCGCGCACGCTGCTAAAGGACCCGCGCATCCTGATCTTGGATGATTCCACGTCCTCGGTCGACACGGAGACTGAGATCGAGATCCGCGAGGCTCTGCAACGTCTCATGTGCAATCGGAGCACTTTTGTCATCGCCCACCGCGTTCAGAGCGTGATGCAGGCTGACCTGATCCTGGTACTGGACAAGGGGCAGATCCTGCAGCGCGGAACGCACGACGAATTGCTGCGGCAGCCTGGGCCCTACAGAAGGATCTATGAGCTGCAACTGCGCATTGAGGCGGAGTTGGACCAGGAGATTGCCAGTGTCACAGTATGAGCTCGAAGATGACGAAGTAGCCCGTTCGCAGGTCAGTGGGAAGGTCCTGCTGCGAATTCTGGCGCTGACACGGCCTCATTGGAGGTGGATGCTGGGCTTTGTGTCGGCGGTAGCCGTCGTGTCGGTGCTCGACGCGTTGTATGCCTATCTGCGGAAGGCAGTGGTTGATCAGGCCATTCCTCTGGGCAGTCGCGCCTTGTTGACGCAAGTGGCCGTGAGCTATGCCGGAACGGTTCTTCTACAGGCTGTGGGGGTATTTGGCTTCATCTATCTGGCGGGCGTGCTGGGCGAGCGTATTCAGTATGACCTGCGCGCCAAGATGTTTGACCATCTGCAGGACCTCTCGTTTGCGTACTTTAACCGTACGCCGGTTGGCTGGATCATGGCGCGCGTTACCTCTGATTCGGAGCGCATCGCTCAATTGGTGACGTGGGGGCTGCTGGACGTAACCTGGGGAATCATTAACATAACTACGTCGCTCGCATTCATGCTCGTGATCAATTGGAGGCTGTCGCTGATCGTGGTGTCGGTCATCCCTGCTCTGCTGCTGGTGGCCTCGAAATTCCAGCAGAGAATCA
>Ga0116202_10000906_pt1 | contig 17090 bp, 11 predicted proteins | sample LakKivw325mmetaG_FD_94479 | JGI IMG/M metagenome (GOLD analysis project Ga0116202, IMG submission 94479) | Anoxic lake water microbial communities from Lake Kivu, Rwanda to study Microbial Dark Matter (Phase II) - Lake Kivu water 325m metaG | ecosystem: Environmental > Aquatic > Freshwater >...
CATATATGCCGTCAAGACATGTCGAACGGCAGACTTGTGAGCTATACCCGGGGCTGAGGCGCTATCATAAGCCGGGACAGCGGCCTGACATGGGACACGGAGCACGAATACATGCTCGACAGATTTGAACTGACGGACGGGACGCCGTACAGTGTGCCTTGCGGGCACGTATGTTCCACGCTGCTTGCCGATGATTCAATTATCACCGCCTACGGGCACTATCCGAGCAAAGGCGGGTGTCTGGTCAGGTGGAAGCCAATATAGTCAACCTTGCCGCTGACTCGACAGACTGGTCCGGTGTCGCCTCGGCGGACGCGGCAACGCGGTGAATGATGCTGCCTGCTGCATTTCCCCCGCGCGCACTGCCCAAGAGATCAACTGGAAACGGTAGCACAGCCTTTGGCGGCTGCGACGATTAAGCAGGACTAATACCATCGAGCAATCTGCAATGGAGGTGGAATAATGGATAGACCCAATGAACTTGCCATCCCGGATGAAAAGACAGCTGGAGTAGCTTGCGAGCCGATCGAGGAGTTGCTTCCGGTGGAGTTCGACCGAATGATAGATCGTGCGTACCGATTCCCCTATCTGAACCCGGAGGTGCCAACCGAGGAGAGACTGGAAGACCTCTTGAGCAGGATGAGCATGGAGGAGAAGATCGCGCAGACAGGGATGTCGAACCTGGACGACTGGGTGCAAGACTACAGGCTCGATCCGGAGAAGGTCGAGGAGAACATACACAAACTGGCAATAGGGTCTGTGCACCATCTCCATTTCTACACGCCGGAAGGCAAGCCATGGTTTGACGACCCGAAGCGCACCATTGCTGCGAACGTTCAGTGCGTGAATGAACTCCAGAAGTACCTGGTGGAAGAAACGCGGCTTGGAATACCGGCCATCGTTACAGGAGAGGCGGTTCATGGTCACATGGCCGGGGAGGCAACCGTCTATCCGCACGCCATCGCCATGTCTTCGAGTTGGGACCCTGAATTGCTCACAAGGGTCGCCGATACGGTGGCCGGCGAGTGCCGCGCGGCGGGGATAAGCCAGATACTATCACCGGTGTTTGACCTTGCGCGCGAGCCTCGATGGGGCCGCGTTCAGGAGACATACGGCGAGGACCCATACCTGGCGGAGAGGATGGGTGTCGCGTACATAAAGGGACTCCAGGGCGGAGGCCCGCCGATCGACCAGGAGCACTGCGCCGCCACGGCGAAGCACTTCGTCGGCCACGGCAGCCCGCAGTCCGGGGTGAATATCGCTCCGGTGGCAGTTGGCGCGCGCGAGACGCGGACACTGTTTCTGCCCGCATTCGAGGCTGCCGTCAAAGAGGCGAAGACTCTTTGTGTGATGACCGCATATCACGAAACAGACGGCGTTCCTCTGACGGCCAGTTATGAGTATCTTACCCAGGTGCTGAAACACGAATGGGGTTTCCAGGGCTATGTCTATTCCGACTGGATGTCGGTCAGGTACCTGCACGAGGTTCACCGTGTGGCGTCTTCAGTTGCGCTTGCCGGAAAGATGGCTATTGAGGCCGGAGTGGATATGGATGCGCCGATGGAAAGCTACGGAAGGCTGCTGCTCAAGCTGGTCGAGGAAGGCAAGGTGGCCGAGAGTGTGGTTGAAGAAGCGGCGCGCAGAGTGCTTCGAGTGAAATTCCTTCTGGGCCTGTTTGAGAACCCCTACACCCAAGTCGGCATTGCCGCCAAGGTACGCGACTGCCACGAACACAGGGCGCTGGCCAGGCAGGTCGCTCAGGAGTCTCTGATACTTCTGAAGAACGACGCAGCACTGCTGCCGTTCGCGGAGGGCGTCAAGTCAATCGCGGTCATAGGGCCGAATGCCGACCAGGCTCAGCTTGGCAGTTACAGCGGACACAACGGCTGTCTGGTATCTCCGCTGCAGGGGATCAGGACTCGAGCCGGAGAGCAGGTCGTAGTCAACTACGCAAGGGGTTGTGGCCTGACGAATTGTGACCGGTCGGGCTTCGAGGAGGCTGTCGCAGCGGCGAGTGAGTCGGACGTGGCTGTTGTGGTTGTTGGCGAGGGCGAACGAATATGCAACGAGGGGATTGACACACACGACCTCGAACTGCCGGGAGTGCAACTCGACCTGGTAAAGGCAGTGCATGCGACAGGGACGCCGGTTGTGGTCGTGTTGGTGAATGGACGCCAGCTAGCCATCGAGTGGATAGCGCAGAATGTGCCAGCAGTCATAGAGATGTGGTTCCCGGGCGAGGAAGGCGGCAATGCTCTGGCGGACGTGCTCTTCGGCGATGTGAACCCGAGCGGGAAACTCACGGTGAGCATGCCTCGCTCCACCGGCCATATCCCGGTGTTCTATAACCACAAGCCGTCCTTCGCGGCGACCGATCACGCTTGCACCAATAGACGAGGGTATATCTTCTCGCCACCGACTCCGGTATTCGAGTTCGGCCACGGGTTGAGCTATACCACATTCGAGTACTCCGACCTTAAGCTGAGCTCGAAGAAGATAGGACCTGGCGGCAAGGTGAACGTGAGCGTAACGGTAACCAACACGGGGGACCGGGCAGGCGCGGAGGTCGTGCAGCTCTACATCAAAGACGTGTACAGCTCAGTGGAAACACCGGTGAAGCTGTTGAGGGCCTTCCGTAAGGTATGGTTGGACCCGCAAGAGAGCAGGCTCGTTGAGTTTACTCTGGGTCCACGGGATATGCAGTTGCTGGACATCAATATGAAGTGGGTTGTCGAACCCGGAGACTTCGAGGTGATGGTCGGAGGTTTGAAATGCGTGTTTGAAGTGGCTGAGTAGTAATGATAACAAGTGTCCCATGGATGCCGGAAAGGAAAACAAGGATGTCCGAAGCATACGTAAAAGGCTACGAGGGCGAGCCTCGGCGCAAGAAAGTAAAACTCGTCACCGAGGAATATGAGTATGAACTGCCGTTCAACTATGAGAACGTGCAAGTCAATCGGCGATGCTATCACGGCAGCGAGTTTCATGGGATGGAGATCAATCCCATCAACTCGGTGAACGACCCCGAGCACCCGGAGAATCTGCCCGCCGACTCGATTGAAATCACTGAAGACCACCCAATAGTCCGCGTGGTCGTTATCGGCAGCGCGTGCACCCCGCCCGGCTACATCCAGATCGAGTGCGAGCCTGTCGAGGGCTGGCGCAGGAATGCCGAGATCGATGCCGTCATGCCGGTGCGGATGCGCATAAACGGCCTGTGGGGTATGCACCTGCGGTATGACCAGTGGTACGGCGAGGGCAAGGAGGTCAAGGGAGTGACGCGGGAGGGCATGGAAGCCTATGAGAAGCTGCCCCAGGGTTTAGTGGAACTCTACCCTTGGATGGCGAACGGGGGGCTCAAGGCGCACTACCGGGAGTTCCCGATGACGGGCATGAGCTGCGCGATCTTCGAGATTCCGCCGTCGAATCGCGTCATCGTGATGGGCGGTGGAGAGACTCCAGGCTGGAAGAGCGACGGGTTTCCCGACGATGCTCATTACTCATTCCGCCTGATTCGCACCACCGTACAACTGAATCGGGAGTAGGTTTGACGCTTGCAGTTTGTATAGATGGTTTTGGAAAGGATATTGGAAACATGCATAGATTATTGGGAATGGTGATCGTAGTATTGGTGGCTGCGCTGTGCGCAGCGTTGGCTACTGTTTCGCATGCGCAGGAGAAGCCGCCCGTGGGCTGGGCGCTGGATGTCACGAACTCGGACATCCTGAAACGGATCGACGCGGGTGTGGTCAAGGACCTTTCGATGGAGGTGCGGGACGGGGCGCTTCGGCTGATCCCGGATCCGAAGAAGCACACCGGACCAGTGAGCTTCAATATCAACTTCCCCGAATCGTTCGATTTGAAGAACTTCCCCATACTGGAAGTCAAGTGGGAAAAGGGCCCCGGCGTGGCCGTGGTCGCGCCGGAGCTTTCCGCCACCGTTCGGCCCGAGGAACTGCCCCACATCTCCGCCCTGAACATTGAGGCCTATATCGAGCCCGATCAGAAAGGTGGCCGGCTTGGATGGTTTGACGTCTGGATGCCGCAGGCTCGGCGGAACATCTACGACCCGTCGGATGCCAACCTGGTCCTGCGCCTGATGCCGGACGCTGGCTTCGCGGATGCGCGCTCGGCGAGCAAGCTGAAGCGTCTGGGCCTGCATTTCAGCGTCGGAGGGGAGGGCTCCGGCCCCTGCGAGATCCGGATCACGAAGATGATCCTGCGGTCATTCAGTGCCAGGGAGAAGAAGCTGCTCGAGCCCCGCGTGGCGCCGCTGCGCGAATACGAGCCCCCTCCCGTTCCGGAGCGCTTGCGGAATACCTTCTTCTTCGGGGCCGGCGGTCAGCAGGACTTCGTCGGCGGATGGGCTGGCTTGTATGATGAGTTTGCCCGCGCCCACTTTAACGCGAATACCCTCAGCGGCACTCCGTACAGCACGGACGTCTTTCACAAAGCCCGGATGGCCGAGCCACGGGGCATCATGGTTATCCAAGGCGCGCACCTGGGGTACCCTCCCGACGGCACCGGAGGGTTCGGCGGGGACAGCCCTTATGCGGACTTCGTCAACATGTATCAGGACACGAGGGAAAGCAGAGGTCCGAAAGCGGCCCGGGAAGCTGCGGCGCGGCTGATCGAGAAGGCGAAGGGCCATTCGGCCATTGTGGGCTGGGATTTGATTGACGAGCCGGGAAACGAGTTGTATGTCGGCGTGGCGGGCATGAAGCGGATCTTCGACGAACTCGACCCCGAGCGGTTGTGTGTGCACAACCACTACAGGGTGCATACATGCCTGTACTTTGAGCGGTTCGCCACCGTCAACTGGACGGACATGTACCCCGCCTGGCACCCCGGTGCCGAGGGCCCCTGGGCGGTCGCCGGGTGGTGCCGAGCGATATCGCAGGCCAGCAGCAAACCGCAGTGGTATTGGGTGCTGACGGCCGGTGGATACGAGACCCCCGAGATGTACCGTCTCATGACGTACCTGGCGCTTCAGAATGACGTCAAAGGCATCTGGCATTACCACTATGGCTATGGGGCGCATAAGTGCATGACCGATCTGGTGGGCAACCTGTTTCCGGTCGGGAAGGAGGTTTCGGCTCTCGGAGAACGGCTGCTGCCGGTTGCTCCGCTGCTCCTGCCTGCTCGCGTGCGTTGGGACCAGCCGGTGAATGTGGAGACCTCCGGCGGCGGCGACAAGCCCATATCGGCGACCGCGATGTGCGACCCCGATGCAAAGCCGGGAGCCGCGCCGGCCTACTTGGTGGTTGTTAACGAGGACGTAGCTCACCCTGGCCGAAACATGCTTTCGCAGAAGGAGCAGAGCGGAGTGGCGACTCTGCCGACCTTTTTCGTGAAGGCCGACCGGGCGGTCTATGATCTGTATTCTCTCAAACAGGTCGCTCCCCCCGGAAGCAGCAAGTTTCAGATCGAGACGCTGCGTCCTGGCGACGGTCGCATATATATGCTTGGAACATCCGCGCAGTTCGCCGCCACGAAGAAGCAGATCGTGATCAACCGGGTGAACGAGATGCTGAGGGTTCAGGGCGCCGACCGGGAGATAGCGAAGAACTGGGGGCTCTGGTGGGCGGTGGAGCAATTCGACAAGGATGCGGCGGAAGCGCGGAGCCTGGCGGGCGCCGGCTCCTACGATCTGGCGGAGGCGAATGCTGTCGAGGCCGGGAAGAGACTGCTGGAGACAATGCACAAGAGCGAGAAGCTTCGCCAGACCGCCGAGTCGCTGGCATCGGCTAAAGAGACGCTGGGCCGGGCGATCGATTTCGTGTTCGGACCAGCGCACATCTACGGCTTTTGGGACAAACCGGGGAGTTACAGAAAGCCGAACTCAGACTTTGGTGAGCCGACGATCAAGGAGGAGCGCGTCAAGTCTTTGGAACCGCTGCTTCGCCGCTACAGCCGCATCCGGCACGACTATCTTATGGGCCGCTGTGGCGGGCCGGAGCTGGATTTCCGCGCGGCATCAGTGGAACTCGCCGAATCGGCGCAGTCTATTGAGGCGGATGTGCGCGCCTACGCCGACACCCTACGCAACTAGATCATCGCTCCTGAATGGCAAACAGTAGGAGGACTTCCCATATAGAACATGTGTGGTAAACCATCAGAGGTCGAATCTATCAGTGTGGCGATCGTGAATCAACAACTTCATGGGACTTGGGCAGAGCGCTCGGGGAGACACCTGATGGGTGAAGAGAAGAATGATGGTCTGCAACTGGATTTCGACCAGAGCATCCGACTGGTGTTCGTGGGCAGTAAGATCACGTCTGACGCATGACTTCTATCCTGCAGGGATAGTCAAGCTGAGGAATCAGCAGCAAAAGAAAGGACCTTATGAAAACCATTGAGATTCGACGTGCACAGGAAACCCCGGATCTGAACGGCGACCTTTCGCAGCCGGCGTGGAAGAACGCTGCCTGGTACGGCGGGTTCGTGCTGGCGGACCGGCCGGACACGGCGGCGCCTGACCCGACCGAGTTCGCCGTGCTCTGCGACGCGGAGAACCTCTACGTCGCGGTCAAGACGACTGTGACCGACCCGGACGACCAGCCGCACTGGGACTACGTCAAGATTGACCCCCGGGGCGAAATCCAGATGATGATCGATTCCGAAGGCACGGGCCGGCGAACCGTGCTGTTCTGCCTGGCCGGCGACGGAAGCGCCTGGGGCCGGTGGATGGATGCGGTGAGCAACCTGGCGAACTGGCCGGGCGAAATCCGCCGCGGGTTCCGGTCCGAGGGCAACACCTGGATCGTCCAGTTCGCCGTGGGATTGGCCGATTTCCGCCATGCGTCCGCCGCCCCGCAGTGGAAGTTCAACCTGGTGCGCATCCCGGCCAGAAATGTGCCGCAGATGTGGTCCACGTATGTCCCCCTGAAGCAGGCGCTGGACGGCGTTCTGCCGAGCAACAACTTCTTTCTGCCGCCGAACGTGACGGGCTGCGCGGAGTTCGAGAACCCCGGTGTTCTCGAACCGTTCTTGTGGGCCGTGACGCGGACCGGCCGGGCGCGGGTGATGGACACCGCCAACGGCCGGGTTTGCCGGCAGGAGATACGGGTCACGAACCTGGCGGACGCCGCGCGGTCGGTAGTGCTGCGGGCCGGCTTCCCGGACAGCCAGGACGCGCCGCCGCCGCTGGCGTTCGCGCCGAACCAGACGCGGGTCGAAACCCTCGATCTGTCGGTGCCGGCGGAGTTCGAGTGCGGTCAACTGACCGTCTCGCTCGCGGAGCCGGGTGACGGGCGCTGCCTCTCGCGGAACGAGATGCTGGTCGAGGCCGAGCCGCTGTCGTGGAAGGAGCACTTCATCCGCAGACGGGACGGCAAGGGCGGCTGGACCTGCCATCCGGCGCGGATGCGGTTTGTGCCGTGGTTCGAGGGGTGCAAGGTCACGCCGTTCGGCTTGGCGCAGATGGACAACGGTGAGATCGTGTTAGCCGGCTCCGCGGGTGTGGGGTCGGGCAAGGAGCAGGCGGTCGTGGCCTTCAGCCGCGACGGCGGGGCGACCTGGAGCGACTACCTGTCGATCGAGGGCTGCCACAGCCGCCCGATCAACCTGGCCTGCCTTGGCCGCGGCCGTCTGATCTTCTGCGGACCCTACGAGGACTCGGGCATTAACCATCGGTTCTTCAGCAGCGATTACGGGCGGACATGGGAGCACGCTCCCATCCCGCCGCCCTATGCCGGAGGGTGGATCGGCTATGAAGGGAATGTGCTGGTGGATCGCGACGCGAACGGTGCGGTGACCGGCATCGCGGAGACCGGCTACATCGGCTGGGGCGACGGCAATCACCCGCAGTCCCCGACGCTCGAGGTCTTCCGCTGGTCTCGAGACGGAGGCCGCACCTGGGAACCGCCGGTTCAGCCCGGGGAATGGTTGTGGCAAGCTACCTATGGCGGCAAGACCTACACGCGCGGCGTTTCCGAAGGCGCCCTGGTCCGGACGGCCAACGGCTGGATCGTGGCGGCCCTGCGCACGGACTGTCACCCCGCGTGGCTGGAACATCCGTCCGCTGGCGACAATCAGGAAGGCACTGGGATTTCCATTTCCAGGGACGACGGCAGAACCTGGTCGCCGGTCCGGGTCGTTTTCGACGCCGGCCGCATGCACGCTAATCTGGTCCGCCTGCCCAACGGCGACCTGGTGATGACGGTCATCCGCCGCATTGACATCCGCGACGGGAAACTGATCAGCTACCGCAAAGGCTGCGACGCCGTGATCAGCCGTGACAACGGGCTGACGTGGGACGTGGAGCATGTCTACACTCTTGATGACTTTGCGTATCTGCAAGGCGAGCGGTGGACCGACAGCCTGGCCTGCGGGCACCTGTTCTCGACAGTGTTGGGCGACGGCTCGATCCTGACGGCATTCGGCAACTACCTGGCCGGCGGCGAACTGATCAACTGGAAGCCCGCGGAGTGAGGAACGTGGACACGACGCAACGCGAACAGACAGGAATCGGTTGACGTCTTAATAGACAAACCGAAGGAAATAGCAAGAGAGGACAAGATGAATCAGAACACGATTGATCTGGGAAAGAACTGCAGCAGCGCGGGCGGACGATGGGAGCGGCGGGAAGATATCCGTATCGAGGATGTCGAATGTCGGGAACTCTATCGCAGCCCCGAGGAACCGTCTCATCTGGCGTGGGTGGGAATGTGGAAGGCCGCGGACGGCTCCATCAGCATCCGCTTCCCGCAAATCACGGGCAACCCGGGGCTGGAGGCGAGCTACGCGCCTTGGTATGGCCGGTCGGCTTTTCGTCATTACGGCGTCGATAACTGGGAGCAGTGGTGCGCCGCGCACGGCATGGCGGTCGGCCCTGCGGACGCCATCGAGACCACCCGTGTGGACTATGTGACCATGCGCAGCACGGACGGTGGGGATAGCTGGGAGACCGTCAGCGTCTTCAAGACCGACGTCACGGACTGGTCCATCGAGGAGACGATGGGCTATAACGGTCGGTTGGCACTGTCGCCGGACGGAAAGCTGGTCGGCAAGGGCTACGCCACGGTGATCTGTCGGGACGGTCGGATCGTGGATACGCACGACTTCGGCGAATTCGGCAAGGAAACCGGCTGGGAAGGGATAGCCGTCGGCCGGTCCACACCGCTGCTGGGGCTGCGGGAATCGTACGATAACGGCCGGAGTTGGACTGACCTGCAGTGGGTGATGGGCAACTTCGCGGACGGGACTCCGGTGACCCAGGCCACTGAAGAGCACCATATGGTGGAGTTGGGCGATGGCCGGCTTCTGTGCATGATCCGGTGTGACAAGCTCGGGCATCCGCTGGTCGCCTGGCTGGCAAGGCAGTCGGACGGGGTGTACGTCTGCGAGGGCGTCGAGGTGCTCGGCAACGTTCCAAATGCCGGGATGCCCGCCCTGGTGCGGACCGAGGACGGCGCCATCTGGTACTGGGGTGAGAGGCACTTCTACAGCCTCGACGAGGGACACACTTGGCAGGGCATGCCGGACCGCCTTGCTTTCCACTCCTACTACGGGAAGATGACGGCGGTGGGCAACCGGCTGCTTTGTGTCACGCAGCGGGTCATCGGCGACAATCCGTATCCCCACAAGCACGACGCGTTCATCGAGCAGATTCGTTTCTCGCACCGGCGGGTCGATGTCGTGCAGCAGTGCGACCCAGGCGCTTCGCTCTCGCTGCAGCGGATCGACGATCACTTCCCGGCGGATCTGCATCTACGAGTAGACGTACGGCCGGACCACGCGGAAGGACTGGCGTTCAGGATCTCCCCGGACGGGAGTTCCTATTACGCGTTCATGATCATCGTGCCGGGCGGCCCTGAGTACGATCCTTGGGAGGCTCCGGCCGAAGAGGATGCCGTCAAGCTCAGCGCCTACTTTCCGGGGTGCGCGGACGAAGGCACCCGCAAGGGTCGCGAAGCCGGTCTCATCGCCACGCCCCAGGGCCCGATGGCGGTGTTGGCGCGAATCGATGGAGGAGTGGTTATTCCCCTGAGGCGCGTCAGCCTTGCCGGGCCTTATGCGCGGCTGGACACCAGTTCCTGGATACAACTGCAGGTCAAGATCAGCGGGGATACGATCCAGGCCGCGGTGTTCGACGGCCGCTCGCCCGCCACATACCTGGGCGTGAACGATGCCTCCCGCCGCGAGGGGTCGGTGGGCCTGCTCGCCGATGGCGGCAGTCAGGGCAGCTTCCGGGAACTCGCTGCCTGGCCTGAGCCGCAAATGATACGTGATAACTGGTCGCTTAACGCCGTCGGCTATGACAGCGCAGTCATGGATGCAAGGTATGGCGACACTTCCAAGTATAGCTGGGAGGCGCAGGCGGAATGCCCGAGATAGATGAGCAGAAAGCGGGGCTGCCGGACCCCAATGGAAAGCCCCGGCTTGGAGCAGATGAAGATATGAATGAGAATCGAGCAAAGAGCGCCAAACAGCCGCTGGTGTATGTGAACGACAGCGCGCCCGAGTTTGAGCTGCCCCAGTACCCGGGAACGCGGTACGAGGCCGTTGTGCCCGACACGTACGACGTTCATGAGCGGGCATTGGCGGTGCAGAACGTCATGACCCGCGCAACCGATCCGGACTGGGACTACCAGATGTATTTCCGAGTCGAGTTTGGGCGCAACCCGGCGACGATGTGGCACGGCCTGGACGATTGGTGCCAGCATAAGTACATGCAGACGCTGCCGCTGATCCGGCTCATTACCGGCGACGATAGCAATATGCAGGTCGACCGGGCGTGGTTCGAGGCGGCACTGAAGCAGATCGGGCCGGACGGCCTCAACTACTTTCCGCGCTATCCGTTTGACAACGCGAATTGGATGACGTTCCTCGACGATTCGAACGCCCGGCACTTCGCCGGCACCCTCATCACCTACTTCGCCTCATTCGCCACGATGCACCTGCTGCAGCCGGACGACCTGTGGCTCAGGCACATGCGCCGGCAGGTTGACGCGCTGGCGGCGCTGGCGATCGACCGTGGCGATTGGGCATGCCTTCCTTTCCGCTTCTTCGCGTACGGCGGCGCGCACAAGAGCGAAGACCAAGTCCCGCTGGGACTGCAGGCCGCGGAGTGCTCGGCGCGCAGCCTGCACGGCCTGGGGCTGTGCCACCGCCTCACCGGATACGAAGCAGCCGCCAGGCTGGCGCGGAAGCTGTGCTACTTTCTGAAGGGCCACGCCCGGTACTTCGACGCGCAGGGCAGGTTCCTGCCGGATCGCGCGTCGAGTGCGGACGCCGCGCCCCTGGCGGATGCCGGGCACGCCGGGGAGGCGCATTTCCATTCGCACACCCTGAGCCTGCTGAACATGCTGGAGTACGCCCTGCCCGCGAAGGACGAGGCGTTGCTGGAGTTCATCAGCAGGAGTTTCGAATGGGCCCGCGCGCGGGGTGAGCGGACCCTCACCCAGCTCTCCACGCCGGACACCAGCGCCGAGTACGTCCAAGAGTGGCGCCTGGGGTACTTCCCCGAGTTGCTATTCTCCACCGCCCACGAAGAAGCGGAGACCTGCGAGATCGCGGACATGATCGGCATCGGACTGAAGCTCTCGGCCGCCGGTGTTGGAGACTACTGGGACGATGTCGATCAATGGATCCGCAATCAGTTCGCCGAGAATCAACTCATGGACACGCGCTGGGCGCATGAGTTCGCGGAGAGCCTCCCATCGGCTGAACGTGTGCACGGCGATCTGCTGTGCGATGAGGATGTGATCGAACGCAACCGCGGCGCCTTTGCGGGTTGGCCCTTGCCGAATGCCTGGATGGGGAAAGCGGCGCATTTCCGCAAGCAGATCATGCACTGCTGCACCGGCAACGGCGCGCGGGCGTTGTACTACATCTGGGAGCACATCCTGCATCACGACGGCGACGCGTTGCGGGTGAACCTGCTGCTGAACCGGGCTTCCGCCTGGGCGGATGTTAACAGCCATCTTCCCTACCGGGGACAGGTGGACATTCACATCAAACAACCCGTGGACCTGCAAGTGCGCCTGCCGAGGTGGGTGGCTCCAAACGAGGCGCGCTGCACCGTGAACGGCGTGCCAAGGCCGGTGGACTTTGCCGGACAATATCTGAAGGCGGGCTCTGTCCATGCCAGCGATTTGGTCACCGTCGCTTTTCCCATTGTCGAGACCAGGAAGCGTCTGGAGGTCGAGAAGCAGATCTACAACGTCGTTGTCCGTGGGGCCGAGGTCGTTGAAATGGATCCGGCGGGCACTCTCGGTCCCTTGTACAAACGTGACCACTATCGCACCGGCGAGACGCGTTGGCGCAAGGTGACCCGTTTCATTCCCAACCGTGAAATCTGCTGGTAGAGAAGACGATGACGGCGCAGGTCGCCTTGCATCTGCTCGGAGCGGATGCTGCAATAACGAATGCCAATGCTCAGTGCGAATGGAATTGTCTGGTGTAGTTCACAAATGGAGTAACCAAATGCAATCAAGAAATGAGATGACGGGGCACGCAGTGGACACCGGCCTCAGAGCCGGTGTCGGCAAGGTGGACATCACCTGCGAGCCCGGCGGAACTTATGATGCGCTGCTGCCGGAAAAAGCGAAGAAGCACATTCCTCGCGAATACCTGGGCAGCAGCCTGATCGTCGATGATCCGCTGTCGGCTCGTGTGCTCGTGCTCGACGATGCCGGGACAAGGATAGTGCTGGTTACGATGGATGTTACGGCGATCGGAGCTCGGAGCATCAGCCAGGACATCCTGAGCGACAGCGCGGACGATTTCATGCCGAAGCTGCGCGCACGCCTGGCCGCGGAGTTTGACATCCCCGGCGCGAACGTGAGCGTCTGCGCCTCCCATGTCCACCAGACCCCCCGTATGCTGTGTGACGATGCGGATCAGATCGAACGCATCGCGGCAGCGGTGGGAGAGGCATTGCGGAACATGACGGCGGTCACGGTTGGCGTCGGGACCGGCCGCGAGAACACCATCACATTCAACCGGACTATTATGCTCAAGAACGGCACGGACCATACCTTGCCACCATATCCGCGCGAAGAGGACATCGCGGGCTTGCGTCCGGTCGATCCCGAGATCGGCATCCTAAGAATCGACCGGCTGGACGGCAGCCCGCTCGCGGTGGTCTACAACTTCGCCTCGCATGTGTTGCTGGGCTCGCCAAAAGGAAAGCAGGGGCACGTTACCGCCGACCACGTGGGGGTTACGCGGCAGTACCTTGAAGACGCCATCGGCGGCGAGGTGATGGCTTTCTTCCTGCAGGGTGCGCACGGAGATGTCAATGAAGTAACCATCGCGGATCATAACAACCGCAACCGCGTGACGGAGTTCGGAGTCAAGCTGGGGCAAAGTGTTCTGGACGGCTACGCCGGAATTGCCGCGAAGCCGGGCACGCTCAAGGTCGCCAGCCGGAATGTGGAGTTCCCTTTGCGCAAAGACATACCCGATTGCCTGGCACGTCTGGGGCAGCAACAGGATGCGCTGAGGGCCTCGCTCAACACGGCGTATGCCTACCTGCTCAGCTTCAAGGAGTTCCTTCCGCTCTATTTGCGCTACGCCTTGAACCCGGAGTATCCTTCCCATCTGTCTTATCGATATCTCAAGGCTGCGGAATGCGCAGATGCTACCTTGGACGAGGAAGACGCGCACAACCGACTCGAGATCCAGAAGTACCTCGAACGAATTCAGATCATGGAAGAGATGACGCGCAACGAACTCAAGATCTCCATGCTGAAGAAGCACCAGGAAGTCATTGAGGGCATCGGTACTCCCACTATCGGCGCAGAGATCAAGGGTCTCAAGATCGGCGAATGCGTGCTAATCACCGCGCCGATGGAGATGCTTACGGAAGTCGGTCTGGTGGTCAAGAAGATGTCGCCCTTCCCGCATACCTATGTCGTCTCACTGGCGAACGGTTACCTGCACTACGCGGCGCCCGCCTCCTACTATCCCCGGGGCGGCTATGAAGTGAACGAATGCCTACTGGCACCGGAGTGGGAAGAGGTCTTCATGTCTGCCGTGCAGTGCATTCTGGATGAGTTGTAACTTCAGGTGGGCGAGGGTCAGTCGGGGCATTAGACGGCCGTGCCCTTCGCCAGCGATACCGGATGATTTCTGATGGATCAGCGTATAGATTGGAGGATAACATGGCAATTCCAGACATCTACGAGCGCAAGATGATTGATGTGCTCACGCCTGAGCTTAAGCATCTTATACACGATTACTTCAACTTGCACCAGTATGCTCCCGCCGGGGTCACGAGTGAATGCGAATACCGGGGTTTTGGCGTAATACCGCTCAACGAGATGGCTCGTCATTCGGTCTTCAAGACCTCCACCGAACTGGGCACTTACAACCATCATTCGTCGCTTGTGAAGTGGAAAGGCGAGTACTGGTTTGGCTGGGATAACTGCATGGTCAACGAAGAGTGGCCGGGTCAGAGAACGTTCATTTCTCATTCTCCGGACGGAGTGAGCTGGTCCGAGCGCATTCTTGTAGCCGACGGCGACGAGGAGCGCGGGATGCTGCGCAATCTCGGCGGGCTCTACTCGTGTGGCGATACTCTTTATGCATTCATTCAGGAGAAATGGGACCTGGCCCACGCCACTGCCCCAGGCATGAGCGTCCACGACAACACAAAGGTATCGATAAGGAACGATATCTGGGCCAGCCGTGACGGAGTAGCTTGGGATCTGGTTAAGGAAAACTATGCGGACGTGCGCTGGATGTTTGAGAAGCCACGCCTGACCAGCGAGGGCCGCCTTATGGCTCCCATGACCGGTCATAACGGTGAACCGGGAGTGCTGTTGTGGCCTGGGTGCGATCCTCTAGCGGAACCAAAGGTCATTCGCCAGCTGTGGCTCGGGAAGGAATATCCCGACTACTTCGAAGGCCACGACGAAGGCATCTTCTGCTATGGTGAGGCGACCTGGTATACGGACGACGACAACCGGATCTGGATGTACTTGCGTGACGAGAGCGCCGCAACCTATCTGGGGCTGAGCTTGAGTGAGGACGGCGGGGAGAGTTGGACAGAAGTGATGCGCTCCAACTTCCCCGACTCCGGCTCCCGGGTATTTGCCGGGCGGCTCAGTGACGGACGGTACTTCCTGGTCGGCAACTCCACACGCGTCCACATGGACCGCAACTTCTTCGCGATATCGCTCTCCGATGACGGCGCGAAGTTCGTCAAGATGTATCAACTGGTTAGCAAACCGGCAAGCCAGCGGTTCCAGGGGCATCTGAAGTGCCACGGGTATCAGTATCCGAGCTGCCTCGTAGATGGTGACCGGCTCTTGATAGGCTACTCGGTGAACAAGGAAGACATCGAGTGCGGGATAGTTGATACGAAGCAGTTGTAAGAGAGTACTACAATGCCGCCGGAAGCACGGCAGCGCTAGATAAACGGGCGCCTGCGACCTTTAGCGGCATAATACAACTTATACAGATACTACAGACTGGAGATCACAAGACATGACCAAGCGCGAGAGATTTCTTGACTGGATAAGAAACGGAGATCCGAACGATCTGCCGGTATGCATGAGCTGGGGTGAGGATACCGCGGCATCGTTCTATGGTAAGGACCATTCCGAAGTCACCGTGGAAGATCAGATAAGTGTGGCTGAAGAGACAGGCATCTTCAATATTTACCACGTGCATATGCCAATGCCTTTCGTGGCGGCTGATTTTCTTGACGATGTCAGTATCCACGAAGAGTGGGATCACAGTCCCGATGGGGTCAAGCGGCAGACCAAGACGCTCGTCACTCCCGCCGGGAAGCTGACGTCCATCACGGAGTTTCCAAAGGACATTGGTGCGCACAACAGGGAGTTCTATGTCAAAGGTCCCGAAGACATGTCGGTGTTGGAGGACTTCATCCGAAGGTCGTGCAGTGAGATCATCCGTAACCCAGAAGTAGCCGAGAAGGTCAAGAAAGAGTCCGAGGAAGCCATCTTATCGCTGCACGGCGATATGCCAAGCGCGTGCCATGTCTTTTGTTCGGCGGTAGAGCTGTTCTCATGCTATTACATGGACCAGACAACCGCCCTTTATCTATCGGTGGACTTTCAGGATCTATTTGAAGAACTGATGGAGTTGCACGGCAAGACAACGGATGTGTGGATGGATACGCTTGCCAATACCGGTCTTGATATCTACACCTACGCAATCAACGGCTACGAGTGGCTCTCGCCGAGCCTCTACAACCGGTATATGATTCCTCAGGCGAAAAGAATCAATGAGCGCGCAGCTGAGCAGGGGAAACTCAGCTGGCTGCACACCTGCGGCAAGCTCAAGCACATAGCCAAGGCGGGGATGTATCATCAGATGGGTGTGGATGTTCTCGAGAGTCTGGCGAGTCTGCCGACCGGCGATATAGACAACCTGGCTGAGACTCGGCGTGAGATAGGGCCGGATATCGTGACCCGCGGCGGAATGAACGTCGAGCTCTTCTATGCGGATGATCCAAGTGTCGTGCGGGAGAAGGCCGAGGAGGTCATCGCCGCCACGTCGGGCTACAAGCACATGATAGGCGATACCAACGGCACTTACCCCGCGTATCCCTGGGCTAACATTCAGGCTTTGCTGGATGTGGTGAAGTCCAGCGGGCGGATGTATGTCTGAGGTGGATTATTGCCGAAGACTGTTACATCGGCAGCGACCATATACTCGAAGCTGTGGTTGAGCGATGCGCCGATGAGGACGCTTACGAAGTGCTCCAGGCTAATGGACTGCCGCTGTTGGTTCTTGGCACAATTGCAGATTGCGTTCCTTTGGTTTCGGAAAACCGTTCCTTCGTTATGGCTGGTCTGAAAGACTTGGACGATAACCGCACGCTGGAAGCACTCACAAAAGCCGCCGGAGTCAAAACTATTCTGAGACGGTGGGATACACCCTTGCTCCAATGATAAATTCCTGCTGCAGGTTGGGTTGCCCCGAATGGGCGCTCCGGTTATTGCTGGAAACGGATCCCAAAGTGGAGCGGGCTTACGCTCACCGACTCGAGGAGATGAACGATGAGCGCAAAGCAATTCAGGCGGACCTGGAGGAACAGGTGTTTCGTAGTCTGCCGGATGACGTGATGCAACGCAAAGTTATTCTTGCATCAGGCAATAACTGGCATCCAG
>Ga0116202_10000914_pt1 | contig 17037 bp, 15 predicted proteins | sample LakKivw325mmetaG_FD_94479 | JGI IMG/M metagenome (GOLD analysis project Ga0116202, IMG submission 94479) | Anoxic lake water microbial communities from Lake Kivu, Rwanda to study Microbial Dark Matter (Phase II) - Lake Kivu water 325m metaG | ecosystem: Environmental > Aquatic > Freshwater >...
GAGCATAGTGGATCGATATAATGGTCAAGAGCAATGCGGCCGCTATTATTACTATGGGATTTGCCGCCACCCAATAGCCCAATCTTTCCACGCCGCTCAATGAATACACCCAAACAGTTTGTTCGGAATTTGCCGAACATCCGAAACATGCGAAAAGTACTTAAAATTTGTGGTCTTTATGTGATTGATGAACCGAGATGGTAGGGAGACCCTGAAGAGATATATAATTGATGCCTGCGTTAAGGCGGCCAACAACAAGGGCTGTGGAGATGCAGTGGGCGTCCTGCGGGGAACCCTTTTCTTGGCGGAAGAGCCTATGTCCATGGATCGGTTGGTGGAGGAGACAGGTTATAGCAAATCCACGGTCAGTTCTAATATGGGGTTGCTGGAAAACCTGGGGTTGGCCAGGAGGGTGGTGACGCCCGGCGACAAAAGATATCATTATATTCCCGTTACGGATCCTGACACTCTTAAGAAGGCGCTGCTCTCGAATGTAAGGAACGAGATTCAGCTCATCATGGCCGCCCTGGATATGACGGAGAAGGAACTTAAAGCCGGGGAACCAGCATCTGAATCGATATTGGAAAAGATCGCCAGTATAAGACATTTTTACAGGCAGTCCAATAAGTTGCTGGATCTTGTCTCCAGATACACTACTGATGAGCTGATTGATCTCCTGGATAAGCAAATGAACCAGGAGCGCTGAGATCCTTGATCTATATCATTTGATCTATATCAAGAAAAAGATATCAAGAAAAAGATTATTAAAGATAGATTGATCATAAAAACTGTGGTAACTTCGATATTGACGATGACGTTCTTCGATAAGCTTTGATCAATTGATTCTCGTATTCCGGGCGAATTTTCCTCGGGATCGTTCAGCTAGAACTCAATGCACCCGCATTTTCTGTTCCTCACCGGCATCGCCGTCCGGCCCAAAAAGTTCTTCCAGAAGGCCCTGGCAGGCAACGCACATGATAGACTAAAATATATGCTTGGTCATGAGACTGGATTGACATAAGAAGAACGACTATACTCTGGCATTGCGCCATCAGCAAGATGATTGGGCGAATGAGTGCGTATGAACGTAAACATCGAGGCAGAGATAAAACAGTTGCTGCAACACATTGAAGAGTTGCAGGAGAAAGGCGCGGGAGCAGAGTCCTTGTCGACAGTGCTGGGCAGCTTAAAGGGACGCTTAGAAGATCTGATGGTCGCTCTGGAAGGGAACCGCTCTTTACGTGCAATTGAAGAAGGGCTTCGCCAAATGGTTTATCAGTGCTCTGATTGCCTTTTTCTTCAAGATCGCGATCTGCGGTACATCTGGTTTTCCAGGGAAAATCCGTTCGGGATGAATGCTTCGAGAGCTTTGGGCCGCACTGAAATCCAGATCATATCTCCCGTCGAAGCCGCGCGAGTGAGGGAGATCAAAAAGAGGGTCATGGAAACCGGAAAAGAAGAGCGAACACAAGTGCATGCCACCTACCAAGGGTCTGAGCGCTGCTTCGATGCCACCTATTATCCCTGGCGCGATGAATGCGGAAATATCGTGGGCCTGGCAGGTTACGTATGCGATATAACCGAGCAAAAACAGGCCGAGAGAGAGATTGGGAAGATGACAACGGTCGTGGAGACGTCACCCACGGCCATTGTTCTCATCAGTCTTGAAGGCAGAATCGAGTACGTTAACCCCGGCCTTCTTAAGAGCGGAGGCTTTTGCCATGCTCGAGAGGTTCTGGGACGGTCAGTATTTGATTTTACGGATGAGGAAGGAAGAAGCAAGCTGGCGGATGAGATTATTCCAGCCCTCGTTTCTCAGGGTCGGTGGCGCGGAGAGCTCCCCCTGAGGAGAAAGGATGGTAAATCTTTCATTGCAGAGATGATCTCTGCTCTGGTAAAAGATGATTTGGGCGAGCCCAACTACTTCCTGGCCAATTTCTATAACATAACAGACCGTAAACGTGCTGAAGAGGCCCTACTGCTGGACGAGTCCAGGCTGGAGGCATTGCAGAAGCTCAATCAGATGGATGAAGCCTCTCTGAAAGATATAACTGATTACGCTCTGGAGGCAGGTGTGAACCTCACCAACTCCAAGCTGGGCTACCTGGCCTTCGTGGACGAAGAAGAGAAGACGCTCATAATGCATTCCTGGTCCAAAAGAGCTATGCAGGAATGTGACATAGATCACAAGAAGATAGTCTATCCACTGGAGGAAACCGGTCTCTGGGGTGAGGCGTTGCGCCAGCGTCAGGCTGTGATAACCAACGACTATTCAGCCAGCCCAAAAAGAAGAGGGACCCCTCAAGGTCACGTAAAGATCCTGCGTCACATGAATATTCCCATCATTGACAAAGGCAAAATTGTCGTCGTGGCAGGGGTGGGAAATAAAGAAAAGGAGTACGACAACGCAGATGTACGCCAGCTCACATTGCTTATGAGCGGTATGTGGAAGCTCATCCAGCGCCGCAGGACGGAGGAAGAGCTGCGCCTGCGCGATCGGCTGCTGCAGGGAGCTGCCCGGGCCACTAATTACTTGCTAATTTCCGATCCCGAGGCTGTTTTCCAGGCCCTGAGAATCCTTGGAGATGCTGCAGATGCGGACCGGGTCGTTATCCTGGAAAACCATGATTCGGAAAATGGGGAATGCCATCAGAGCTTACTGCTGGAGTGGTCCAAGGAGACCGTGTCGGCCTCCCAGGACTGCAACGCGCAAAAAGACATCTCCTACTAGTCTCTTTTCCCGGGATGGTACGAGATACTTTCCTCCGGCAATGCCATTCAGGGCGTGACCTCGGATCTCTGCATCCCCGGCAAAGGGCAGCCGGAAACTCCAAAGATCAGGTCTCTGTTGCTCTTGCCCATCTTCGTCAACGGCCGGTTTTCTGCGGTCATAGGTTTTGAGGATTGCCGCCAGGAGCGCCGATGGGCCGATAATGAGATCGCCATTCTGAAAACGGCCGCCGGAAGCATCGGTGAAGCTATCATGCGAAGGCGAGCAGAGGAGGCGCTGAAGGAGAGCCAGAGAGCGCTCTCCACGCTGATGGGCAACCTTCCGGGAATGGCCTATCGACGCAGTAACGATAATTCCTGGACCATGGAGTTTGTCAGCGGCGGATGCCTCGAACTTACCGGCTACCGACCGGAGGAGTTGATCCAGAACAAGACCATCTCCTACGCCCGGATTATCCATCCCAGCGATCTGGATTACATTCAGAGTGAGGTCCAGGAGGCCGTAGCAGAAAGAAGGCCTTTCCGTCTGATTTACAGGATAAAATCTCCAGCTGGCACAAAATGGGTATGGGAGCAAGGGCAGGGCATATTCGGGCCAAATGGAGAACTTCTCGCCCTGGAAGGTTTCGTCAATGATATCACTGAACGCAAGCTGGCAGAGGAGGCCCTGGAAAGGGCGCATGAGGAACTGGAGAAAAGAGTGCAGGAAAGGACAGCCTGGCTTCTGAGGGCCAATGAAGCTCTCCAAGAAGAGATGGCTGAGCACAAGAAGACCGAGAAAGAACTACTCAGAGCCCAGCGGGCAGCCGATGCCGCTTCCAGGGCCAAGAGCGAGTTCTTGGCCAATATGAGTCACGAGATACGCACTCCCATGAATGCAGTCATCGGCATGGCTGGACTTTTGCTTGACACTAGCCTCACTCTGGAGCAGCGCGATTATGTCGAGACCATCCACAGCAGCGGAGATGCACTGCTATCCATAATCAACGACATCCTGGACTTCTCTAAAATCGATGAAGGAAAGATGGAGCTGGAACATCAACCCTTCGACCTGGAAGAGTGCGTCGAGTCCTCACTGGATATGGTGGCTGCCAAGGTGGCAGAGAAGGGTTTGGACCTGAACTACATGGTGGAGGAGGACGTCCCTCATACCATCCTGGGAGACTCCACCCGGTTGCGCCAGGTTCTGTCCAACCTCCTGAGCAACGCAGTTAAATTTACGGATGAAGGCCAGGTAACTGTCTCCGTTCACCGGGGAGAAATGCCCGATGAGATCCAGTTCGATGTAAAGGATACTGGGATTGGCATATCTCAAGAGGACATCAGCAAGCTATTCCAGTCCTTCAGTCAGATCGACACCTCTACCTCCAGGAAATACGGAGGCACAGGGCTTGGTCTGGCCATAAGCAGAAGGCTCGTAGAATTGATGGAGGGCCGTATCTGGGCAGATAGTGAACTTGGAAAAGGCTCTACATTTCACTTCAAGATAAAAACGCAATCTGTTCCCGGACAGGTTCCGGATCTCCGGCTGGCCGGAAAGAGGATGATAGCTGTAGTAACCAATGAGGCCTGCCTGAAGAGCCTTGTCAACCATGCCCGCTCCTGGGGTATGCAGATTTATCCCGTTGTCTCTGCCGCAGAGGCACGAGTGCTGGCAAAAAACAGCTTCGACGTGGCTATCCTGGATATGCAGGTTCCTGGAGCAGGCGATCTGATCGCAGATATACAAGAGAATGTGCCAGTCATCTCCATTGCACCCATCGGGCATCGCGGGGCGGGCAGAATTTCTCTAGCCAAGCCGGTAAAGCTCTCCAGGCTTCGGGCTGCTTTACAGGATGTGCTTTTGCCCAAGAACATGAGGACTAAAAGGATCTCAAGGTCCCAGATTCGCCAGCAAGACATGCGCATTTTGCTGGCCGAGGACAACCCGGTCAACCAGAAGGTGGCGCTTCTCATGCTGAAGAGGCTGGGCTACAGAGCGGACGTGGCATCCAACGGCAGGGAGGTTCTGCAGGCTTTGAAGCGCCAGAAATACGATTTGGTTCTCATGGATGTGCAGATGCCTGAGATGGACGGCCTTGAGGCGGCCAGAGTTATAAGGGAAATGGACATCGAAAGAAGAACCAAGATCCTGGCCATGACCGCTTACGCTCTGGAAGGGGACAGAGAGCGATGCTTAGGTGCAGGCATGGACGGTTATATCTCCAAGCCTGTCCAGATGGAGGAGCTAAAAACGGCCATCGAGAACCTGCATAGCGACGACTTCCCGCGAGAGGCGGAAGGCTGAGGGGGCTACTGATTCACGATCACATCCTCCAGAGGACGACGGGGAGTGAGCCGGCCAGGAGCGGCATATCCCAGGCTGAAGAGAAGCTGAGGAAATCCCTGATTTATCATTGTCTCCAGCTCTTCTCGCAGCTCCATAAGGCCGATGGGCTGGCTGAAGAAAGAGGCGCGGATATCATAGCTGGTGGCCTTGAGTAAAAACCGCTCTAGGGCAGCTCCGCAGCGGACCCAGGCTGACTTATCATCCCGGTCGGAGGTCAGAACGGCCAATGCCGCGCAACCGCTGATCAAGCCCGAATCCCGGTATATCACCGCCTCGCTCAGATCAAACTCTTTGAAGGCTGCAGGAAATCCCAGGGCTATGGCGTCCGGAACCCCGAAGGTGTAAAGAGGCATTCCGTCCGGCTCTGTGGTCCAGTTGTTGCGGAGCCATTCTCCAAGGTTTTGCCGAAACTCTTTTTTTGCCAGCTGAATATGATGGGCTCGTGCCACAAGATCCGTCATCCTGGACTTCGATTCGCTGGCGGTCAGGTAGCGAAGATGAACGATGGGCTGATCGATGTAAGTCTTGAGGTCATCCAGAACAAAAGTGTCAATATTCCTATGCTCGTATCTGTCCTTTACCGTGTGGCGCCTGGTTATCTGGGAAAAGAGATCCTCCTTCACCTGGCCGCGCTCATACTTTACCTCAGCCACCAGATCGCTCTCCTCGCCCTGAGGGAAGAATTTCACGCCAGGACGAAAACCGAAATGTTCCCCAGCTGTAACAAGGTTGGTGAGAGCGCAGCCCACGCTCATGAAGAGGGTACGGTTGCTCGGGTCGACGAAGGGCAGGCATCTCTTCAAATCGGCATAGAGAGAAATGGTGCTCGTGTTTATGGCGAACTTCCAGGGCTGGCTGTTAGGCCCGGATGGGGCGAGGATGGCATAGCGCAAAAGGAACTTGAGCCTCTCCTCGGTCGTTCTCTCTGAAGGGTAATCGGATTCTTTTACCTCCCAGGCTTGGAGATTCTTGACGGTCACCGGCGATCATCCTCCCTGATGTTGCCGAGTTCTCTAAGCTCGGATCTTATCCTTCCATGGATTTTTAGATTTTAAAAGAATAAAACCTTTATCCAGGAATAATAATATTCATTTTCATAAATTCAATGTCGTGAAGATAATACTCTTTCTTGAAATGAGGCCATATTCTTTAATCTTTGGAAACAAATAGTCATCAGATTCCAAGGGGCCAGTCAGATGCAAAGTGATGTTTATCTTGCGGGTGTACGGGCGAGAAGTCCGAAAGAGAACAAGCTGAACAGAATCCAGAGGCTGTTTGAGTGCGCGGGTTTTCCTGATGTGATAAAGCAGGGCGACTTGACAGCGATCAAGATCCACTTTGGCGAAATGGGGAACGATTCCTACGTTAATCCTATACTGGTAAGGCCCATCGCGGATAAGATCAAGGGTTTAGGGGCCAGGCCCTTTCTGACAGATACCAACACGCTTTATGGCGGCAGCCGGGCCAACTCCGTCGAACACCTGCAGACAGCCATGAAGCACGGTTTTGGCTACACGGTCACAGGTGCACCGATCATCATCGCCGACGGTCTGCAGAGCGATTATTACCGGGAAGTGACCATCGATCAAAAGCATTTCAAGAAGGTCAAGATCGCGGGAGAGGTCGCCCAGGCGAATAGCATGATCGTGCTCACGCATTTCAAGGCCCATCTTCCTGCGGGCTTCGGCGGTGCCATAAAAAATCTGGGAATGGGCTGTGCTCCGGCTGCTGGAAAGTCGGCGCAGCATTCGGCAAAGCCCATCTTCAATGCGGAGCTTTGCAGCGGCTGCCGGACCTGCGCTGAGAATTGCCCTCAGGGAGCCATTACCGTCGAGAAGAAGATATCATCCGTCGACTACCAGGTCTGCACGGGTTGCGGCAAATGCCTGCGTGTCTGTCAGACTCATGCCATGGATTTCAACTGGTTAGTAGAGGTTCCGCCCTTCATGGAAAGGGTGACGGAGTATGCACTGGGAGCAATAAAGGGAAAGGAGGATCGGGTGGGATTCTTCAACTTTCTGCTGAACATCACGCCCGACTGCGACTGTGTTCCCTGGAGCGATGCTCCCGTGGTGCCTGATATCGGTATCTTGGCCTCTCGGGACCCGGTGGCCATCGATCAGGCCTCCTACGATCTGGTGAACCGACAGCTTGGACTTGTGAACTCCCAATTGCAAAAGAACCACGAGCCAGGAAAGGACAAATTTCAAGGAGTTTGGGAGAACACTCTCGGCAACCTTCAGGTTGATTACGGTGCCAGAATTGGCCTGGGAAGCAAGGACTACAGGCTGATCGAGGTCTGATTGGCGATCTTAAAAATCCGGGTTTTGGGGCGGATGAAGATGAGTAGATTAGTTCTCCTCAATGGTAGGCTGGATGGCACCTTAGCGCGCCAACGAACACAGCTGACCACACTGGGTGGGATATATGGTAAAGGATGAGGTATTGCAATCCAGGATCACGGAAATCACACAGCATATCGAAGAGCTGCGAAAACAGGGCCCTGATGCGCCGGATAAAATTGCAGAGGCCTTGTCAAAAATTCTTGAAGACCTTGAGATCAGCCTGGAAGAGCTTTCCGCCGCTGATGAAGAGCTATGCCTGCAAAATGAAAAACTGATCGAAGCCGAGGAGCGATTCCGCACTGCGATTGATTTCACCTACGATTGGGAGACCTGGCTTGACCCAGATGGAAACTATATTTATGTTTCGCCGTCGTGCGAGCGCATCACCGGGTATTCGGCCGACGAGTTTTTGAGAGATCCAGAACTTATTGGAAAGATCGTACACCCCGATGACCGTGAACTCTTTCCCAGGCATTTCCATAAGGGCGATGAAGAAATCCTTCCGGCTGATTTTCGGATAGTTACCCGTAGCGGAGAGGAGCGCTGGATTTCCCATGTTTGCCAGCCGGTATTCAGCTCGAATGGGCAGTATCTTGGCAGGCGAGGCAGCAACCGCGACATCACAAAGAGTAAGCGGTCTGAGGAGGCGCTTCGAGAGAGCCAGAAGGATCTCGCCCGTGCTCAAGCGGTGTCTCATACTGGAAGCTGGCGATTGAATATTAGGCTCAATGAACTTCTCTGGTCCAATGAAACCTACAGGATCTTTGGAATTCCCCAGGGAACGCCGATGACATACGAGGCGTTTCTCGCCACAGTTCACCCCGATGATCAAAAGTACGTTGACCGAGAGTGGACGGCGGCTCTTAATGGCGAGCCTTATGACATCGAGCACCGAATTATCGCGGAAGACAACGTGAAATGGGTACGCGAGACGGCCGAGCTGGAGTTCGACAGCCACGGCTTGCTGCTCGGTGGGTTCGGGACAGTTCAGGATATCACGGAGCGCAAGAGGATCGAGAATAAGCTCAGAGAGACCAAGGATTACCTGGAGAATCTTATCGACTATGCCAATGCACCAATTATTGTCTGGGATCCTTCTTTCAGAATTACCAGGTTCAACCGTGCCTTCGAGAGGCTGACAGGACTTGTCGCTGAAGAAGTTCTTGGCAAGTCCCTCGAAATCCTATTCCCGGAAGAAAGCAGGGACAGATCGCTTGAATATATCAAGAAAGCCTTATCGGGAGAGCACTGGGAAGTTGTGGAGATCCCGATCCTGACAACCAAGGGGTCTGTACGTACAGTTCTGTGGAACTCTGCTAACATCTATGATAAAGATAGAAAAATGGTCGTTGCCACTATTGCTCAGGGCCAGGACATCACAGAGCGAAAGCAAATGGAGACGGAGCTGGAGCAGATGGTCCAGGAGAGGACCATAGAGCTCTCTCACTCCAAGGAAGAGCTTGAGGTAGCAAACGAGGAGCTGCAGTCAGAACTGGAGGAACACCGCAAGCTCGAGGCGGATCTTATCGAGGCTAAAGAAGCCGCAGAGGCTGCAGCAGAGGCTAAGATGGCATTTCTGGCCAATATGAGCCACGAGCTTAGGACGCCCATGAACGCCGTTGTCGGCTTCACCAGCCTTCTCCTGGATGACAACCTGACGCCAGAGCAAAAGGATTGCGTAGAGGGAATCAGGAACGGAGGTGAAGCTCTCCTTTCGCTTATCAATGATATTCTGGAATTCTCCAAGGCCGATAAGGAGAAGGTCTCGTTGGAGTATCAGCCTCTTCGCCTCAAGCAATGCATAGAGGAGTCCCTGGACATGGTTACAGTTCAAGCCGACCAGAAAGGCCTGAATTTGACCTACACCATCAACTATGGCACTCCGGATACCATCATTGGAGATCCTGGCAGGCTGAGGCAGATCCTGGTCAACCTGCTCAGCAATGCCATCAAGTTCACGGATGCTGGTGATGTCTCAATATCTGTCTCCTCTAAGGTCGTCGAAGGCAATGACCGTGAGATACTTTTTGTGGTCAGGGACACAGGCATCGGCATACCCCAGGACAAAATGAACAGGCTCTTTCAGCCTTTTGGCCAGCTGGAGCGCGTCATTAGCCGTAAGCGTGATGGCGTTGGCCTGGGCCTGGCTATAAGCAAGAAGCTTGTGGAGCTTATGAGAGGGGAGATCTGGGCAGAGAGCGTTCCAGGGCAGGGATCTACCTTTTATTTCACGATCCGGGCAAAAGCTATCCCATGCCCGTCCTCGGATGTTGAAGAGGCGGATAAAGACAGCGCTTTCGAAAGCTTTGCAGAGCGAAAGCCTCTGAGCATCCTTGTGGCAGAAGACAATCCCTCGAACCAGAGGGTGCTCGTGGAGATGCTGAAGCGGATGGGCTATCGGCCCGACGCCGTAGCAGATGGAAAAGAGGTTCTTCAAGCCCTTGAACTGCGGCCTTACGACCTGATCCTCATGGATGTCAGGATGCCTGAAATGGATGGCATCACTGCCACCAAGGTGATACGCAAGCTCTGGCCCAGGAACAGTCCCAAGGTTGTGGCTATCACCGCCTATGCCATGCCAGGCGATCAGCGGATGTGTCTCGAAGCTGGCATGGATGACTACCTCAGCAAGCCGGTGCAAAAGAAGGATCTTGAGGCCGTTCTGATTAAATACTCGGCCTTTCCGGAGAAATCCGTCTGAAGGATGTTACATGCCAGGATGGGAATTTCGCTATTGGGTTGCGAGCACAATCAGCAGATCGGGTGTTTTCTGGCGGTCGTCCGAAAAATAATTATAAATTATGGATAGAATATATGTCCGGGCAAATTATGTGCTAATGAGCATTTGCATTTCAAATACTTCCAAAAAAGATTGAACCGTTTACGGCAAAGAACTAATCTTCGACCCACTTGAAGCCTGGAGTTTTGATCGTGTTGAAGTTCCTGATGATATCAGCTGCATCCTTCCTGTTCAGCTTTGCATCCATCATTCTTGAGCACACACAGCGCAGGGCCGCTTTCTCCATTCTCAAAGCATTGCTGTCATTGGGCTTGGAGGCCAGCCCGGAGGTCTCGAAGAGATGTTCTCGCTCATCCATGTGTGTCGTTTTTCCCCATTTTCCGAACATCTCCGCCGCATGGTCCAAAAGATGCTGGTCAAAGCTCTCCGGAAGCCTGCAGCCTTCGATCTGCTTCATAAACTCTTCTTTGTTCAAAATGATCGCTCCACTTTATTAACTAATCTAATGAGATTTAGCCTTTTCCGGCTGGGTCGAGATCGCCAAACAGAATAAGCCTAACACTGGCGCCACCTTCTGCAAAGCAAGATTCCACGAAATCAAATAAAACCCAAACAAATTTAGTGGACCGCTGGATAAGTGGACCTTTAGGTCGTTTGGTCCTTGGGAGTCAATCCGCTGCAGCTTACCTCTCTATAAGCCAGCGATATTCAAATAATAAAATGAGTCTTCACAAAGCCGGCTAGTGTTGCTGAACTCCGGCCCAAACCAGGGGAAACTCGCGCTGGCTCTTGCACCCAGCACGCTGTCCAAGAGCTCTTCCTCGAGGGCCTCGCCTGTCATGTCCATGGAATGCTGCAGGAAAACCCTGTGCCTCTGCCGCTCCGGCGCTCAAGAAGAGCGCAAGTAGCCAGACGCAAAAGTAATTGATTTTCAAATCGTCACACCTCTCATTGCGCCTTTTCCCAGATCTTATTTAGCTTTAAGTCTCCTGTGAGTCTCGTGGCAGGGCCTGAAATCCTCATTTTCCGTCGATCACGCTATCAACTGTGGCAATGATAAACTTGGAAAACGAGGTTCTGGCTTTTCCATCTTTCTTTGTGCTCAAGTGAGGGGTGATAGCGCAGGGTACCTGGATTGGTCGGGCAGAGTTTTGGTTGCCATAATGAAGCATATTACCGCGACCCTACAAACTTTTACCTAGTAGAATTGGGCAGAATTCCCAACGGGAGCGTAATTATCAGTCCTTGCAAAATGCTGCTGATTTAGATTTCCTTGTCGCCGCTCCATCCATCTGGAAATTGCGAGATGCTTCTTTAGATAAATCTTTATTTGTTGAAATCACTATTATTGTCCAGGAGAGTTTGCGCATGAGAAAACTACTGGTCGCGTTTGCAATGGCGCTCTTGGTAATGGTAATCCCAGCCGTTTCCCAGCCAACTTCGGTTGGGGGAACTTTCGGGGAGGCTTGGCTTACAAATTATGGAAACCGGAACGTAATTCCTCAGGCGAATAGCCTCTGGGATTGGGGCACTATTCCCAAAGGGCAGATACTTTCGAATGGCAGATTGACGGAACTAGGCCCTGCCGAGCTGATTTATCCAGCCTTCCCGTCCAGCACGACCCCCATAATTATGAATGCAACAACACCTGGAGAAGCGATAAGAAGTCTTAATGCATCCCAAATCAACAATCCATACCTGGTAGAAGACCCCTGGTTCGTAGCTCAAACCACCGGTCAGCCGGTGTTATTCCGGCAACTTCCCTACTAGGCGGCGATTTTTCAGCTTTGATATGGAGCTGGCCTTCAGACCAGCTCCAGTGGGGTTTATAATTAAGAGCCTTTTTTCCTAAGATGGTGTCCAGACATTAATTTCAGCGGCGGTGCCCTTCACAGGCTGCTTTTGCAGGACAGGATATCGATAACTGCAAGCTATTGGATTCACCAGACTCTTGTCCTCACTAGGAACCTATCATGAGCTGCCACCGGTGCCGATAGCAGGGAAATGCTTTTGCAGCCAAAACCAAGAGCCCTAATCTGCAATCATCAAAATTTCTTTTTAGAGAGGGCGATTTTAGAAAGGGCAATGCCCCGCATCTCTGCAGCCATCATCAAGCATCGTTAATTGCAGATATTACATCATTAAGATTTTCCAGCAACTCCAGCCCTGTTGGTGTTGTTTTGTATATTCTGTTCTCCTTCACCAGATATCCATGCTTGGTCAGCCACTCCAGATAGGATCCCGCGTTTTTGAAATTGAGGTTTCCCTGGTAAACGATCCTGGTCTTGCTCGATCCATTTGCCTTGCAGATCTTGAGAATGCTCCCAAATATCTCCAACTTATTCCGACGTTCCATATTTATTCCCCATCCAGAATATCGGCCCAACTATCAGATCTCTATAAACAATATTATCGTATATACTGATAAAACTTTCGTAATTTTACTTCTATGTATTTATTCTGATTCAAAGTCTTATGACTTCCAGATTTCTTAATATTTAGGAGAGAATTTAAAAAATTGCGTTATACTTTCATTAAAAAGATTGATAGATGGCAAGGTTTCTTTGCTAGGATGCACTCCCAGCTCGTAGAAGGGAAAATAAAATATTCCTACTTTTGGCGCCGATCGCGGCCAGCTAACAAGAACAGAGATACAACAATATCCACGTTTCATAAAGCGGCCAAAAAAAACCAGAACGGCCCTGAAACCTTTATTTATATTATTAATACCTCGATTATCAGCAGCCGAGGGGAGCATCTGCAATGTCTGTGGGCTTTTGCCGCTCCCTTCCGGACGAAAGAGTCTATGACAGGTATGGAGTTCTCATCACCCAACTCCAGGGAGGATTCCTAAGACATGTACAGCACAACAGAAAGTGTGGAGAGTCCTTTGGATGTCGTGGTCCATTTTTCAGAGGAGGATTGGGAGAGGGCCAAGCGCGATATAGAATGGGCCACTAGCCAGGTAATAGAAGAGCTTAAGAGATACAAGACAAAACCTGAGGAGTACTTTGCGACGAAGCCCGAAATGATTTTGAATATCATACCCTGGAAAGCCAGGATCCGCATGGAGATAAAAGGACATTTTTGGACCAACGATCGCAACATGAGATTTAGTGAGTGGTGGATCGTTAAGCTCTTCAGATAGTTCCGGTCAAATGATAGAAAAGCTCGCAGAGAAAATCATTATCAATCTTTTGGGGTCGAGAGCCAAGGGCCGGAGGGCCATTTCATTCGATTTCAAAAAAATTAATGGTCAGGGGATCTGCCTGTGGCCACTGCTATCATCACATCGAGTTGCTCTGCCGCCCTGCGCAGCTCTTCATCTCCCTTGCTCTTGAGTTTCGCCAGGTCTCTGCGCAGAGGCCCTAGCTGCAGAGCTGCTGCTTCCGAGCTTTTTACAGAAGCGAACATCTGCTTGATCCTCTCCAGTCGCCTCCACTGGACATCCGGCCTTTGCAGTAGACTAGACAGCTCTCTCAGAACCTTCGCGACCTTCTTACCGCTATCGGTCAGCTCCAAGTATCTGATCCTGCCCTCATGCCTGGAGTTGATCAACCCCTGCGCCTCCAGCTGAGAGAGGATGCTGATGGTATGGGGAAAAGTGGAGTCTATGCGCTTTGCTACCAGGGCGGCGTAAGCTGGCTTCAGTTCCCCCACTGCCAAAATGGCCAAAACCGGCTTCTCCCGGAGGAAAAGCCGTTCCAATGGTTCATGCATGGCTTTGCGAACTTCAGACAGGCGATGTAGCCTGGATTGGGGTTGGGCTTATGGGCGCTGCCTCCAAAGCCTCCACGGGCGGAGTTATATACACGGGCTTGTTGAAGTTGGAATAAAGATCAGTCGTCTCGATGCTGACGGATACAACCCCCAAGCGCACTGATTGATTGAACATCCTCATCTTGCCGGTGTTGGGATCAATGCCCCCTACGATCTCTGGCGTCATATCGAAGCTCAGGCTGCTCTGGTACTTCTTGGGCAGGTAGGTATCCTTGGAAATCCAGATCAACTTCTCCATCTTTGCAGTCTCATTCAGCTCCGTGCTGTTGACGGAAGGCATAAGCATGGGATACTGGGTCAATTTGGCAGCTATGCTAAAGGCGGTGTTGTAGAGGTTTTCGTAATCTCCTTTTCCCGTCAGTATCTTCAACTTGTAGGTGTCTACTCCATCGACAGTCTCCGAGCCGACGTTCTCAACCTGCGACTGATTGATCGTATCGGCCAGAGCTTCCACCTGATTGTTATTGCCCTCGCCCCAGATCTCTTCGGCGGACCTCGGATCCTTGAGGTGAGTCCAATTGCCGCTCTCGTCCTTCACATAAGTCGAGTTTCCTATCTGGTAAACATCAGCTTGCGTGGAGCTGGAGTTTGCTGGCTGGCCAGGCTGCTCTACAACGCTCTTCGTTGAACCACTGGCCATAGCTTGGAAGCTAGACAGGTTTACGGATGCGACGGTCTCTGCGCTCTCTGTTATGGTAGTTACTTTTTCAGAGGTGGCGTTGGCCCCCGCGGCATTAAGCTTCAGAATCTGGTTCACCGAGCTTTGCAAGCTGTAGGAGCTCAAGTTCTCCGCAGATTTGACCGCCAAAGTCTTCAGATCGCCCGCGCTCTGATTGGTTCCGCTTGGGGCTTTCTCAGTGCAGCCGGATATGGCCACCACTATGAGCACAAGAACCAGTAGTAATCTCTTCATTTCATCATCTCCATATAATTTTTGGGACAATGAACTGGCATTGTCCACTCCCTCCTTGGATGAAGGGATTTTGGCTTAAATCCTTTCCGATTTGGCCTTGAGGCCGAACATTTCGGATAAGATTTTTAAACCCTCTTTGCGGGCTGGAACTTCTCTCCTGTGATCATCTCGAAGAGCTTGATATAGATCTTGCCGGTTTCTTCCACTACCTCTGAAGGCAGAGCAGGTATGGCCGGCTCCTCTTGGCCTGCGGCTCTGGCGTGGAAGAGCTGATCTTTGTAGCCTGTCTGGCGATAATACTGGCGCACATACTCCTTGCTGAGGTCCACAAACTCCCCTAACTCGTAGCGGGCCTTATCCCAGAAGCGGTCCTCGTCTGCCGTTCCATACACATCCACCATCATGATCTGCCGGTCATCATCGAAGGCCAGCTCTTTCTTGCCGTCCACGTGGATGAGGCCGCGTGAGGTAACGCTCCTTCCAATATCCTCGTCGATCTTGAGCACCACCTCCCTGGCTTCATCGTATTCCTGATCCGTGAGGCCGGAGATCTGCAAGGCTTCTGGTTTTTCCAGCAGACGGTCGGTCTTCTCGAGCTTGGTGGAGACTTCCATGAACGGCTCTGGCAACAGCTCGCCGTAAGCGATCTTATGGCCGGAGGCAAAGCCCAGAGCATCAGCAGGGATCTTGCCCTCTTTCACACGGTCATAGAGCGACCCCGCCACATACCACCGACAGATGAACTCCAAAGGTATGAGGTAAGCCCTGGATTCCCTGGTGATCTTATACGGCTGAAGGATATCCACCTTTTTGCAGATCATGCTGCTGGGCGGAAGAAACTCCAGGAAATGAGTCTTGATGCCCATCTCGCTGGCACGCCTAAACCAGTAGACACCTTCCCTGCATAGGGTCTCACCTTTGAAAGGAATGAGGCTGGGAATGACCTTGTCAAAGACGGAGATGCTATCAGTAAACCTGAACTCCAAACGATCGCCCAAATCGTAGGCCTCTTTGACCTTGCCTTTCATCAAAAGCTTGCGTTCCATCGGTTGCCTATTGGGCCAAAAAGGATGATAACCCTTTTGGCGTTTACCCCAACAATCGAGGAGCAACTTATGGATGAAAGGGGCAGCTGGGGTGAGCTAGCTGGTCGGATGTTGTTCAATTATACTAGCATTGATCTGCTTCGTGAAGATGCGATGCTTGAGAGTTTCGGGAGAAAAGAGGTGGGCATGGGTGAGAAGGAGTTCCGCGCGCCCGAGGAAAATGATTCCCGAATCGTTTAAAGCGAAATGGAACCTGGACAGGATCTTGGATTGGGTTTCGGATTTGAAGTACATCAGGGTGTTTCTGCACACAAGAAGGTCAAGGTGGGATATGGGCGCATCCTGAATCAGGTCGTGCCGTCCGAAAACTATCGAACTGCGAAGATCCGCCTTGAAGATGTACGAGCCTCCAGCGATGGTGAAATACTTACCGCGCAGCTCCGAAGGCACGGGCTCCACCTCTTTGGCCAAATACGTCGCCATGCGCGCCTGGGTGAGGGCGGCTTCGTCTATGTCTGTGGCGAAGATCTTGACCCGGTTCTTGAAGCTCTCCTCTCCAAGGGCCTCTATCATAAGCATGGCGATGGTGTAGGCCTCTTCTCCCGAGGCGCAGCCCGCAGACCAAATTCTGATGACTTCGCTATCCTTCTTGGAGGCCAGCATCTCAGGTATGATCTCTTCGGCCAGAAAATCCCAGGCATCTTTATCCCTAAAAAAGGAGGTGACATTGATCAGTATGGTGTTGAAGAGATTGGTGAATTCCTCAGGATGAACTTCCAGGTAATCCTGAAAATCTCTGTAGTCCGTAATATCTACCATCTGCATGCGCCTGGTAATCCGGCGCATCAGGCTCTGGCGCTTGTAGCCTGTAAAGTCCGAGCCGCGGTTCTTCTTCAGATAATCGAGAAGGGCATCAAAAGATTCCTGATTCCGTTCATCTTTGACATCGCTTTTCTCGGCGGTTTGACCGTTGCCTTGGGAAGGCCTCACTTCCTATCACAATCGAGAGGACACGTCTGGATTGCTTAAAAAGATGTTCCCCGTTTGAGGGGATTAATTTAAAAGATGCTTTCATAGTGGCGCTAAACCAATAATCACTTGCGGAAAGTCGGGTGTGCCTTGATTAAAATTTTAATTTATTATCAAATAAATAC
>Ga0116202_10000916_pt1 | contig 17020 bp, 15 predicted proteins | sample LakKivw325mmetaG_FD_94479 | JGI IMG/M metagenome (GOLD analysis project Ga0116202, IMG submission 94479) | Anoxic lake water microbial communities from Lake Kivu, Rwanda to study Microbial Dark Matter (Phase II) - Lake Kivu water 325m metaG | ecosystem: Environmental > Aquatic > Freshwater >...
CAACGGACGGGTGGCTTTGGAAAATAACGGGGACACCGGCCCGATCGTTCTTGCCGCGGATCTGAGGCCGGGCCGGAACTTCCTCGAGATCGAGGCGGTCGGCGACGCGGTCCGGCTCGTTTCCGTCGCCCGGATGCCGGCCCCATAAGTGCTTGACTTTTCTACATATTTTCCCTTAAGATAGGCAACGCCAAGGAGGAAGCCCATGAGGCGAGGTGCCAAGGTCTTTGTCTCATGGGGGTCGGCGGTCGCGCTGATCCTCATCATGTCATCCGTCCCCCTGTTCTCCCAGACGTCCGCCAAGGGCGAACTCGTCGGGTTCGTTTCGAAGAAGGACGGGTCCACCCCCGTCGCCGGGGCCGTCGTCCTGGTCAAGAACCTGAACAGCGGCCTCGTCACCGAGGGCATCCAGTCCGACGCCAAGGGCGCGTTCCGCTTCGAGGGCCTCGAGCCGGGGCTCTACGCCCTCGGGGTGAAGTCGGCCCAGGGCAGCTACAACTCCCAGGATTTCTTCGGGGTCACGGCCGGCAAGACGTCCAAGATCTCGATCGCCCTCGATCCCTACGACACCGCCTCTGCGGCGGCCGCCGCGGCGGTCATCAAGGAACAGCGGGACAAAGGCGAGGCCTTCATCGGCCGGGTCACGAGATACCTCCCCGCGACCAAGGAAGCCGAGGTCCAGATCGAGATCGGCCTGATCCAGGACGAGGACCGGATCCACATCAAGGGCCAGGCCACGGACTTCTATCAGGACATGCGCGTCCTCAAGGCCTACGGGGCCAGGACCAAGCGTGTCCTCTCGGGGTACACGGCGCTCTTCAAGACCTCCAAGCCGTGCGAGCCGGGCGACTTCGTCTACATCGTCTGCAAGCGCGGCGTGCCGCCGTTCTTCCTCGCCCCGCTCGGCATCGCGGCCATCGTGGCCGGCGACCTGACGATCAAGGCGATCTACTCGGAAGACATCTCGCAGTACAAGATCAAGCAATACTGAGACCGGCGGGGCCGCCCGCCGCCGATCTAGAGCGGGGACACGTACCTATGTCCCCATCGTGAGATGAGCGAGCCCACTCCTTCCCGCCTGTTCGCGCTCTGCGCCCGGCCCGCGCCGGGCCCGGGGTCGCGGGCGGACGTCCGGCGCCTCGCCGCGTCGGTCCGGGATTGGGACCGGGCCCTGGCCCAGGCCGACCGGGAGGGCCTCCTGCCCCTCCTTTATTGGAGCCTCCGCGACGAGCCCGGCGCCGTCCCCGCCTCCGTCCTCGAAGCGCTCCGGCTCGCGTTCCTGAGGAACCTGGCCCGCAATACCCAGGCCTACCGCGAGCTCGAGCCTTTCCTCGATTCGGTCCGGCGGTCCGGCCTTCGGGTCGCCCTGACCAAGGGCGGCCGGCTGGCCCTCGACGTCTATCCGGACATCGCCCTGCGCCCCTTCTGGGACATCGACTTCATCGTCCACCGCGACGACTGGGCGCCGCTCGCGCGGACCCTGTCCCGGCTCGGTTTCGCCGAGCCTTCGGCCGAAGCGGCGGGGGAGGCCGCCGCGCCGCGGGCCCTCGACTGGACGTACTCACCCTATTTCAGGAAGGGCTCGATCTTCCTCGAGTTCCACGCCCATCCTCTCGGACTCCATTTCCCGAGCCGGGACGCCGACGGATTCTGGCAGTCGGCCGGCCGGCTCCGCGTCCGGGGGACCGAGGCCCTCGTCCTCCCGGCCGAGAACGAGCTGTGCTATCTCGCGGTCCACGCCCAGCAGCATTCCTACGCCCGGCTCATCTGGCTCGCCGATATCGCCCGGCTGGCCGCCCGGCCCGGCCTCGACTGGGATTGGATCGCCCGCATCACCGGCGAAGCCCGGATCAAGGGACCGGTCCACCACGGCCTTCATCTCGCGGAGACGCTCTGGCCCGGCGCCGTTCCCGCCGCGGGACTCGAAGCGCTCCGGCCCGGGGCGTTGGAGAGGACCGCGCTCCGGCGGCTCTGGTCCGAGTCGGCGGTGGCCTCCCGCGCCGCCGCGCCCGACTGGCCCTACTACATGCCGTCGCTGTTCTCGCTGTGGGAGAGGCGCGACCCCGGCCTGGCCGCCCGGACCGTCGGCGAGATCCTCTTCCCGCCGAAGGCCTGGCTCGCCGCGACGACGGGCGTCGCCGCCTCCTCGCCGCGCCTTTACGGGTGCTACGCCGAGCGCCTCTTCCGGCCGGCCGTGACCGCGGCCCGGCGGCTGCTCAGGACCGAATGAACGCTTCGCCGGCCATCCTCGCCGAAAGCCTGGTCAAGCGCTATCCCGTCTTCCGCGGCTTCCGGGAGCTCGCCCGCCATCCTTTCGACCGGCGGACCTTGACCGCCCTCGACGGCCTCGATCTCCGGGTCGAGCGCGGGCGCGTCTTCTGCCTCCTCGGGCCGAACGGGGCGGGGAAGACGACGCTGATCAAGATCCTGGCCACCCTCGTCCTGCCCGACGGGGGCCGGGCCCTGGTCGGCGGGCACGATGTCGCCTGCGAGGCCGGCCCGGCCAAGCGCGCCGTCGGCTACGCCGTCGGCGAGGAGCGGAGCTTCTACTGGCGCCTGAGCGGCCGGCAGAACCTCGAGTTCTTCGCCGCCCTCTACGGGCTTCGCGGCGCCGGGCGCGACCGCCGCATCGGCGAGGTCCTGGAGCTCGCCGGGCTCGGGGACGCGGCCGGCCTCCGCTTCAATACTTATTCCACGGGCATGAAGCAGATGCTGGCCTTCGCCCGGGCCCTGCTCGCCGACGCCTCGATCCTCCTCGTCGACGAGCCGACCCGTTCGCTCGATCCTCTGGCCGCCGACCGGATCCGGACGTTCCTCTGCGGCGAGCTGGCCGGACGGCAGGGCAAGACGGTCCTCTGGGCGACCCACGACCTCGGCGAGGCCGCCGACCACGCCGACGACATCGCCGTGATCAGCCGGGGCCGCATCCGCCTCCAGGGCCCGGCCGAGGCGCTGGCCCGCGGCGGCCGGGCGGCCCTGCGCGAGGCCTACGAGCGGGCCGTCGCCGAAACGGAGACGACGCCGTGAGCGCGCGGACCACGGGCGGCGTCTTCCGGGCCTTCCTGCGCCGGGACTTCCGGGAGGCGGCGAGCTACAAGCTCTCGTTCGTCTCGTCCGTCGCGGGCATCCTGTTGTCGTCGGCGACCTTCTATTTCGTGGCCAAGCTCGTGCCGCGCGGCGCCCCGGCCCTCGACCCGTTCGGCGGCGACTATTTCTCGTTCGCCGTCGTCGGCGTCGCCTTCGCCGGCCTGCTCGGCATGTTCCAGGAAGGCCTGTCGGCCGTCGTCCGCGGCGCCCAGCTCTCCGGGACGCTCGAGGCGCTGCTCGTGACTCCCGTCCCGGTCCCGGCCATCCTCTTCGGCTCGTCGCTCTATTCGCTCCTTTTCCAGCTCGTCCGGACGGCGCTCCACCTGGCCGTCGCCGCCGCGCTCTTCGGCCTGCTCCTCGGCCGCATCAACGTCGCCGGCGTCCTCGCGGTGGGCGTCCTGACCGTCCTCTGCTTCCTCAGCGTCGGCGTCCTCTCGGCGAGCTTCATCCTCGTCTACAAGATGGGCAACCCCTTTAGCTGGGTCCTGGGCACGGTTTCGGGCCTCCTCGGCGGCGTCGTCTTCCCGGTCTCGCTCCTCCCGCCCTGGATCCGCTGGATCTCCCGGCTCCTGCCCGTAACCTACTCGCTCGACGGCATGCGCAAGAGTCTCCTCGCCTCGGCCCCGTTCACCGCGATCGTCCCGGACATCGTTGCCCTGGCCGTCTTCGTCGCCGTCCTCCTGCCCCTGAGCCTGATCGCCTTCCGGCTGGCCGTCCGCAAGGCCAAGCGCGACGGCACCCTCTCGCATTTTTAAGAAGGGGTCAGACCCCAAATTCTTCAATTTCCGCTGACGAATCGATGGTACCGCCCCCGGAAATTGAAGAATTTGGGGTCTGACCCCCTCTTATTCAATTTCGGCTGACGAATCGATCGTACCGCCCCCGGAAATTGAAGAATTTGGGGTTTGACCCCTTCTGATCTTCTGGTAACATGGATGCGGTAGCTTTATCGAGATGAGACGCGTCAAAGCCCTCCGGATGGCCGCTTCGCTCGCCGTCACGCTCGCCGTCGCGGCTTCAGTCGCCCGCGCGTCCGCCCAGGTCACGCCCGAGGTCCGGGCCAAGGCCGCCCCGATCTTCGCCGCTCTCGAGAAGATCGAGGCCGAGTCCGGCCGGCCGACCCCGGCCCGGATCCCCGCGACGCCGCCCTCGCCGGCCGAGGCGCCGGGATCGCGCAGCCTGACCTTCAACGAAGCCGAGTTCAACGCTTACGTCGCCTGCCGCCTGGCCGACGAGAACGAGGCCTACGTCAAATCCGCCGAGTTCAAGCTCCTGGCCGACGATCGGGTCGAAGGGCACATCGCCATCGACCTCGGCAAGCCCCAGGCCTCGGGAGTCCTGCCGCAGAAGCAGGACCTTCTCTTCAGCGCCGGGTTCGAGACCCGCGACGGGAAGATCCGCGTCAACATGGACAAGCTCTTCCTCGGCACCCAGCCGATCTCCGTCGCCTTCCTCGACCTCGTCATCGGCTTCGTTTCGAAGCTCCAGGGCGTCGAGCCCACGACGCTCAAGGACTGGTACGACCTCCCGGCCGGCGTCCTGAGGCTCGAGACCCGGCCCGGCCGCGTCGTCGTCATCTACTGACATGATCCGCATCATCGGCGGCATCTATAAAGGCCGGCGGCTGAAGCTCGTGCCCAGCGCGTCCGTCCGGCCGATGCAGGACAAGGTCAAGGGCGCGCTCTTCAACATCCTCGGCGACCGGATCAAGGGCGCCGTCTGCCTCGACGGCTTCGCCGGGACCGGCTCGATCGGGCTCGAGGCCCTGAGCCGGGGCGCGGCGCGCTGCGTCTTCGTCGACGAGTTCTATCCCTCGGTCAAGGTCATCCGGCAGAACGTCGGAACGTGCGGGGCCGGCGACGCCTCCGTCGTCCTCCACCGCGAGTTCAACCGGGCCGTCATCGACCTCTCCAAGCAGGGCGTCCGCTTCGATGTCGTCTTCCTCGACCCGCCCTACCGCCTCCTCGAGGAGCGGAACCCGCTGCGCGTCCTGCGCAAGAGGGGAGCGGTCAAGCCGGGCGGCCTGGTGGTCCTGCGGCACTATTACCGGGTCAAGCCCCGGCTCGGCGACTTCCCCCTTGCGCGCCGGACGAAGCTCGGCGACGACGTCATCGCCCTCTTCGAGAACGAGCCCGGGGGCGGCGGCGAGGCCGAGCCCGGCGAAGCGGCGCCCGGCGAAGCGGCCGTTCCGCCGGGATCCCCCACGCGTCCAAAGGGGCCGAAGGCCCGCTTGCCTCGGGCCGCGCGTTCCCCTAAAATAGGCGCATGAAACGCCGGGGGGACACCGAGCCGTTCTGGACCGACAAGCCGCTCGTCGACGAGAAGGAGATCTTCTCCGAGCTCCACGTCAAGCAGGGGAGCTCGCTCTTCCTCGGCCGCTATTCGCTGACCGAGGTCCTGGCCGTCCTCAACAAGAAGGGCTTCCTCAAGGAGGCCCGCAAGCGCTTCCTCTGGCCCCTGGCCTACGAGCTCGACTCCTCCGTTTATCCCGTCCAGAGGCTCCAGATCTACCTGCGCCAGCCGGCCCCCGAGAACCTCATCGTCGACGTCAAGCTCAAGGAGCTCGAATTCACCCCCAAGGCGGTGCCGCAAGGGCTGCCCTCGCTCCCGCCGCTCAAGGCCCTGGCCTTCGAGTGGCTGACCCTGCAGAACCCGCTGGACGCGTTCGGCGAGCAGTTCACCCCGCTGCCCGGCCAGACCCGCCCGGGCCTGCGCATGCGCTCCCGGATCATGGACCTGTTCGTCTATCTCGCCCGGGTCAGCCGCAAGGACTGCCTGATGGCCTTTCCGGCCTACTTCCACAACGCCGTCCTGTTCTCCCGCTACTTCCACTTTTGGAACCCGGCCAAGGAGGCCGAGGTCCTGGCCATCCGCCGGGCCTTCAGCCACATGCCCTTCCGCCAACTGGCCTGGGCCGTCCACCTGAACTGCCTGAGGCGGCCCGACGGCCGTGTCTACGAGTGGGCCGCCGAGGAGCAGATCTACCCCCTGACCCGCCCGGTCAAGGACTATTTCGACTCCCGGCGCTACCGCGAGCTGGTCAAAGCGGGCCTCAAGGACGCCCCCTTCACCGTCGACCGGGCCGAGTTCGAGCGCCGCTCCGCCGAGATCCCGACGATTTGCGGCGGGGCCTAGCTCCTGCTATAATACCGCGCTCAAGGAGATCGTCCATGAAGAAAGACGTCCATCCCGAATACCAGGAATGCGTCGTGACCTGCGCCTGTGGCAACACGTTCAAGACGAGATCGACCAAAAAGGAGATCCGGGTCGAGATCTGCTCGATGTGCCACCCCTTCTTCACCGGCAAGCAGAAGTTCATCGACAGCGCCGGCCGGATCGAGAAGTTCAAGAAGAAATTCGGCGACGCCAAGGACCTCAAGAAGGCCCGCGAGGCCAGGGACGTCAAGAGCCTCGCGAAGAAGAAAAAATCGTCTCGATGATCCAGGAACTCCAGGCGATCGAGGACAAGTACCGCCGCCTGACCGAGGCCCTTTCCGACCCCGCGATCGCCGCCCAGCCCCAGAAGATCCGCGAGCTGGCCAAAGAGCGGGCCGAGCTCGAGCCCGTTTACCGCAAGTACGAGGAGTGGAAGCGCGTCCGCAAGGACCGCGACGAGGCCCGCCATCTCCTCGACGACCCCCGGACGGACGCGGAGCTCCGGCACATGGCCCTGGGCGAGATCGAAACGCTCGAGGCCCGCGAAGCGGCGCTGGCGGCCGAGCTGCGGCGGCTCCTCATCCCGAAGGACCCGAACGACGAGAAGGACATCATCCTCGAGATCCGGGCCGGCGCGGGCGGCGACGAGGCCTCGCTCTTCGCCCAGGACCTCTTCCGGATGTACTCCCGGTTCGCCGAGAAGAGAGGCTGGAAGCTCGAGGTCGTCGACACGAGCTTCTCGCCGGTCGGCGGGCTCAAGGAGGCCATCGCCGAGATCCACGGCCGGGGCGCCTATTCGGTCCTCAAGTTCGAGAGCGGCGTCCACCGCGTCCAGCGGGTGCCCAAGACCGAGGCCGCCGGCCGCATCCACACCTCGACCGCGACCGTCGCGGTGCTGCCGGAAGCCGAGGAGATCGACCTCAGGATCGACCCCAAGGACATCAGGATCGAGGCCTTCGGCTCCTCCGGGCCCGGCGGCCAGAACGTCAACCGCAACTACACCGCCATCCGCGTCACCCACAAGCCCTCGGGCCTCGTCGTCTCCTGCCAGGACGAGAAGTCCCAGCACCGGAACAAGGAGAAGGCGATGCGGGTCCTGCGCACCCGGCTCATGGACATCGCCGAGCGGGAGCGGCAGGCCAAGATCGCCGACCACCGCCGCTCCCAGGTCGGGACGGGGGAGCGGAGCGAGAAGATCCGGACCTACAATTTCCCCCAGTCGCGGATCACCGACCACCGTCTGAACGAGAGCTTCCACAACATCGAGGTCATCCTCGACGGCGGCATCGACGAGATCCTGGCCAAGCTCGTCCTCCGCTCCGAAGCCCAGGCGCTCGGCGAATCGCCGCGGGAGGCCCCGCAGGCCAAGGACGTTGGAAGCTAAGCCCGCGGCGACCCTCGCCGATCTCTACCGCGCCGGCATCGCCCTTCTCGGCGACCGGCCTCAAGCCCCGCTCGAAGCCAAGGTGCTCCTGCTGCGGGCCGCCCGCCTCAGCGAGGAGCGCTTCCTCGCCGCTCCGGACCGGAGCTGCCCGCCGCAGGCCGAGGCCTTCTTCCGCCGGCTCATCGGGCGGCGGCTCGAGGGCGCGCCCCTGGCCTATCTCACCCGGACGAAGGAGTTCTGGTCCATCCCCTTCGAGGTCTCGCCCTCGGTCCTCGTGCCACGGCCGGAGACCGAGGCCCTGGTCGAGAAGGTCCTCGAGCTCTCGAGCCGCGAGGACGAGGCCATCGTCGACGTCGGCACCGGCTGCGGCTGCATCGCCATCGCCCTGGCCAAGGAGCTGCCGCGGGCCCGCGTCGAGGCCGTCGACGTGTCGGAACGGGCGCTCTCCGTGGCCCGGCGGAACGCCGCCCGGCACAAGGTGAGACAGGTCCGCTTCCAGCGAAGCGACCTCCTCTCGGCCTTCCGCGGCACGGGCGTCAAGTTCGACTTCATCGTCTCGAACCCCCCGTACATCTCGCGCCGGGACTGGGACGCGCTGCCCGCGGACGTGCGGGACTTCGAGCCGCGGCGGGCGCTGCTGGCCGGGGAGTCCGGGCTCGAGCTCATCGAGCGCCTGGTGCGCCGGGCCGCGGCGTTCCTGAGGCCGGGCGGCTACCTCATCTTCGAGATCGGCGAGGACCAGCGGGACCGGGTGCTTGGCCTCTTCGGCCGGCGCTGGACCGAGATCGAGACGGCCTGGGACCTGGCCGGCAAGCCCCGGGTCATCACCGCCCGCCGGGCTTAAGAGAGGGTCAAACCTACTTTTTTCGAAAAAAAGTAGGTTTGACCCTCTCTGCTATTTCTTATACTCCCAGCAGGCATAGCCGCCGGCGGGGATGCGGATTCTCAGCCCCCCGTCGGCGGGACGGCCGGGCTGGGTCGCGCCGGTCGCGAGGTCCGTCCAGGTCCCGCCGTTAGCCGCGCTGACGGGCACGATGACCACGTCGATCGCGCCGGCCTCGTGATTGACGACCGCGGCCCTCGCCCCGCCTTCGATGGAACATGAGGCCAGGTCGATGTTCCCGGTCGGCGTGATGACGTCGACGGCTCGCCTGCCGCCCGTCGCGGCCAGGGCCGCGTCGAGAACGTCGCGGACGAGGTCCGGGACCTCGCGGGCTGCCGTCGCCGCGTCCATCGCGAATGAGGCTACGACGCCCTTGCCGACCCGGTTCGTGAACACCGCGGCCGTCCCGTCCTCGAACGCGGCGACGACCTCGGCGCCCTTCGCTTTCCAGCCCGCCCACGACTGACCCGCCGCGAGCGTGACGCGGGCCCCCTCCTTCATCCGGCTTCCGGCCGGCTTCCGGACAACGATCTCTTTCCGGGGGGCCTTCGTCCCTTCGGCGGCGCCGAGCAGCGCGTCCCTGTCGTAAGTGTTGCCCATCGGCAGCTGCGGGCCGAAGGCGACGATAGCCCCGCCCTGCTCGAGGAATGACTTGACGAGGTCGCTGTCGACCGCGTGGAACCCGGAGACGTCCGGCAGGACGAGGACCATCTTCTCGCCGAGGGTGCGCCGGAGCGCCGTCCCGTTCGGCCGGTAGGGGTAGAAGGGATAGACGGATTCGGTCAGGGCCGGCGCGAAAGGCACGAAGTCGGCCGCGACGCCGAGCCGGCGGAAGGCGTCGATCGCCGGGAGATAGCCCGCGGACCAGCGCTCGATGACCCAGTCCTCATAGGGGTAGTAGAACGCGACGGGGCTCGGCCGACGGGCGACCTTCTCCCAGACGAGGTTGTATGCGGAGAGGCCGTCGACGACGGCCTGGCGGGCCCGGGCGATGTCCTTGGCGGCGGACGGCTTACGCCCCGCGTCGTGGATATTGGCGTGATAGGTGAAGAAGCTGAGGCCGTCCGACCCCGCCGCGGCCGCCGCGCTCAGGACCTGCCCGAGGATGTTCCCGTAGGTCGTCGTGTTGTGCTCCTTCGAGACGCGGTTCTCGAGATAGCCGAAGAGCTCCGTGTGGGTGATGGCGATCTTGTCCTGGAGCCATTTCGCGCCGATGCCGACGCCGCAGAGGTCGCGGACCCGGCGCAGGGGGTAGCGCTTGACGTTGTCGGGCCGGAACGAGGCCATGGTCTGGCCCTGGAAGATGATCATGTCGAGGGGATCGAGGACGCTGAGATAGCCCGCGAGCAGCGGGTCGTCGACGTAGGGGGCGCAGGCCGTCAGGAGGTTCGGGTTAAGCTTCTTGATGTGGCGGCAGAACTCGCGGAGGTAGGGCACCATGTACGTGCCGCTGCCCTCCTGGTAGGAGTAGAACCCGGCGAGCGACGGGTGGTGGCCGTAGAGGTCCCAAAGCTCGTCGGCGACCCAGCGGATCTCGGCCGGCGCCGTCGCGTAGTCGGTGTTGTGGGTCATGTCCCAGGAGACGGAGAGCAGGCAGGTGAAGCCCAGGCGGTCGGAGAGCCGGAGGAACGTCTCGACGTAATCGCCGCGCGAGCCGCGCAGGACGTCGTTGCGGGCGACCTCGGAGGGGTAATAGGCCTTGTTGCGGTCGATCAGGACGTGGACGATGAGCGTGTTCAGGCCCAGGCCGCGGATGTCCTCGAGATAGGCCTGGATGTCCGCCCCCGGCCTCTTCGGGTCGACCAGGCTCAGAATCGGATAGTCGAGGATGATCCGGCCGCGGAGGAACCAGCCCTTGCCGATCGCCTTGGGCGCCTTGGCGTCGCCGGTCCAGGCGTGGACGGCGTAGAGACCTTCGGGATCGTCTGGACCGATCGTGAGCGCGGCCTCGTAGGTCCTCTCCTTGGCGTCCGGAGCGGGGGCCCGCAGGTCGATGGGCGTTTGCCCGGTCCGCGGCCGGAGGAGGGCCGCCCGGACCTCGCTCCCGTCCTTGGGCGCCTCGATCCTGATGACGACGGTGTCCCCAGGCTCGGGGCGGCGCGGCGTCACCGTGACGTCGAGCCGGTCGAAGGCCAGGGCCTGGGCGGTACAGAGGCCCAAAGCGAGAACGACGAGGACGCTAAGCGTGTGATGTCTCGTCATGGCGTCACCCAGTCGTAGCCGCAGCCTTGCGGATAATGGATAACTTTGCGTCCGGGGTAGCGCTTGGCCAGGAACTCGGAGAGGCCGCGGACGCCCGCTTCTTCGGTCGCGCCGTGGTTGACGACGACGAGCGGGTGGCCGGTGTCGCGGGCGTAGACGGTCTGGGTCCAGGTCCGGACGATGTCGTCGATGGCGATGAACATGTCTGGGGCGAGGTCCATGAACTCGATGGGATCGCAGAAGCAGCCCGTGCCGACGCCGACGGACTCGATCAGGCGGTCCTTGTCGCCGTAGAACGCGACCCCGGGCTGGCCCACCTCGGCCATCTTCCGGGCGATCTCGCGGGCCGCCTCGACGGCCTTTTTCGGCGTCGTGCGGTAGACGTTGTAATAGGGCTTGGAGCGGATGATGTCGCCGCTCCCGAAGCCCAGGAGCTTCCCGAAGGCGTGGGGGATGCCGAACCCGCCGATCTTGTCGAGGACGTCGTGGCAGCGGATGACGACCAGCTTGTTCGTAAGGATCCAGGCCTTCTTCGCTTCGACAGCCTTGAGATAGGCCGCCCGTCCGGCGGCCGAGGCGGCGAAGAGGTCGGGGCTTTTCTCGTCGAGGTCCCAATGCGTGTAGAAGGTCGGCTCGTGGACGACGAGCAGGTTGACGCCGTCGCGGACGGCCTGGCGGCAGGTCTCCCAGTAGGGAAGCCAGCACGTCCCGATCCCGGTGACCTCGGCCGCGGGGTCGCCGAGGACGATCCGGTCGACCGACGGCTCGGCAACGTCGGCGAGCGAGCGCAGGAAGGCCGCGACGTCCCGGGCCGTGAGCGGCTTGGCTTGCGATCCCGTCGCGACGGGCGCGGCGCCGGCCGCGGGCAGCCCGCCGGGACCGGCGACGAGCGCCCCCGCCGCGGCCGCCCCGGTCATCTCGATGAACTCTCGTCGCTTCATGGCGCCCTCCTTCCGGGACTGGCGTTCCGAACGTAAGGGATTCTAATATATCGGCGGCCGGGAAGGGAAGACGCCGGGCCCGCGGCGACGGGGCGATTGATTCCGGACCCGAACCGGTCCGCCGAAGAGCGTGGCTGGGCCTGGACCCACTGGCAGTTCGACTCCGACTTCATCGTCTACGACATCGACAAGGACCGCTGGGCGGCGCCCATCCTCGCCGCGCTTAATAAGAAGGGGTCAGACCCTCAAAAGTTCAATTATTGAAAAATTTGGGGTCTGACCCCTTCAGAATTATTTTGCGACGTTGCCGTCGGCGTCGATGACGACGACCTCCTTGAAGCCGAGCTCGCGGATCTTGGGCTCGATCTGGGCCCGGTCGCCGACGACGACCCAGGTCATGGCCTCGGGGCGCACGACCTTTTTGGCCGCCTTGGCCAGGTCGTCGATGGTCAGCTTCTGGACCCGGCCGGCGTACTTCTGGAAGTAGTCGTCGGGGTAGCCATACTCGACCATTTCGCCGAGGGACGCTTGGACGGCGGCTATGGTCTCCCACTGGCCGGGCAGGCCCAGGACCTTGCTGGACTTGGCGTTCTGGAACTCATCCGTGGTGATCGGCTTCCGGCCGAGGATCGCCTCGAGCTCGCCCTTGATCTCGACGATCGTCTCCTTGGTCTTGTCCGCCTGGACGGGGGCGTAGGCGAAGAACGGGCGCTGGCCCTTGGCCCCGATCAGGATCGACGCGGCGCCGTAGCTCCAGTGCTTGTCCTCGCGGATGTTCATGTTGATGCGGGAGACGAAATCGCCGCCCAGGATGTTGTTCATGGTCTCGATGGCGATCGCGTCCGGGTCGGCCGACGGCGGGGCCGGCTGGCCGCAGATCACGACCGACTGCGGGGCGCCCGGCTTGTCGATGATGTAGACCGCCGATTTGGCTTGGAGCGGCACGGTCTTGATGTCCTTGGCCGGGACGGGGCCGGCCGTCCAGGCCTTGAAGAGCTTCTCGATCTTGGGCTTGATCTCGGCCAGGGTCGTGTCGCCGACGACGATCAGGGTGGCGTTCCCCGGTTTGAACCAGGTCTTGTGGAACTTGACCAAGTCCTCACGGCTGAGCTTGGCCACCGAGGCTTCGGTGCCCGATCCGGTGAACGGGCTGCCGTAGGGGTGGTCGGTCCCGTAGATCAGCCCCGGCAGGACGCGCAGGGCCATGTAGATGGGCGAGTCCTTCTCCTGGGCGATCTGGGCCAGTTGGATCTTCTGGAGCCGCGCGAAATCGGCCGCCGGGAAGGCCGGGTTGAGGATGACGTCGGCGTAGACGTCGAGGGCCGGGTCGAGCTTGTCCTTGAGGGTCGAGAGCGAGACGTTGCAGGTGTCCAGGCCCGAGCCCGCGTTCAGGGCGGCCCCGATCTGGGCCATCTCTTCACTGATCTGGAGGGAGGTCCGCTTGGCCGTGCCCTCGTCGAGCATGGCCATGGCCAGGCTCGACGTCCCTTGGAGGACGCCCTTGTCCGCGGCGTAGCCGGCGTCGACGTACAGCGCCAAGTTGACGACCGGGATGGTGTGACGCTCGGCCAGGACGATCTTCAGGCCGTTCGCAAGCGTCGTCCGCTGGATGGCCGGGAACTGGACCGCGGGCGGGGCGCCGGCGGCCGGCATCGCCTTGCGGTCGGCCCCGGTCTTGGCGGCCGAGTAATCCGGATACGGGGTGACCTCGAGGACGTAGAGGCCGTCGGCGAGCCACTCGTTGGCGCTCTCTTTGAGGGATGCGGCCGTCGCGGCGTCGATATGGGCCAGCGTCTTCTTGTAAGCGTCGGGCGAGCCGCCGTAGACCATGCTCGAGGCCAGGAGGTCCGACTTGCCGCCGAAGCCGCCGATCCGCTCGGCGCCCCTGACGAAACGGGCGCTGTATTGGGCCTTGACCCGTTCGACCTCGGCGGCCGTCGGGCCGTCCTTGAGGAAGCGGGCCAGCTCCTCGTCGATGGCCTTTTCGACCGCCGCGAGCTCGACGCCCGGCCGGGCGTCGGCCTCGATCTGGAACAGACCGGCGATCTCGCGGGTGTTGACGTAGGCGCTGACGGACGTGGCCAGCTGGTCGTCGTAGACCAGGCGCTTGTAGAGGCGCGAGGTCTTGCCACTGGCCAGGATGTCGCTCACCAGGTCGAGCTTATCGGCGCAGCCCGTGCCCCAGCCGGGGATGTTCCAAACCTTGTAGATCCGGGCCTGGGAGACGCGGTCCTGGACGCTTTGGCGGTGCGTCCCCGTGCGCTTGGCTACCCAGGCCGAGTGCCGGGCGACCGGCGGCGAGGCCGGGATGTCGCCGAAGTATTTCTTGACCTTCTCGACGACCGTCTTGGTGTCGATATCGCCGGCGATGGCGACGACGGCGTTGTTCGGCCCGTAGTAGGTCGCGAACCACTTGTGGACGTCCTCGAGCTTGGCGTTGCCGAGGTCCTCGAGCGAGCCGATGACCGACCAGGAGTAGGGATGGTTCGGCGGATAGGTGCCCTTGATGATGAGGTCCTCGGTGACGCTGTAAGGCTCGTTGTAGTACTGGCGGAGCTCGTTCTGGACGACGCCGCGCTGCTCGTCGAGCTTGGCCTGGGTGATGGCGCCCTTGAGGTGGCCCATCCGGTCCGACTCCATCCACAGGACGAGGTCGAGGGCCGAGACCGGGACGTTCTCGAAGTAGTTGGTCCGGTCCTCGTTGGTCGTGCCGTTGAGGTCGGTCGCGCCGACCTTCTGCATGGGCTTGAAGTAGTCGTCGTCGTAGTTCTCGCTGCCGTTGAACATGAGGTGCTCGAAGAGGTGGGCGAAGCCGGTCCGGCCGGCGACCTCGTTCTTCGAGCCGACGTGGTACCAGACGTTGAAGGCCACGATGGGGGCCTTGTGGTCCTCATGGACGATCAGGGTCAGGCCGTTGTCGAGGACGAACTTCTGGAAGGGGATGTCCACCTTGGACGCCTGGGCGGCCAGGAACGGCGCGGCCAGGACGGCCAGGGCGACGACGAGGGCCGCGACCGCGGCCGGCGAAGACGAGCGCTTGCGCATGAGGGTCTCCTTATCTAGAGAATAGGTATGGAATTATAGGCCAAGATAATTAAGACGAAAAACGGCCGAAAGAGGTTTCATGCGCCCCGGACGAGGGCGTGGCCGAGGGCGAGGGCCTCCTTCATCAAGGCCGCGTCCTTCGCCGCCGAGCCGGCCCTCCCGCCGCCGCAGTGGACCATGCCCGCGATCGGGGCGCCGAGGTAGGCGAAAGCGTCCTGGAACGAGCGCATAGCGTTGACGGCGCCGGACGTCCGGGGGTCGGTATCGCCCGACGCCAGGATGATGCCGACCCGCTTGCCCTTGAGCTCGCGGTAGCTCTTGGCCCCGAAGACGTAGAGCCGGTCCATGAACAGCTTGGCCTGGGCGCTCATGGTGAACCAGTAGACGGGGGAGGCGATGAGGAGGCCGTCGGCTTTGCGGATATCGGCCTGAAGCGCTTTCATGTCGTCGTCCTGGACGCAACCGTCCGCGCCCGGCTTGCGGCAGCGCTCGCAGGCCCGGCAGGGCCCGAATGCGAGATCGGCCAGACGGACGGTAAGGACCTCGGCCCCGGCCTCCGCCGCGCCGCGGGCGGCCTCGGCGGCCAGGACGGAGCTGTTGCCGCGCGGCCGCGGGCTGGCCACGATGACGAGCAGCTTCTTTATCGCGTTCTTTTTCATGGGCGATCCTTCCCGGGGTCCGCGGGCGCCGCGGTCACCCCTTCGCGGCCGAGGGCAGGTAGTCCTCGAGCGGCGGCACGAGCCGGGTCGTCTCGAAGCGGATCTTCTCCCAGACCGCGAGGTCCAGGCCGCAGAAGACGTCGACGACCCGCGGGTCGAACTGCCCGCCGCTGCCCTCCGTGAGCTCTCGCCGGGCGGCCCGGAAGTCCCGCGGCGCCCGGTAGGGGCGATGCGAGGTCACGGCGTCGAGCGTGTCGGCCACGGCGAAGATCCGGGCCTCGAGCGGGATTGCTTCGCCCGCGAGGCCCTTCGGGTAGCCGCCGCCGTCGTACCTCTCGTGATGGTAGAGGATGATGTTGCCGACCTCGGGCACGAGCTTGACGTCGCGGACGAGCCCGTAGCCGAGCACGGGGTGGCGGCGGACGATCTCCCATTCCTTCGGCGCGAGCGGCCCGGGCTTCTTCAGCACGGCGTCGGGGATGGCCATCTTGCCCGCGTCGTGAAGGAGCGCGCCCTTGCGGACGCTGTCGAGCGTCGCCGGGTCGTCGACGCCGCAGGCCTCGGCCAGGACGTGGCAGTAGCGGGCGACCGTCTTCGAGTGGCCGTAGGTTTCGACGTCCCGGAGGTCGAGCGCGGCCATGAAGTTCTCGAGGGTCGCGTCGTAGGCCTCTTCGAGCTCGCGGGCCCTGCGGAGGTGGACGGCCAGCTCCTTCTTAAGCCGGCGGACCTCCTTTTTCGGGCCGTCATCGCACGTGTGGGGCTTGATCCGAATGCCAAAACGCGACAAAAAACCGGCCAGATCGGACCGTTTTTTGTCATCTTCGATGACCCACATGACCCCGCGCTCCTCCATTCCGACCTCTTATACATTTTTTTTTCCGGACATGCAATATCGGCCGTTTCTTTCTTGACAAAAAAGCCGCCGAATCCTCATAATATCGGCGCTAAGGTTAAGGAGCGGCCATGCAGCACGACCCGAACATCTTCAGGGACTCCTCTCAAGTCATCCAGGAGGTCGAGGAGCAGCTCGAGCGCATCCTCCAGAAGAAGTTCCGCGACGTCGACTCCGATCTCCTCGAGCGCATCAACCGCGAGAAGGAAGCGGCCCGCAAGCGCAAGGAGGAGATCGAGCGCGATTTCGAGAAGGAGAAGACGGCGCTCACCGATTACCGGGTCATGGTCCAGGAGTTCGAGGAACAACGGGCCGGCCTCCTCAACGAGGCCCGCGAGCGGTTCGACAAGGTGCTCAAGTTCCAGTCCGAGATCGAGGGCCTGGCCAAGTCGACGGTCGAGGAGATCCGCCGGGTCAACGAGATCCAGGAGCGGCTGGAAGGCCTGCGGTCGAAGACCTCGGAACGGGCCGCCTTCCTCAAGAACGACCTGCGCGAGCGCTTCGGCATCGTCGCCGAGGTCCTCGAGGAGGAGCCCAAGCCGCTCTCCCTCAACCTCGACGAGGAGCTCGAGAAGCTGAAGAAGATCAAAGACCTCCTGGCCGTCGAATCGGCGACCGCCAGCCTCGGCCGGGTCGGCGGCGAGCCGGCCCGCGAGGAGGACCTGGGCGCCCTCGACGCGGCCGCGAGCAAGGCCGGCGTCGCCATCCCGGCGCTCGGCGATCTCATCTCGGGCCCCGCCCCCGTTCCCGCTCCCGCCGACGCCCCGGAGC
>Ga0116202_10000921_pt1 | contig 16997 bp, 11 predicted proteins | sample LakKivw325mmetaG_FD_94479 | JGI IMG/M metagenome (GOLD analysis project Ga0116202, IMG submission 94479) | Anoxic lake water microbial communities from Lake Kivu, Rwanda to study Microbial Dark Matter (Phase II) - Lake Kivu water 325m metaG | ecosystem: Environmental > Aquatic > Freshwater >...
AACCGGCATGCCGGCCACAGGCCCTATATTGCCGAGCCCAAGGATGGCAGTCCCATCGGTAACTATGGCTATGGTAGACTGAATGTTTGTATAAGTGTATTTGAGACCGGGCCTGTCAGCAATTAGCCGGCAGACCTCAGCCACACCAGGTGTGTAGACCTTGCGCAGGATGTCGATGGAGTTAATGGGGTGGATGCTTACAGTCTTAATTTTACCGTCCTTGTGCAAGTCCAGTACGTCGTCCCGTACTTCCAGCACAGTGACCTCACGGATCCTGGACACCTCATCAATTATGGTCGCTAACTCCTCTTCGCTCCTCAGCATCACTTCAACGTCCCTGATGGTATAGTTATGCCCCAGGTGGACCGTGGTCAGATTCCCGATGTCCACCCCTACTTTGCCTATAGTGGTGGCCAGCTTACCTAAGGTGCCGGGAACATTAAGGTTTTTACATCGCAGAGTTCTGCTAAACTGGTATCTGCCGTTTTCCATTTTTCACCTCCGTATTGCAGGACTATAGTACTGGCGAAGTTTAGCTTGCCAGGTATGTCGGCTGTCGGCTTCTTTCCAAGATTTCAATTCTACCACTAAATAGCTCATTTGGCTAAGGATTTTAACCCAAAATTGGCCCAAAGTTCGGTTTTTTTACAGACTTTTCGAACGTAACCTCATGTGACATTTACCCGTGGAAGTAGTAATATTATGCCGTCACTTATCTCACCACCAAGGAGGACTACACATGAGGACGAAAGAGGAATATATCAAAGGTTTATCCAAGATGAAGCGTAACGTATACTACGACGGCGCGCTCATCGACCGCACAGACCCGTTGCAGAAGGAATGCCTCGATGTCATGGGCACGACATTCGAGGAAGCCGCCAAGCCGGAGAATCAGGACCTGTGTACGGCTATCTCTCATCTCACTGGCGATAGAATCAACCGGTTCACCAACATCCACATGAGCACGGCTGACCTACACGCCAAGCAGGACATGACCCGCTTGCTCTGCCAGAAGGTGGGCGGCTGCATCCAGAGGTGCATGGGCATCGATGCAGTCAACGCAATATATAATGTGTCCTATGAAGCTGACAAGTTAAATAAAGGCTCCACTCAGTACCACGAGAACTTTAAGAAATGGCTCACCCGCTTCCAGAACGAGGATTTGGTGGGGTGCTCGGCGCAGACAGATGTCAAAGGGGATAGGATGCTCAGGCCTGCCGAACAGCCGGACCCTGATGTCTATGTACATATAAAAGAAAGATTGAGCGACGGCATCGTCGTCAGCGGTTGCAAAGTGCATATCTCCGAGGCTTCGGTTGCCGACGAGGTACTGGTAGTGCCTACCAGGGCGCTTCGACCCGAGGATAAGGACTACGCCGTAGCCTTCGCCATCCCGGGCGACTGGGATGGGCTGAAGCAGGTAGTTACCATACACAACTACAGGCCACGTGAGCATTTCAAGCGTGGCTTTATGCCCGGCAGCACCGATTCCTACATGATTTTTGATAATTGTTTCGTTCCCTGGGAGAGGGTCTTCCTGGCCGGTGAATGGCAGCACGGCGGCGTGCTGGCGCTGTTGTTCGCCCTGTTCCACCGCCACTCATATTCGGGCTGCAAGCCCGCTATCGGTGACATCATAATGGGCACAGCCGCGCTGGCTGCGGAAGCCAACAACGTACATAAGGCGCCCCACGTCCGTCACAAGTTAGCGGAGCTTATCATGGTCACCGAGCTGGGCTATGCTGCCGGATATACGGCTTCAGACCTGGGCAGGCCGGAGGTCTACATGCCAGGTGTCGGCTTCATTCCATACGGACCCGGCTCATTCATACCCAATTCGATTTACTGCAACGTGGGCCGCTGTCTTTCTGGCGAAGCCGTGTGGCACGAAGCTGAGATACTCTGCGATATAGGCGGCGGAGTCATGGCCACCTTCCCGCATGAGAAGGACTTCTTGAATCCGGATACAAAGGACCTGTTGCTGAAATACACCAAGCGCAGCCCAACGATGTCGGTTGAAGACCAGGCGCAAATCTGGCGCTACCTGGGTGATGGTCTGTGCTCAGCTACCGGCGGCATACACAACGTCGGCGGTTACCATGGCGGCGGCTCGCCGGTTATGGAGCAAATCGCCATAACAACGCAGTATGACCTCGAAGCCAGGAAGAAGCTGGTGAGGCACATCGCTGGTATGAGCGGCGGCGACCGCGACGCCCTGAGCAAGCAGCGATACCACCGGATTAAGGAGCCGACTGCATCGGCCAAGAACAACAAGACACCTGCTGCAGCAGCCAAAAAATAAATTTTCCTCCATTAAATTAAGCCCCTCCCGTTTTCACGCGGAGGGGCTTTTCATTTATGCGGCATTCCAAAGTAACAGACAAGGAATCAACGAGGGCATGTCATCTCGAATGAATACCACTTAGTCAACCCATCAGGAGGCGCTATCCCAATATTTATGTGAATAGCTAAAATCAATATGATAATCACTAATGTTGATAAATAGTCTAATACGCTGTAACAACCACAGAAATAACGGCCGAGGACGCGCTCACAGGCCACGGAGAAATTCTGGTTTGAGCAGCGAGGGGTCTTTTGATTTCAGAACTGATTCCAATTGTCTGAGCATCTTCTTCTTATCCTGCGGCAACCTGCCCCGGACGGAAAGATAGTTCGAAGCGTGCATGGAGCTGAAGAAGCAGTCGGTAAATTTTGAGTTCCCTATTATTATCTTCAATTCCTCCAAAGAACGAAACGGTGAGATGGGCTGGAATTTTCCCCTCTGCAATTCGTCGTACAGAGGCGTTCCGGGTACCAGCGTCAGCGTCAGCGCGCCAACATAGTCCGGGTCGATTTCGGTCAGGATTTTGGCCGTCTCCAGTGCGTGTCTTTCGCTTCCCTCGATGCCACCAAGCCCCAGAATAACGGTTACCGATAGTGTTATGCCGGCGGCCTTTGCCTTCCTTCCAGCTTGAATCATCTGCTGACGGTCCACACCCTTGCCCACCTCCTTCAGTACTTCATCATCTCCGCTTTCCACGCCCATATAAAATATGGACAGCCTCAGGTCTTTAAGCGCCCCGAGTTGGTCCACACTTCTCCGCAGCATGTCCTGCGGAGTCGCATATGTTCCGATGCGTTCAACATAATGTAACTTTTCACTTATGTGCTGCAGGACTTCCCTCAATTTTGCATATGGGTAGACCAGTGCATCCCCGTCCTGCAGAAACATCCTCTTTCCATTCCAATTTTGGGCGATGGCATAGACTATATTGGGAACGGACGGCAGACGAATCAGGCTTCTCATGAATAGAGACAATGCATCAATTTCCGCCTTAACGTCATCTATATCTCTTATCTGAAGCTTCGAACCGTAAAAGCCGCAGAAGGCGCAGGTGTTATTGGAGCAACCAGAGGTCAGAGGCAGAAAATAGCTGTCCCATTCGCTTGGCGGGCGGATTATATCGGGTCTACGAAAGCTCATACAGGGATTATTTTACCCCAGTATCACTCAAGCCTCAAAAATAACTACTAATGTATTGTTGACTTGACTGTGCTGCTGTACAATAGCGTAGACCAGTCAGATCGGAGGAGGCAGAAAATGGAAGGTTCCGCAGGCACCAACTTCGTCTATGCTTATGAACCCCGCGACGATGCCCTGGTAGAGCTGAAGAACGGCAGGTTTGTCGATGTTCTTAAAGGGCGTTACATGGCACCGAAGATTAGGCTTATCATTCAAGGGAATAAGATAAAGGCCCTGCCCGGACTGCCAGGAGAACCTACAAATATTAAACCCGACTTCACCATAGACCTCCAGGGCAGGGCGGTTTTTCCGGGTATGCTTAATACACACTGCCATGCCACCTATACCTCAACCACGGTCAGCCCGGAAATTAAAGATGTCAGACTGGGAAACAAGTATCATTGGGAGCAAATGGCTAAAAACATGAGTGAATGCCTGGCGTACGGCATTACCAGCATCAGGGACTGCAAAATCGACGACCTGCGCATACTACGCGGCTGGAAGGAAAGGATATCCAGGGGAGAGGCAAACGGCCCACGTATCTACCAGGCGGTTGTGGTCACTCCACCAAACGGCTACTTCTCACCAAAGCTCACCTTGACCTGGCGATTTTTCTGCATGGCTCTGGGCATTCCAGTAGTTGAGTACGAGAAGACTGAGAGCGGCGTGCTGGTATTTCCATTGGACGGCAGCCCAGGGCAGGTCAGGGATGCGGTGGACCGGGCCATTGAAGAGAGAGGAGCTGAATATATCAAGATAGGAGAGCAGCTGGAGAACCTGGTCAACTTCAGACCCACACATGATATTATGACCACAAAACAGCTCGAAGCGCTGGCTGACCAGACACGTAAAAGAGGCCTGAAAAGCACCATGCATCACATGTCCGTCGAGTCTTTCCGGCGGGGAGTTAAAGCCGGGATATCTTCGCTGGCGCATCTTCCCATAGACGCCGACCTCAGCCAGGCAGATATCAAAGCTTTCATCGCTGCCAAATGCATGCTGGAGCCAACCTTATCAGTAGCCTATGATGTGGTATGGGAAGTTAAGGGACATCCGTCCTACAACCATCCTGATGTATTAAAAATAATGGAGTACAGGGACAAAACCGTGGCGGCGCTGGCTGAGGAATTCTTCGTTCCCGAATTGAGGCCGTGCGTCATCGGCAGCCAGCAGAGGGTCTCTGAGGGCAATATGAAGACGCTTGGTTTTAAGGATAACACGGCTTTGTACAGATATTACGCTCCGGCCGGTATATACGGCACGCGCAACTTCAGGACGCTGCTGGAAAAAGGTGTCCGAATGGGATGCGGCAACGATGGAGGCATACCGCCGTGCACACCGGCCGCCTTAAAATATGAGATGGGCTTATTCGACCTGGTACTAAACTCGGATAAAAAACCCAGGCCGTTCACCGGTGCCGATGCCCTGCGTCTATCGACTATAAACAGCGCCGAGGCGCTGGGGCTGGAAGATGATTTCGGCTCCATCGAGACGGGCAAGGTGGCTGACCTGGCCATTGTATATGGCGACCCGCTGGCTGACTGGCAAATCGTGGGCAGCCGCGTCACTGCCCTGTTCTACGACGGTAAATTGAAGATAAATAACTGCGGCCTTAAGGTGGAAAAAGCAAGAAAAGGGTAGTCAGAAGTTTCAGGCGAGCACTTGAGCAATGAAAGTGATAATGTTAAACTCGAATTAGAGGCTATATCTGTCGTAGGTGAGGCTACGGAGGTGACCATGAAGAGGACTCGAAACTTGTTTTTCTTAATACCGTTGGCAGCAACAATAATAGTTTTGTGGGCATGCTAGGCCCCTGCGCCTGAGAGTTCACCGCCATCTCCCCTTGGCAATGCCGCTCCCACCGAGGCAACGGTGACTCAATCAGTTCCTTTCATCGCTGACGGCATCATTCAACCCGGCGAATATACTGCCAATTATACATATAACGATTATCAAATCTATTGGACTAACGATGACAAATATGTTTACATTGCCATGAAAGCCAGAACAAATGGCTTTGTAGCCGTCGGTATACAGCCGAGTACGACCATGCTGGACGCAGATATAATTTTAGGCTTCGTAAAAGACGACAAGGCGCAGGTTTATGATATGTACAGTACCGGAGCTTTTGGGCCGCACCCTCAGGACACGGAACTTGGGGGGTTTTATAACATAATCGACCCTGCTGGAACCGATGATGATCAGTACACCACCATAGAATTCAAGAGACTCCTGGATACCGGTGACAAATATGACCGCGTTTTAACAAAAGGCGTAAATAAAATAATCTGGGCGTACGGCCCCAACAAAGACCCGAACCTCAAACACAGCAACAGAGGTTACGGAGAAATATTAATTATATAGTGCAAGTTTCTACTTTGACATTTTCTTTGAGTCTGCTATACTTTCATTCAACTGAATAATCGTGGTATCCAGGGTGTCCCTAGGTGACCGGGGACTCAATTGGAGAGCAAGCCGGTGGAATTCCGGCACAGTCCCGCCTACTGTAAAAGTCAGAACGCCTGCCCTGTAATACTGTCTGCCTCCGCGGAGTAAGGGGGTGGGATTTGTTATTTTATAAAAATCCCCATGTCCGCGGGAGCATGGGGTTTTCTATTTTTGAAGGAGGTCTGAAATGAAACAGCGTCTTATACATACATTATATCTTACAGTGGCCTTGGGCATCATTTTCTGCGTTGCCTGTGCCACTCCGTCCGCGCCCGCCAAGATTCAGCCACCCTCTCCACCACCCGCCGAAACGCAGGTACCACCTGCCAAGACTGAACCGCCAGAGGAACTGCCACAGTTCCCTTTAACCGTAATCGATGACCTGGGCCGAACCGTGGAAATTGTCAAGCTCCCTGAGCGGATTGTGTCACTAGCTCCAAGCAATACAGAAATAGTCTATGCCCTGGAACTCGAAGACAGACTGGTAGGTACCACCGACTACTGCGATTATCCGGACGCAGCTAAATCCAAGCCACGGGTAGCCAGCTACACTACGCCCAACCTGGAAAAGGTGGTCTCGGTACAGCCGGACCTCATCCTTGCCGAAGCCATACATGAAGATACGGCGCTGCCCGCTATGGAGAAATTGGGGCTTACTGTTATCGTTACCTCAGCCACCTCTATCGACACCATACTGAACGATATCAAACTGGTGGGACATATTAGCGGCAAGGACAAAGCCGCTGCTTCACTGGTCGACAGTTTAAGCACGAGGATACGGGCAGTAGTTTCGAAAACGTCTGCGTTAACTCCAGAGCAGCGCCTAAGAGTCCTCTACGTTATCTGGCACGACCCCATCTGGACGATGGGGAGGGAAACGTTCACCGACGATCTCATCTATAAAGCTGGAGGAGTCAACATTTTCACTGATGACTTCGAAAAATCGCGGGTGGTCTCGTTGGAATCGATCATCCAGAAGAATCCGCAGGTCATACTGGTCAGCGGCATGGGCACCAGCGGAGACTTGATATACAACAATATAAAGAAGGAAACCCGGCTTTCAGACGTTGATGCCATGCGTAATAACCGCATATACAGGATAAGCGAAGGTAACCTTGTTGAGCGCCCCGGCCCCAGGATAGTAGACGGCCTGGAGGAAGTGGCCGGACTGCTTCACCCTGAGATTTTCGACACCCAAAAATAAAAAATTATGCACAAACCTTGCTAGACTCGAATCGCCGGCAGAAGTACAAGCTTAGATCGCGAGCTGCCATCAGGTGGCTTTTCATTATATTGTTAATACCATGCAGCGCGCTGCCGGCCGTCGTTCAGAAGCCGGTTTTGGCGGACTCCGAGCCTTTTAAATGGACCCTGCTGGACACGCCGGGAAGCCTGCCCGGAAAAAACGATATCGTCAGTCCCAACGAGGTCAACCGCATCACCATCGGCTCAGACGGCAAGACCTTCTACGCTGTGGATATCGCCAATCCAGACAACGGCAATGGCGGCAAGGTGCTCTCTAAATCAACCGATAGCGGCGTATCCTGGACCGATGTTATAAGCCAGCATCTTTACCAGGCCATGACACCTGCCGAGCAACTAAACTTCCGTGTATGGGATGTGGCGGCAGCCCCTGACGATGTCAATTTTATAGCCGTCGTCACCAACAGCAGCACCGGCACTCTACCTAGCAATGTTTGGATATCGAGAAACAGCGGCTTTGCATGGCAGAATACGAACTGCCCGGCGGCAAGCAACATCAGCGCCATCGCTATCTCTACGGATTACGGCAGCCGCGATATCGCCATCGGCACGAGGACCGGGGTCGGCAGCGGCACCATCTGGATGATGAAGGCGCCTGAGTATAACAAATGGGTAAACCAGGGTTTCAGCGGGGATATACTTTCCCTGAAATTTTCACCTAATTACGTTAACGATGCTTCTATATCCATCGTTTATTCAAATACAGCCGGCACTTATCTTAACGCGGGTATTCACGACCTGCGCGAAAATACCACCGACTGGACTACAGTCTATAACGGTTATCCGCCGGAAGTCACTACGGGAGCCCCCGGCACCTCCCCCAAAGCAGACCAGATCATCGGCGCCAACCTGGAGATGCCCTTCGACTTCTCCGGACAGGCACTGAGCCTGCGCCGCTATTACGTCAGCACGGACGACGCCGGTGCTACAGGAAACGCCGGTATTTATCGAATCGATGGTAATGTTATCTACCAGTTGATGTCGGCGACGGCAATAAAAAGGATTTCCAGCATCGCTTACTACGGCAACTACGCATCGGGCAAGCTACTGGCCGGTGAGGTCCTGGGAAACCCATGCACGGCTAAAGTTATGACCTGGTTTACCGATTCACCCACCACCTGCCCCGTACCCTGCTGGTACCCAGCCATGAAGCCGCCTACCGGGGCTGCCGGAACGGATAATTGCACCGGCTCCGGCTACGGAAATGCACAGGTTATCTGGTCGCCCGATGGCTCCACAGCCTTTGCCGCCACAGCCAGCACCGCAGCCCTAGTGCCCGGCTCCAACTGGCCGATTCCATACCTCACCGGTGAAGACCTCGATGAGTCGGCTTTCTCTCTATCCCCCAATAACGGCGAGACCTGGAACCAGCTTGCCCTGATAGATACCAGAATTAGCCGGCTGGTCGACATCGCGCCATCTCCCGATTGCTCCGCCGTGTATCTGGCCTCAGTCAGTGACAACGTTAACTGCTCCGGATTCGACAGTGTCTGGCGCAGCCAGAACCCGCCGATATATAGCGACTGGCAACGCGTTTTGTGCACGCCCACCACAGACCAGCCTTGCTCTACAGATCAAACCGACCTGGCCATTCTAAGGCTGGCTGGTGATAAATCTGACGGCCAGGTGGTATTCTGGGCGGCAGTTGGCACACGCCGGATTATGTGGTCGCCTGATTACGGCGACTATTGGACCAACGGCATCAATCCCGAGTTTAGCATCCAAGACATGGCCGCCGAAGACAGTGCCACCCTGTATATCCTCAGCGCTAATGGTCTGGTGCAGAAGATCAGCTACGGTGGAATAGGCTGGGTAAGCCATTCTCCTGTCCTCATCGGACTCGACACCGGATACAGCATCGCCACCGCTTACACCGGATTAACACCGGACAACGATAAGGGAAATATAATTGTGGCCGGTACCGGCGCTGGCGTCTATGATGTGGCCTATTCCACAGACGGCGGAGATACTTTTATCCCTATCACCACGCAGATTCCCACGAGAGGCAATACCATGGTAGTTGCCAGTTCAGGTTATAAAAGCAGCGGCGACCTTTTTGCTATCAACGCCGGCGGCATGTACCAGTGGTCGGTTTACTACGGCGGCGGCACTTGGTCCTGGCCGCTTCCCGAAAAAGACAGGTGGACGGCTCTATGGGGAGGATCTGATTGGCCGACCCCCGTGAACGGTCTAACCATATCCCGAAACGGCAGCTTCTATTTTACCGACGCCTGGGGAGCCTATATCAGGTGGTGCTTTGCCAGCGCCGGACTCGACCCGCTGCTCAGCTTCGGCACCGAGCCAACCACACGGCTAAGAATCTGTGGCGGCTTAGCCTCCGGCGACTATATAACCGTCTGGCTTATCGACCAGCGTCCCTATAATCCGCCGCAGGGTGGAGTCTGGAGGTACGTCGACGACCTGGTCTGGAACGGTCCCACACCCACCTCGCCCATTAGCAATTCCACGGTAAAATATGACCCGGTGAGCGGCAGGGCCGGCCAGATAAATATAAGCTGGCGGCCTCAGTCTTTATCGCGAGGCTATCGAGTCCAGATAGCCAAAGATGAAGACTTTAGACTGCAAATCGCTGACATCGGCTCTGAATTCGGTGGGCCCTATTACGTTCCGCCTGACCTGGACGCACCTGCACTATTGATGCCACCCGGCGGCGGCACCGTCCGTGACGCCGATGGTGACACCTGGACGGTGCCTGCGCTCGAAGCCGGACATACTTACTACTGGCGGGTTATGGTGCAGGATGTAGCCACCGGCGACGCCATCACCAGCCCCTGGTCGTGGCGAGAGATTTTTACCGTTCAGACCGGCTTGCCGGTAGCCCATCCTTATTATGGCCTTCAATTGCTATCACCAGATAACGGCTGCCTGGGCTGGTCGATTAAGCCGGCTTCGTTCTCCTGGTCGCCGTACCGGGATACGCAAAAATACAGGTTCGTTCTGGCCAGAAATGCGGCCATGACTGACGTTGTAGTTGATACTGAAGCGCCCACCACCAGCTACATCTATGAGGGTGAGCTGGACTACGGTTCTGTTTACTTCTGGAGGGTGATGGCAGTTGAGCCGATACCTGGCGACTGGAGTGCTACTTTCTGCTTCCAAACCCAGCCCGCGCCAATACCACAGCCATCGTCTTATCCACAGCACGCAGTCCCATCATGGGTTTGGGTAATCATTGTCGGCGGTCTAGCAGTAAATATATATCTACTAGTACTAATCATCAAGCGGGTGCTCTGAGACCAGATACGGGCTATTCACTTGGCCAGTTTTTTCAACGCTTCGACAATACACGGCAGCATCTCGGCGGTGCGGCCCTGAATAAGATAGTCGGATATTCCCTCAGCTGTCAGCGGCGTCGGCTCGGCATTGACCTCGATGATGGTCGTGCCTATTTGTGAAATCATCCCTTGCTCAGACCTTCGCTGACGGGCTATCCGTGGCAACTGGGCAAACGGATAGACCACCGCCGAAGTGCCACAAATCAGCATCAGGTCGCATTTCCAGGCCTCTTCAAGACTTTCCTCGGCCACGTCGGCTGGAATCGGCTCATTGAAATGGACCACGTCGCCCTTGATAGGAGTATTGCATTTATTGCATCGCGGCGGCAACTTGTCTTCCCGCATCAAACCTTGCAGGTCGAAATCCGCGCGCTGATATCTGGTGCCGCACGATGGACACCTCAGCTTTAAAACAGAGCCGTGATATTCCAGCACACGTTTGTTGCCGGCCTTTACGTGCAGGCCGTCGATGTTCTGGGTGAGCACCGCCTTCAGGACCCCCATGTCCTCCAGGGCAACCAGCGCATCATGGCCGGGGTTCGGCCTGGCTGAAGTTAAATCGCCAAGTATGGACCGCCCACTGAGTACGTCCTGCCAGTATGCTTTGGGGTCTTTTAAAAAATTATGATAGGTCTCGTAAGCCTTTCTCTCGGCTTCGGGGTTCTTGATCCAGATGCCGTTGGGCCCGCGGAAATCGGGTATGCCCGATTCGGTTGACATGCCGGCGCCGGTCAAGGCAATGGCATGCTTACTTTTTAATAAATCTGCGGCGGCTCGTTTGATAAGTGAGTCCAATTCAGGCATGTATCTCCGGCGGCGTTAAGGAATGGCCGTAGGCAGTTTCATTTGTTCTCTGGCCGGCGTAGCTTTTTTCCAGGCCAGCAACTGGAACAACTCGCCTACCGCCGTATCCATGTGGCTGGGATGACGAAGCGGCAGGTCGGCATTTATCAAATATTGATTTTTTCTGCCCACTCTCTTCCTGGTAATATAGCCGGCCTCCTCCAGGTCGGCAATTATTTTGTGGGTGCTCCTTTCCGTTATGCCCACGGTTTGCGCAATTACACGGGCCGTGCTGCTGGGATTACTGGCTATGTATCCGAAAACTAAACCGTGATTGGTTATGAATGTCCACTTGGCCATGCTACCACTGTCCTTTCGAAATAGTCTTTGACAAAAATAAATAATCTGTGTTAGGTTAAATTATAGACCGAAATATTTATTGTATGAAAAAGATTTCATTATTCAAAAGACATCATATTGTAAAGTATTACGGCCTTGGGGTCAAGGCTCAAAGGTGGTGAGCTATGGCAGTTAGAAGCAGAGAGGATGCGGCCCGGGTGCTCTCAGAGGCCAGTGGAGACAAACGGTTCTTCGGTAACGACGGCTGTGTTTCAAGTAACATCCAGCAACTGGCCGAATGCCTGGAACACATGTCCGAGGACTCTTATCGGCATCACGTGACGCCGCTAAAGAATGACTTCAGCAACTGGATTCGCCATGTTTTCGGCGACGAAAAACTGGCCAACGATTTAACTTCCATTGGCAGCAGCGCTGAAGCGGCTAGAATAATCAGAAACCGGATTAGCTGGCTCCAAAAGAAACTGCAGTAAGAATTACGCCGCAGTTTGACAAAAGCGCACAAATCGGTTTTAATATTTCGGTTACTTTATTATGAATTCTAAATCTGCTACTTCCGCAGGCCTGCAATCTCTGGCCCTGGCTCTAATCTTCATGCCGGAGCCCTTTACCACACCATTTGGCATTGTGTTGCTGGCGTACGCCAAGACGATGGGCGCGGATAAACCTACTACTCCACGACGCGTCATAAATACCTTTGACGACCTATACAGCTATAAGTTGGACATGAACCGTAACAGCATAATTAGTTATCAACTTTCAGGCCGCCGACACGGACAATTACCCGAAGCCTATCCCCGAGTGGCCAGGCTCCAGGACAATCCCCAGTACGTCAAAGCCCTGCGAACCAGAACAAAAGGGCAATCTCCATATACGAGCACTCCTTTCTCAAAACTGGAACCGCCGGGGTTAATGAGGGGGCCAAAACTGAAAGACCGCGCGGCACTGGCCTTGCCCTCCAAGTTGGAGAATCCCAAATTTAAATCGATTATTACCTGACTTTCTCCATTTCCAGATAACTGTCATGTCTTCCGACTTGAAAAGACTTTTCGAGCCCAAATCGATTGCGATTATCGGTGCCTCGCAGGACGAGATGAAATCCGGTGGCATGTTCGCTTCCTGCCTGCTCAAGGACGGCTATCCGGGGACAATTTATCCTATAAATCGCAAGGAAACTCAAATAATGTCCCTGAAGGCCTATCCCACGGTACTCGATGTGCCCGGGGAAATTGACCTGGCCGTTGTCGCCATACCCGCCCAGGGAGTGCCGCAAGCCATGTCCGAATGCGCTCAAAAAGGTGTTAAGTTCGCTGTCGTACACAGCGTCGGCTTTAGCGAGCTGGGGGCCGAGGGCAAGGAACTTGAAAATCGGATGGTGGAAGCAGCCCGGAGCGGCGGGGTTAGAGTCGTCGGGCCAAACTGCATGGGCATCTTCTCAGCTAAAGGCCGCATCAACACAATCGTGCCTTACGCCAGAGTAATAATGGAACCGGGAGGCATTGCTTTTGTGGGTCAGAGCGGTTGGGTGAGCGAGAACATGACCCGCGTCGGCACTGAGCGAGGATTACGCTACAGCGGCATTGTCAGCATCGGCAACCAGAGCGATCTTGCAGTCGAGGACTTTTTAGAATATTTCGGCAACGACCCGGACACGAAGGTCTTTACCGCCTACATCGAAGGAATAAAGCAACCCCGGCGTTTTCTTAGACTCGTGGAGGAAATTTCGCCGCATAAGCCGATTATCGTGTGGAAAGGCGGCAGTTCCGAGTTCGGCGCCAGGGCAGCGGCTTCACATACGGGGGCACTGGCAGGTAACTATACTCTGTTTAAAGCGCTCGGCAGTCAGAAGGGAATCATCTCGGCCGAGGGTCTGGAGGAACTGCTGGACATGACTGTGGCTTTTACCGCCCCGTATTTACCGGCAGGTAGAGAAGTCGGCCTTCTTATAGAAGCCGGAGGCGGGGCCGTGGCAACTGCCGATGCCTGCGCCAGAGCCGGCCTGCGTATATCGCCACTTCCCGAGCATATCCAGCACCAGATACAGGAATTTCTGGAAGATAAGGTGCCGCCCTCACCGGCACGTAGTAATCCGGTGGACCTGGTCTGGGTAGACTTTGAAGATGGACCTATGGTATACGCCGCCTGTTTGGAGTTAATGGCTCAGGCGGTGGACTCGTGCCTTACCATATGCTATGCCTTTATCGAAGACGAAGCCTTCCTGTCCCGACTGGAGAGCATCCGCGACCACAACCGCAAACCGATAATCGTAATTCCTGGCAATTCAATCGACCAGCGGCGGGGCATGTCACTGGCCGTGAGGAAAGGCATACCAACTTACGTCATGCCCGAGAATGCTGTAAAAGCTCTGGGAGCTATGACCCGCCGTGCCGAATATCTCAAAAGCCTGACAGCTAAATCCTAAACTTTTTTAGTATGGAATGTAAAATCTCCTATACGGCCAGCCCCGCTTTGTAGCCTTCCTCAATTGCTTCCATTATGCTCCGCGGCTGAACGCAGTCACCCACTGATAATACGCGATTAACCTTTCCCTTCAAGGCCACTGCCAGTTCGTTATTCGGCACGGAACCGGCTGCCAGCACCACTGTGTCCGCTTCGATTATCTTTTTTTCACCTTTGGAGTCGCTGATAACCACGCCGGCATCGGTGATTTCCTTGTAATCGATGCCAGTGATTATAGTGGCGCCTTTAAACTTCAGCCGGTTTACCATCGGCTCTCGGATAAACGGATTTACCTTGGTTGCCAGTTCCGGTCCCCTCCTCATGATAGTCACTTTTTTCCCTTTATCAATCAAAAGCAGCGCCGTCTCACAGCCTACAAGCTCGCCGCCGATTATTACCACGCAGTCTCCAGTAGCAGCGCCCATGAGCACTTCGCTGGCCTGGATGACTTTATTGCTCTGGATTCCCGGTATCTCTGGAATGAATGGCCCGACTCCTGCAGCCAAAATGACAACATCAGCTTTGAGCTCGTTAATCTTTTCCGGTGTAAATTTTTGTCGCAATCGGAGCTCTATTCCCGCTTTACCTACCTGACAAACAAGATATCGGCGCAGTGTCTCCAGCGTATCCTTGAACGGTGGTTTTGACGCAATAATAAGCTGCCCGCCCAGCTCCGCGCCCTCGTCGAACAGGACCACCTGGTGACCCCTTAAAGCGGCCACCCTGGCTGCTTCCATACCACCCGGTCCGCCGCCTACCACGACCACTTTCTTCGGATTTCTCGCCCGTTTAAATTCCGAATCTCTCTCTCTGCCCAGGGTCGGGTTTACCACGCATCGAACCCCCTCACGGCTCCAGCCCATGCTGTCCAGGCAGGTCAAGCAGTATATGCATGGCCGAACGTCCTCCAGTCTCCCTTCTCGAATTTTTTGCGGCAGATAGGGGTCAACCAGCAGTTGCCGGCCGATCGAGATGAAGTCAGCCTTGCCGTCGCGTATAACGTCCTCAGCAAATTCGGGCGGAATCCGACTAACAGCGATAACTGGCACCGAAACGACTTCTTTTATCGCATTCGCCCAGGGGACAAAGTAACATGTTGGCTGTGCCATAGGCGGTCTTCGCGCCGGACCGACCTGATGCGCTGACACGTGAATTGCATCTACACCTGCCTTTTCTGCAAGCTCGGCTACGACTCTTGTTTCCTCGACAGTGATACCATCTACACCCATCTCCACAGCACTGAGCCGGCACCACAACGGATAATCCTTACCAACATGGCTTCTGGCAGACCTGATAACATCCAGTAAAAATCGAGCCCGGTTTTCCAGACTGCCCCCGTAATCATCATGCCGATGGTTGGACAGAGGCGATAGAAACTGGGATATCAAATAACCGTGCGCGCCGTGTATCTCCACACCGTCAAAGCCGGCCCTCTTGGCCCTGGCGGCTGCTTCGCCGAATGCTTCTATAAGTATACCTATCTGTTCACGTGTCAAAGGCCTGGGTTGCTCACCGTCCGAAGTGGGAATTGGTGATGGCGCTACCGGCTGATGGCCTGTAATTCTCGAAGACGTTTGTCTGCCAGCATGATGGAGCTGTATCGCCGCTTTGGCTCCATTTTTCTTAATTGCTTTGGCCAGCCTGCTCAGTCCGGGTACGAATCTATCGTCGTCAATACATATCTGCCTGCGCGTACCCCTGCCGACTGGCGACTCCACGCATGATATTTCTACGATGATAAGCCCTACACCGCCCTTAGCCCGCTCCGCATAGTAATCTATTTGCCTGTCTGTTACGGTGCCATCCTTTGAGGCGTAATTTGTGGCCATTGGCGGCATGATAAGTCGGTTTTTTAGCTCCAGCGTGCCAATTCGGCCCGGCTCAAAAAGCTTTGGGAAATGGTTGGAACTCATAGTTAGACCTCCATAGTTTGCACAAGTTCTGGAACCTCTGTGGTCAGCCTCTAATCTACCACAACCCGGAGGAAAATAAAAAATTGAACTATTAACTTTCCTTATCGTATTGGCTCAGGTTATAATTAATTGTTTATGCCTATGAATTCTGAGTTCTGCTCGGAGAGCTTTGACTCCATACACAGCATCTGGGGAAAGCTCTACAATGGTTCGGCCGCGGCTCCGATTTTCTCGTCGCCGGAATGGTCAAAGGTCTGGTGGCAGCAGTTCGGCTCGGGAGCCAAGTTAAACCTGGGCGCCGTCAAACAGGGTGGCAAAATCATCGGCATTTCCCCGCTCCAGACAAAAGGCGATGTAGCATATTTTATCGGCAGCAAAGATGTCTGCGATTACCTTGACTTCGTCGTAGCAGACGGCAGCCAGGATACTTTTTTTAGCTGTTTACTCGATAACCTGAAGGCCGTGGGTGTTCGACGACTGGACCTGGCGCCGCTTCGACCTGATTCAACGGTGCGAACCAGCCTGATAAACATCGCACCTAAACACAAATGGCAGGCGTCCTGCGACCAGGAAGACGTCACCGTGGAACTCAACCTGCCATCTAGCTGGGAACAGTATCTCAAATTGCTTTCAGGCAAGCAGCGGCACGAGCTTAACCGCAAGCTAAGGCGATTGAACGAAGAAGGAGACCTTAAATATCGAACGTCTACCGATGCCAACCAGGCCGATATAGATATCTTTTTACGCCTTTTTCGCGACAGCCGCCCCGATAAAGCCGCTTTCCTGGCTTCTCAAATGGAGTCGTTTTTCCGGTCGATAGCCGGCGCTATGGCGTCTAAAAAATTGCTTAGACTGAACATACTGGAGCTTGATAAACAACCGGTCGCTGACACGGTGTGTTTCGACTACCATGATACCGTCTATCTGTACAACAGCGGCTATGTACCTGAGTAC